>JADEYI010000018.1_pt1 | contig 337911 bp, 422 predicted proteins | sample 8542331 | NCBI WGS metagenome assembly JADEYI01 (sample SAMN16510988, study PRJNA670497) | mine drainage metagenome | isolation source: biofilm near Copperflume 1 | place: Germany: Marsberg coppermine Kilianstollen | collected 2018-02
CAGGGGTCACTGGGGCCACAGGCTCAACAGGCTTCACTGGAGCAACAGGTATCACTGGGGCCACAGGCCTCACCGGCGCTACCGGCTTCACTGGTGCTACGGGCTTCACTGGCTCTACAGGGGCAACTGGTGTCACTGGGGCAACAGGTAGCTATTCTTTGCAATGTCTCGCATCTTTCTGTTGACTTCTTCTCATGCAGCGAATCAGTAGTGCAGCAACATCCTGACCAGAATACATGGAATGCTCTCTCACCTGTGAAGAAGATTGCTGTTTTTTGTCGCGCAGGCGCCACTGGCAGTACGGGCTTCACTGGTGCTACTGGCTTTACTGGCTCGACCGGAATCACTGGGGCAACAGGCTTCACTGGCGCAACAGGGGCAACTGGTGTCACTGGGGCAACAGGTAACTTTTCTTTCCAGTGTCATGCATCTTTCTGCTGACAATTTCTGACGCAGCGGATCAAAAGCGCAGGAACATCCTTGAAAGAATACATGGAAGGCTCTCTTACCTGTGAAATTAATTGCTGTTTGTTTGTCGTGCAGGTGCCACTGGCAGTACGGGCTTCACTGGTGCTACGGGCTTCACTGGCTCCACTGGCTCTACTGGAGTTTCCGGCGTGACTGGGGCCATTGGTGCAACCGGGGCTTCTGGCGTCACTGGCAGTACCGGCTTCACTGGGGCCACTGGTGTCAGGGGCTTCACTGGATCAACTGGAGTTACTGGCGCAACTGGTGTCCCTGGCTCAACAGGGGCAACTGGTGTCACTGGCTCAACAGGTGCAACTGGTGTAACTGGCTCAACAGGGGCAACTGGTGTCACTGGCTCAACAGGGGCAACTGGAGGCACTGGCTCAACAGGTGCAACAGGTGTCACAGGAACTACCGGTACGACTGGAGGCACTGGTGTCACCGGTGCCACAGGGAAAACGGGGGCCACTGGTGCTACTGGCTGCACCCTTAATATTTTTGGCAATTGCATTCTTTGATCCTCCTGCACTGTTGTGCCAGTTCAGTCCGCTTGCAGTGCTGCTCTGGTATTTGCCTTGCTTATTCTTGCAATTTTTTGGAATTTGGTTCGCAAGCAGTGCCTTGTGACAACACCACTGCAGCAACATCTCCAATTCAACTCCAACAGTGGTGAGGAATTAGTGATGTTACTGCATTTGTGAGGCCAGTGGGGACAATTTTGCAGCCAGTTGTTGACCATTGTGAGCACAGGCAGCTGTCTTCACTAATCCTGTTCTATCGTCAGGCATTGAGCATGCATTATTTCTGGTCGTTGTTGGCAGGTTGGATCTCTGCTTTCGATACCAGCATGGTCCAGTCAAGTTGCGTAATATGCCATTCTGCGGCATGAATTGGGGAGGAGACTAAGTCCGCTGCAGATTTTTCTTTTTGTCTGCAGCACTATCAGATGCGGGTGTGCATGGGAAAGGCATGACGCGATATCAATTGAGCAGACCCATATTCCCCTTTGTAAACAACTCCTTTAAACTTGGCAATGCCAATCGATATGTTGCCTGCCTTCATCTTCAAGAAAACTCTAACATACAATAGGCTCCTTCTAGCATGAGACATACGTATCACCCGTTTGACACAGCATACTACAGCATCACAAAGTCAATTCTCGGAACGGATGCTGCCCTAAGATTTAGGTCTCAAGCCTGAAGCTGTCTACCTCAGAATTTCTTATGATATTCCAGAAAGGGGGTAAAATTGTGCTATTCCTAGGCCCCTGCAACAGCTGCCTCTGTCATGCAGACACGACAAACACCAAACACCTGCTTACCAAGAGAAAACATTTAAGAGATTCTACGCAGTGCAAAGGAAATGTAGAGTCACCAGCGCGCATGCTGGAATTTGCAAGCCTCATCTGTCTGGTCTAATGTCATCCATCGGAGCCGGCTGCGGCGGCCTGTAGGGCTGCGAGTCAGGCCCTGTACCACCTTGCTGCCGCTGGCTGCTATGCTGCTGCGCAAGCTCTGTGCCGGGCCTCACATCCAGCCCGTTGTGCCCAAAGCTCACCCCGCCAGCCAGCCCGGGCAGGAATGGGTGGTACTCTCCAGCCTCTAGGGAACTGCTGCTGCCGGCCTCCTTCCCCGTGCTTCCCCTGCGCGCCACCAGGTCAAATTCCGCTCAGAACTATTGCCCTGCTTAGGTGCTGGATATCAAGCGCTTTTTGGTCGCCAGGTAGGGAAAGACATGGCATCTGTCGTACTGCCTGATGGCATTGTCTACGATGAAGCCGAGTGGACATCCAGGCCCAGGAAAATTGAGTGGCAACGTACTCAACTTCCCTTCATCAGACTGCCGAGTGATTTCTGTCAATATATTCTTTGGCATTGCATCGTGATTGCTCCATTCGTGCCCCGTTGATTTCGGCCACACCCTCCTAAAAGGGTATAAAACGAGGCAAGGCAACGCCGCTGTATAGCTGCACATCAGCTGAGTGCCTGATCAGGCGACCCAATGACAATGAAAAGACAACGCCCCTGTATACCAGTATTTAGCCTAATCAGGCGCCGCACCTGGTCGGGGTCCCCCCGGGTCCGGGGGTCTCTGAATCGTCCTCGTCATCGTCGTCTCCCTCGATTCCCCCATCGGGCGCGACCAGAGGGTACCCGCGCACCGCCGCGGCCGAGAACTGGCGCCCCCCGAAGAGCGGTTTGAGGAAGTGGCGGTCCAGGATCTTCCAGCGCTGCAGCAGCGTGTGCGAGCCTCCTCCCGAGGTTATGTCCCTCACCCTCTGCGCAAAGGGCACCAGGGATCGCTGTCAGGGGGCCTATCTTCCTGCGTGCAAGTCCTCTGAGCATGCAGATGCAGCAATATCTAGGATGTGCACTTATCCGGGTCAGGAGCACGAATACTATAAATGAAAATATGTACAGTACGCAGACGCACTAGCAGAAAAAAGGAAGAGGTATTCTCAAGCAATGCCATTTGGATTGACTGAGGCCTCACCGCCATGGCTGTGATGGGAGATACGCCCTCGTGCAGCTGTGCGTACCCCGCAGCCGCCACCTCAGCATCACCCACGCCCTGCAAACGTGCCATACATCGCTCATAAGCGTCCGGTGACAGAATTGCTGGCAACTCCTCACTAGCCCTCAGCTGCAACCGGCACCGCCCTTAGAACCAACGCAACCTTTTTAGCAAAATGCAAAATTTTTGCTGACAGCTTCCTGGGATTTGGGACCAGGACGCGATGCCTAAAGAGAAAGTCCATGGCCTACAGCGCTGCAGTGGCACCCACTGCGCACCCATGATCGCCCTTGCAAGGATGGGGAAAGCCCAAAAAATGCAGACTGCAAAACTTGACGAAGAAGCTTCCAGAATGCTCGCCTGCAGATCGAACACGCGCAGCAGCGGCCCGGTGGCGGCGCCCAGGAAGAGAGTGGAGGCCATAACAATCACAAGCGTGGCTGACTCAATGGCGGGTATGCCCTCGTCTGACTCGCCCTCGATCTGCGGGAGGTTCAGCGCGAGGCCGTACGCGACCGCACCACGCAGTCCCACCGCCCACACCATCCACTGCGCGCGCGCACAAATGGCTTCAGGCATGAACCTGGCAATCTCGTTTCGCCACAACACAATTGTCAGTGGTTGTCGGACAACCCATCTATGTAGTACTGCAGGCGGTGGTGGCGATGTGCAGGTAATTTTTCGCTTGGCGAAGGTCTCTGGCACCCGCAGCCCACTGCGCGCATGCAATGGGCTTCACGAGAAAGGCTAGGAGATGATCTGCGAGACTTTCAAAGTGCATTACGAGACTGTTTCAGAACTGAGGTGCACACAGTTCAGGATAGAGAGGGTGTGCAGCTTGCCTGCAGGTTGAGGGGCAGGGGGAGTTTGCGGCGCAGGTTGGCCAATCGTGACAGGGGGAAGATGTTTGCTGCGCGCGTGGCGAGGCAGAGGGGCAGCCCCGTCAGCACCAGGCCCCAATCCCATGTCATCGACCCCAGCGTCGCCACCTGGCCGCAGGAGTGAACAATTCAATTAGATTTGAAAATTGGCTGAATTAGACTCCCTGGGTTCCCTATATAGACAATGTGAGCATATTGTAGGGGCCCCAGGGGTTTGGTCCTCTAAATCGTGCATCAAGCGCACCCTGCGGCACAGCTTAGCGCTTGTTTGGAGGCACAAAACACACAGAGCTCACAGACCACTGACCTAGGAGCAAACAGCTCGCCCTCAACAACAAGCCTCCATTATGCTACTCGTAGCGCGGACTCAAGACCTGTCATTAGAAAGCAGCGATTCCAGTCGTGAGCCAGGCGCATGGACATGCCAACAGGAGGCAGCCACTCCATGCAATGCTACTTACAGCCATGTCAACAGGGCGGCAGCCCACCTGCAGGCCCAGGTAGGCGAAGACAAACGTCTCGGACAGGAACGCCGCGAACTGGAAGAAGCGCCGCAGCGTGATCTGCGCGTCGGGCGCCACGCTGTAGTAGCTGTAGTGCGCGTGAAAGACCCCCGAGAAGAACAGCGCCACTATGCCCGACAGCTGCAGCACCTGCGCGCGCGTGCAACGAGGTGGACACAATTCAATTTTGAATTTGGATTGAATTGCCGCCAAGCTGGTACCAATTCCCCGACGGCGGCGCCAATACCCCAGAAAGCCTGAAGTCGGGCTTTCAATAGAGCACAAGAAGAAGGGCGGTCACAAAGGACATGCAATGTACGTCTGCCTGAGATCATTTGATTCCTGGAGAAAGCACGGGAGCATGCTCTGCTTGCTTCTTCGCTGCATGCCAACCAGCCAGCATGGCTTTGTCTAGCATATGTTGTGCCACGCTGTATGCGCTGTATGCGCAGGCATTGGTTGCCACATGCAGGCAGGGGTGACAAGCCAGAACCCGGCTGAAGCCATCTGATCCTTTCGCATCCAGTGGGAAACATGACTGTACACTCCTGTGCCCTGTCATACTCCTCATTCCTTGGTGATGAGAGTTAGAAACAGACAGTGCCCACCTCGGCGACAAGGTAGGCCATGTAGGCGCTCATAACAACGAGAGCGATCTCATAGACGGTGCCGCTGAAGGCGAGGTTGTGCTGCCGCCCCTCCGCCTCCCCCGGCGACACCTGGAACCGCTTCAGCAAAAACGCGCACGGCAGCGCCACCAGAATGCCTGCAGTGCACTCAGGGGCTTTAATTTAAACTCAAATCCAAATCCCTTGAGGGTTGATCATGAAATCCTGAACTAACACAATGCCTGTGGCACTCGACGCCTTGCAGTGCTGAGATGTACAAAGGCCCACGCTCCAAGAAGGATGCTATCAGCCACTAGCCTCTAAAATAGAATCCTGAAGCAGAATCTTTTAAGGAGTGTAGTGGGCAGGCAAGCTGCATCTCTTCCAGAACATGGTGCAGCCTGTTATTGCACATGGATCAATGCCATCTTTTCCGGGGGCGTCTTGCGCCCGCAATTCAAGCATGCACGTGCAAATGAGGTGGTAAGGATTTTTTACACTGGCTGTGTGAAATTTGGTGCGCACCGACAAGCAGCGAGCCGATGCCGATGGTGCCAAAGCGCCAGATGATGAGCGGCAGCGTGGTGAGTTTGAGCGGCGCATCATAAAACTCCTCCAGCGTCCTGAATAAGACGATGGCCACCTGCATGCAATGGCCCCATCTGACATTAGCAGGATTAAGAGCTTCTCTTTGCACCGAGATCTGCATAGCACACATGGGCTACACTGCATGACCGAGACTGGGGAAGGGGTCACCATCTTCATGCGAGACAACATACAAAAGAATGAATGTCAGAATGGAAATGCGATGCAGAAGAATTTACGATGGTCTCCTCTATCTTGAAAGGAGCATGGTGGCAAAACACACCGCGTCATTGAGGACGCTCTCTCCAAAAACTATGTTGTACAGCAGCGGAGGCACGGCCAGCTCAGCGAAGACACTGAGAGTGGCCACAGGATCCGTGGCAGAGATCAGTGCGCCTGCAACACACAACCTAGACTTCATGTACCGTCCTTGCATGTGCTCAAACCACACGTGCGCACTTTCCGGCCCACAGCGACCTTTTGTGTAAGCATCCACCGCTGGATTGACTTGTTTCAAGCGTGCAATCGTGCATGCCTTTCCCCGGCAATGCAACAACTTGGGCATTGGGCATCACATGGGCCATCATAAGCTGGCACATGTGATGCATGCATGCAGAAAATATTTTCAAAAAAATAAGAAGCACACGCAGCATGATTTGTCATTTCCAACAGGGCTGCTCACCATACAGCATGCACTCCACGAGTGGCGCGGTGCCAAGGTGGCTTCGCTTGACCACATGCATGAGCATGAGCAGGTACGTGGCCAGCCCAAACAGGATGGTCGAGATAAGCGTTCCAACGACTGCAAACAGCGTGATCGTGCCAAAGTTGCGGAAGAACTCTCGCTTCTTCAGTGTGAAACCGGCTGCAAACACTATCGGCGGCAGCAGGCCATAGAAAAACGCTGCTGGCGAGAATCGCAGCGTGGAAGTCAGGCCTGCACCGACAACCATCTGCATCAGTGGTCAAGCACGTGCAATCTGTTTGCGAGGACTAGACCCGTGTAAAGTACAAGCACGGATGTCTAGACGCAATCTACAAGAGATGTTCAGAGCAACAAGGGTGACAGTGAGGCAAGCAATGAGTCGGTGCCTTGTAATATACAAGGATGGACAAATTTGCAGTATACAAGGGATGATTAGAAATATAAGTGCGAGATGAAGGCAAGCAAGGGGATGTGCTGGTCACCTGCCAGTTTGGCAATGCCCCCATAGACCATCCCAAGCGTCATTGCAGCGGCGCTGGGAGGTATGTAAGTGATCTTGTAGCGCTGGATGAAGAAGGTGGCCACCACGGTGGTGACCAGCAAGCTCCATATGAGAGCCAGCTCCTCCTGTTGCATCATATGCCTCGGTTGAGCTAGGGGCACCGCACACCCAACACTGTGCACAAGAGCCAAAGCCACCCCACGCATGTGTGGTGCAGCAAGGTACTGAAACAAGCAATGGTCGCATAAGTGTGTATTCGAGCATTTGACGAACAACTTCTAGCATTGTAAAACACCCTGTACGACCAACTGCATCATCGTCGCACTCGCTAGGACTCACCGAAACATAAGAAGTCGAGGTCATGGCAGTACGTTACACGGTACTACAAATACTACCCTCGTTGTGTTGGAAGCACTACGTGCATCCACACATAATGGTTCATGTGGGCACTCTTTCCTTCAACGAGGGTCCGTTCTGTACAGCAAACGAGGTTAGTGATGAAGTGATCAACAGTGGGCTGCAGAAATTCAGCATCCAAAGTGGGAGCAGCGCTCTAATTTGCGCAATTATGTTTGTTATGACAATGAATGCATCGTTGTCAGGTTGTTGTTAAAACCCGATCGTCCCTTCGCCAAAGGAAAGCTCTGCACATGCAATATTGTCACGTGGCCAGCCACGTGTCTAAAAGTGCTCCCATGCCAGTACTCCCAACGGAGGGTGGAATCTGAACACCTGTACAATTATCCTGCCGAAGGGAAAGAGCAGCATGCTAGATGGTGCAGAGGAGCATCGTCTTTCAGTCTATACATAGGGCTCTAGCTAGCTGGGCAACGCAGTCACCGCGCGGTGCACCAGTGCTGCAGAATCATACCAGGAATTTGTGCTTGCAGACTGTGACGAACCCTCCAGATTCACTTCATAGTATGAAGTTCATAGGCTCCAGCAAATACCTAAGAAGTGCATGCAGCCCAGTACATGGCGCGTTCCATTCTTACAAAAGTCATCCAGAATAGATGTACCTTTCACCATATCTTGCACGCGCTAGGAGAACTGTAGCACAGTGAGGATCTTTCGATATGGATATCACACTTGGAGTGCAATCATTCACCTCCTTGGGATAGCTACAATACTCTCCTCGCACATCTGCAATCAGCGCTGCCTGAAGCTCTCACTCCCTTTGCCACTTCTATTAACTGTACTCTGTGAACAGCATGGATCATAGTACTACACGGTAGAGAAATCACACATTCCATAAAGATACATTCACACTACACCATACAAACATTGACTCACGGACGCTGGCCGTTACTATAAACCGTGACCCGTGACTCCTCATGCTTCGGCTGAGGAGCCGGGAGAAGCTGCCATTCAAAAATAGCTGTCAGCGGCTGCCGGTCCTGCGGTGCCCCCGCCTGGGAGAGGGGGGCACAGGGGGATCGCTCAGCGAGAGGGTCTCCAAGCCAGCCGGTGAGCTGCTGTAGATGTCATGTGATCCCCTGTCGCGCACCCTCTCAAAGCCAGGGTCCCCTGAGGAGGCAGCGAAAACCTCATCCATTGTTGACACCGCTCTCCTGTGTGTTTTGAGCTGGTCCCTCCACTCACTCGTCCTACTCTGTTTACCTGTGCATGGTAACAGAAATTATTATTCGGCAGGCAGCATCATGTCCCAGTGGAGATATCTGCAAAACAAACTGGTTGCATAAACTTGGGCTTGGGCGAAGAAGTGCATGTGACAGATGGGACTGTTGAAAAATGATAGGTTCCTCGCAGCAGTAGGAGTTCTCATTACCCTGCGGCACCCAGCAAGGGTCTTTTTTCACTCTTGAGACCCTTGAGTCCATCCAACGTGCAGGTTCAGCCGCATCTGTTTGTGCCGAGAAAAGTTATTCGAAAAGAAAATTGAAAAAGGAGGCCGGACCTTGGCTGCTGGGCGTCCTGCGGTGGTGGCGGTGCCGAGGTCGATCAGGCGTCCTGAACAGGCCGCTGGCCCCGGCCCCGTCTGCGAGGCCGTTCCCTCCGGCCGCAGAAACGCCGCCGAACAGCCGGTCCTGCAGCAGCAGCGCCGCGCCGTGCGCCGGCTGCACGCGCGGATGCACCGCCTCTGCCGACGGCAGCGCCAGCTTCAGCCCCTCCCTCACCACGTCCAGGAAGGGCGAGTCCTCCGACAGCAGGCCGCCTGCGCACACAGAGGGTGAATATCTCTGGGAGTGCATTGCTTCTGGAGGGTATGCTTTGGTTTTTACAGCACCCATGCTTCGAGGATCTATACGTACATCCTCGGGGACCTTGCCGTTCACACAGGACCAGGCAACAGGGTGGCGGCTCATTCTTAAGTTCAGACTCTTAACAGAGCCACTGACGTGAGAACACTCTGTGAGGCCGACCATTCTCCATGATAGAGGCAGGGCCATGGGGTCAACCAGCAAAGTACATGCCCCCAAGGACGTCAAGGACCTCCATTTGACAGACCAGACGCATCAGGCGCGCATGCTTGCTCGTGTTGGGCCAGTACATCTCAGCGCCAGGACAGGTGCTCGAGGAATCGCTGAGGACCTTGGAGAGTCACCTGAGAGCACCATCTTGAAGCGGTGGCCCTTGAGGCGGCTGCGCTCGGCCACGGTGACGGCTGCGCGCACGGCTTCGTTGGCCGCCCCGGTGACGATGCGGAAGGCCACGCTGTCTCCCTCCTCCGCGCAGCGCAGCACAGCCGGCGCCAGCGCCGCGATGCGCGCCCAGCCGGGCTCCGCGTACGCCCACCTGCTCGCACATGCCGGCACATGACCCCATTGCATATGCTCACTGGGGGTTCCTGGCTGGGGAGATCTTATTTATGTTGACAAGTACCTTCACCTCAACTGCTGGGTGCGTGGCTTTGGGTGACTACTGCGGTATGTCTTTCAGTGTTTGGATGTCATGCTGGCCGCTCACTCTGAGAGCTCAAAATCAGATATGGGATCAGCCGTACATTCCTGGGAAGCAAGGTGTGCCTCTCAGTAACCGCAACATGTATCTTGCCTCTGTGATGACCTGCTCTCCAGTGGTAAATTAACGAGGGTCAATCCTGTTATTTGTTTGCTGCATCTGTCCGGAGAATGAGACACTGTTCTAGGCTGGCATTCAGGGCATGCATGAGCTGCCTGGCAGCGTTACTAAGCTTGGGGCAAAAAGACATGGGCTGCCTGGCGCACCCTAAGAGGTCCTCTGCCTTCTCCACGCCGCAATGCGCGCAGGTTGCTGCCACCAGCTCTGTCCGAGGGCCCCTCCCATCCGCCGCCCTTGCCACCGCTGCCAGCGCTCGCTGCCCTGCCACGATACACACGTTCCTCCATCACTTTCCTGAGCCCTCTGTTCTCAGTACGCGCATGTGCCCATGCAGCACAAGACCAGCCTGGCCGCGTTTCAAAAGCCTGACAAATGAGGAGGTGAAGCGCCGGTCGTGTACATGCAGCGACAATGCAGGTGTTGAATCACCCACTGCATCACTGAATGCCTGCATGTTGTGTGTTTGTGTGTCTTCACCTATGTCATAGCCGCTGCCTCCATCAAGGAAGGCTGGTCCCCACCCGGATGCCCTCACATGCTCCCCGTCTGGTCCTATGCCCAGCGCAATTGTCCCTGCACCACACTAGGCGTCAGAGGACATATAATCATAATTGCACGTGCATGTAACATGCAAGGTCCCCCGCGATGCCAAGTGGACAGAATTTTCACTCACAGAAGGTCTGTTCTGAATAGCACTTTATCTGGGAATTTTATGTGTTGATCAGGCAATCAGACAAGTCCCCTTACTTTTTCTCGCATGTTGAGATCTTTGGGTGGTTCAGGGGGGCTGGGGTTTGCCTGTTCCGATGACAAGCACACAGCCAGTGCAGGGGCCTCCAGTTCCACAGGCCAGCGCCACCACCGAGTCATTGTACACAAGTACCTCGATCTGCGCAGCACAAAAAGTTGTCATGTCGTGCATGTGACCTGCCCGAGGCATGAAATCGTGTACTGTGGAAAAGCAGCTTCAGAGTGGCTGCCGGCTCTTGCCTGGTAATTTTGCAGCCAGCTTTGAAGTGCTTCTTTGACTGCGTCAGCGTCTGCCTGGCGATCGACACCTGCCATGCCAGCGCAGACTCCAGCCAGATGAGATGCATCTAGGCCTGCTGCCGACAGCGCCCCTGTGCACAGGCAATCAAGGCAATTTTATATTCAGCTGCAGCTTGGAACCGGTTTTCTGTGGCAAGGATGCAGTCTATAGAGTGCAGAAGAATGCTGCCTCAACAGAGCACCTGTGATGGTGCCCCGCAGCACAGATAATGCTGCATCCCGTCCCACGCTGTTCCTGCAAGTGATCCATGGCGATTGAGAGATTTGAGAGGGTCTGAGGAAACTGTTTCCTTCAGGATATACAGGAAAATCGAGTGTCCTGTCTGTGTCCAGAGCTTCACCAGTTGGAGGCCCCTCCCCGTGCTCGTCCCAGGATTTCTCCGTTCTTGGTGTCCATAACCACACATTCGGTCTTGGAGCCCCCACCGTCAACACCAGCAAGGACCTTGCGATCTTCCATGGCCACCGTCGGGATCACCCTAGATTCTGAGGAAATCTGAACGTGGAGCTGCTGTGTATCCTATGGGCATCATTGTTAAGTATGCATTTGTTCACAAAACAGCTGATCAGAGCCTGAGGGTGCTAGAACACACAGATAGATTTCCACCTGGGTGTGAGCACATTTGGGCACGTCTGTTGGATGGAAGAGATGGAGACTGATTTTATCAAGTTTTGCACATCATTGTGAAGCGCAGAAGTGGATCAGTATAATCATCTTATGATTGTCGAGTAACAGGTGGTTTCTCTTCGGCATGGAACTTAGAACGTGGTCACGTGCTGGTCTTACAGAGTCAGCTGACGCAATCTAAGCAATGATGAAAACCAGTTCTAGATGAATATTGCACTTTGACATCAGGATTTGAGTCAGCGTTCTGCATAAATCTCAGCTATAAGAGAGCGCGCTGCAGGGTCAAAGCCCCTGGATAAACGGGAGAAGAGGATATATATGTAGAGGAAGGAGGATGGAATGCATGCAGGTGCTGGAAGCTTCCCCCAAAGACTCATAATCATATGATGCAAGACAAACTGCTACTCATGGTAGCAGTACCAATTTCTTGTACAGTTTAATGGGAAGAAGCACATGCATGTATGGCAGAATTTAGTCGCTCATCTTGCACTCGTGTGAAATCCCTCGATTGGTCAAACGAGCTCGAGCTCTTGAATAATTTGGATCACAGTATAGTAATCTCTAGGATTCCATGCCATGTGGGCCCTGGCCATTCTGAGCACAAACGCATGGGGACAGCTTCACAAAGAAAGCATCATCACATTGCATGGAACCCAAAGTCAATTAGTCCCTACAATTAATCGTGTGATAATTACAAGGACTGCTTGAGTTCGAATGTGGGCATGCAGATGTCAACAACAACACAGCGGTCTTGTTAAAGGAAAGCAACGTGTGAACGCAGTCCTTTCCGACCTTGAAATAGTCTGTGAGGGTCAGGACAGATTGGCCTGACTCAACAGTCATCAGCAAAAGATGGCAAACTTGCCAGACGTCACTTCATAAGAGTGAACTCACTTCAAGAACCAAATGTCCAGTGAATCAAGGCAGCGCTGGAGAGCGCTAGCAATCAGTACAGTATTGACAAAGAGCACGTCCACACTTGCAACGCAACGCAGAGACCTTTGACCCTGATATGTGCAAGGACCCAGCATGTCTTCAGTCGGCACACAGTACAACCATTGCAAAACCAAATCACTGTATCATCCATCTGAGAGCTCTCACTTCTTTGCCTCAACCGAAGGCATTCAGGACCACGCTGTACACATGGCCTTGCCATCTGTACCAGAGCTCCTTGAGGGGATTTGCTCACAGCAGCGCCTTTCGCAGTGCTGGGACTTTGACTTTCAGGCTTCTTATCGTTACTTTTCTCGGATGTGAAAGCCACTGTGGTCTGTGGCTGAAAGCCCAATCTTATAAGCATCCTTCAGAAGTCGCATGTCATCGATGACATACAGATATCTTAGCCAATGAGTCAGCTTCGGATGGCTGATGTATGTATCTTTGCTGCACCTCAAGGAAAAACGCTCGGATACATAAGCATATTCACCACCAGGAACCTCCGCCCTCAGAGGGAAACCCTCGACATTCTTAAAATATCAACGACCGGGCCCCTCCGCCCGCAGAATGAAACCCTCGGCATATATACCTTTATCACCACCAAGCACCACCGCAGCCGTTGCCCCAGCCCCAGCCGCCGGAGAAGCAGCCGCCGCCGCCGCCGGGAATGTAAGTGTTGTCAACCGGGTTGGGATTTAGCAGACCCGTGCTCTGGAAATTGTCGATGAACAGCGCAACGTCCTTCAGGAACGCGCGGCCCTCAATCTTGTCAATCACCTGCGCGCATGGTTTTCCCTACTTTGGGACTATAAATTGCTGTAGTTATTTAAAGATCCCCAGAGCAGAGGCCAGGGCACCCTGCGGCCCTTGCCCGGGAGCTGCATGTTTAGTTTGTTGAATTAAGGGAAATCCTGAGTCAGCCATGTCAAAATGCATGATGTTGCATGCAGCCCATTCTTACTGCATGCAACATGACAAAGAATCTCTCCCATATCTTTTTCTTGTCAGGCTTATTGCAAGAATTCACTAGCAGAAATGTGCACTAAACTATTGGTGGCTTGCAGCTCTTGGAAGGGGCTGATGCTGATAGCGGAAGGGGGTGATGTATGTCACACCCATACATCTTGTACGTGTATCTTGGAATGACTGCATGTGAGCTGGCTTTTATAAACTTGGGGCGTGTCCACACTGGGCCTGGGGAACTCCCTCGGAGGGAAATTTCTGACGTGGCAACGACTCTGCTCCATATGCTCCCGGGGAAATGCCCCGCCTCGTTCCCCCTCCATTTCGGCCAGAGATTTCTGCCTCGAATTTTGTGAGAGATTAATGCCTACAATTTCCTGTTACCTCCCGGTTCCCCAGGGAAAACCCCTCCGCTAGTGTGAACGCGCCTTTGGTCTCTAGTGCGAATGGTGGAGAAATGCGAAGGGCGGGGAATTTTGGAGAAGATCTATAAAGTGCTGCTGGAACACACCTAGCCTGGTAGGCTGAAAGAGCGTGTAGCAGCAAAGTAATATCCACACTAATAATGAGGCAGGAGAAAGGGGTGGAGCACCTTGGTGAAGGCAGGCATGGACTTGTGGCGGCGGTAGAAATTTGCGATGGAGCCCACATGGCGCTCCGGGACAAAGGTGACTGTATACGTCAGCGTGTTGGCCGCCGCATCATACACCGGCTCGCGAAGAGTCACGATGACCACCTGGCACATCACTTAATGATTACTGAAATCACAACATTTTCACAATGTAGCTTTGGCCCCGGCTGGCAGTAAACATTGTGTCCTGCTCAGATCTGGCGATGAGTCACAATGACAATCTGGCACATTACAGCAAAGTGCATATGAAATATTTCTCTCGTTAATCTATGGCAGGCTTTTCCTGCCAACACGCAAGGTCTGTCTACAGACAAGCTCCCTTTGAACGCTGCCAAGAACCTACCCCTTGTTGGACTCGCCAGATCCAAGCAAGAACCAGGAGCACATTGCACACAAAAATTGCAAGCTCTTGTGAGGGGGAGGAACAGGAGCTGTGTGGACCGAGTAAGATCATGACCTGCCAGAAGTACTCACAAGAGCCTCCTGCTGCGTTTGGGCAGGCACTACTGCAGGCCCTTCCCTTGCTCTCAGCATATTATATGAGCACAAAAGAAAGCAAAGCAGAGGTCTTTTCAAGCCAGCGGCTCACCGTGTTGTTTTGGGGCTTATTGCCCTTGAGTCCGAACAGCGCAGCGTTGGGTGCATCCAGCCAGTCGTTGGACTTCTTGTTGTAGAACATCTTGTCGACCGAGAAGAATTCTGCAAAAACCACACATTTCCCTCAGCTCTAGACTTCCTCTTGCCTTTTGCTTGACAGCAAGCACTTCCTGCAGTCTGCAAAGTGCCCTGTCATTGTGCTTTTCATGGATGTGAGACGTTGCGCAGCTTTCATACTTCAATCCAGTGTGCAAAGGGGAGAGTGGTGATCATTACCTGTCCCAATCATGCCTGCATACCTCTCCGGCTTGTCAGCAAAGAAGATCTGCACAGGAACAGGTTGAGATCATCAGCTTATCTAGGACTCTCTTCCTCTCTTCCAATAGATTGTAGCGCATCACATGCAAGGGGTTATTCACCAGGATGAGCGTGCTCAATGGGTCTCACCGTTTGGGCGGACACATTTGACAGGATCATGACTGTCTTTTTGCCCGTTGTGGTAAAGTTGGCGAGCTTTGCCTGCAACACAACCCACCGTTTCAATCTCACTTTGCATTCTCATCTGAGCAAAGACTTGTGTGTGCTGCCTCGACCAATGGCAGAAAGAGACTTGCTGGTATTGGTTCTGAGACTCCACGCTATAATGCAGCCATTGAGCTGGGTCACACAGTATGTGTGAGCGCACGCAGAATTGCAGGGCTACTCTAGTCCCGAGACCATGCATGCAGTGCATCCCATGGCTGCTGCTCTCAGAGGGGACATAAGGCATGAAACCCACTGGCTTGGCAGCAGGGTTTCTTTTAGTGGGGTCCTGAAGCCAATGTGGCTCTGAACACATAAACAGGGCATTAGGGTGCATAAACCACCCGAGGGTGTGCCACTTTGAAGCCACCGAGTGGATTTTAAAAACCAAATCACCAGTGCATGAAGCGCCATTTCATCCCTTTTCAGCAGAAACACGCCCAATATCATCGATTTCAGGAGAAATATCGTGATAATTTCAGAGTTCAGCCACCTTTGTGGCTTCAAAAGTTTTCACATAGCATATCTTTGTAGCCACATTGGCTTCCAGCCAATATCCTTATAAGAAACACTGCTCGGCAGACCAAAATAGCTGGTCGGAATCATTGAAAAGATGCTGGAGGCACAGAATTTTGCACACGTGCGCCCTGCAGGATCCACTGGAACTACCGACTTCACTGGAGACACCAGTTTTACCAGTGCAACAGGCTTACGGAGAATGTGGTGCCCTTTGGCAAGTTGCAGCAACAGGCTTCCCCAGAGATACTGCAGCGCACCTGCTGGATGAACAGCAGTGAGGCACTGTCCGAGCTGGAGTTGCACCCGGCAGCGGCCGCCGGCGCCGCTGCATTGTTCAGCGCATTTGCCGACGGCAGCGGTGCTCCGACAGGGGACGCCATCGGAGACGGGGCCATCGCTTCCAGTGAAGACCCCGCCAGTTCCATTTGTGGGGCGAGGGTCGGTACCGCATTTGTGTACCTGCACCATCGAAGGCAGACTATGATGTAGCATGCGGGCGTCTGCAGCGCAGACACAAGTTTGTGTGGAGCTTCAGGTACTGTATTGTGTTCATTCAAGTGCAATCTGCACTGCGCTGTCAAGGTTGTTAAGGGATTCGTTAGCTTGCCCAGCACAGGCTTAGACAGCATCAATGTTCAGGAAGTGTCAGGGGTGCGATGATCTTGTTTTTGACCAATAGTCGGAAAACGGTGCGTCCAGGAGCCCTCACTTGCCACCACGATGGAAGTTGTAGTCATCGCCCGCTTCAGGCGCCGGTGCCGGCACAGCGGCGGCTGGTTTCTTAGCGGCAGTGGCCGCCTTTGTTGGCGCCATAGCTGGTACGCCAGCTGGTGGCAGCGGCTGGCCTGCAAATAAACAATAGGCAAGGTCAGTCACTCTCTCATTTTTTGGGGTTTCTCTTTCCCCTTTTGTGCTAAAGCTTCTGCTTCTTCCAGCCGGGCTTCTGTCATTTTTTGTGTCGATCCTCTTATAGCACGCCAGATGGGTGGCTTGGGTCTGAGCTTCACGGTGCCCCAAGGAGCACGTCGTTGGCGAAAGGTCTGCAAGTGATTTTGGTGCCATAAAACCGCATACACGCCCTTGTATTTGAGTGATATTCTTGTTGGGAATTGGGGGCTCTCCCTGACTAGTTCCTTGAGTGCCCTTGCCATCGACATCCGTTAAACGTCGACCAGCAAATTCTTGCAAGCTCCAGAATTGTGCACTCCATGAGTTAATAGAGAAACAATATACTGCAGTACTGCAAGTTCTTAGCACGCGACACCGTACGGTTCCTTAAGAGCCAACTTCCAATCCTGTCGATTAGACAGGAGGAAAGTTTAGTGCCCTATAAAAAGACGGATTGCGTACCTGCGACGAGCTGGATGATGACCAGCAAGCAAGAGGATACAACCAGGAATCGAGAACCCTGCATCATCGCAACAAAACCCCAAGCACTGTCGAGTCGCGTGATGACGATGCCCGGGTTTGTGCACTGACCCTTTTTCACACCCAAGCTCAAGAACAACTCAGACGCCGAACAAGCCTATAAGTACATATATGAAGAACAACAACGGTATCCTCAAGTACTGCAAAACCGCTTAGCTCATCCCACCTTCCTCAACCGTCATCACGCTCATCATACGGCTGACGTGGCTAGAAGTCTCTCGAATTCAAATTCTAGTTCAACAGATGATCGTGCACCAACTCTACTCCCTGTCTGGCTCGTGAGATGCAGACAAAACGCATCATTATCCGCAAATTTGCTCTTGTTCGCCTGAGTTCCCTACACAGTACACCATGCTGTCACGGCATATTACTACACCTAATCAAGCTTCCATAAAAGAAGCGGGCAGCCCGGGGCAGCTTAACGGAGTCTGCGTTCTGCTACAGGTTCTGCCATTGCAGTGTTCCCCCTGGGGGACGCTCGGCTACATGCGTGACCGCTGCGGTGGCCGCTGCCGGCGTGGCAGCTCTGCGTTGTGCGCATGGCAGGTTCGGAAAAAGCTGAGCACCACATCATCGCTCCAAGAGCCCGCGAAGGGCCACAGCCCCTGCAGGAACGCCACATGGCCGCCCCTGCACCCCAGCAATCGTATCATTTGGCTTAATTGGGCTCAAAAAAATACGTATGTCTCAGCTGATTGAGCTCTGAGAGAAAGCAATGGTCGACCATCATAGACGTCAAGCTGAGTCATGCTGAGAGAAAAGTCATGTGGCATTAGTCACGGGCCCTGTTTGGGAACATGCTTTGACACCAGTCCAAAACGAGCTCAGCATGTTGGTGAACTTATCTTCATTACGAGCAGTTCCTGCAGAAAGAAGCAAGGTGCGCCTGCAGACAGGCTGCAGGCAAGGGCTGCCACATAACCTACCCCTTGTGTTATCAAAAAGATGGTCAGTTTTCCAAGCCAGTGCGCGCGTGTGTTGTGGTAGGCCTCACCTGGCGGTGACGGCCAGGACTGTGTTGGGATTAGCGCTGCACTCAGCAATTGGCAACTGGCCCATGAAGGGGTCGTCCTGGGCCACCAGGAAGAGGGAGGGAGTGGTGATGTGGGGAATGTACTGCTCGCTCGAGCCGTGCTTGTAATACTCCTCCACGCTGTCGTACCTGCTCACAGCACAATCTCTTAAATCGCTCACGTTCTGAGGGACTTCGAAAAATCAAAAATTGCATGCGCCCACATGCGCCACAGCAGGGCGCACTACTCAGCATTCACAGCAAGGAAGAAGGCATTTGCAGCAAGAAAGGCCATCAGTAACTTGTCCCAAGGCCTGTCTTGCGGAAGATGAGTCTCAACTTGCACTTCCTTCAAAGCTTTAGACAATGCTGAGATTTGACACATAAGCAGGAGAGACAGAAAGGCGGGAATTTTGCAGAAAGGCAAACTGTCAGCATGTGCTGGCATGTGCGCGCGACGCACCCGAACACCTTACACACGACGGCCTCGTCGAAATGCGCAATGGTCCAGGCTTCGGTTAGAGCGTCCAGTGTGGCGTGCTGACTCATCTGATGCTCGTGCTCCCTGAAGTAGGCCTTCAACCGAACAGCCAGCAGGATGTTATACAGTCGCGCCACCGTCCACGGCCTCTGCAGGTTCTTTGAGGCTGTGGCAAGACAGGTGGGGCTGCTCACCAGCGCTGCGCAGGTTATACCGCTGCCTGCACGTTACCAGGGAACTGTATGTCAGGACAGATGATCACAATGTTTGTTGTGCGGAAATACTGGAACAGGATACGGTAGTTGTATAGACTGAAATATGTGATCGGTTGGAACTACTTTGAACTCCGAGCTTTTCCCTCCTGCCAAGAGAATACAGGGTGATGATCAATGTTGAGCATGAATGAGACGAATATTTGGCTTGCCACTGGACATGCACGGCCGGTGAGAACTCAACAAGTATTGGTGTATTTTTAGAGAGAGCCCTCTTGGCAAGGAGTTTGTCCACCAGTCGCACTGTCAACATGTCAGTAAGCCCTGCATTTAGGAATCTCAAAATATTTGCAGGGCATAGGCTGGCAGAAATACAGGGGAAACAATAACAGGCAGGCAGCGCCTACCTTGTCCGGGCCATTTGCCGGTGTCAGCCTCTGCCAGGTATTTTGTGAGGATGAGGGCGCCCAGAGAGTATCCGGCGGCAAACAGAGGCGCGTCCGGGAACCTCCGCTGCACCTCCTCGATGCCAAAATGAACATCATCGGTGAATGTTGCACTGTAGCACTTTGGCACCGTCATGGGCAGCCCTGCATTGTTTTCAATGCCTCATTTGACGATTCAATTTAAAATCTGTATAGTACAGTTTGTACTCTGGCAGACGATGCGAGGATGTCTGAGTTGGTGAAAATTCCCGCTCAATTTTTTGACAGACTGTGATCACTTGTGCTTCAGGGATAAGTTGTGTGCTTTACCTGCACACCCTCTATAATTGAGCACAGCCGCCCTCCAGCCCTTCCTGGCTGCAGCTGCGCAGATGGCCTTGCAGTACCCCTCTCTGCTGCCCCCTGCATGCATCAGAGATCAGTTTAGGATAAAAGTGAAGTAGTAGCTTAGCAGGTTGGCTGGCCATCAAGGGTGTGATATGCACCTTAATATAAGTAAACAAAGTGATTTTCAAGGCAGGCCGCACCTGTGAGACCGTGAAAAACCAGCAGCACAGGTGCAGACTGATCTATGTGTGAGGCAGTATCACAGCCCTGGAACCAATCCAGTGCTATGAGGCCCCCGTCAGGGGTCACGAGAGCTTGTCGCCTGTACTGTCCAATCCTCCAAAACTGCCTCCCGACTGCAAGCATTTGAGGTCTTCATGGATTGACTGCAAAGCGTGGCATGCAGAAGGGGCAAGCCTATGTGACAGGTGTGGAGTGACACATGCAGACACAAGACAGCAAGGAGCTATGTTTGTGCCCTGCAATTTGGAGCTGCACCTGACAGCATGGTCTGCGCATGCTGGTTGAAGGCCCACGGCGTGGGGCAGAAAGGCTGCTGCAAGATTGGGCACTGCTCCAAGACTAAGCGGCTGAGGGGCCCGTCTTTGAAGTACAGCTGCGGTTCCTTGCAGACCTTCGACAGATAATACCTGGCTGAGCAGAATCAGCTGTCATTGCATGCTGTTGAACGACATAGGTGACCTGGAGTGAAGGCATGCGTCCTCCAAGGTTCAGCCAGCTGCCCAAGAGCCTTGCTAGACCATCTGCCTTGGCATGTCAGCGCATCTGGTGAAACATGGAATCAACTTCTGTGGACTTGCAACTTTCCAAGAGTCACAAGTGCAGCGTGCAGCGCACCATAAGTAGGCCGTGGAAACAGATGCACCAGCCACTGCTGTCAGGCGGGCAGGGCGTCGATCAGGCATGTTATAACTAAAAGAACGTCAATTTAATATTTTGGAAGAATAGAATCGCAACAGCAAGCCTAGCACGCGGCACAAAACTCCCCAGTTGTGTTGACTAGGATCCCAGATCGCGCAATCTGTGGCACTATAGGCCTGTAATTGAATGGAACGACTATGTCTGGATGACCCAATGCCACTAAAAGTATCTACTGTATAAATTGCTGATCTGCAGAGACACTCCGAGCTCCTCCGAAAGGCAGCATCCGACGTGGAAAGTGAACTCATCGGCATCTCGGAGTCTGGATCATCTCGATGCATGTCAAGGTCATTGGCAACGATCCATGATCATCTGCACCCAGAAAAACATGGACTTGCAAATCTCTCTCGAGCCTTCCTTCCTGAGTGTCTAATCAACACCGACCCTTGCGTTTAGGGCCATCGAGTTCAGCACCATGCGTCTGGGAGTGGCTGGTTCCCGTCCAGGTACCCTGCTCAACAGCACATGTAAACTTTGCCGAAGATTTACATCGATTTATACAACAGCGAGCATCTCCAGCCGGCCTGCTGCAGCAAAGATTCACGCATCAACTCTGGTTGGAGGTCCAAAGCTTCAGGTCAGGTCGAGCGCAAGCAAGGCATCTTACAAGCGTCTGATGTCCATTTCCAATGCTAGAAATCAATCTTGGATCCAAATGGAGAAGGGGGGTGAAGGTGCCATTCTGGTGCAGGCACGCTTGGCAGGCCAAGGACGAGGGATCAGCAGGTGTCAAGGGCGAAGCAAGCGGCAGCAGGCCGTTTGCAGCACAGCTGGCGCAGTTGCAGCCCCCTTTGGTGACGCAGGTGGGCAAAATCGGCTGCTAGAAGTGGCCACACACCCGCTTTAATCCTAATACTTGCAGAATGCATAGCGCTGCAATACCGTCAGGAGATTTGCGCTACAGCTGAAAAGTATGGATATGGCTGCATGCAGGTGCTGGTCCAGCTCCTGGGTCAGCGAGCAAGCTGAAGGATGTCTTGGCGTCAGTGAAGGGCTTCATATTTTACACAACCACCTTCCTCTTGGCCCTGCCGCTGTTTGTGATCATGCTGCTGTTGGCCCCATTCGTGGCAGCCTTTGACAAACACAGGCGGCTGGCCCAGCATTTTGTGAACAACATCTGGGCCAAGGTCTCCACCATTCCCTACTATGGTGTGGAGGTGAGGATGCAGAACGCCAACACGGCAGAACGCTAACATGGCATGACTTGTGCCTCTTCTGCCTGACTGTCACAAGGCTGACACGTTTGCAATTCCTGTCTCCATTTACTGGGTTGAGTAAGAACAGGCTAATAGATAAGTCTTTGTGCAACAGATCGTGGGCAAAGAGAATTTGCCGGCAGCAGATACACCAGCGGTGTATGTCTCCAATCATCAGAGCTTTTTGGTGAGCCACCTTGACCGTACACTTTCCAATGTGCCTTGCTTGATTGACTCTAAGAAGAAGCCCAGTGTGGAGTTATTAATAATGTGAGACATGGCCTGTGAATGCAGGACATCTTTACGCTCTTCCACTTGGACAGGCCCTTCAAGTTTGTGTCGAAGACTTCAAACTTCTTCATCCCCATTGTCGGCTGGAGCATGTTCCTCACAGGTCAGCATCACGCCATTGCCATACACTTAGAATGCTACTGGGCAGAATCATTACCATTTTCAAAGCCCTTCAGGCAAGCGCATGCTATAATCTCAAGCCTTTGGGGCCTGGGGTCGCCACAAGTGAAATGGCAGTCATTGCTGTCAGGGTGTACTTTTGAATTTCAGAGCCCCCTATCGTTGTCTTATAACAGTATTTCTGAGAAGGGAAAAGCCAGCATCCCCTGATATATGATCCACTGTGCCTGCCTCAGAGTCACCTGCTTTTACTTGCTTGAAAGACACCCAGACGCCATCCACAATTTTGATGCAGGGCACATCAAGCTGAACAGGATTGACAAGAGGAGCCAGATCAAGTGCCTCGGGGACTGCAAAGACCTGCTCGCCAAGGGTGCATCCGTTCTCTTCTTCCCAGAAGGGACCCGCAGCAAGGACGGCAAGATGGCTGAGTTCAAAAAGGTGTGAGCTTATTTTCTGACGTGTCAGAATGACCCATCACAAGGTGCTTAAACCTTCGTAAAGACTAATCGGTGCTTTTAGATCATGCTGGTGGCCACCCTCTTTTTGCATGTAAATCTTCATTGTCAAACGCTTCTTCCTGTCAAGAGGGCAAGGTGCGTCTGCAGACAGGCTGCAGCTGAAGGCTGCCAGGGTCCTACCCCTGGTTGGACTGTAGGCAATATGAGTCTTGAAGAAATGAGGTGTGGAGTCGGAAGGTCAAACAGCGCTTGTATTTGTGGGGCACAGGGCGCCTTCTCGGTGGCTTCCAAGGCGAAGGTGCCAATCGTGCCAGTGACGCTGATAGGCACCGGCCACCTCATGCCCAACGGACAGGTCAGTCTGACCTTCCCCAATCTAACATGCAGAGCTCACAACACTCCACAACTACACAAAGTTCTTCTGCAATGCTGTGCACTCACTTTGAGCACACAGCGTAGACACCACGAGCAAGCTCTTTCTGTCCCAAAGTAGCATCACCCACGGTGCTGAACTCTTTCAAGGTCCTACCGTTATGTGCAGCAATCCTCATCGTGAGATGGTTTCGGCAGAGGTGAGCAATTCACCAGATCCTTGGAGATGATCGTAAATCTTGTTTGCTTATAGGAGGGCAAGATGTACAATGGCCGCGTGAAGATGATTGTGCACCCGCCCATCGCGCCCGGCAGCCCGGACGCCACCATGGAGCAGGCCAGGGCCCAGATCGCATCCGCGCTGCCGGCCTGAGCCGTTGCATGAATATATGCACTTGGCCTGAAGCAGTGACTATCATCTGCTGGTGGTTAGTCAAATTAAAGAGCTGTTGCGCCCAAAGGCATGTGCTCTGCGCTGTGCGCTGGGTGGTTGGTGGCCTGTTCCTGACACGCCTAGCATTTGCCATGATGAGAGCTGGTGGCTGTTAAATATGGAGGGCTGCTGCATGAACTCAGAAGCCGGGCTGGTACGCCCATAATGATTTGCTGCGCGCTGGCCAAGGGAGCCACCCTGGGACTGGGCTTGAAGGGGGAAGATTATGAACAGCATGGATTGGGCTTAGCAGCAGGCAAAGCATGGGTGTGGGTGAGATGGGTGTAAGCCTGCGATGCAGCCCCTCGAGGAAGGAATGACCAGGAGAGACATGCTTGTGTTTTGCTGTTAATAGGTGTGGCGGAGGCTGATAATGCCTGGTGCTAGGGCCAATGATGATGAGCCAATAGCCTTTGGGAGCAGCCGAAAATGGGCAGCTGAATTTGGGCACATGCGACATGGAATAACAGAATAGCGATCAGCGGCGTCACAACAAATGATAACGCCGTCCAACTTTTGGCAACAAACAGAACTCGCCTGCATATGCTCATACGGCATTTATATCTCTCCAGTGGAGCTGCAATGATGGCATGCAGCTGTTTCGCGCAGTTCTGCAGTGCAACTAGAGGGACTGCATTTGCTGACTTGTGGTATCTGCTGTAAAATCCAAGGGATTGTTGCATTGCATGCCAGAGCCACTGACATCAACTCAGTCCATTGTTGATTCATTGCCTGGAGGCCCATACCGGATGCCCGGATCCTGATCAATCTGATTTCAGCACTTCGAAGCATGCATGGGGCACACAATGGTGCAGCTGCAGCAATTTGAAGACCTAGTGACAGCTATCAAGGTCACTGTCCATTAGCGGGGTTGCAGACCTGAACTCAAACCCAATCTGAGCGGATGGAGGAGAGGTTCTGATGTGCTGATGTCACACTGGCTGACGTGTGCGGTAATGTGCCAATGGCACGGGCTGAGATGATGCTTCAGTTGATCCGATGCTCCTTTGCCTTTGGCCAAAATTATTTGTTTTGTTTCATTCTTTCGGGACAGAATGTCTGCCCATAGCTTCTCTCCGTGCGGCTTTACTTCACACAACCGTAGCATATTCCCTGCACGATCTCGGTGCTGCAACTTCAGAAGAACAGCTTGCAGGAGATTGCCTCAAGCGGTTTCATGCAGCACCACAGCAGCATCAGACGGACCTTCAGTGCCGCTAGCATCGAAGGGGTCAGATGGCAGGAAAACTAGACCGTTCTTGAGGAGCCTGTTGCAGAGAAACGGACCTCTGCACACCTTCTTGTCTAGGTACTTTTCTATTTGCAATGTTGTGCAAGATCTGAATTTTTTTATGGTTCAACCAAAGTACAGCGGCACTCGCTGTAAGCTACCGAATACTTGCCCTATCTTAGGCATGAAGATCTCAGTGAAGGGTCACGCTTCACTAACAGATAAAATGTACCCCTGAGCAGCAGTTCTGTGCTTGATGCTCATCCTGTTGCACTTGACAGGAGGCTATTGGGATCTGGGGGACCGCCTGCGCTAGCTGCAGCAGCTGTTGTCGTCCTTCCACAGCTGAATGGGCATGGGATCGGAGAGCTGCTATCCAGGAATTATGTATTCAAGGCCGGATTCTGCGCCTGGCTTTTCGCACAGACTGCCAAGGTGAGCAGATGGTTGAGCCATTTGCATGGCGATCTCTTTGCGCACTCCTTCACATGAGGCTTGCACGTCTCTTCTGCTTCTGTGGCTTAACATGTTGATGTGAGGCGAAGTTGTTACTTGAGTGGCATTATTTCGTCAGCACTCTGGATTGCGACCAAAGTTCCTGCTGGTGCCAGACAAGTAAGCTGCACCTCGTGTTTTACAGCTAATTACACGCCAAGTTTGCTGAGCAAATGTGTGCTTGCCCCAGATCTTCACCAGGAGGTTGAAGAAGGGCGTTTGGGACATCAGAGCCATTGTGGATTCTGGTGGCATGCCGTCATCACATTCAGCGCTCTGCACAGTACGCTCCTCTGTTGCTCCACACGTCCTCTCACAATGCCTGCCTAAATCCTAGCAACAAGGCTTCGTCGCATTCGCAAATGGAGTCAAGCATCCCTCGCACTTTCCAAGCTGATGCTCTCCAAGCACAGCTCTGTTTGTCAGAGCATCAGTCCCTGTCTTCTTGACTGCAGGCAGTGACGACAGCGGTGGGATTGGAGTTTGGGCTGGCGAGCTCTCTGTTTGCTGTCTCCCTCTGTTTCACCCTCATCACCATGTACGATGCCACCGGCGTCAGATATCACTCTGGTGCGAACACACCCCCCCTGTCAGACCCCGTTGACCCTTAATAATGCTCATGACACCAGCGTTTTCTGCAACCTTTTTCCTGATGGGAGCTGCACTACATGCTTATTTACCTTGAACACTGAACGCTCCCTGCTATTGCAATTGTTGCTACCCAGTAGTTGTAGCCGACGCTTGATGGAAATAACAATTTCTTCCTACTCCCTACTGCTCGCACAGCCCTGGTATCTGCATTCCAATGTATATAAAAGGTTTGTATCAATTTGTGATGTGAGTTTGTATTTGTGCTGCAGGGAAGCAAGCTGAGGTTCTCAATATTCTGGTGGAGGACGTGATGCAGGGGCATCCAGTCAGCGAGCAGCGCTTGAAAGAGGTCTTGGGCCACAACCCGCTAGAGGTGATGCCACCCATCTCCTTCCATCTTCCTGGCAGCTACAGACAGAGGACGGGAACACCGATAGGACTGCGTTTAGGACTGAATTGTAAGCAAGATGAGATGTTACAGGGCCTGTAATAGTCAAAGTTCTTAACAAACCTCCACAAAGAGCCCGTGCAGATATTGCGCATGGCGAGAGCGGGCCTGATCTGAAGGCGGTGCTGTGTGTCTTGCAGGTGATAGCTGGGTCGATATTGGGGTTTATTGTTGGCATGGTAACGCCAGTGCCTCCTGCTGTCGTGCTCTAGTGTATCAGATCTTGCGCACAATTGACTTTGTATCATGTTGAGAGTTTCATCTTCTTTTGGGCGCTCCTGTAGACGTTGCAATTGCTTGATTCTTCCGTGAATTTGGAGTTTTAAGGACCGCGGTGAGAAATGTGCCGGTATACTTCAGAACATGCGGCTCTGCGTTGGCAAGAAAATCAGATGTAATCGATTTCAAAAGGGTGCCAGTCTGGCAGGATGATTTGCATGATGATGGCACACAATCTCGTGATCTCATGCAAGGCAAGTCCCGACACATGGAAGCAACACAAGACATGAAAGGCGAGAGAGTTCCAAGTATCATGTCTGTTGGGCTGCTTGGATTCATGTCTTTGTAGATTGTGCACTGCCACAGCCTGCACTCATGAGCGCAGGTGCGGCAGCCGAGAGATGCGCATGCAGCTCCGAAGCTGTACTCAGAACGCGCGCATCAGGAGCACCACATATGAGTGAACAGAGTGCAATTTCAAGCTTCTTAAGAAATTCTCTCACAGGATGCTAATTGACCCACAGTATGAGCATCTTTCACCTCTGTGGCAACGACTCATAAATTACGTAATCTTGAGGAGGGCATCGATCGTCTTGTTTTGCAGACCTGAAAAGGAAATTGGGTCTCGAGTCTGTGCAACAAGAACAACCTCATATCAATCAAAAGATGTCCTGCAGAATGTTCAAGGGCATGGGCAATACTCGCAAGCAGGCTGAGTATTATCCCCTTGTCACTCCTTTTGTGGTGTCGGTGTACGCCCGCTGGCTCACTGTGGTACTGGTTACTTTGTTTTGGCATATCTTTCCAAAGCTCATATGCACATGTGATCAGCGCGTTTATCATGCAGATGAAGAATTAAGCTGGCCAACAAGAAATCCGCCCATCGAGAAAGGATGCGTGGATCATGAAGATGACCTGAAGACGCTGAAGTCTTTCCTAGAAGGAGAAGCCCTTCGCTACTCAGAGGAAAACCTCAGAGAGATGAACTCAAGATCCAAAGAGTATGGTTTCGGTGAGTTGGGGGTTTGACCCGTGTTTGCTCAGTTACTGACGTGAAGAGGCCCAACCAAACTTGCCTGCTTGAAGCTTCCTATGCGATTTTTCGTGCTGCATTGCCAGGAGACCACCCAAGCGTATTCTGCCTACAGCTATCTTTTCGAAGACTCGAGCAAAAGAGCCTCCCAGCAGAGATTGTGGACTACTACAAAGGCTTCCTGCGGTTCAAGGACCTAGAGTATTACTGCAAGCATCTGGCAATCAGCGTCAGAATCCAAAAGAAGCGAGCAATATGCCTGAAAGTGCTTGGTAAGTGCAACTTTTTGCACCCTTGTCGTGCTGCTTTGGCCATGATTGGTCTGACCTCTGTAGCTGCACACATGTGGATCCGTGAGAGTGGCGCTCGTTCTTGCAGGAGCACTTCACATGACATGGCTAGCACCCCTTCTGCCTTGCATCCAAGTGCCAAAACCACCCAGGTTTGCTCATATCCATCTGCTTCACACCAGACGTGCACCTCCGTATATGCTATAGCTTGCGCTCGTCACCACACATGCTTCGCTAGAACTTGTGCGACAACTATGCAGGTATAAAAGCGGGAGCGAGTACATGGAGGCAAACGGTATAACCGTCACAAAGGCAGATCCCCCAGACAATCTGACCTGCCCAATCACCCAGGTGCCCATAAGACCTCCTATCCATCCACATGCCCAAGAGCACTGTTTTTATGCAGTAATACGGATTGTTCCCTTAGATATGTGATGTCTTCTTGGCACTGTCAGTGCATGCTTCCAAAAGTGCGGCCGGGCAAAAGCCAGGTGCATGTGTGCAGGAGATATTTAAGGATCCGGTGGTGGCTGCGGACGGCTTCACCTATTCGCGCGCAGCCATTGGAAAGTGGCTGGAAGATGGTCATGACACATCCCCCATGAATAACCTGCCCCTTGACCACAAGTACGTGTGTCCCAACATGGCTGTGCGGCGTGAGGCGCTGGAGTGGATGAAAGCAGACTATCGCAATGTCTCATATCCAGATGGTTATGATCCATCATCTTTCGATGGTCTGCCGCCTCAAGTAGGGGAACACGATGCCGTCATGTAAACACGGTTGTGCAATTGATGCAACTGATCATCATGCTGGTCTGACAAGTAACTCTAATTTATAAATTTTAATTTGGGCAAAGGAAAGCTGGAACTGGGCTAGACTGCCATGCGGTTGTACCTTGAAGTGTTCACTGTCTCTCTGTTACATGACATCTGCGGACAAGTGAATTGTAGCTTCAGCTAGCTCGGAATGAATTTGCATGTGGAAGGAGTTCATCCAAGATGGGATTTAAATTTGATTCAAACTTTGATTAAATATTGACATAATCCCGCATATGAGTCGGTCCAATGTCCAAATCATTCAAGATTCTGATCCAGATTCTGATTTGAGAGAAAGAGAAAAAATACCTCACATATACACCCTGATTGAGAGACCAAATAAGCTGGAATAGATTGTGACATCAGGGTGACGTCATGCTGCAGGCTCTTCAAAACTTCTTGCACCAGAATGCCCGCCATTCATAGAGGTGCAGAAATCTTGGACATTATATGCATTGCCCCGAATTGTCAAAGCAGCCACATATTTGAAGAGATATACCGCTAAATAGAAAGGTTCCTAGAACTTGTGGGGGAAAAGATGGGTGATTTCCTCATCGCCGCGCACTACGAGACAGAGAATTACATTCCCCCAAAGGAGCAGTTCTTAGAGGATATAGAATATGGACGAGCTCTTGACACCATCGTGAAAGGTAAAATTCAGCTCCTTGACCTGCTCATCACCAGTGCTGCTTTTCCTAGAACAGACAATTTTCTTTGCAGATCTAACATCTCTGTCGTTTGGCAGCTTGCGCGGATGTCATCTTGACAGACGGAGAGCTAGGAAAGGTAAGCATACATTTTCCAGCTGCAGCTGGCTGCAAAAGCCTGGAACATCTTGAAATATAGTCTTTTGCTTCTGCCCTCGGATCTTTCTGCTCTCGTGGATAGAAGGAACTTCCTCAGTAAAAAGGCTTGATTAGGAAGGTTTAAGATTTTGCATTGACCAGCAGCATGATGCAATGCGTTGCAGGTCCTGATATTGAAGCGAATTGTTCAGCCCTTGGATGATTGGTGGTGCGTGGGTGGGCGCATGAAGGTGCACTCTGATGCAACCCTCATATCGAACTAAATTATTAAAAGCAGCTTGTTACATTTGTCTGGCTGGAGCTGTTCGTTCCCGCTAGCATTGCTGCGGGCATCAGATTGCATCTGGAAAGGATCCTGTCCTGGTCACAGGCTGGGGAGACGCCCGCAGAAGCAGCTGCCAGGAACGTCCTGAGGGAGCTCAAGATTGAGGTTGCCCCCAGCCGCTTCAAGTACCTGTGCCATGCCTCTCTGCTGTGGCAGTTCAGGCACCAGGAGCCCAAAGGTTGGTCCTTGTTCAAACCGACTGATGTTTGTATCAACGGCAATCTGATCTTACCATCCTTCAAGGGTCCCCACTTAGCTATTGTACAGAGCTGCTGTTAGAGGTCTGCCAGTCAATGTGGCTGCTTTTGTTAATCTGGTGTACCACCTGTCTTGGAAGAGAACAACTTAGAGTGCCCATGAAGGGAGAGCCCTGCATTATATTTCATATTTTTATGGTGCCCGAAATTCATCTTATACCATAAGGGGTGCTGCAGGGAACGGCACGGCTGACGTGGCGCTTGCATTCACCGCTGAGCTGTCGCCGGAGGAGCGGCAGGCGATAAGCTTTGACACCGCAGAGTATGAGGATGCGAAATGGGTGGATCCTGCTTCCATCATCCAAGATGCCTCCTTCCACACTGCACTGCGCAGGTGCGTTCCCACACATGCCTGAGCCGCTGAAGCTCTTGCTGGCAAGAGTGCTCATTAGTCCGCCCAACCTAGAGGAGCACGTGAGAAAGATGGGACAGGCATGTTATGGCCTGCCCAAATCCAAAGGCCTGCCCAAATCCAAAGCAAGTTGCAAAGGGGTTGGGGAGCTCGAAACAACAGCAAAATCACAGATAGATCAAGATCAGAGACTAGGAGTCTTCAAGCAAGTGCCTGCGTGCGGACCACTCTAGTTTCCTTAGAGCACTGTCAGACACAGACATATCGAGTCGGGCATCTGTCGGCATCCCTGCTTTGACTGGATTGACCAAATTGCTCACCCTTTGGTCATTTGGTGAACTGGGGTCCAGAGGAGTACAGCCCACAAATACAGCAGTGTGGGGCAAAACAGTTTCATTGCCCAAGGGATGTCCCAAATCCGTGCTGCAAGATAGCCCCGTTGGCATTACAGTGGCAGTAGCATGGTGGTTCCATGCAGGTCAATGCAACACATTGTCATCCGCAAGCGCACAGAAGAGCTGCATGCAGCCGTTGAGGCCGCTGCATCAGATGAGGAGATCGCCAAACTGGCGCGCGTCGCCAACCAGGCAAGCATTCCCCCAATAGAATATCCCAGCAGAAACTTACATGCAGCTCTCCAAAATCTCCAAAGGTGGCATCTTGTGTGGGATTCAGATGCACCTGGCATACGCCAGGAACAGCGTACTATTATTATTATTATTACACGCTTTTCCTGCCAAGAGGAAAGGTGCGTCCTGCAGAAAAACTGCAATTATAGGCTGCCACAATCCTACCCCTTGTTGGACTCGCCAGATCCAAGCAAAACCCAATCAACCGTGGGCACGGTGCTCAGTATTTGTAACGCCCCCCGCCAGCCGGGACGACAGCGTATGATACAAAATTATTCAATCTATACCTGTCAATGGGTGGATGGGTGGGGATCGGGCATTGCCTAGTAGGGGGAGGTGATATGGAAGCAACAAGCCTTTTTTGCCACAGTGAAAGCTTCTGTGCAACGGTTCAAGTCAAGCAGGTTATATTGATGCGACAGTTGGAATTAGCCCACGTTTTGTTGTTACACGTTTTATTATTACATGTTTTCCAGGTCATAGGGATCAGCGACACATACATCAGATTTCCCCACTGTGAGAACTTTTGCATGAGCTGATTAAGCTAATTAAGTCACCATGACTAAGGAAGCAGTAACTGCGCACAGGCGCAGAAGGTGCTCGTGGACATTGAGCGCCGGCCGCACGCCAAAGTGCGCAGCTACAGCAGCAGCCAGGAGAGGGAACTTCTCATGAAGGCTGCGCAGGCCGCGGAAACCGCCGCCGGCCTGAATGCCGGTGCCAGGCTGGGCTCCTGGATCTACAAGAGCCTCGGCCTCGCCAGCTGAGTGGCTGCTGTTTGAAGGGATTTATTCATTTTTGAAAATACTCGCAGAAATTATTGTGGGCGTGAGGGCTCCATGCAGCCTCAAAGCGCTTGTGTTCCACTCAACACAGTCCTGATGACCCGTTTGTCATCTTACTAAGCTAGAGGAGAGCATCCATTCTTGCCGACGGTTTATGGTGTTGCTTATGCTGCAGACTTGTGGGAACCCAGCAGCCTGGCTGCTTCTCGCTGGCCTGTCAGAAAGGCTGCTCCCATGGTGCCAGTCAGCTGCCGGTGCGTGGCCTCCCCAGCAAAGCACACCACCGGCCTCCCCAACACCTGACCAGCCAAGAAACGCTACTCAGAATCTTAGCCTCAGGTCTGAATCTGAGCAAGGCAGCACTACAACTTTCCCACGTGCTTCAGCTGTAAGTGTAGCAGGAGACTTTCTCGGAGGTTCACAAGCAACACTCATCTGGCGCTTGCAGACAGATCACAATGGCAAGAGTAGGAGACAAAAATTTGCATGCATATCTTCAGGCACAAGCATGTCAGGAGCACAGACAAGAACCATTCAAAGCCCTGTTTTAAATTTGAGTGCATCGAGAAAATTGAGTGAGCAAATTCACCGTGAGGGGTGCAGCAAGGGCGTCAATGTCGTCTGGCGAGCCCGCAGCGTTCACATACGAGTACGACCCCCGGAATAACGGATCGCTCCCCCAGGCCGATCTTATAATCCGGGGGGCCGCGGCGGCCGGGCAGGGTATGGCGGGATAAGCCGCCAGTAACGCGGCAACCCCTCTCTCCACTTCGCCATCGCTGCATTTCTCCATGGCCTTTGCATGCTCCCCTGCCCAAAGCACCCCTTTTGTTGAACCGCACCCTTCCACAGCTGGTACTACTAATGCGTCGCAGCTCAAGTGCTTTTGATGCATTGTTGGCAGCCTTAACACAAGCATCTTCTTGTCAAATAAACAGAGTGACAAGCGAGGCTCATTGCTTGCGTAGTTCTTGCCTTTCATGGTAACACTCAGGTAGCTTGCACATGAAAAGTAGTGACATGCATATTGAGACAACCACAGCCTGCATTTGAGGACAGGATGTGGGCAGCAGAGGCTGCAGCAGGGCACCTGTGATCCACAGAACAGCGCTGGATGGATGCTCAGCCCAGGGTGCAGGCAAACCGCTGCCGCAGTGGCGCTGCGCGGTTTTGCCGGTTTCGCGGCTGCTGTTGCCGTAGACGCTGGAAGCGCTGCCTGTGAACGCCGGCCACCTGGCGCCTGAGTCAGCAGGGGTACACATTGACAACTTACGCAATTATGAACAATTGCTAGCTGGGTCCCAAGACCTATGTCCCCTAATCTGCATGCGCTAACCAGCAAGCTTTCATCACTCACGTGTGGTGAATACGAAGAGCAGCAAAGGCAATGTCTATTGGTAAGTCACCATTGACGCTGCTAGCAAGCAATGCAAAAGACAGTGCATCATATCATTGATGCTCGGATCCTTGCAAAGGCAGGTGCACATTCAGCAATACAAGCATTACCCTAGAGTCGCCCACCGTTGGTTGCAGGGTCTTCACAGGCGGCAGCTGGTTGCTGTGAGTCCTGTACCGCAGCATGGCCATTGCTGGGGGCCTTGAACTCAGATCCGCCAAATCGCACTGAGAAGACGCCCCTCGCCCACTCTGGCACAGCCTGCAGAAAGGAGTACCGGCAGCCTCAGACCAGAGCCTAGGTTTTAGTCTCTGTTTGGACGAGGTTCCCCAGGAATAGTCACCAACCTGCGCGCATCCAGTAAGCCTGCCGCAACGCCAATTTGACTTGACCCCATCCAGACACCATTTCTTTTTGTGGAAGGGCGTGTCATTGATAACCTTGTCTGACCCAACTCACACACAACATCGAGTCATCTAGTTCAAGTGCAAAGGCGTGTCGTAAGAAACACTACGGCACGGAGGTATCTCAAGGAGCTGTCCTCCCTTACCTGCACTGCAGGTGCAGGCTCATGCGCCTCACTCTTCTGCCACGGTTCCTGCCAGAGCAGGTGGTAGGCTGTGACCGGGTCTCCGCTTGCCTGTTTCCCAGGCGGCTCACCACCTACAAATGCCACCGTGCCATTTCACCTCAACAGCTGTCATGTTATTCTTACTTCACAATTTCTTGGACTAAAAAAGTTATGACGTGAAGTGAAGACCTGTGTTGCTGCTTTCTGACGTTCTTGGTACTTGCATTTTCTACTCTCTGTTGCAATCAGGGTCCCACGGCAAGAGGGGCTGGTGTGGCAGAGCTTGCCAACTCTTTCTATGTGCAAAAAATGTAGCTGTAAATATCTGCGCTTGGCTGAGAGGGTGCGCCTGTCTCTGAGAAGTCCACAAAGATTTTGTCGACGGTGCCTATGGAGAGACCCTGCAGCGCGCGCAGCTTCTCTGGGGGCAGCGACGGCGCAAACAGCTGCGCATGGATCGCCTGCGTAGACAATGAGCACGTCAGGGTGTGCAAAGAATCTCGTTGCGACAGAACACATTGCTCACCGGATCAATGCGAGCGTTTGCGCAATGGCGCTCTGTCACGTGATCACATGGCTAACATGCCAGCAGTCAGAGCGCTTGTTGTGAATGCTTGCACGCTTGCAGCATGTCCATTTCATAGCCTTGATGAACAAGAGATACCCTTTGGCGGATGTGCAAAACTGCGATATTTCCAAAATGTGCCTGATGAGTCATGTGCATGCAGTAGCCTCAGTGTAGGAAAGGTATATATTTGGGGGGGCTGTCCAACCTTGAGCACGCCCAGAGACACAGTGACGACCGCAACATCTGCCTGGAAGCTGCGCCCATCCGCGCATCTTACGGTCACCCCCGAGGCGCCCCACTGTATCCTCTCCACCACCGCTCCATACCTAATCTCAGCACCTGCCGCCATGTGCTCCGCCAGGGCCTGCGCACACATGGTGAGTAAAGCGAGGAATGCATTATGTCAGATATTCCTGCACGTGCCTGCATGTCCCCTGCAAAATCAATCACAAGCAACTTCGGATCTGGGCTGTTTTCCTTGTCCTTTTGGGCAATAGGCTGTAGAATTCGACCCGGAATAATCCAGGGGGCTTGGAATCAGTTGCTTGATCTTAGAGGACGCCTTAACAAAACACAGGAATTTTAGGAGACATGTGGAAGAGCGGGATGCCGGGAATGCTTGCCTGGAAGCCAATTGGGCAGGGGATGTTGGGCCCCTCAAGGTCCTCGGCGCCTGCCCACCAGGCCGCGCTGACATCAGCGGATGAGTCACAGCCCGACGCGATGCGAGTCACCAGCTCCCGCCACCGCCACGCCCTCGGCCGCACTTCTGCGCCGCCTGATTTGGCGTCCTCCTGCAGCAGACAGAGTCCCTCTTGAAGAAACTATCAATCCTCGCTGGTACAATATTGCCTACGCACACTTTTTTAACCCCATGTGGCAGGGGGGCGGCGCACAAGATCTAGCTCTCTGTTCAAGCCATTTACAAGAATTTACTTACTTCAGGGGTAATCACGAGGCTACAGCTCTAACACAGCACAGACGATCTGAGCACCGGTGTGGCTGCATGTGTTTCACCTTGGTGATTCTCTGCTCCAGAAGGGAACTGAGGCTGCCGCTATGACTGGCAGGGTCGCCACTGGGGAGCACGCTAGCATACTCTTGGACAGCCTCTCTCAATTCCTCAGAGATGGCCCGGTCCAAAGGTGCCGGCTCGCCCGGCTCGCAGAAGCCCCACCTGAAATCTGCATCATGCAGCGTATTCCAACATTAGTGCCGCATGTTGAATGCATGGCATATTGACAATTATGCCGTGGCCTATTAGCTGGACATGCGAGTGAGCGCAATCCAGTGAGAGAAACAATTATGCAGACATTCTGGGGGGCCCAACTTTGCTGTCTGACGTTCAAAGGGCGCAGACTGACATACCCTTCAGCAAGCAGCAAGCAGGTCTGGGAGGAAGGATCTGACCTCTGGTGAAGGGTGCTCCAACGATGCCGTGCTGAGAGGCGTATTCGTACAGTGGGTGACCGTAGATGCCGTGGAAGTAGGTGCCGCCCATCTCCCTGCCATCCAGTGTGCACGCTCTGCCCCCTACACGCTTACCTCCTTCGAGCACTATCACCTGATGCACGATGTGAGCCCATTCTGCGCTTCTTGCCCGTAAAATTAGTCTGAAATTTATTTTAAATTATGTGAGTGCCCTTTCTCCTGCGTATGAGACAATGTCCTGGGTGGAAAGTCGTGACGGAGGGAGGCATGGGGTTTAATCAAATGTTCCCTCTGAGAAAATGGAATAACGCAGGAGTTGCAACGAGCAACGAGAGCGCATGTAAGATACCTTGATATTATCTCCACCTTCATCAAGCAGTTTACGTGCTGCACCGATGCCAGCGTAGCCTGCTCCAACGATGATCACCTCCGATGGCTTTTTCACATCACCCGTCATTTCGACTGCTGGAAGCCTGTAAATTTAGCCTGAAGATGTCCTGTTACAGTAACATAACATTTAGATCCTTCTATCAATCGCAATAGGTATATATTGCGCCCAATTTCGTACACGCAAGAGGGAACTGCGTCGCCCAGCTTTTCCGAGACCAATTCCAACTTTGCAGAAGTCTTGGACCAGGCATTCAACAGCCAAACTCTAGTCTGCGTCATTGTGTGTGCGTAATGAGTGACGTCTAGGCCCAATATTGATCGATGTGTATAGAAGACAGAAGCACGCAAGCCATGGACACACAGATTGAATTTGCGGTATGCGATCATGACTCTCTATCTGTGCTGGTATAACTCAGTCGATCAGCCGACGTCATACAGAATTCATGATGTAAAGCGCATAATCACGTCACTGCAGATTCTTTAGTTTCATTGTGACCACATGCGAGGGTTTCACTTGTCCCAGTGAACTCTTGCACGCTGCCGTAGGTTCCTGGCCTAGATATGTCGCTACAGGAAGATGTCCTTGCAGCTCAGCTGCGTAAGGCATGCATCGACACTGGTTTCTTCTACGGTGAGTGACCCCATATACCACTTCACTGTCTTGGTGTCTGAAAGAAATAAACTACGGTAAATTTGTGGCCTTATCCTATCTCAGAGGTGAGTATTATGGTCCGTCGCAGTTTTTAATCATGGCGTAGCACAGGACCTGATCGAGCAGATCTTCGAGGAGAACAGGAAGTTCTTTGCCCTTCCTGAGGCTGCCAGGCGAGAGATCCTCGTTGATAAAAACAACAGGTAAACTATCAGGCTATCGAAGTATCACATATGATCCTATCTGCCAGTCACTTAAGTCTTCACTGCACGTACCCGCAGCTCAATATACTCCATCGTTGGACTGCAGAAGAGCAATTCTCATGATTGTGACGCAAGATTGTCCAACAGGGGTTGGACCCCCCTGTCAGAGGAGACCTTAGACAGAGCCAATCAGACGGAGGGGGACACGAAGGAGGGCCTCTACTTTGGAAGGGAGGTTCCTGCAGACAGCACAGAAGCTGCCCAGCCCTTCACTGGGCCCAACCAGTGGCCATCGCCGGTATGTCACACCCTTCATGCAGACTTTGGGCCCTGTGCGTGCTGGACTGCCACATCTGTGATTGATCCCTGCTACTCGAGCATGCATGCAAACCGTTTTGAAGTTGTCTGGAGGCTTCTGTACTCTGCACTTGAGTCTGCACTTGAGACAGAGCTGTGAGTATGGAGCTTTGCAGACAGTGCTTTTCTGGATTACACATCTTGATCTGCATCGAAAATAAAAACCATACATTTCTACCTGTGCGCGCAGGAGCTGCTGCCGGAGTACAGGAGGGTGAGTAACGCGTACTTCAACGCGGTGACTGATCTGGGCATGCGGATGCTGCGGCTGCTGGCGCTAGCGCTCGGCCTGGCGCCGGATTATTTCCTGCCCATGTTCGGCCGGCCCATGCTGTTCCTGCGCCCGTTGCACTACATTCCCCGCCGCTCCCAACCGGACCAGGCAAGGGCCCATCCCAAATGCATGTCAGAAGGTTTTCCTTATAGACGTGCTGGCAGAAATTGAAGGGCTTCTGCAGCAGACATCAGCTGGGCAAATTGTGCTGCTTCAGCAGCTGAAGAAGAGAAGAACAAAACATCAGCAGCCTTAAGGTGCCACGGACGAGGCCATCATCATCGTGCATGTCACAGAGATTCCTTGGCAGAGTTTCCATAGCCTCAAGCTCAATCGTGCATTCAAACTGGGCAGCAGCCTTTTCGCAAAACTTTGGTACAAGAGCCCCCCTGAGGTGTCGTATATGAGGAAAATGTTGTGGAACATTCACCCCTGGTCCCCCGTGCGGCAGGGCATATTCGCGGCGGGCGCACACAGCGATTATGGGATGCTGACGCTGCTGGCGACGGACGATGCACCCGGGCTGCAGATCTGGCTGCACTCTGCCGGCCGCTTCGTGGACGTCCCGCCAAAGCCCGGCGCCTTCATCGTCAACCTGGGAGACATGCTGGAACGGTGCGGGCGCTGCCCCAATTTTGGACCGTCCTTTGTCAACTTTGAGAAGTGCATGGAATGAATATATTGAGTTCTAAAGCATGGGATTCTGCGTGGCTGGTCCTATGCACCCTTTGTGATGTTTTCCTGCTTGTCCTCTGCTATGAGATGAGTGCCCAGCATGCAGACCGCAAGCTTTCCCAGCTCATTGGTGCTGCTCAATATTTACTCTGCCTGAAGTGCTGTGGCCAGCGGCTCTGCATGTGTTTTGATCTTGCGTTTGGCGTGTTGGGTGTTCATGTGCTGACAATTTAGTGCAGTCGCCACAACCGTCACACAGAAGACGCAAGTATGACGCCTGGGAATGTGTTGCTGGGTTTTGGGAGTTTGGGCAGGTCTTAGAACCATCAGTTGTTGTGCGCAGTGCATATAAGGATTACATCTACGCAATAGCAAATGTCAAGAGCAATCTGGTACAATTTATGGTGCCAGGTGGACGAATGGGCTGTTCAAGTCAACGCTGCACCGGGTGGTGACTGATGGGTCACGTCACCGCTACTCCATCCCATTCTTCTTTGAGCCAAACTTTGACACGCGCGTGGAATGCCTGCCCTGCTGCTGCGGCCCCGACAATCCCCCACGGTACCCTCCATCTTACCTGTTCCCATTGACCTCCAGTACATAACGGTTGTTCCAGTTACATTGCAGAGCTACATCTGCTCTACAACTGTCTGCTGCCTCAGTGCATGTGATATTAAGGGGAATGCATGCTCAGTGAGTGCATCGGGGGGCGGAATGAATCTATGAATGCACTTTGAATATGCACATATGGGGCACAACTGGCCATGGGCCCAAAGCTGAATTCCCAAAGTTGCTCTGGGGAGTGGTGAAACTCTCCGGACAGCTGTTGGTGGGATAACATTAAACTCAGAAGTGTGTATGGAGAAGAAGCAGTGAGCCAATATGCGCACAGGACCTCTGCTTGTAGGAGCATCCTATTTGCATTCTAACAAGCATATTGACACAGGTTTTCTGGATACATGCGCAGGTACCCTCCAACGACAAGCGGGCAGCATTTGCTGGACAAGTATGCGCAGACGCACGCCGGATATGATGCCACCAGCAAAACTTCCAGCGCCGTGACAGCTGGCACGCATGCAGATGTATAGCAAATCGGAGCTTGACTTGACGCGATTCAAGCATGTAGGTGAAAAAGCCAAGAGCGAATGCAACATATATAAGGCAGTGTGTGCAGTGTTGTACATCAGAGTGTCCAGAAGGAATGTCGGCAAATTGACTTCGTGCAGAGAGAAGAGGTCTGAGCAGACCGCATGGTATAGGCGATGCCAGGTAGCTGCAAAAATGTGTACGAGTCCCCATGTGACTCTATGTATAATATCCGAATCGAGCAACGCTCACAAGGACCGAGAACTAGATGAACCCAATGTAGGGCATGTGCACGGGCCGCTGAAATGTGCCTGCCGGTTGTATCCCAAACGCCTTTATAAAGAATCACTGTACTATAACAATATTAAACTATTCGAAAGGGCTGACAGCCTGCTACACCCGTGCTGACCTGTGCACCCTGTAGCCCCCAGTAAGAATAAAAGATCAGTCAAACAACGGAACCAAATGGCCACAAATTGACCAATGCGCCCTACAACTTGTCGGACGCTCAAGGCACCACGAAGCTTCTCGACTGACAGTGTTACTTGGACCCATGCAAAAACGCGTAACACAAAATGTCAGGGCAAACAGACACGACCGGGCTAGGCACATCTGCATCACGCGGGCACCCATTATGAGAATGACGACTACCACCTCGGATATCTTGCATTGCTACATTCATTTCAGAATATCAATGCAACCAGGCCTGCAGTGACCGCCAAACGATTCACAACCGTTGCATGCCCATCTTCCTGCATTTGCTAGTAAATAAATATCGGTACCATACTTCATGCAGCTCAACAATAGTCATCCTCAGCCCTTAGTCAGCGTTTTGGAGCCGGCAAGTCTGGCGGGCCGCCGCAACGGGGCCTTTTGCAGCACTTATTAACTCAAAGAGTCAGACACCACTGTTCTCCTGAAGGCTTTTCTGTGCAGTGGCTTAATTCAAACTCTCGCGAACGCTGGAACATTGGGACCATGCTGCAATTGAGTGAGCCCTCTCACCGTGCTTGCAACGCCTGAAATCTGCGAGCGTATATTAGGGTTTAGGGTTCCCTAAACCCCGAACCCTAATACAGGGGCTACGAGGCCAGGGTCCAAAACCCTCAGTAGTACATTCCATGCAACCTGTACACAACCCCTGAGCCTGCAATACACCCAAGTGCTCAGGCGGCCGCGGCCGCATCAGGGAAGGGAGGGATTCCTGTCGCCAGCGACCCTTCACACACCCCCGCTCCCAAAACCCTAGCCGCCGCACGCCGCGCGAGCATGCATGCATGCTCAGTTCGCATGCATGCGCGATCAGACGAGTTTCTCGGTGACGGAGAATGACGGCTCAACCTTGGGGCGGGTGGCCTCGCTCTCGCGCTTGAGCTCCTGGGCCACGGTTGTTTTGTGTGCGCCCAGCTCGGCCAAAATCTCCTGTAATACATCAACAGCGAGCAGCATCAGTGCTCCGCCATGTCGTTCATGCTGTGCTTTGGGTCGCTTTATTGCACAAGGCTTGTGCCACGCAGACTCCGCAGAAGGCTAGCAGCCTAAGAACATGCCAGACGACAAACACTGACAGCATTCTTAATGTCTACCACACCATTCACAGCAAGCCTGGCGTGCTCGGCAATTGGCCAGAGGCAACAAGGCAACCACAACAAGCCACCCAGCTGCGCAACGTGCACCTTGCGAACATAGCAAAGGACAATATTCTCTTCACACTAGTAGGTAGACATGACATATCCCATCAGCACTGTGACGAAGTCGAGCGCACCTGGCACACAGCGACGGCGTCTGCCATGCGGACGGTGATGTATTCTTCGCCAATGATCTCCGGGATGTGGGCCTTCTCCAGCAGCCGCATGATCTGGCGCGAGGGGTTGCTGATCACAGGCTGGATGCCCGCGCGCTTGTGACTCACCACCCAATCCTGTAAATTCATCCACACAAGCCTAGAGTCAATCACTTTGAGCACTCAAACACAGCCGCACTGCTGCGTCCTCAGGCAGGAGAAAACACAAAACAGGCACATGGAGTTGGCCGTTTCAGCAGACCGTTGGGCAAAAAGCAAGAAGTACAACCACGACAGAAAACGTGTTAAGAAGTCAAGTAATGAGGCAAGCGTGCCGTTGGCATGCTGCACCAGTATGGTCTAGGCTGCCGAGGTCCCCAACCCAACACTTGCCTAAATCCATACAAAGTCTAGAGTTTAGGCACATGAATGCTGGATGAAAAAGGGAAAAGGAGAGCCCACCTTGAAGAAGTGGACGGCGGAGGCATCGATGTCGTTGACAGGGGACAGGTCGATGATGATGAAGTGCAGGGAACGCCCCTGGGCGGCCGCTATCTCCTTGGCACGCCGCTCATACTTGTAGAGGGCGTCCTTCACCGGGTTGACATTCGCGAAGTACAGCGGAGCGTCCACACGCAGTAAGAGCATTCCCTCAACCTCTCTCGCCTCAGGGTACTGCTTCACATTCCTGCGGGGGGAGAAAACGGGGAGTATAGGGGACAGCGTACGTATATCTCTGGTAACCAGTATTTGATGGGGCATCCTAATGGTTGTTCACGCGGAGGGAGAACTCAGGGGCCTTGAGGATATTGCGTCACATTCCCATGGTAGATATGCATAAGGACCTGAACGTCCTGCTCGGACATGTCGTTGAGAACACTCGCAAGGGCCTAGGAGCTTCAAGTGGACTTCGCCAAGAGGCTGCCCGGTGGTGCATGCATGCAACAAGTCCATCAGGCCGGCAGGCAGACTCTTTGAATCTTGCGTTCATTGAGTAAGGTATTCTAGTGCCAACAAACATTTGCACCTGGAACGAAATACTGTACATTGGAAAATTAACAAGACGCAAGCCACGTGATCCTGCCAGGTGTGCCAGCGCTGTGAACTATTAGTCACCATAACAAATCGGCATTGCAACTTTTGGCGAGCCGCCGGGGAAGTGCAGCACTGCATCAAAGCTCTCACCTGAAGACACTGGTCTCGGGCAGCTGGCCCAGCACAGAGGTCTTGGGGAAGGCGGACTTGTAGAGCGCCAGCACGATGGAGAGGCCGATGGAGATGCCCAAGCCCAGGTCGACTCCAGCAAACATCGTGGTCAGTAGCGCCACGTTGAACACCACCCAGTCCAAGAAGTTCACCTGCGCAGTGATTTTGGCGTTATACTCTTGATTGTTTGGCTACCTTTTATCAGTCCCTGTACCCTGCTTGGAGTCTCGGCAGTAGTGGGTATTTTGAGTCTGCACCCAACTTGGAGCCTCAATGCTTCCTGGGTTCATGCTTCCATTCTGTTCCTTCTAAGGCCCCTTCCTCACAGGTCTCTTGTGGGAGAACATGTCAAAATCAGGCAGGAAGTGGTTGCAAGAGAGGGGCCGGACCAAGCGGCGCAGGCCGATTTGACCTTTATATCTATTGAACTCGACACGTTGCACATCTACTTAACCGACCGTGAAGATCTCCGAGAATTTCTTTTCTCGACCTGGTTCTCCAATCTGGCGAGACCTATGGCTGAGGACTTTCTAAGTGAGACTGGCCAAAGAAAAGGGCAGCAACTGGGGGCTCACCCTGAGCAGGAACCACCACTCCTCGTAGTTGAACAGGCCGACGACGGCTGCTATGATGACGGCGCCCTGCGCGTTCTGGGGCATGTTGCGGAAGACCGGCGTCAGGCACAGCAGCACGATCATCACAATCACACCTGCGCGCATGGTGCAATTCAAGGTCAAGTCAAAGGTCAGACAACGAGCCACATTCACAAGGTTGATTTGCTTTCCCTGCCAGGCCAGAGCCGTCTGCGCTGAGCACAACAAGTGTTCCTTGTGCAACTTTCCCGGGCTTGGGTTCCTTCAAATAGCAAATCTCAATTAGCAAGTAGGGATGACCGACGAATTAGGTTTCTGTTCTGCAGCAACACCACATATCTGAAGTCAAGTCACCTGAGGTGATGCCTGCGAGCTGGGTCTTCGCCCCGACATCGTTCATGATTGCAGAGCGGGAGAATGAGCCGGTTGTGGTGTAGCAATTGAAAGCCGCTCCCACCAGGTTTGCCAGGCCCAGGCCGCGCAGCTCCTGCGTCGCGCTGCGGTCACATGCGCGCACATGTCAGCCGCACGCATGCATGTGCAAGGGTACTGTTGGCCAAAGGCAGGGTCATCTGAATTTCATGTATAACCATCATGTTGCATGCATGATGACCCCCATATTCATGTGCACCCCAGCATCCAGGCGAGGCCGATGCATGACAGAAGCACACAATCTAAAGGAACGCTGGCATGCGCTGATCTGCATGCTTTGCAACGCTTGCGCAGAGCCTCAGACACAGCAAGCACCATGGCATATGGCAGCAACGACGCTCGACCTCGCTGCATGTGTCCGATAATCGGCAAGGGCACTGTACCCATTTACAACAGGCAAATATAGACCCGCCAAAGTTGTTTGTGCCAGCCGGGGCCCCAAAGGAAACGGGAGCTGAGATTTCCTGACCAGATCAAGTCAAGTGACCAAGAGTTGAAAGGGAGCGGAGGTGCGCACTTGAGCTCGTACTGGTTGCGGTACGCCAGCGCTTTCGCAATGGAGATGGACTCAAGCACGTCGATGGCGCACACCTTGATGGCCAGCCCAATGAAGCGACCAATGTCGTGGAAGGGGAACCACCACGTCACCGTCTGGTGCGGCAGGCCCTGCGCACACAATCCCATGCCGCCTGTTCAGGCTACGGTTCTTCCTAGGAGACATGCTTATTTCAAAGGTTGCTCCCCCTTCCCCGGGGGTGCTGAGAAAGCCCGACAAGGCATGCGAGGGACTTGGAAGGTGACTCACCGCAGGGACAACGCCGACGGTCTTGATGTTGTAGGGGGCCTGGTACAGTTTGAAGATGTTGGAGATTGCGATGGACAGCACGGTCACCGTCAGCGGGCCGGCCGCACGCACGTACACCAGCCTCCTGCACGCACCAGGACCCAAAAGTCAACCACAAACCAGAGAATATGCAACCACACGGACCAAGTTTTGCCTCCAACCGCATGGCGCTGCAACGGGTTTGGCGATTGATGAAGTGTGCTGCGCCGTCGTCTGCCAGGACGACATGGCCAAAGGTACAAATTTTATCTTGATAACAACCGTGCGGGTCCCTAGGCGCACGGAGAATGAGACCAGTCTAAGCTTCTTCTCATGTGTTGAGTGCCATGCAACACATTGCCCTACCTAGAGATCACAAGCTGGTGCCAATGAACCACAAAAAACTTAGGGACTTTCAATAAATCTCTTAGAGAGGGGGATAATAAGGGACGAGTCGCACTTGTTGCGCTTGCCGACCTCCTTCATGGTGAACAGGAGGATGAGCCAGCAGGCGCCCATGAGGAACTCGCGCCACTGCCAGTAGGGAGTCCAGGTGGGGCCAAAGAGGTCCTTCAGCTGCTCCTGCACCGGGTCGTGGCGGGGGAAACTGATCTGCGGCAGCTTCAGAATATCTGTCGAGTCAGGGTCGGGACGGCGGCCGTAGCCGAAGATATTCTTCACCTGTTGCAGCAGCGCACCAGGCAGCCTCAGCAGTGATGAGCGACATTCATTGCTTTAGGGGGCTCGGGAGCATGTCAGCCATGTACTACAATCATATTACAGGCAACCACCAAATAGGGCACACAGGCAGGGCATCTGCAGCCACATCTGCAGGGCCTAAAAAGCCTGCAGCCTGTTACTGGACAGAGGATGGAATGTCAAGAGGTGAGCAGAGCGGGGCACCTGTGAGAGGGCGATGATGACAGAAGCGCCGGACATGAAGCCGGAGATGACTGAGTGTGACAGGAAGTTAGTCAGCCAGCCCAGCTTTAGGATGCCTACCGCTGTGTACAGGCAGCCAGCCAGGAACGCCACCTGAGACATGGACCATCCACATCAGAGCAACTCACGAATTGCACATCTGGGACATACTTGAAGCCAAGAAACTTACAGGTGATCCTGACCCAGCTCTTGATTCCATTCCGAGCATGCACGCATGCATGCAGAGCTTTCATTCCTGACCAGCGCTCCAAAACAGGTGATGGTCACAGTATGTGTGCGACTTGAAAAGTCATGCATGTCAGGGTCCGAATCTCATTAAATTTGATGGAATCACCCAGATGGTACATTCTGAGTAGGGAAAATAGTGCCAACCTGGATGGCAGCATGGTTGTACACATCCTGCGCATGCTGGTTCCTGGGATTGTTGGGATTGTCCTGAATAGGCGCATCGATGATTCCAGGAATGCCAGATCCCAGCAGCAGCGAAGTCACAGCCACCGGCCCCACAGCCTGCACCAAATAAATATTTGTCAGTAAGATAACAAGATGCCAGCATGGGCACAAGCAGTGTTTGCGGTTATCAACAGGCAGGTCAGTACTCTTTTCAGACAATTCCCAGGGGCATCAGCTTGCCGGCACACGTCGTAGCAACACTTTATCAGGCATAGATGCTCATACTAGCAAATGATGGGGGGGACGGGGGTTTTGGACGGCTGAAGGGTGCATCAAGGTGCGGAAGAGGTGGACTCACCAGGTGGCGGGAGCTGCCGAGAGCGGCGTAGCACAGAACTGGGACAAAGGCGCCGTAGAGCCCGTAAACTGAGGGCAGACCTGCGAGGCCGGCATAGGACATGCCCTGCGGGACCACTAGTGCCGCCACCGATGCTCCGGCAAGGATATCAGGCTGCACAGGACACACGCGCACACCTGTCAGAATATACAAAGTAACATTTGCATGCAAATTCAGCCGTTGTTGACCTGTTGAGCTGCCAAAAGGCCCCGCCCAGTCCTTGCGAGTGAATTTTTACTGATGCCAGGCATCTTGGGCACGTCTCAAGAGGCGGAACTTTGGGATATCACCCAAAAAGCTTGAGCCACATCAGCAACTGCACTGTGCTGCTCAGCAAGCGACGTCCGGCTAGGAACTGGTGTTGTTCTAAAGACAGGCTGACAGGGCACTCCCAGGCACGTCCAGGGTTGAAAATGAGCAGAGGGACCGCACCAGCAAGTACTGCTTGATCTTGTAGGTGCGCAGCCAGCCCACCATGGGGAGCACGACCGTGAACCAGTCGAGGAAGCCATATGTCTTCCTCGCCTTCTGGAACCTGCAGAGCCACCAGCATCCTCATGCTGTCCGCTTGCAAAGCATGTCCCACACAACACGAGCTGATCCTTCCAAGCATTCCGCTTTTTCTATACATGCAAAGGAGCTGTGCACATTGAAAAGGGAAGCGTCGCAATTGAGGGAGCTGTACAATGAGCACTCACCCTGTCTTCTGGTGGTTAAAGTACAACCCCACGCCTTCCTTGAACTCCTGGAAGGTTCCCTTCCCATTGGTGACCCCGTGAACCTGCGAGGAAAACGTTGGCTTCGTGAGCCCTGCCTGTCATCCCACCGTCGGGGCTGACCAAAATTGAAACGAAGGAGGAGAAGCTGCCCTGCATCTGAGGGACGTAAAAGCTTTGCTTTCAAGATAGTACGCGAAGGCAGCAATATCCAGAAACAGAAACAGAAGCAAAGTGTGTTATTTCTTATGACACACATTTAGAGAAAGCACTGGGTATAGTGATCCAAGAGGTGCTTCGTAGCAGGTTGGCATGCTCACCTTGTATCTCCTGCCAAACTTCCCCTCTCCCTCCACCAACGGCCCGTACTCGCTCGAGCCAGGGCTTGTGCGCTTTACCACTCCGCTATGAGGTGACCCCGAATCGGGGGAGTCGTGGATTGCCATAAGTGAAGTCAGCCCGTGGGCCGCCTGCACACGAGTCAGGGCAAACGCGTCAGCATATGCTGCGAGTGAAACCAGAACATCGCTGAGACGTCATAAGGTCGATCATTGTCGTCCTCAACGACGTGTTCTTGGTGCAGTCGCCCCAAAAACCGATTTGCTTGCAAGAGGCACGTGTGAACACTGTGCGAGCAACCTGCGCCTTGACAAAGACACTGCGCACTGCCCCTCAGCCTGCGCGTCTCTACCACTTCAAGCTCTAGCTACAAATCAACGAAGACGACCCCATCGCAAAGCTCACAACGGCAGCACACCGGCGTCGCCGTCACGCCAACGCACGTGCAGTGAAAACCCCGATTTCGAGGACTGTCGCGCAAGACCTCCGCGGGAGTGCTCAAGAAGAGCCGTTCACAAAAGTACAAATAATAATAGGAGACCGAAAGGTGATCGACCGCTGGCAATGCCCACAGGCATAAGCAAAAAGCCCTCGTGGGAAGGGACCATTCAACACGTGTGGGGAGCACAGTGCCATCCACGCACTCTAGGCGGAAGTCTGCTGCTTCTTGGGCGCTTCAATGGTAGACAGTCTTTCCAGAACCTTTCTCACGCCAATCTAAACCGGTCACCCAACCGTTGCGGACACTCACCAACGCGTACACGTACCTCTGCTAGCTTGCGCTCCGCGCGATCGCCTGGCGATATCCGATGATCTCCTCAACTTGAAATGCTTATCGCCTTCTTATTGTGGTACGCTCAAGTGAGGAAGCTTGTCCCTCGGGATGTGCGGATGTGTTGAGTCTGCAGATTACCAGGGCCAGTCACTCCCATCGGTTGCCAAGTTTGGACACATCACCAAGGCCATACGGTTAGTGATCACAGATGTGCTGAAGGTGGGACCGTCTTCAGAGAGCTGCAAAAGCTTCCACATAGCTTGTATATGGTAGCAGCGCTTGCACATATGCAGCGAAAGCATCACTGGCATGCGCAGCTGCAGCATGCTTGAACAGACTCTGCCACACTGTGTCACAGGCACTGCAAGCAAGCATATGGAAAATGTGTTCTGTATGCGTGCGCAACATGCACAACACGCAGTGACTGCTTGAGCTGAAGGCCCCGGGGCCCGTGAACTCACGAGGGATATACATACATGCCACCGCGAGCTCAGCAGGCACGCTGCCCCACTGCTGAGAAGAGTTGTGTCATTGCTTGCCAGTGGTGCACGCCATGCAAAGAAGGTGAAACAAGCCAAGCATTTCAGTGGCTTTTCATCAGTGCTGCACGAGCATGTCATGTTGGAGACGGCGCTGGTCAGTAGATTGATTACCAAGTCACTTGCAATAACAATGGAACTTCCGAGGTCCTTAAGCTAGCCTCATCATAAAGAATATTGCCAAGAATCACACTTGAAAGCGCTGTGACAAATTTATAATGCCCCGCGCCTACAGCAGAGTACACAAATTAAAACAATTGCAATGCCAGTGCTGCTTGTATCACCCTAGCAGATCATTACACAACGCTGGCCGAACAAATGGGGACTCTTCGACCAATCTAGTAGCTTATTCAGTGCCTGCACACTTGCTTGAAAGCGCATGCTGGCGCCCAAAATGACTCCCGGAGGAGACACATTGCAGTTAGGACATGCTAATATTCTTCACTGCCCTTGCAAAGAATTGGGAACAAGTTGACCCAAGCAAGCGCAGAGGAAGAGTATTTGCTCCCTGCTTGGTGCAGTGTTTTCCTTACTTGCAGGAGAAAGCCCACAAAGACGCCCAGACATAAGCCTGACAATTTTATGGCATGCCCAGTTGCACATTGCAAATTCACATCAGAACCGCACTCCCCAACCCGATCTGCGTGAAAAGGCTACAGCTGCTGCTGCTACTGCCCTCTGCACAATAGGCCAACTCCCTCTGTGGCAATGCCGCGCCGCGGCTGCCTCAGATATATGGATAGCCCAGGAATGTGGCAGCGTCAATCTGCAGCAAGCCTGATCACAAGCCAATCTTGGCCTGGTAGGACTTGATCGCCTCCAGCATCACAAGTGTGATGGCCACATGGGGAGCAATCCTGTACCACACAGTGGACCCCGGACATAAGGACTTGTCATGCTGCTTCTTTTTTGCCTTCAATGGTCAAAAGATCCTTTTTCAGCAGAAGAGCCGTTGGATCCAAGGCAATAAGAGCAGGTGCTTCTAGGGAGATATTGTTTGGCCGCACGGACACTATAGCAAATTCAAGGCAGCATACCACTTGTTCACCCAGAAGTGCTGCAAGCACAATGACAATTAATGGGCCTGAGTCATTCAAAAACGTACATGTAATTGGAAATTGAGCTCAGTAAGGTAATTAGCAAGGGGCCGCACCTGACGCAGTAGGTGGGGAAGCCAGTGTAGAATTTGAGGGGCCCCTCGTGGGTGAAGGTCTTCATGGCGCAGTCGATGGGGCTCTTGTAGGGGAAGGTGCCATCGGGCAGAGGCTCCATCTTCTGAATGCGCGTCTTGACAAAATCAAACGGCAGCGAGCATGCCGCCGCAAAGAAACCCGCGATTGTGGCGCCGCCCAAAACCACCGCCTGGCCGTTCTTCTCAAAGCCGGCCGCTTCCAGCATCTCCTTTGCCTGCATGGAGATTACATAAGAGACAGTCAGCCCATTGTTTCGGTCATTGACAAAGGGACGAAGACCCATGTGATCAGCAGTGCAAACCAGTGACGGCCCGCCCAGAGCAGCACATCGATGCTGCAGAACAGAAGCCCCATCAGCTTTTTAAATCAGGCGCTATGTATGGGCTCCTGAGGGCACCCCTCTGTGGCCCCAGTCTACTGGCCAGCTGCAAGGCGCCGTCAAAGCAAGGCGCCCCAGAAGCAGACTTCACAAGTTCTGTCTGCACGGTTTAATCACGTCCTGATGTTCTGGCTTGACAAGTCAGCTTCTCTGTGCATGTGGCCCTTGCCAGGTACTGACCTCAACATTGCCTCTAAGGAGGCAAGGGAGGTTGAGTATAACAGTACAAATTTTGAAAATATACGCCAGATCTTCTAGCCCTGACAAGGTGCCAGGAGTGGTACTCACCTGGTCGTTTGAGGCAAGCATGCCCATGTTGAGGGCCATGGCACGCACGACTGTGGGGCCGGCTCCCCTGAACAGGCCCACCGCTCCATCCTCCTTCACAATCCTCACCTGTGCACACACATCGTGAGCAATCCTCCTCACGCTTGCCAATAGACTAGAAGAGAACTCTACCACCCACAGAGGCATGCAGTGCCACAGCAGCCCATCTACCAGCAAGCCCTTTGCAGTCCTCAACCAAGTCTGGATCAGCAGGTACACGCCAAAACATATCAAGGCTACCGCTCGAACATCTCAGGAATCAAGAGCGACATCCAACTGGAGTCCAAATCACCCTGCACTTAGGCTTGAGCTCAAACCCCCGTGTAGATGGAAGCATTGGGGGCCAAGCTTTAGAACCCTGTGCAGGAATCCTAAGCAAAATACCACGTCTGTAGGACACATCGATATAGGGACATCAGAGGAGAGCAAAGCAAGCAATAAAGTGAGCCTCACCATGGCGTCGCCGACGCCCTTGTAGTTCCTGCGGCTTGCCAGGGGTAGCGTGGCATCTGCCTGCATGCGGATGAGGGTCAGGTCCGCGGGTGAGCCCACCAGCGCACCCAGCCCACCAGCCGTCAGCCCCGCAGCAGCCTTCTGCCAGAGCGGGAGCGGCTGCACGCACAGCAACAGACAAGTGTCAACAGAGTGCTGGCTGGGATTCTGCTGGCTGCGTGCATGCATCCGATATGTGAAGCCTTCGCCTGCAGCTAGTCTGCAAACACCTCATACCCGTCTTGGCAGGAGCAGTGTGTGATATCAGTTAAGCTGATTTGAGTAGCCTTTGCCTGCAGCTCGTTTGCAACCACTGCACACCCGTCTTGGCAGGAGCAGCGTGTGATGTCAGTAAGCATAAGCTTGCCCAGCACAGATGGCATATTCTGAACCAACTAGCCTGAGGTCAGTTGCTAGGCAACGCAGGGCCGAGGCAGCAACCAAGCAGGCACATGCAAGACAGCAGCAGCAGCTGTGTGGGCTGCAGAAGAAACTATAGGGCACTTGTTTGGGGGGCGCACCTTCCCCTCGTTGGCCTTTTTGAGGTAGTCAGACAGGCCCTGGAAGATTCCCAGGCGCGCTGTGGTGTAGGTTGCTTGCCTGAGCAGCCCCGCGGACAGTCCCTTGTACAGGCCGCCCACTCCGCCGTCCTTAATGATGTTGCTCGCCACCGTCAGCTGCTCACAGCACAGCTCGGGTCAGCGTCAAACAACATGCAGCCCTGCTTCAGGGGACCTCTACTGAGTAGCTTTTCTTCCTCAGGAAGTTCCTGAGTTGTCAGGACCCCCAGTAGCATTCATTCATGGCAGTCTGCCTCCAGATACCGCCATGCTTTGCATGAGATCCAACTGTACCACAACAGAAGAAGCGCTGTTGTATTGTCACGGAAGAGCAGGCAGGCGAAGAAAGCAAGAGGTAGGGGACTGCAAGGAGGCCTTGAAATCCTGGCTGTCCAATATATGAAAAACTTCAAAAGCAAGTGCTGCTTCAGAAGGACCAGACTGCTAGGGCGTACCGGGGAGCCCTGTGCGCCCAGCTGGATGCGGACTTTGACCATGTCGATTGGCTGAATGACGCAGGTGGCGAGCATGCCACTGAGTCCACCATTGAGAAAGGGCTTGACGCTCTTCCAGACCGTGTTGGTGCTTGGGAGTGGAACGTCTGCCATCACGAGCTGCACCACTATTTAATTACCTGCGTGAACGCTCGCCAAACTTCATTGGAGCTCATATGGTATAGATGCATGCCAATACTGGTGCTGTGGCCAGGGCACGTGTGTCTGAACGTGACTTTGACTAGATCCTGACTCCAAAGATCGTGCTGCCTTGGCGAAATGATCCAGCCCAAATTCTAGCCAAAAACTGATATAGTGTTAAAATTGAACAAGAAATCACATGTGTCAGCTCAGAACCGAACCATTATATTTCTCCCTCTGCATCTCAAACTGTTCTGGGAGGCTTGGGCTGCTCACCAGAAGAAAGAAGCAGAAGCCGGTGCGAGCTGCAGATCTCGTTGCGATTATACGACACACCTCGTGAGCTCTGGCCTTAGTCGAGATGTGGCACCCGCAAATTTGTGATTCCTCCGCCGCAGGAGAAGCTGTGGAGCGCGTAATTTGGAGCTGCTTTGCGACACGCTGGCGGCCAGGCTGGCATGCCGTCATGCATGCATTAGCATCTCGCTCTGAGCCTTGATCTCAAGAGCTTCAGAGCTTAAATTTGCTGGTGCTGCTGCTAGCACACGCATCAGCCGGATGTTGTGACGCTGCAGCTGGTTTAAGACGAGCAAAGTTGGACTGCCTGCTGTATATCATGGCAGGTCTAGGATGCTCCTAGCATATACATAGTATAGCTATATTATAGGCTACCATATCTGCAGCCACAACTTGTGAGGTTTTTAGAAAAGGTGGACAGACTCAGAAGCCATGTAAAAAGTGAAACTTTGCAAGAATCTACACTTGTGTGCAATAGTTCCAAGGTATACCTTATGTGACAAACGGACGCATGACAAGCTGGCTGAGCTGCTTGGTGTCACACAACGGTGATCTCAGCAGCAACCTGAAGATTTATATTAGCGTATGCAAATGCATGTGCAAGAAAGCTGCAGAGTTTCTAATTAGACCGCGTGTGCTTACAGAACATGCGAAGAAACAGCTTTGGAAAAAGCTGTGTCTACACAGAGCAATTTAAACACAGAATGAAAGGTAACTATGTGCAAGCTCTGACCACAGGGCCATGATGTCATGGACATTCTACACTGTACTATACAATGTGGACGCCAGGCAAGCCCTAATGGCTGCTTGGAATGTTTATGATATTTCTCTCAACAGCATGAGACTCTGCACACATTCGTAGCCACCACATGCAACTTCCATGCAAAATCTATTGAAGGCATCTCACACAAATTGAACACACTGCAACAATGACATTCCAAGAATAAAGCAATCACCAGCAAACAGTCCTTCTGCAGCGAGTACAATTGTGACAGGGAAACTTTGCAGTCTAGATTAGTCTGCAGATCTGTCACTTGCACACCACCACTCTCAGCTGCTGCCTCATTGCAAAAGATTTTGACAACACGATATGGGTACTGCGCCGTGCATCTTGGTGTCGACATCAGGTGCTATTTTGGTCTTGAGTGTGCCTGGTCATATACGTCTTCAGTCACCCTCTGCCTGTGGTCAAAGCAAAGTGCTGCATCATTTTGCAGCTGCAGCACCAATGCTGCGGATGGCACCAAAAGCAGACGCACTGGTTGTGGTGCCATTGCAGACCTTCAACAGATTTGTGATGCAGAGGTTGGCAAACCCATAGAACTTGAAGTTGCTCTTCGGTGTGCCGTTGCCAGCGATGCAGGCAACCACGAAGATGTCGTTGGTCTGAGCAACCACAGAGATGATGTAGCACGTGGTACCACTGATGCCTGCAGCATTTCCCTGTCCCAGAAACAGCGGGTCGCCACCGGGAATAGTGTCAAGACTCGCAACGACCCCAGACACCGGCCCTGAGCGCTCCATGAAGCCCAGAGGGGGTAGCGTGCCACCGTCCTCAAATGTGAGGTTGACAGTGCCATTGAAGAGGTTGAGAAATTTGCCGCCTGACATGACGACCTGGCCACGGGCGCAGCCCAGCAGAGCCAACGCAAGCATCAGCGCAGCAATGTGCGCGGCTGGAGACCGTGCCATAATTTCCTGCACACAGGATCAACGAATCTGGTCACAAAGAAGGGGTAGTAAGGATTTTTAGCTGTCTGCCTTCAAGTTCTGGATGCCTGCCAGACCGGTGAAGAACCTTTGTCGTCGTACAGGCAAACTTGCCGACATGCCAAATCGGGGACGACGTCGAATACCGTTGCACTCAGAAAAGCTCGCATGGAAGCAAAAGCGTGACAAGGACGGCGACTTGCAGAATCACACGACGTCCAAGACCGCGACAGCAATGCTGCCGGCACCAGCAATATCGGTGAGCTCCGTAGGCAAAAGTTCGAGACAACACGGGCCATCAAGATTCCGTCTCACCCATAAAATTTTAGTCACTTTCTCTACGTCCTATTGAGCAGGTCTACTCTGCTCATTGACAAGCAAGTGCGACGGGCAAGATCAGGGCATATTCGAATGTCTGTCTCTGAACGAAACACGGGTGTTTATAATGATACCAGGAAGACATTACCTCAACTGTTATTTGATGGAGATGATTTGAAGTGTGAAGCTTTGGCGACCTGCACATTCAACACATCATGTCACCGCCACTCGTATCACTGCTACTAGGTCTATGAAGTAAAACTCGTTCTGACATCGTAGTCGGCTGTAACTTTCTATCAAAGATACGGCCTAACTACTTGAATTTTATCATAAGATGAAAACTAGATTGCTGCACAGGCGACAATGCACAAAATGAGGTTGTCGTACATCGGCATCCCATCGGTGCTTCTGCAAGATGGACAAGCAGGTGCTTAAGACGACACGTCAAACCTATGCCTAACAGCATTCCTGACAGCGAAGACATAGAGTGGAAAAGTTATCGTCCAAGAGCATCTGACGTTTGTCTGCCGGACTTGATGGCACTGTGCACGAACCCTTCACGCTTACTGCCCGCACATCCTGTTCGTTACTTCGCACGAGGAGAGGGAGACGCTTACCTTGATGGAACGCGGAATATGCTGACAGCACTTGATGTCCTCCTGTGTAAATTTGCGAAGAAGCACACACTTACTTGGACATCACGGGGAACACGTGAAAACAAGGTAGTTCAATTTTCGGCTCAGGTAGTTCGCAAGTGCCAAGAAGTGGCACCAGCGACATTTGCCTCAACCCTTGAATAACAGGTGAATGACACGTGTCCACTCAAGAGGAAGAAAGAATTGTTGCATGTGACATGCTAATCTCCTCCTCTACCTAACCTCTTGGTCACGCAAGCAATGACTGGCGGTTTTGATTTGCCGGCGTACAAGAGCAGCCTCCATATGCGGATCCCTGATGCGCAGCTTTGGCATAATGACCATTAAGGAAGAAGCATCAAGTGCTGTTGCCCATGGGCATCCTCCCCACAGCTGCATGCAGGTGCCGCGCGCACTGAACTCCATAATCAAAATGGATTGACTGTTTCTTTTGCACAAAGGCCCCACATGCATTGCCTCAGGAAGCCACCCAATAAAGCATGCAAGAATTTACCTAGGTTCCATCGTCCGTAGCTACACAGCATTACAACTCCCACCACACAAAGTAGGAATGGACGCTGTATCTACTGTATCCGTGTTTTGCTGTTGAGCCAGGAGGTACTGGGAAAATGAAATCTCCAAGACTCCCAAGTGGAGCCGCTCTCCAATGAATGCTACTGGTGCCCCATCTCCTGCAGAAACTTTCGAGTGCACAACCTCTGTATGTTCACATTAGACACCGTCATGGTGGCACTGTGTTTCCATAAAGTTAAGGACTCCTCATAGGATTGCCACAGGTGCCTCATCTTCTGCAGACAATCCCCACCTAGGTAAAGTCTGCATCGTCACAGTACTCCCTCTGTCCCTCGATCCTTAGACAGCTGCACTCTCAGGAATGAAACATTTCTACAACTGCTGCAGGCAATTCCTGCCTCTGTGCGCTTTGTGCAATCTGAATGGTCACACTAAAATATGTGTCCTTAGACAGCTGGACCTACAGGATCATCACAGGAGCCCCACTGCCGCAGGCATCTTTGGCTACTTGACTACTCATCTGATTGGTCATAGTGAGAATCATGTCCACTGCGAGGTGGAGATTCCTCAGAGGAGGGTCACAGGTGGCCCATCTGCTGCAGGCGATCCAGGGCCAGGAAGCTGGTGGTCATGGAGGGTAGTAACATGTCAGCGCTGCTCAACATCTCCCTGAGCTGCACCACGCTCACCCTGTGCACCTCTATGAACTCCTCTGCATCCCTCTTGCCCGGTGACTCATCCGCCTGCACAGCCGCCGAGATGTAAAGGCCTTCCCATCTGTGGTTCAGAAAGGTTGCTTCTTCCCTGCACAGCCCTTGAGCAGATCCCTATTGAAAGCTGTTGTGCTGACAGGCCTGCTTGACAGGTACTCATATACTTTACACTCCTGCAGACTATACAGCAGCCGCGACCGCCCTGCTCATACTGTGCAAGGCCCAGTGCTCTTACGATTCAGATGAGCATATCCTGGGGCCCCGGCTGGCGGGTGCCGGTAAAACTACTGTGCACCGCACCCACGGTTGATTGGGTCTCTGCTTGGATGTGGCAAGTCTAACAAGGGGTACGATTGTGGCAGCCTTTAACTGCAGCTTGTCTGCAGGGCGTACCTTGCCTTTTTGCAGGAAAAGCGTGTAGTAAGATCATAATAATAATACCCGGCATGCGCAGCCTTCCAGGGGGGACCACCCAGAAGGAGCGCTGCATGGCACGTATTGAATTAATTCACGGCAGGAGAGGGGAGAAGGGGGTTTTACTTGGGGAGCGATGCAGAGGAAGGGGCGGAAGCGATTGCGGCACCACTTCACTTCAGCGATCCCCGGGTGCTCTGGCGCCAACAGCTCCACCCATCGCCCACCCGACAGGTGCGCCTGCACCATGCACATGCCACGTCACCCTTGCTTCCAAATTTTACACATCTCAAGCTATTGTGTGCAACTTGCATTTGCCTGCTATGCACAAGATTGCCTGCAGTATGGAAACAGCTGACAGGCTGCAATTAAGCCCTTTTGTTGCTGCTGCCTTGTCAATCCTTGTCATCATGAGGGTTGCAGGGCGTGACTGATTGAGACCAAGCACGCAGGACTTGACTGATCAAGAACAGATAAGACTTTGGAAGACTCTGCAGGACTCTGGACACGTAAGTAACAGGTATATAGAAGGAAGTCCTGTTTAAGGAGAGCTGCAATTGGGCTGGTGGATCACCAGCACTTGACAGGCGCATTCCTACTTAGCAGACTGCTGCGCTGCAAGAAATGGTGCGCACCTCTTCTGAGAGCTCGCTGCAGGCCGCATCCATATGGGAGGAGTGCTCCCTGGGGTCGTAGCCGCCAGTCGGCAGCGTGAAGAGCATGTCATTCAGCCCCTGACAGTGCTCCCTCAAAATCGTCACCTGCATGCACCAGCATGCACCTGTGACTCATCCACAACGCACATGAAACCCTGCACTACATCAACTGTAACTTTAGAAACGAGAAATCATAATTTTTGCTTCAAATTCCCCTTAGTGATAACGAGAATGATGCAAGAGCTGCAGCATCAAGACTAGGGTGTGGGTTAGCAGTAACCACCTCGCCCCCCTTCCTTCCATCTGTGTAGGGGTGGAATGGGAACACAACCACGAATTTGAAGTCAAGCTGTGGGTGTCCAATAATGTCATACTCGTGCTCCTCCTCCTGCACCAATTGAAAACTTGATCTATTTTGTACAAGCGCCTGGGCTTTGCAGAGCATCTGTACTGCCTGTATGTATATTTGACCGGTCTGTCTGCAATGATGGAGCATTGAACTGAGAGGTGCAGCCTCGCAAGGGGTTTGAGGCAGCCTGTAGGAGGGCCTCACAGGTTTGCTGTGCAGCGCTGGGAATCCGATGCGGCGATTGTAGAGGGTCAGGTACCTCCTGTGCACCTGGCTCTCCTCCACAATCTGGAAGTCGTACTTCGGCAACTCACCTGCATTTCATCTCTCATAAATCGCTTGGTTTTCACTAGCGGTACAGAGCACTGCACACAGCCACTGTACTGCTTCTCGGTGATGTGCATGGGAGCACACCTGGAGGTGGCATGAAATTTTTCGAGGAGCCCTGAGCCCTGGCTTGGCTCTGACAGAATGTTCTTCTTGCAGTCAGATGCAAAGGAAACTGAAATGGGCCAATCAGAGTTGATGCGACCCTCGACAGAGAACAGATGTGCAAGGAAACAGGTGCTTTCATGCACTTGGCAGTCGGTCAGCCTTGTGAGATTGATGTGCCCCAACACACTACACTATAAGATTGAATAAGTTCTATTGAAGATCGCAGAGACATGAGGACTAAATGATCTTGAATTAGTCAAGTTGAACTGCACAGCTCATGATCGAAAGCGACATTTTCGCGAATGACCCTCCAGGCTGACAGTAAAACTGCTCGAATGGTCTCCTGTCTCCAACTCTCGATTAAATGTGAAGCTACAGCTACAGCTGGAAGCCATAAATAAACGCGCGCCAAAAAGGGTGATCAGTTTATTAAATTGCGGCCTGCCTTCAACGCTCGGCCACCGCTCCGAGTTGGAGTCAAATAAAGAGCTTGCCCTGGCTTCGATCTCACTTGGAATAGGATACGATTGTTCTATCCGCCTGCTGATCAATTAATTACGGCCTGATAATACGGCTTTATCCGCGGTGTGAAGAATAGATAGACAGAGGTCCGGCGATTTGACCTTTGCAGATATGTCCTTCACAAGGTTTCATCCAGACAATGACGAGACAAAAGATGGAATCGAGCTAGGAAGGATCCCTAATAAAGGAGCATTGAGGTGCGACTAAGATCTGCAGACAAGTAGTAAATTTGGAAGGATTTGCCTCACATCTTTAGGCACTCCTTAATATTCATGCAAGGTTGAATGTTTGAAAGTCTCTTTTTGTCATCGGTATCAGTGTCAAATATTCCAGTCAGCCTGCAGCCTCTTTACTCGTCAAGCAAGAATGCACACGTATTTTGCAGGGGGGCACTGGATGCCTACGAACACGGCAATGCGCAAACCTTTGCAGTCGAACAGGGCCGCAAGATGCCGGCGACCTACAAAGATGTCAAGCATCGCATGTCAGAGACTCTCAAAGTATTCCAGGAGAGGGGCGTCCTTGCCCAAAGAGAATATGGCGAGGAAGTTCCTGCTTCGGTCCATGGGGCACCCAGGACCGTGGAGGTGCCTTTCATTCACCTTCATGGGCCTAAATTATCTCTGCGAAAGCCGATTTTAATGCCTGATGGAGCATTATAGGTCCAAGGCACAAGTAGTACATGCATGCCAGTATTTGCGTGGCACCTGATAACAGCAAAGAGCGCCTGGCTGTCTTGCAGGAGAGCAAGGAGGTTTTGGAGCGATTGAGGCGCATGGACAATTTTGAGAGCCAAGACTTCGACACAGTGGTGCGCTGGCCCTTCGGCCTTGCTCAGGCCATCTGAGGACAGGAAAATCTGCAAGCCTTACACAAACGAAGATGCTTCAAGTGATTTCTGGTATCTTAAATAACAGCATGAGAGAAGTGCCTGATGCTTGTGCAGGACAATGATGTGGAGCGTGCCACAAACTTGAACCGTGACCACTTGGACTATGTGGTTGAGGAGAGCTGGCGGTGGGCGATGGCATGTGGGTCTTGCAACCCCCCCTGCTTTTTAGCTGTGCCTACTTTCATTCTCCTTTGTGCTGTCATTCACATGCTTCTTCCCTGAGGGTGTCTTTGACACCACAGCTTAATTCCCCAAGACTAGAGATGTTATCACACGTTCTCCCTGCTAAAATAGGCAACTAGCTCTGCAGACAAGCTGGAGTAACTTCACACAATGTAGGGAATTAGATTCGGCCGTGCAGAAGCACCCAGAGTGGCTCAATATGACCTGCAATCTGCCAATGATAATTTGGATGAAATAAATGGCACATTTTGCTGGAGTGCTCGTTGAGCCTTGCGGGTGCAACGCAGTCTTCATCGGGCTGTCCATGGGATTCTGCGCGTTCTGCGTGGACCTCAGCTTAGAGACCCTGAACAGCTGGAAATTTGGGGCGGTGAAAAGGGTCATTCGGGAGCGCGGCGGCTTCTGGGCGCCTTACGTAACCTTCCTGTCATTCTGCATCGTCTATTCTGGCGTCTCCGGCGCCATCGTTTCGTTTATCGCCCCCCTGGCCGCAGGGAGTGGAATCCCTGAGATCAAAACATACCTCAACGGCGTCCATGTCAAGGGTGCGTGACCCTTCTGCTTTTCTTATTAGTTGATTCAGGGTGAGTCATCATTACTAAGGATGACAGACCCTGCTGTGAGGCCAAAAAGCTGTGGAAGGAGAAAACTTTAACGCGCACGATGCAGATGCATGAGATGTGGATGCATGATTTAGCAAAGATCAAGGCAGGCCTCCCTTGCAGCGGATCTATTCCAAGAGCAGAGCACGCATCAGATTGATGAAGAGAATTCGATGTGGAGCACAGCTGTTGCTGTAAATTTGATTTTGATTGACTTCAAGTGGGCTGCCATGCAGGGCTGCTGGGGTTGCGGACGCTGGTGTTCAAGCTGATAGGGGTGGTGCTGTCCATGGCCGGCGGCCTCATTGCCGGCAAGGAGGGGCCCTTCATCCATGCAGGTCATCATCTCCTACACGTACAGTGCACATGCACACCCGCCTGTCCAGAGAATCAGTTAAAAATTAGTCAAGATGAAAGAAAATCCTTGTGGGGTAATGGGCCTGGACACTGATGCACAGGTAGTGTGCATGGGAATGCAGCTCAAGCAATCACCGTTTGTCCTGTGCTTTCTTTGTGATGCATGTGTATAATGGCAGATGCAAACAAGGAAGCATGCCGCTGTATAAGTGGCCATCCACGGATGAGCAAGAGGCCCTGTATGATGTGATCTGGCAGTGACTAAGCACTTACTGAGACTGACTGGACCGCACAGGTGGCATAGTGGGCGGCGGCTGGGCGGGCATGGGGTCAATGACGTTGACAGAGCTGGCCAGGGGCAGGCTGCAATTCCGTGCGCCGCGAAAATACGGCGGCTACTTCCGGCGGCAGCAGGAGCACCGCGACTTTGTGTCCATCGGCACAGCCGCAGGTGCGCTGTAACGATAAAATATTGTATTATTGTGTTTTTTCCTTACCTTTGCGTCATCTTGACTCGGATCGAACAAAATGCTGGGAAAAAATCCCACTTGGTGATGACCCTCTTGTAGAGAAAGGCACTCTTTTTCCAACATTTTCCAAGGCAGGACGCGACTTTGGCACCAAGCTTGCGTTAAACGAATGCTTTGCAAAGCGTCGTAGCTTGTGGGTTCTTTGTTTCTCTCCAAGCGGCAAGCAAAAAGAGGCAGCCAGTGCTCAAGACTCAAGGCTCAACAGCTGGTAGCCGAGTCAGCGTGGCTGAGTCAGCATGGTTGCCTGTTCAGGCGTGTCGACGGCGTTCGCGGCCCCGGTGGGGGGACTGCTGCTGGCGATCGAGGAGGGGTCCTCCTTTCTGAGCCTGGGCCTGTTCTGGCGCGGCTTCCTGGCCACATGCACCGGCGTCTTCACACTGCACTTCCTGGCGCAGTGTCACGCCAATTTCACCGGCATCCTCAGTCAGAAGTTCGGCATCTGGCGCGACCTCGGGTGATCTTGCAACCTTGCGCGAGTTTGAGTGGTTTCTCTGGTGTCAGCCTCTGCTGAGAGCTTCGGCTCTTTGTTGACTGCAGCCTCAAGCGCTGAGTCAGCTCACGCGGGCGTGAAAGCTGAAGATAGCTGGGTCTTCTAGGCACCGCCTAAAAATCGCTAAGCGATGTATTGCCGATATCAAGGACGTTATCTGTGACGTAGATGTGGCTGCTGGTGACCAGGGTGATGATGCATGCCAAAGATTGGCTAACGGACAAGTTGTCAGACATGATGCCTGAGTGACCGTGCACTGTACAAGCAGCTTTGCAGCAGCTTGAGAGTTTATAATGCAACGGGTCATTTCAAAATAGTTTCAAGCATGCAGCAAGCGACCTGCAAGGTTGGCACAGCACCCCAAAGCCCTCCAGGGTTGCTCCTTGAAATCTCACAGCCCCCTGGAATATGCACATTCTTTCATCGCACTAGATTTTTTAAATTGTGACGCATGCAGGCTGTACGATGACAACCTAGCGCTGTACGGCAAGCGCTACTACTACTACGTGTGGGAGCTGCCGGTGTTTGTGCTCATGGGCTGCGCGGCCGGCCTCCTGGGCTCGCTCTTCATAAAACTCAACATCGCTGCCACCAAATTGCGCGCCCGCTTCGTGCCACCACGCAAACCTTGGCTGCGGCTGCTGGAGGTGAGTGCTGCACAAAAGACAACAGTCACAAAACCGCGTTATTAAGAGGTACCGGTACATGTGACCGTCATGTGCTCTCGGGGTGAAGATGGCCGTTTTAAGAATGCCGCTGATGTCATCATCTTTTGAATACCGGTCCTGGTGCCGCATGGGAACATGGCATTATGTCAGGTTCCGCCCCTTTAGAAAATTTAGGTGTGTCGATCCTGGCTGCACCTGGCGCTTGCGTTAAGTTAATTCAGGAGATCTCATCGAGCCACAGTACTGTATATCAGTGAAAATCCCCTTCAGCATGCTCTTACAAGGAATTCTTGGCGATGCCGCCATATAACCTGGTTACATTCCAGCGAATAGTTTCCTCAGAAATGTGACTGACTCTAATCTGTCCTATCCTATATCTCCCGTATATAGGTATGATGTAGGATATCCTATATAGCTATATCCTATACCTCACCCCAGGCACATATTGGCCTGGGGTACCAAAGAGAATTGATACAGGAAACCTCCCGGACTGGCAACGAGTAAATGTTCGCTTTGTGGGCTGTGGTGCAGGTGGTTGTAGTAGCATGGGTTATAGCGACGGTGTTCTTTCTCATCACCTACACGTCGCCCTGCCTCAAACTGCCGCCCGCAGAGCAGCTGAAATATTTCGAGCTGGGAGGCTCCGATCAGGACATCTTCTCGGGGGTGGATGACACCGACGCGCGCGGCCTCAAACACTTCCCTCGCCTCTGGTGCGGCGCATGGTCTGGCCTCGGGTGTCCAAATTTGGTTTGTAAACAGGGCCGGTTTCTCCCCCAACACTGTATTTCATTTACAGCATGTGTGGTGCGCTTGTCTTTATACACAGGATCTTTAAACTAGGGACAGCATGTGCAATCGCACAGCCATTGCCACTACTGCAGCATTTGGATCTTGGCCTTCCTGAACAAGCCATGTCTCAGCAGCCGTGGCAGCATGACTGATAGCGCTCCCCAAGATCAGCGGACAGTATTACAATAACCAGGTCTCACGAGAACTTGATCCCTTGTCCATCATGCCCTGCCCTGGCCTATGATGCTCTGGGCATGTTCCTCGACATTTTCCCACCCCTAGTCAGCACGCAGGTACTTGCAAAAAAATGTTCATAAGAATTTTCCCCCTGAATGGGCAAAAATCCTATTTTGGCTTACAATGACAAAATCGCTAGCACATGCATATTGCAGCAATTTTGAGGGCTTAAGTCCAAGCTGGACCATGGCTGAACAGTGAGGAGTGCTCGCAGGTGTGGCAAGGACGAGTTCAACCCGCGGGGCCAGCTCTTCTTCACGCCGCTGGTGCAGGCCATGCGCATGATCATCCACCTGGGAGAGACCGTCCCCGAGGCAACCGACGAACTTGTCTACCGCATCAGCGCCGCCACGCTCGTGCTCTGGACTGTAACCGTGTTCTTCTTGATGCTCCTGACCTTCGGCATCGGCGCGGCTTCAGGTCTACTTTTCCGAGTTCAAGACGGTACCTGCCAGGGGGGAGGATATAAGCAACGAATTAGGAGATGCTTGATATGCTCCGGCTAGCCAATTGGCGAGCCTGCATGCCACGCTATCATTGTCCCGGGTGTGAGGCAGGGGTGCTCGCAAAGGTAGAAGATACAAGGCATGGAGCTGCGGAATGGTTTGGCAAAATGCCTGATCATTGTCCCTGGATGGAAAAAGCGCAGTTGAGATGTACAAGAGTCTGCTTGGAGAGTTGTGGCGCATCCGTGTATGCTGCTCCAGGGGCAGCGGTAGCATTTGTCGCTATCTTCATGTGCAGCACCACTAAGACTCGACTTGCCATAACGCCAATGTTCACGGCGCAGGAATATTCATACCGTCTCTCGCAGTCGGTGGCGCGTGGGGTCGGCTGGTGGGCATGCTGGTGCAGGCTTGCGTACGCCATGCTGGCAGCAGCATGCCAATCTCCCTGCCAGCCTACACGGTGCGAGTACTGCAGAGTCTCTATTGCTGGGAATTGAAAATTTGTATCTGTGGACTTTGTGATCGAGTGTTCAGTTCAGCAAAATTCTCATAAAAGGAACCCTGCACTTAGTGGGTGGATGACAGCAGCCTCAACATGTCAGCATGCGCTCAGAAACTATTTCTCAATTGCATGCAATGCTGTCAAAAGTCAGCGAATGATTGTGCCTTTCATCTTGTCCTATACATTATGCAACGCAAGCTACCACCATAGTAAATTCTCGAGATTGTGCCAAGAGGTGGGCGCTGCAGCAGTGCTGGGGGACGCTACCCGCATAGCCTTGTACAAAATTTTAAGCTCCTCATTCAATATTCAATTTGAAGCAAACTTGAATCCAATCACTGGATGGTTTGCCAGGTGGTGGGAGCTGCGGCGATGTTAGGGGGAGTGACAAGGATGACGATCTCCATTACAGTACTTGCAATGGAGGGAACAGCGGCGCTGCAGCTGATAGTGCCGCTCATGTTTGCGGTCTTCGTTGCCAAGATGGTCGGGGACAGCCTCGCGCCATCGGTCTACGATGTGCACATCAAGATCCGGGGGGCGCCTGTCCTGGTGCGTACCTCCCACCTCTGACTTCCTGTTGCAGACGGCAGCCTCAATTTGCTATGCCCAGATTGTAAGAAGGCTGCATCTCGGGGCACTGCAATCGGCACGGGCAATGCCTCATAAAACATTTTGCGCCCTCGACATGACAGCCCGGGCAACTTAAAAGAATCTGCCAGGAGAAGGGATGGCTGGAGGATGAATTAACCAGGCCTCTGGGCGCGAATTACATGCATGCTCACATCAGACATAATTTGATACTGTTGACCTGGTTTGCTGTCCCATGTTGTGTGCGTCCCTGCTCAGGAAATGACAATGGAAATACTACTGTTATTTTGAGTGGCTGCATTGTCTTTATTGTAGCTGTACTGCGACTGCTGCGCAGATGGAGAGTGGGCAGGAGCCACGTCAGCGAATGGTCAACGACAAGCTGACCGTGTCGGAGTTGGCGAGTACGGCCTTAGTCGCGTTGCCGCCCATCGTACTAATCCGCCAGCTGGCAGAAACCATGCGGTCCTGCCGCCACGCTGCGTTCCCTGTCACCCCCGGCACCAAAGCCGCCTACCAGTCAGGTTTTGCTCCTCGAGCTATTTATCAACTTTTTCCAAAACACAAAGTGATAGCTGCAAGTGAAATTAGTCCCCCACATTAACCATCTCCAAACAAAATTCAGAAATTCTGATCACTGCAATGAGGGCGTGGGGTATACAGTGTCAGAATATTATCCCATGATTTTCATGCAAGTCTGAAGAGCTGCATGCGGATGGCCGCATGGGAGTTTGCTAAGACTGTCATAGTGTTGGAAGGATCTGGCTTCCAACGGTGCACTGCAGGCACGGCCCCAGATTATCATTATTATTACACGCTTTTCCTGCAAGAGGCAAGATGCGTCCTGCAGAAAAACTGCAGTAAAAGGCTGCCACAATCCTACCCCTTGTTGGACTCGGGATCCAAGCAAGACTCAATCAACCTTGGGCACGGTGCTCAGTATTTGCACCGCCCCCCGCCAGCCGGCCCCAGATGGGACTAGGTAAATGCGGACTGTTGAAGTGGTGGAACTACGTAAATGCAGTACTTAATCTAGAAATGAGTGATTGCTACATGTGTATGCAGACACGGCGTTTGCGCTGCACGGGGTGATAATGCGGGCGCAGCTGCTGCGCATGCTCAAGCACCGCATCGGCATGTGCCACCACGACCCGCGCATGCCCCCACAGCCCTCCAAAAACAGCATCCCCGCCTCCCAGGTGATTTCCAGCTGTATGCATTCTCTGCAGCTTGTCTGCTGGGCGTACCTTGCCTTTTGGCGTGAGAAGCGTGTAATAGCAATAGCAATAGCAATAGCAATAGCAATAGCAATAGCAATAGCAATAGCAATAGCAATAGTAACACGGTAATACAATAATAATAATATACTCTGCATCACACCAGAATTATAGCATTCACCATGGTCCCTTCCAGCACGGCCCTTGTCTTTAGTGTTAAAGACGTTTTACAGCCTTTGCTATGTGAAGCAGCTTTCATTGACACAGGCCATTGTAGGCCAGACTGCGACTCTCCTGTCTACACGAGACCACTCGCTGCAGGCTGACCACAGTACTGCGCCCTGTATACTGAATGGTCCACCAAATCCGTCCTATAAAATTCACAGGCACATCATGCCTTGAAAGAGATCGCTTGGGTCGGCTGAATTGAAGGCTGTCACCCCCCAAGTCTAATCTTGACTTTCTGGTGTCCCAGGAAGAGCGGCTGGATCTGCTGGGCCAACTAGAGCAGCTGCCGCTCAAGGTACGGACAGAGGAGCAGGAGGGGATATTACAGGGGCTGACTAATGCTGAGCTGGCGATGTGGCTGGACCTGCGGCCCTACATGCAGCGGACGCCCTTTGTGGTGCAAGGGAACGCCAGCCTAGCCCGTGCCTACCGCCTGTTCAGGACGATGGGATTACATCATCTCTTTGTCGGCACCCCGAAGCCGCAAGTCATCGGCGTCATCACTCGCAAGGTGATGTCGTGCTCATCTCATTGCTCATGGCACACTGCTCATATGTCTTTCCCTCGCACGTGACTAAATTTGTATATAGCTGCAGTGGTGCAAAGAGCAAACGTCGACATGAAATGTAGCGTGCTGTCAAATGGAAAGCATGCATTGGGCCTGTCACCTCTCATCATGTATTTTGGTTTTGCAGTGCGAGCAGTTGTGATGGGTTGACACACTTGCATGCAACAAGAGACGAAGGAATGCACATGGAGAATGACCACAGGCAAAATGCGCGCCATGTCAGGTCTCCTGCATGCCGATAACGCCCTGAAAGAAGCTTTTGCTGACAAGGGCTGATAAGGGCTGACAAGTTCTTTATGTGTTTGCAGGATGTGACCGAGGAGAATGCAGAGCTGCTGCTGGGCTCAAAGGCCAACAGGGGTCTGCTGCCAGCAGGGAGCCTGCCCAGGCTGCGGCGGTCACACTCCTCACTGCCCAGCATCCCGTACTACGACAGCCAGAATTTGAATTCAAGTTCGAATGCAAACGGCGACGGCTACGGCGATGCGCTTACGCTGCAGTCAGTCATCGAGTCTGAGGACAGTGCGGATGAGGACGGCGAGCATGTGAGTAGATAATCACCCTAGCAATCTTGATGTAAACTCCCTTATTTCCAATTTCAATGATAGGCGGTTCTGGGCACTTGCCATGCATAGGATGGTATTTGTGGTGCCATCAGGACACGGTGCTTTTGGAATGGCGTTTGGTCTGAGAAGAATATTGCGATACTGCAGGCAAGGCTTATCGGGCAGAGGAGCTTGCGCATGCCTCGGCCATAGGAGCAGGCAATAAACTTGCCAGCCCATCACAAATCGTGGTCATCAAATATCCCGCAGCTACTACCCCGTAGCTACACAATAGCGAGTCCAGTAAAGAACGGTGAACTTACAGAGAAGCCAGCACTCTCAATAGGTAAAATCACAGTGGTGTTTCCACCATACAGCTGTTCAAAATCCTCAAGGAAACAGCATATTAGACCTTAGGCCCGTTGCTATGTAGATATACAAATCTTGTAACATGTCAAAATGGCTACTCGCCAATAAACCGGGTGTAGTTTTTCTAATACCTCAGCCAAAAGATTCGTCCATGTGCGGTGCAGCATCCCAATGTCATCTGACATTGGCATTTGCAAGGCTGGATGTGATTGGCCCCTTGCTGGTCATGAAGGGAATGTCCTTGTAGACCGCGACGCCCTCTGCACAAAACACGGGAAAATTAGTTCCCTTCTAATCTTGTCATTGTGCATGATGAGTGAGATAATGTGATCCTTGAGCAGCACAACCAGCACAGCATCTTTTAAATTTCAAGGACAATTAAGGGGCATGCAAAAGCAAAAGAGTTTGATACACAGTGCTCCGCATTGTCTGCGCACCTGCATTTGTGGTCAACTCGGGAGCGATCTTCTCCCAGAGCTTCTTCTTGGGGTTCAGGACTGGCTCGGGTGCCCCCTCAAAACCTTCAAACATCACTCTCTCGCCCACTTCAACTCCCTCTGGTACCAAAACAGGCTCCACTTTGTCATGGGCTTCATTCGAAGCGCACAGCACCTGCGGATGCATTCATTACAACTATCAATCTGGCTACTTGCAATAAATACTCAACATGCCAGGTAAGCAATTAATACATTGATAGCTGCAGCACATTATCAGGGTCAATCCTGGCGGGTGCATGCAGTCAATCGACCATCCGAGATTGGCTATGATCCTTACTCGAAGTACATTTAGATGACAAAGGGACAGATAATTAAGGGAGTTGTGCGCCTCAGATATTCTCAAACTTTTTGTGCGCTCACGAGTGGGCCGAGACCCTCACGGCACTAATTTTGCTCATCACAGGCGACTTCCCTCATCAATCATCTCTTTGTATATTGCTAATTTAAAATCTATGCAATTGATGTCCAGAACAGGCGCGCTTACCATGCCGGATGACAGGATGCCCCTGAGCTTGGCAGGCTTCAAGTTGGCGAGCACCAACACTCGCCTGCCCAACATTTCTTCCACCGGGACAAAGGCCACAAGCCCAGACACAATCTGCAGCCGCCATCAAGCTTCTCACTTTCAAGTAATTAAGATCAAAATGAGCCCAACGCAACTGAATTTGTCCTTTCTGGCGCATACAGCATATGTCGCAGTGAACAGTACATGCACTCCCACACAGGAGTCATTGAATATTATTGAATAGACTATTGCACCACCACCTCACGGTGCAACTGCAGCTCATAGCCAGCTGCACTGCATTTCAGAGAAACCAGTATATGATGGCAATGGCAGAGGATGCTCAGCTCACCTGCCGTGGCTGCTCCTCGCCGATGTCGATCTCTTCCACATACAGGCTGTCTGCGTCTGGATGCCGGTCAACCTTCACTATCTGCCCCACGCGGATGTCCAGCATGTCTACTGTGGCAATGATCTCCTTTTTGGGGGTGTTTGCCTGCCCCTTCTCCTTCTTCTTGGGCTCTGCAGCCGCATCCTGACAAACATGCAAGCCAATGACTTGTCATGTGCCAGAAAGGCCATGCAGTGTCTGGCCGCCAGACAAGTTCTGAACATTGAAATGCAGAAAGTGTCACGTAATAGGCGTACTTTGAGGTATTTGTGCAGGAAAAGGTGCTCATGCGGGGCAGAAAATGGCTGCAAACCTGAGGTGGTGCAGCAGATTCAGGGGATGCAGCTGCCTCTGCTTCAGATGTGCTGGCAGATGCAGCCCTGAAAGTGGCTGTCGCATTTCGCCTGCAGATTGACATCTGCTCTGGTATTTGTGTTGTGATGGTCTGCATCGAGTGACCCTGCAAGAAGGACGCGATCTTTGGGTGTGGAGATCGATTTGGCTGATACTCAATCATCATGAACTAAACACGCTTTTCCCACGATGTTTTGCGGTATATTAAGTAAGGGTTCGGGGCAGAGGATGGCTGCTGCCGCACTATGGACGTGCCTGGTTTGCTAGACTTCTCCACATAGCTGATGGGAGTGCGGCCTTAGCTTTGATCGAGCTGATCTGTAGGTTGCTACAGCAATGCATTATCCTGTGACAGTATCCTGTCCTCATTGCGGTCTGCATAGGGGAGAGCACTACTTCTGGCAACAGAGAGAGCACAATATCAAGTGATCTCGACAGAAGTGATGGGCCCCAAACTTATCAAGGCGAGTTAGCTGGACTGTATTATGTCTCGATCACAACGTGTTTTGCGAAAAATTTTAGAGTGTCTTTGATTCTTGGAATGATTGTAGCAGTCGCCACGCAGGATTAGATAAGGCAGTCGCCTTGCCAGCACATCTTCGCTGCAGCTAAAGAGGCAACTGATTCTTGTTCTGGAAAATTTACACTGTCTTTGAGCCTACAATTCTTACCAGTGGAGTGAAAACATAATAAACCTTGAACATGATAGGCTTTCCCACCAGCCGTGGATGACAAAACCCAGCACGTGCATGTCACTGATTCAAGCAGAACGCTGGAGACCAAGCTTCAGTTAACCACATTATGCCACGATGACAAGATGTCCATCATGGAGGAGAATTCCCGAATTTGGCAAGCGATACGTCAACTTGGTTTCAATGCTTGAATGCTTCCAACCACGAGCCAGCCCTCAACAAACTGCCTCAACGGAGCTGTGCAAAGTATTCGGCAGTCACATAAGTGGCCTGCACTGTCTCGCCAGCAAAGAGCCGCCCATGGATTGCCGCCTTGGCGGCAGAGCAGTCGCTCACATCAGCAAACTCGGCAAATGCCTGCAGGGAAACGCCATGAAATCCAGTCAGACAATCACTTGCCATGGGACACAAGGCGCAAAGGACAGTGATGCAGGTTCTTTGCAGGATAAGCCTGCAATCATTGCGAATGATTTTTTTGCATTCACAGCAGACTGTCCAAGACCAAGCAAGCAAGAGCCGCTATACATGCAGACCGGCTTCTCGAGTCACCCCTAAAGGGTGGCCAAAGGTCATTTCAAAGCGGCGCTCAGTTACATGGCTTCTCAACGTCAAAATATCAGCTTTTAAGAATTTAATTATTGCATTTGTGGGCGAGAAAGCTCATGTATCGGTGCATATCGGATATATGGCACACAATGGCCCACCTTGCCATAGTTGTTGGAGCCGAAGAGCTCATTGGCGGCGGCTGGGTTGGGCGGCCGGGGCACTAGCACACGCAAAACCTGCCCATACTTGCTGCACTCCTCCTGCAAGTCCTGGATCACCTGTGCCACACAGCCCCCGCACACATCAGCACCAACCTCTGCACATCCTGGACAATAAAGACTCCGTCTCGATTTCCCTTGGAAAGCCCCCTGTGCCCTATGTAAAAGCTCAAATATTAGCCCTGTGCAAAGCAGCAGCATCTCTGTGTTCGCCGTTTGCAGGGTTGTGCAATGCAGGCTGCACAGGCGCCTTGTTGCGTCCCAGCCTAGCCGCAGCAAGGTTGGGCAGAGGTGAAAAAGTAACAGCATAAGTTGCCGAGTCGTGCAGAGGTGCACCTCGCTGTATTCTTCGTCGTCCACGAGGACATCCGGTGTGACCATCCCGGTCACCTGCAGGTACTGTGTCGGAGCGCCCGGCTCCACAGACGCTGCCATGTTAACCGGCGCCTGCAGCGCGCACACAGAATCTAATCAAGCTCTTGGTATTATGATATTGTCCAAAAGGCTCTTGCGCATTTTTCACCTTTGCAGAGAGTGGCGCAGCTGCGATAAATCCAGAGTTGATTGCACTGAAAGAACGAGATGTGGAGCAGAGAATATGAGATACTGAAGAATGCCAGTAAATGTGCGAGCCGTGATGGGCTACATGCAAACAGTATGCTGGCAATTCATGCAGGATGCATGTTCTCAATTTAGAATCAGGATACAGAAAAGTGTACATGCCTGTGGCAGTGCCGGGGGCGGAGGCAGCGGGAGTGAACCGGGGCTGGCGGTCGCGGCGGCCGTTGCCGGGCTGGGCATTGACGGTGCGTTCAGGCCCGGCACGGACAGATTCGCCTGCTGCAGCTGGTACTCCATCGCTTGCATGTCCCCCGCCTGCATCGCATGTGAGAAACCTTGGTGCATAATTTTTTAAGTCTTGTTTTTGTGTGCGAGCAAACATGTCTACCAGAAGAGCATCTGTAGTCTGAGCAAGGGACAGCACTATCGAGCCCTCAGTCCTCCAGTTGCTGATGTGTCTCACAACAAAGCAGTCCCGCCCACTGGCACTTCCATAAGGTTCACAAGATTGAGCTTCAGTGTGTGTGTGTGTGAGTGTATGCATCTCACTGACACTCAAGTGTGCTGCATCCAGTTGTAACATCCAGTTTTAACTCCAGGGATTGCCTTGCTCCGATTGTGAGGCAATGATTTCCAGTACACTCTCAATCGGTAGCCTTGCAGCGGTGCATGTGAGGTTCACATGGCAGGGGTGTCAGGGTATATGGGCCAGGAGAGTCAAGCGCACCTGGAAGGCGGACAGAGCAGCAGCAGCTGCGGAGGCTGCCAGCTGCGCGCGGGAGGGGTCCACATATCCGGATGGGCGCCCCACAGAAATCGACTGGCCCAGCAGCTGCACCTGTGACAAGCCACAACACCCCCGGGCTCAGGTCAACCGCATCCAAGTTATCTTCGCATGCATTTGGCACTTTGAACCAGGAGCGCATGTTTGAGGGAGCCAGAACATATGACAGCTAAGGCAGCTGAGGGGATGGTCACAACCCATCGTGTTCTGATGGCTCCTGTGCACCCTAGTCAGCTTCAATTTGATTGAAGAGAAATCCCAACCTCGTGCTGAGTGGACAAATGGATGCAAGGTCGGCAACTTCCCAAGAGGGCCGTCAGGTCACATCAAGCGCTAAAGCTGACCAGTTGCCCCTCCCCCGACACACGAAAGTCCATAGAACCCACAACCCATGAACAAACCCCAAGGGATCCTTTATTTCTGCCCGCCACCTCAGCGCACCTGGTTGCTGAGCTGCAGTGCCGCGCTGGCCATCTCAGGCGTCCGCAGCTCCACAAACGCGTAGCGCCCCTCGCTGTGCATCGAAACGCTCACGACCGCCTCCAGCCCCTGTGCAAGCAAGTTGGGAAATGCGGCCGCCATCGTGCTGTTGAACAGCTGGCGCAGCGCATCTTCTGTTACCAGGCCCGCCACCAGATTTCCCACATACACCTGCGCCAGAACAGGCGACACCTCGGTGCGGTTCTCTCGAGGTTTGCGGCGGATCCCGGGGGAATGAAAACCCTAGGATCTGGCGACGCAAGAACACAGGCTGGCTCAGATGTTTGTGGGAGCATCCCCAATTGCGCAGGATCTAGCCCAGACTAGACTGGCAAGGCATGCACAGAGGCACAATCCTATTCTTGGACTTATCATCCGCATGATGTGTTGCTTGGGCTAGGAAATTAAATGAAGTGTGATGGGGGAGCTCGGAGCAAGTGCCTGTGGGTCTGGGGCTTGCTGCAAGGACAGTGCTGCTGCACACAGAGGGCGATGGCCAAGAGAGCCAAGCAATATTAGGCCCTGCAAACAATGAAACAGGACACCTGCACATTGCAAGAGGGGCGTGATCGCCTAACGCGTGCATGACCTCAACTCTGGACTCACTGCAGCGCACAGACGGTGTTTCTGCTTGGCGTCCAACCATGCTTCCTTTCACACCCTACCCAGGCGCTGTGATACAAATGAGTCAATGCCATCAACACAATATGGTGGGACTTAGTATTGATTGACTCGCTCTGGGCAGGTCAACACAAGAGAACTCTCAGAGGGACAAGCCTGTTGCACGCACCTCGCGCTGTGTCTTGCTGGCAGCGGCCACCGCAGATGCTGCCTGCTGCTGGAGAACCAGCTGACGCGCCTTCAGCTGCTGCTCCTGCATCTGCCTGGCAACTGCAGTTGACATGAACCCCGCTTAGAATGCACTCCGCTGATCAATAAAGCAAGAGGTGTGGGGTTGGTAAGGTGCACAGGAAATGATGGAGACAAGAAAGTGGAAGTAGGGCACTCACTCTCTTGTGGATCGGAAGAGGTGATGGTGCTGCTGCGCAGGGAAGCGTAGGGATCGACATAGCTGGTGCTGTAGCCAGCTGCGCGCAGAAGCATACACCAATTTCAGGCCTTGCGCTTGGCATGTTGATAATTGCAGCACCAATATGCAGACGTAAGTGCATTGCAAGAACATGAGCGGGGAAAGGGGTAGCATGTTCCAGAATATGCACCTTGCTGGGGAGCTTCCTGGCGCTTGCGAGGTACATATCCGTAATCGTCGTCCTCAGAGCTGGAGCTGTCACGCCTGCGGCTCCTCCTGTGCCTGTCTCGCGACCTGGATCTGTGACGAGACCTCTTGTCCCTGCAGCAACACAGCAAGTCTTTGAAAGAGCTTCATGGCCAAGAAGAGAGTGTAATGATCGTATGATCACTTCACAGGAAGGTTAACTTGAACGCACTGAGACACACCTTGATTTGCTCCGGCGACGTTCCCGTGATTTTGATCTGTGACGGGATGACTTCCTGTCACTGTGGCTCCGCTTGGACATTTCCCTGTCCTTCTCCCTTGCTGGTGGTGTCTCACGCCGCTTCCTGCTGGAGTCCCTGTCTCTTTCCACCGAACGTCTCCGCTCCTTCTTGTCCTCCTTCTCACGTTTGGAGTCTTTTCTGTCACTGTCTCTGTGCCTATCCTTCCTGTTCTTTTCCCGATCCCTGTGTCTCTCCTTTTCTCTGCTCCTGTCCTTCTCTCGATCCTTTCTTTCCCTCTCATGCTTGCTGCTGTCCTTCTCCTCGACCTTGGCAGCAGACCTCTCCTTCTTCTCGTGCTGGCTGTCGCTGCCTCCCTGGTGAGGCTCCTTCACAATTCCAGCTGACCCTCCGTTCTCGGCAGCCTTGTTTTCCTGACCGCCATTGGCACCAGATGAGTGCGGTTCTGCGTCAGCACTGTCCTTGTCCACCTGGTGCTCAGCAGGGCTCCCTCCCTCCGCTGCAACATCTGCCTGATTCCCACCATCTGCAGTCTCCTTTACCACAGAAGACTTTCCTTGAACCGTCTCCTCTGCGCTCGGCGCAGCCATCACAGCATCCTCGGTCATCTTAACGTACTTTGATAGACAGGATCATGGCAAAATTTTGCCTCGCATACCCCAACTTGCCTGCCAGCTGTGGGAGCCAATCTAGGCATCTTCCGCCCTGCGCAACAAGCAAGAGGGCGCAAGGTGATTGCGTACAAAAGTGCAGCCATTACATACAGGACTCGGTTCAGTTTTAGCAGCCAACGAGCTATATACATGTCGGGCTGAAGGGTGCAGCAAGAAACAGCTTGATTGGTGCTTTGGTGGGGAAAGGTGCAAAGAAGGGTTTGGTGCACCAGATTGCATCCTGAAGGCAGTCTTGCGCCAACGTGCGCGCTGTTGGCTTGCAGCATCAACTTGTTTCAGACGCATGGGGCCTGATTTGTTGTGAAAGGGTGGCGGTCGCCATCGCCATTTAGTATGGGCTGTGGGGCATCTAAACCCGAGGTGAGAGAAGCAACTGCAGCCCAAGCGCGTTCCAGACCAGCAGAGCCCCAGGTTCCTTGCTTGGGGCTTCTCGACACCCACGAGCTCGTGAAAGAGCTCGGCAGAGGTGGGCAAAAAGGCCAAGTCTTGCTTTGCCCTGTTCTGAATGATCTGAGTACCTGTGGTGCCACCATTTCTATGCTTCTGTCCTACCAGGTGGCACCGGCGAGACGTTTCTCTACAAAGACAAGCAGAACAATAATGAGCTGGTGGCTGTCAAACTCATCAGAAGGCCACTGCCTAAGGTCATCCAGGCAAATATCCTGCGAGAGATTATGGTGAGCTTGCTTGCCTCCTCATACATGGCTGCCCCGCTCGGCTCCAAGCTAGAGTGTGAAAGAGTGGGGCGGACAGCCTGGCTGCTGAAGAGTAAATCGCTGGAGTCACTCTGCAGCATTGAATGCTTATTTGAAGGCTTTTGTCTCAGCAAGATGTTTCAATCAGCTGTTGGTGAAATCGCAGCAAGGGTTTGTTAGTCCATTTGTTGCCTCTCTGGGAATAGTTGTTTCTCTGTATTACAACGTATAGGCAAAAGACAACCCAAGATGTATTTATGGATGCTACTCCCGTTCCCGGTGCATTTAGCGTTGCGAGCATGCTGCTGAGTCTTGCATGTTAAATAAGGTTATGCCTCAGCACTCGTAAGTTGTCGATGGTTGCAATGGAGTGTGCTTATTTACGCAATGTCGTGTGCATCGACCTGCGCAGATCCAGGCAAATTTGGGGGAGGGGCACGTGAACGTCATTAACGCCAAGGAGGCTCTTTTGACGGAGTCACATCTTGCTCTGGTGATGGAGTACGCGGCTTGCGGCAGTTTGACGGGGTATGTGGCGAACCGGTGGCAGAGCGCTCAGCACTCGGGTCTGTTTCTCCAGGAGGACGAAGCGCGGTATTTTTTCCGGGTGGGTGCCATCTCGCTGGAATTCTTAACTCATGTCTTGTGAGCGTGTGGGGCCTGCTCATCCATTGAAGGCCACGTCCTTTCTTGCCTGAACCTGCAGTTGAGCTGTCAAAATCCTGTCTGAACCTGACAGGTCCAAGGTTACAACAAGGTCTGAGTGGTATTTTGCATCATGCAGCAATTCATCCAAGCAGTGGAGTACTGCCATACCCACTTTGTGGCGCACAGGTGACCCCCTGACCCCTCCATCTAGTGCAATGCTGGCCGTTGTATCCCAGGATCTCTTCTTTGCTTTCCTTTTCTTCATTTTTCCTTTTTTCGTTTTGATCCTGTGTCATCGACCATAGTCCCATTTGCATTGGCGCATGCATGTAAACTTTTTCCTATTTGCTCTGCGGTGGTGTCTGTGTTGTGTGTCTCGTATTCCAGGAGCCGTGCAGCTGCCATTTTAGCTGGGGGCACCAGCGCTTGATCTTCTTTTTTCCTGTTTTGCTACAGAGACCTCAAACTGGACAACACGCTCCTAGACTTGACAAAGCCGCCGATGCTGAAGCTCTGTGACTTCGGCTTTGCAAAGACCTGGGAGTCCAACGAGGAAGCCAACATGTACACGCATATAGGGTAGGATTTTACCCCCGCCGCATCGGTGTAACCACCCCTTTGCTGTGTGCCTGCACAGAGACCTGAAGCTTGACAACACCCTCCTGTCAGACGATGAGCCGCCGCTGATCAAACTGTGCGACTTTGGCTTTGCCCGGCAGTGGGAGGGTCAGAACAACGCCCAAATGTTCACCCACATTGGGTAGGATTTAATCCCCCCGCTCTAGCGATGTATACCCCTGATGGGAGCAGTAAAGTGGACCTGGCCTGGCCTGCTTGCCTGCATTTGCCATTCTGTGTGACCTCTTGATTGCTGGAAGGCTTCAACGTTCGTTCCACTAGACTGCAGCGGAGGGTATTTTCAATGCCTGGCACCAGAATGTATGATTATGCAGCATGAGCTTGCTTGTGCAAGCGGACAAGAAAGCACTTGAGAATTGTGAGCATTTCCAGGGTGGATAACAGGGCCATGCTGGCGGGGATGAAGACAAATGCCATAAATTACGGATCCTGTCACATGCAGTGACCACTTCATGTTGCTTGGTGCGCAGGACACCCGTGTACATGTCTCCGGAGCTTATAAACAGCCGCAACGGAGCCAAGGGATATGACGGGAAACAGGTGCGTATGCCCTTCGTCTTCAGCGCCCTGCACCGCACTCTGTGAATCATGCACACAGCTCATGTGCCAGAACATGTCCCATCAGGTTCCTGTAGCCCAGCCTGCAAGGCGCAGCTCTGTGGGCATTCTAGATCAGTTGCTAACGTACCCGAGACAGACATCTTGAGCCTGATAGGCAAGTTTGGGGTCGACTGTGAGTCTCCGCAGTGCTGATGGTGCGGTTGCACTGCGGCCGATCGTATTACTGGTGGTGTGTCAGCGCTGATGTGGCGGTTGCATGTGGCGCCAGGTGGACGTGTGGGCGTCGGGCGTGCTGCTCATAGTCATGCTGCTCGGCACATTCCCCTTCGACCACATCGAAAACCCCGATCCCAACACCTCCGAAGCCCACCTCGAAGTCTGGTGAGTGCGCCTGCAGAGCGGCAGAGGCTCTTTCAATTTGAGTAATGTGCTGAACCTGCAGTGTGTTTGTTATCCTGGTAGAAGCATAATGGATTAGGCAACTGTCCTTGCTGTGACAAGGCAAAAGAAAGCGTGGAAATTTTGAGCTCGAGGGAGTTTGCATGAATGAACAAGCAGGGGCTGCCTTTCGCAGCCTTTTTCCCTTCTGCAGCGCTTGCGTTGGGTTAGTCGCTGCCACGCGTGCAGCAGCAAAGTTGCCGTGGCACAACCATGCATCTACATGTCTAAAATTACTCTTACTGTGCATTGTATCTTGTCCCACCTCCACAAGAGCAATGCATAGAACTCACAACATGGGCAGAGCTCCGCAGCAGCGCTCGGCAGGATGGCTTCACAGGGCGTGGCCTGCTTTGCAGGCGAAAAGTGCTGAATCAGAGATGGAACCAGGAACTCGACCCGCGCAGGAGGAGCCAGGTGAGAGGGAACTCCGCGCGTAGACAGGGTAGGCCGCGGGGGGTCCCTTAGGGGGGGGTTCAGTGGGGGGACTGACGGCCTGTCTTGGCGCAGGACTCAGCAGATGAGCACGAGGTGGGACAGGATACAGTACATGGTCCCACTTGTGCGCAAGGTGAGGCTGATACCTCGGCCCCCTTGGCAGGGTCAGCCAGGGCAGGGGATCTAAGTGGGGTTTCTGTTTTGGGTGCATGTAGGATGCAGCAGATCCGCACCCCTTGGACGGACATCCCCCACATCAGGAACGCGGTTGAGAAGGTGAGAAAAGCGATTTTTCTGCGCGCCCAACCGCGTGGCCTGCCCATTCTGCTTTTTGCCAAGCGGGCTGGGGGACAGATCCGGTCCAATGTCTGGGTTTTCCTCGCGCACTCCCTGAGTCTGGGGACCGCCCTCTTTGTCAGCGCAGTTTTCCAAGACTGGCCCTTGCCAGCCTTGAAGGCCCTTAGAGCCAAGGGGGTGGCTCAAAGGGCCACCCCCTTGGAGGAGTGGGCCAACTCCAAGTGGCAGTTGGCCCACTTGGACCAGAAGTGGGCCAACTGCCAACAGAAGGCAGTTGCCCTCTGCCCAACTCTTGTTTCTTTGTCTTGGCCTGCCTTCCTTTCCTTCACGTTGCCCACTTCCTTTGTCCTGCAAGCTGCGTGTATATGTAATATATGTATTTTTACATGCAGAATGGGTCCTGTCCAGGTCTGCTGAGCTGTTGGTGTTGACTGCTTTTCTCCTTTTTATTTTGTTGCTCTGTTCTTCCATGCCCAATCTGTTCACTGCTGACAAGTGCTTCTGTGTTGTTGTGCTGATAATTTTATTTTTCCCCCTGCACCCCCCAGTCCCCCCTGCTGTGTTGCATGTTTGGGTTCCTAGTGTATTTTCTATATCTCTGCGTTCTGATCTGCCAGTTCAAATGTCTTGCTTCCTTGCCTTGCCTTGCGCCCACTTCTTGCCATATGCTCTTTCTGCCACTTCTGCCGTTCTGCTCTGTATCTTAGGCATATTTTCGGGTGATTGCAATGTCGCAGGCTTGCTGAGTGTGCAAATGGCTGACAGCTGCATGCATGTGCGCGCATCATGGCAAGTCAATAATTACTCATCAACCTTACCGACGGTTACTAAGGGCAGCATGCGCGCGCAGCTGTCGCCGGAGTGCACGGACCTGCTGAACAAGATATTTGTGATCAACGAGAAGGAGCGCATCACAATCGCACAGATCAAGGAGCACCCCTGGTACAACGTCCCCCTGGTGCCCAAGTATGCCGAGGCCGAGCGTGACATCGAGGCCCGCCAGCGCCGCGTGGAGCAGTACATCCGCCAGCGCGACCTCAACATCGTGCGCTCTCAATACCCCTCCGTGTCAATGGTTTGGGGTAGATTGTGCCCATGCTGGGGGTTTGAAAATGGTGATATCAGAAAGGAGAGGGGTACAGAGCACAGGGATTTTGGAGGATCCTAGCATACATCAGAGCAGTACATCCGCAAGCGTGACCACACCATCATGCGTCAACCCTTGCCTGGAAAAGGGTCAAAGTTGGGGGGACTGAAGGTGGGACGCATGCGTGTCTTTGTGAGCAGACAGGGAGGAGTACGTCCAGTTGCCCCAAATGCCCTGGCTCTAGGAGTATGCCACTCTGATTGCAATGAGGAGGGATGGATCACCTCCACAGCAGCATGCAATCAGATCTATTTCATTCCATTACCATGTACACTGATGGGCTATCATGGAAGCTGGTGGACAAGGGCTGATACACATCATTACTTTTGGAAGTCCAGGCGTGGCCCTGGACCCCCCTCCAATTCTCAGACTGACGTGCCTTCAGGGAGTGTCACTTCCATGGCAGCTTGCTGATGCTCACGCGTGCCTGTCCTCTTGTCGCAGGGCTTGATAAACACCCGGAACAAGCGGCTGGAGCAACTCGTCAACGCAGCGGCCGGGCCGGCCGTGCAGCTGCCGCACAGCCGACGCGCGCCCCTCGAGCGGATAGACCTCCGGGAGGTAATAATTTCCACCGCAGAACCCACACTTGTTGCACTGCTTCCACTGTTCATGATACCACTGTTGTTGCAGACATGCAATGCAGAGCGAGCCCTAGAGATGAGAGGAAGGGCTGCGCTATTTGCAACAATGCTGTGTTGCAAACTGTTCCTGCCAATTGAGGCAAGTTTCTTTTCCGGACGGACAGCTGCAGGCAGAGTCTGCCATACATCCAAGCCCATGGTGGTCAAGCAGACCTAAGCAGGACCATATAGATGTGGACAGCCTTCTGGGAATCGCAATTACTGTCATTTTTGCTGAGGTTTGTCAGTCAGCTGGTCTGGAAAAGAGATCACGGTTGTTCCATGTTACAGGAGGCCTGCCGCGCGGATGCAGCCACGCTCAGCAACGGGCCGACGCTCGACGCGCTGCCGGACATCTCCGAGGACGGCGCAGAGGGTGAGTCACCTTGCTGAGTCACCCATGACGCACCCTGCTGACTGATGAATGCGCGGCTGCCGGGCGCGGCCCGCGCGCTTGGCCGGGCGGCCGGCAATGTCCTGCCCAATCACAAATTAACGCAGGTCATGCATATGCTGTGGCGCTGGTTTCAGGGGGGACGTGATGATTGCCCCAGGAAAGTGACATGGCTGTTTGGCACCTATTGACTTCTCTGAAGGGGAGAGACATGTAGTGTGCTAGAAGAACTGACCAAGGCAGCTGAGGGGCTTGTGATGTGTGCAGGCACAGATGCGAGCCACGCGGCGGGGCAAAGACATTCAGAAGCGGTTGCGAACGGCGGCCAGTGAGGCGCTCTTTGTGTCTCGGACCTCGGCAGATTTTTGCGGATGTGAGGGGGTGGTCTGAGAGGGGCAGAGAGCGCGCAAATACTCGGCTGGCCGCTGGCAGGCTCTTCAGCCGCGGATCGTCCCTTTTCTTGATTTGATGTCTCTGCAGAAACACCAGGCACACTGGGGTGTGTGGCAGGGCAACAGGGTGGGTCACGTGGGAGGCTGCATGATTGTGCATCTCGCCGCATGCAGCGGCTGTCATTTTGGCAGAGTCACTAGACATGGGTGTGTCATGTTTTCTCTGCATGCAAGATTCTGAGTCAAGAGATGTGAAGGGAAGAGGGGCGAAGCAGACTACTGTAGCTGTGTCAGGATTGTGTTTAGTGCAAACCGGGCAGAGTGTGTTGATAATTGTTCTTATTGCCGTCTCTTTCAGCAGCGGAGCACACAACCGCTGCTGCTGTCTAATTACCTCGTTGCAGCAATGTCTGAGATGTGCATACAGCCTCATGTGAAGAGGGTGATAAGGGCGAAGTTTCCCCTGACTTTGCCATTGCTCCAAGGCGGTCCAGTCAGTAAGGGTTGCCAATATGTAGATTTTGAAAGCCTTGCCTGAATTTGGGAGGTTCCAAGCCGTGCTAGTGTCCAGAGCCAGAGCAGGACTGGGCAGAAGTGTGAATTGGTAAATGGTGCATGGATCCTGAATACATAATCTAGTCACGGCTGATGAACGCCCAAACATGCCTTCGTCAAATGTCACTGCCCGGACATATGCAGGGCTGATGCATGCACGGCCCTATGGCTAGCGAACGGCCCCTCTCTAAGATCTAGCATTGATTCTTAAATTTGCTGTGATACAAAAATACACCGCCAGAGCAATGGCTGGCGCGTGGCCGCAAGACTTCTCCCATGACTAATCTGCCTCTTACCCACCAGCTTACCCACCATTGCCATGCGGTGTATGGCGCTCGAGTGGATGGATGCGAACACAGTTTCACAGGATTGCTGTCAAGTTGAGCGAGAGATCGGAAAATGCAGCAAGTTTGGCAAAGATGACTAATACTAAGAATTGTTAGGCATCAGCAAGCGAGGAGCAATGGATGCACACTAGCACGTCTTTGTATTTTTTATTTTACACCTGCTTTAAAACTTAAAAATAATTTCCTCATGTCAAAGAATTGAGTGAAGTCCTCTGGCTCCAAGAAAGTTTTCAAAGGTAGCCACAGGTATGCGCTGTGTGTAAAAAAATTCAAAGTTGTTCTCATAAGTAATTTTGGCGCAGCAGAATTGCATGCACTGACACACTGAGCAACAAACTCTTACTCAGCACATCAGCTTCAAGTTTCATTTCCTGTAGCGCAATTTTGCACTCACAGCAGCCAAGATTGAATCCCATCTTTTGGTTTAGTGAGCAGCTGCAACAAGTATAGGAGCTGCCTGCCTTTTGAGCTGATGCATTCATATCTTCATTTTCTACTGCTTCAGCGGCAACAAGAGTAAGTATTTGATTTCCTTGTTTCTCATCTGTTTTGTCTCACAGCCCGTACGCATCAAGCTTCCACACATAACCCTTGCAGACCTGCTGCAGGGCCCCCAGCTCACTGTCTGACGGCGCTGCCTGTGCAACTTGAGCAGGCTTCTGCTCTCGGGCCCTGTCTGAACCTGCTGACCCTGTATCACTCCCTCCTCTCATTCCAAGCCCGCCATCCTCCTGCATGCACACACCGCGCAATTTTTGTTGTGAGTATTGTTGTTGCAAGCTCTTTCTGCAAATGCATATTTATATTATTGCTCGCTTTTCCTGCCAAGAGGCAAGGTGCGCTCTGCAGACAAGCTGCAGTTCAAGGCTGCCATAAACCTACCCCTTGATGGGACCGCCAGATCCAGGCAAGACCCAATCAATCGTGGGCACGATGCTCAGTATATATACCACCCCCCGCCAGCCGGGGCCGTGGCAGGCTAACATGCACTTGCAGACAAGCTGGGTAAAGGCTGCCACATGTCCTACCCCTTTAAGAAATCCAAGCAAAAGCCAATTCACCCCGAGCAGTATGCCCACAACTTACACAACCCCACCGCACAATCTCTCCCCATAATCTCAATACGCACGACGCTTCAACAGCAATGCATCACATGAGGGCAACCCGACGCAGAGATAATATTATGAGCCACTGTCCCCTGGATTGGAATTTGTGGAGAAACCTTGCGGCAGTTGCTGCATGCATGAATTTTGCTTTAGGCACAGCAGATGTGGCCGCGGACACCTCTGTGGGTGCCTCATGGCCGTTGTAGCTATGAGTAAGCCGGCCCACGAAATGGACGATCAGGAGTATGCATGACTGCAAGGATGCATCTCGCTGGAAGGAGTCTAGAAGGGGTGCGTTAGAAGGTGGGCACACCTGTCCACTCTGAGAGGCCGCGCCGGCCTCGTCAGCATTTTCCTCCAGTCCTAAGTAGGCAGCAGCCGCCAGCGAGCCAGCCGCCTCAACAGGCCCACTCCTTGCAGCCTCAACCTGAGGCCCTGCATGGAAAAGCAAAAACTTTACAGTTCCAGGCAACAGGCAGGACGCATGCGATCTAACACTTTTATTGCATGCTGTTCCTGTCGAAGGGTGCGTCTGCAAGCTTGTCTGCACTATGAAGCTAGCAAGATAAGGCTTCCCATTAACAGACTTGCCAGACCCAAGCAAGACTCAATCAACCATGGGCAAGGTGCTCAGTGATTATACCGACCCCCAGCCTGCCAGGGCCAGGTATAAAGGTGACACAACGCACAGGAGCCTTAGTGGACTTGCTGCAGAGTGTGTGGTGTGTGTCTCAGCAGATCATGGACTGGCACCTACAAGCTGGTGTAGCTGATCTAGATTGCGCATGAACTTATCAGGAATTGTCAGCCATGTGGTGTCAGGAAACCAAGTTAATGAGCTTCAAATAGAAGTAAAGGTGAGAAGCGAGATGGAACCTCACCAGGCTGCTGTGTTGTTGAAGCTGCCTCCCCGTGCGCTTCCATGGCAACTGCACTGCCCTTCTCTCCTGCTTTCCCCTAAGACACACAACATCCCCTGCTCAGTCCTTTACGCGCGCTGAACACACTTGTCGTTGCCCCAAAACGTGTCAATTTGCCAAGGCTATATGCAGAAACAGCTCCTCAAGCCCACTTCTATATGCAGGAGATCATTGCCACGCCCTGAGGATAAGCACATGAATGCTGAGCACGTGACAAATGAGAAATGTGATATTGAGGCTTCAAGGGTGGCTGTGGTTGCGTGATCATCATCGAAGCTAAGGATCCGATACACGAGTCGGAAATTCACCTTGTGAGCAGCTTCAGATGCGAGCCGGGCTTCTGCCCGCGTCAGCCGCTCTGAGTTTGCATGCATGGCAGCCTCCAGCGGCCTGATCTGGCCGGGTCCCAGCGCCAGGTGGCGCTTGAGAAATGACAACGCCGCGTTGGACACGAGCGGCAGCGCCAAGGACGGATCAAGTTCCTGAATAGACTTCGACTGCACGCAGGAATATCAAGTTCTTATTTTTGAGTTCATGAAGAGATATAAACTTCCCACTTTCCTTTGACTCTGCAAGCACAGAGTAATTCAAAAGCTGGGCACATGCATACAGACGCCTGCAACTGAGTTCTCAGCGCATGTTGATCAGGTCTTGCAGCACACAAAGCACATGCTCAAGCTATGCAGATGCAGAAGCTCTGAGTCTGTGCTCCATGATCCAATGATCACCTGGAGAAGTACAAACTATCATGACAAACTTGTCCAGGAGAAGTGCAAGCCACCCCTAAAACTTCATTACATCAGCGTTTCGACGAGTCTGACCTTCTTGAAGCTGCGCACGTAGTTCATGGCGCTCCTGAATCGCAGAGCCACCAGCATGACTGCATCGTTGAAGGTGTCATGGCTGCTGCCCTCAAGCACCAGATGCACCGCGCCAGCCCTGCACACAACCACACCCTCACTCCCCGACAAATCTTGCAATCCTTCTCCTCTAACATCCTTCAATTCCCGCCAGACCCTTTCCTTCTTTCCTAGGACCAAGGCATGCAGTGCTCTTAGGCACACCATCGTGCGACTTTCTTGCACCCAAAGCATTAGTCTCAGCACCATGACACCGAAACTTATCAAAGTACGACCTATGTGATTCGGCAACTTGTACTAGCCGATCAAGTCCAAGACACTTGCAGTGACAAAGCATCGCCAAATAACACCAGATATATATACTGGGTGTCTTCCAGCACATTTTGTTCTGCACAGTGTGGCACAGCACATGCCGGCAGGTGCTCGGCACATGCAGGGCGCTGACCTGGAGGTGGCGGCCGCGAAGACGCGCTGCTGGCGCACGCCGTCGCAGAATAGGCGCCCGCTCTCGCTCGGCGTGTTCCACGTGTGGCTGCCCATTACTAACAGGGGTGAGTCCGTCTCCCAACCGCCCAGCGCAGCACTGTCCTCCGGCAATGCACCCCTGCGGCACAGCAAAGCAAATTTTACATCTGCATTCCTGCTCCCACTACATGTTGATGGCTCTGTAAGTCAAGAGCAAAGTAAGGTGCAGCTTTCTGGCAAGTTCAACAGACTCCAGGGCACAAGGAAGTTGCTGCAGGGAGGCGCAGAAAAAGCCAGGCAAATCCTTGAGGTATGCGCTGCAGAAAATGGCTGCCCCCAATATGAGTCCCTTGCAAACGCGCATGAAAAGGGCATATTGTGGGCTGCAGGGGGGGTGAAGGCCTGTTTTAGAATGTCTTAGGGGCTCTGTAAAAGGGGTTTTAGGGGCTGCGCAGGGGTTGGTAAAAGGCGAGCGCGCACCACCAGGGGTCGAGAGCAATGCCGGCCCGGAACCGGGAGTCCTGGGCCGTGAGCGCCGTAACGGTGGCGCCCCCGTAAGAGTGCCCCATTAGGCTCGCTCTCTCCAGATCCAGGCGCCCGCCAAAGTAGGCTACAGCATCCAATTCATCGCTCAATTTGAGCCCCTCCCTTAGCTCCCTCTGCTGCAGCGCCCTCAGCAGGTCATAGGCCGTCGCCACTTCGCCCATCCGGTACCTGCATGGAAGCAAGCGCTCAGGATGCAAGCTCTGACATCAGCACAAATCCTACCTCGATGCATGCGCAAGCAAGGCAGGTACACGAGCTGTGACAGACATCACCCTGTCATAAAGGTGCAAAGATACAATCTGGAAGGTAAAGAAATTGGCACCATCAGCACGGCTGGCCATCTTGTTGGACATGTGGAACAAGAACTCAAGAGAAGACAGCCTGCCAGCACCAGCATGGGTGGCCATCCCTGCAACTTAGCCCAGGCAAGAGCGAGGCGCCGTTGACGACAAACACCTGGTCTGAGCAAGTCTCTCTTCTTCGCTGAGCCATCCCCCATAGAATCGAGCGCCCTGCTTGCCAGCCAGCTGTACTGTGGCGGCCGTGCCATCAGCATGCTCTACTGCCAGAACAACAAACCCCTGACACACCACAGCGTCTTTCAGAACTACTGGCTTTGATTCAGCAGCGATAACTCTGCCGATGTATCGCAGATATATCACCACACCACCTGTCAGGGGGGCAGACCACTCAGACATGCTCATGTAGAGAAAAACCAGAATGCCAGTTGCCAACACTCTAGTGCGTCTTGGTACCCTGCACGGACATTTACTACAGGAGAGGGAAGGCGGACCCACCGCAGAGCCGAGCTCGCTGCAGATGCCAGAATATGCATTGCGCGTGCCCCCGATGCCATGTGAAAAAATCATCACCGGAAATGGTTCCTGCCTCTCCAAGATCGGTGCATGCTGCACAGTAAAAAGCGTCGACAATTGACCACACCAACATTCGAGCCCTGCTGCATCCCAGGCATTTCTTCGCGCAGAAAGAAGCGCAGTGTATGCACAGAACAGTCGCCTGAATAGGTCAAATGCAAAATAAAGCCTGCACCTCAGCAGCCTATTCACCTGGACTTGTTTCAGCATGCGCAGTGCTACAAAGCGCGCCAGGTAGATCTTTTGCGTGATGTGAGATATAAGGGAGCGCACCATATAATTGTCGATGAACGACCTGTGGCCCAAGCTGTAGCTGACGGCCACGATTACGGGCTTCAGCAGGGACTTCAGGAATGAAGTTCCACCCCACGAAGTCAAGAATGCCCCATAGCCTTTGGTATGGACACATGACAGGCTGTTAAAATTTCGATTGCATGCAAAGAGGTGTATCTAAAATGCCCTGATGGGTCATGCAGAGCGAGATTGGCATGTCCAAGGTCAGGCTTGGGAGGGATGCATGCTACTGCAAAATCGATCGGCACACCTCGGGCATAGGTCCAGGATGGAAGCCAGCATGGCTTATGATACTTCTTGTGCTTCAAGGCGTCTGCATTGCAAGGATAAAATATCTGACCGACCAGGTGCTGCAAAGAAGCCACACGGGTTTTGTAAGCCACTCAAACAGGCAGGAATTTGAGGCCTCATCGTCCTTCTACAAACCAGGGATAATATGCTATGTAATCAGGTGCAAGAATGAGGCGATATGGACCGTCACGAAATCAACAAGACGTGTCGGAATAACACAAAATAAACGGTACAATCGCAAGGAGATACCGATTGACAACTAATGCCCTTATCGCTGTCCTTTCCAAGATTCTTGTTGAAGTATTCGATGTCGCAGACTCCTACAGCAAATGGTCCTGAAGGAGTGTATGACATTCCGATCGGACGTTTCGCGAGGCAACCACTACCGCGCCGAAATATCTGAAACAATGAGCACCTCTTCTAGCTAGAGAGTTCTAAGTACTTTTTGTCTTCCTGACACAATTTGACTAAAAAATCAAGTATTGTGCCTCTGCAGTGCTGCCCAGCCATGAAACGTAACGGTGACGTGAGTCGATTCAAACAATTCCACAACCCTGAAGGGTTGGGATTTGTGGGCAGAGGGAAGCAGACAACCCTTCCAGTTTATACTTCTGTAGCATGTCAATACTAATGGCTGTCATATTCGGTGACTGATTTTGAGGCCGATGTGCTTCCTTCTTGCCACTGCACGAGAACAGCAGAGGATTGGTGGGACTACATCATACTGAATAAAGTGAGCTTTTGAGATACATCCAATATGGCTATGTGTGTCAACAGGGCAAGCAGAGCGGGTCGCACTTCTGCGTAACATTAGTCATCCAGCCGCCGGTGGGTGCATGGGATTTGGGCCGGGGGGCGCCGCGCATCTGCTAAGCCGTTCCCTCCGGACCGGAGCCGGCCATGCGGCCGGAGCTGCGCGCGGCCAAAGTGCTGTGGATTGTGGGTTTGGGGCCTGCCCCTCTGCCCTCAGGCAAGTTCCTGCCGCTGCATTATTTTGTTGAACACACACATGCTTGTCATCTCTTGCATGCATGTCTATTTGTGGTTTTTATCGCAATACGATGTGGACAGCTTTCCTTCCCGTTTGCGTGTGGAGTCACATCGGATGTCATATTCGCACCCACAGAATAGGAGGGAAGCCTTTCCCACATCGTTTTGTGCAATGCTTCTTTCACAAGTGCTATTTTCTCATGTCTCTCATGATCTTGTCGGACAGTGGGTTCTCCTTGTGATTGCAGGACCAGAATCAGATGCTGGCGGCGGCCCTTTAATAAGAGAGCCAGGCCACAGCTGCAGCAGAGCTCACTTGCAGTTTGGATGGATGCAACACATGACACCATATTCTACATGCAACTACCCAGGTGCGCTTGGGCTTATGCATCTTTTGACACATAACCTGCTTCACACTTGAACCAGTCATCATTAATCCAATTCAGATTGCAACCAAGCTGACAGGCAGATTGTCCACGATGAAATTTTCCTTCTGCTTCCAATGGGCGCTTGATGCATCCCACCTGGCTTGGGAGCTAGTATCATACACCGCCCCAGCAATGCCACTTGTATCAGTCTGCTATGCCTTGCGTCCCATGCAGCTCTACAGCAAGCATGAGCTTGCAGGAGTGAGCACACAAGCCGGTCTCAGAGCTGTGCGCGGCATGCGGATGCATGGGAGCGCGCCGCCGCCGAGCGGGCCGAGCAGTGGGAGCCCGGGTCTTGCCTTAAAAAAGCCTGCACAGAGAAGGAGGCGCAAGAAGGGAATCAGCAGTGTCATGGCGAGCCCACAATCCATACATGATGAGTGTGTAGTTAATGGAGGTTGGCTGTCTCGCAGCTCCTGGCTGCACAGCAGGACACCATCAGGCCACAGCAGCTTGGCGCGGCATGCGGATGCATGGGAGCATGCTGTGCAGCAGGAGCTGCGAGACAGCCAACCTCCATTAACTCCACACTCAGCATGTACGGATTGTGGGCTCGCAATAAAACTGCTGATTCCCTTCTTGCGCCTCCTTCTTTGTGCAGGCTTTTTTGGAGCAAGACCCGGGCTCTCACTGCTCGGCCTGCTCGGCGCGCCGCCGCCGGGCGCCGTGCTGCTGCTTTGCACGCTGGGCTCGCTGCCACTTTGAGAGGCGCTGCCGCTGGACTCGCTGCTGGTGGATGTGGTACTGCTGGCTGTGGAACTGCCGGAGGGGGTGCGGCTCAGGCGTGCTGCTGACTGTGCTGCACTCCCCTAAGGCTGTAGGACAGAAACTGTCACCTGCAGCGAGGTGGTAATTGGCCAGCTCACCACCAGGTCCACATCATACTCTGTGAATCGTGGCCTCGGCTGAGTAGACCTGACCTGCAGCTCATCATCAAAATCGTGTGCAATGGCGTTGCGCAGCAGCCGATGGTAGCAGAAGAGCACCCTCCAGGGTGGCAGGGGCGGCTGCTGAGCGAGTTGCTTCGCACAGATGCAGCTGCACCGGTGCTGTTGTACTTGCTGCAGAGGACCCTTTGGAACCAGTATTCCTTGTCCCAGCTAGCTGCAGGGCCGAGCCGCTGCTCCATCTGCGTCGCCCAGGCCTGCATAGAGATAGGATGTCCGTCAGCTACAAGATGGGGGACAGCAATATCTGGTACTTGCTAGTGTTCAATTAAAAAGGTACTAGAGCATGCTAGGGGTCCATATCGTCAATGTGCATGACACACTTCGTCCAATAAGTCCTTGACATGCACACCTCAACTGCCTTCAACAAGGCCGCATCGCCGGGGTTGCTCCAGCCACGGCCATTGGCCTCCAGCATGCCATTTTCCAAGAAGCTACAGGCACATCAGCGCAACTATTCAGGTTATTGATCTTCTGCGCTGTTCCGCTCTTGTATTGGATGCAATGACTCACACGGTAGCAGCCCCCTTGGCTCAGAGGGTGGCAAGTGAGTGTACTGCAACGCACAAGTCTCAATCACAGGCAGGCAAGGGCGACCAAGGCATGTGTACTTACAATCAGCAGCTTCTCGGCCTCGAGGTACACAATAGTGCTAGCACCCCCATCCCCCGTCCAGCCCAGGGTGAGCTCGCCATCATCCGCAAGCAGAAGCTGCACAACAATGAGGAGGTGCAAGCTTCAGAAGTCGTTAAGCCTATCAATGAAGGGTTCTGAGTTCCTGCCCCTCATTTTAGGCATGTGGGAAGGCGTATGTTGGCAGCATTGGATCTTTTAGGCACCCTTCCGTAAGTACCGAACCAACAACACCAGTGCAGCAGGACTGTCCTGAAAACAATCTCTACCCACCTGAATGAGCGCTCATTTGTGAACACTGGAAAAACACCGGAAGACCGATCCCTCGCGCACTGGCTTTGTGTAGGACTCCAGCATGACGCGCAAAGACAATGCCAGCCCGGAATTGGCCAGATCCACGCCACGAGTGACAGATGACATGTCGAGCAAAAGCTGTCGTTGCCGCTGCCCAAGAAGCTCCAGCGTTGGGATCCAGTCGTTCTTCCCCTGCACCAACATTGCACATGTTTACCTCTTGCTCAATCATGCAGACATGCACAACTAATATTTTGGAAGGCCTCACTTTCCAAGCCAGATGTGTTCTCCAGGTCACCCTTATAGGCTGATTGCCGAGCTTGTGATTGCAGCCATGTGCACTCAAGGAATCATGGGCTGGTTACAAAGAACCGGCAATCCTATTTTGAACGACTAGAAATATGGGATGGCGCGCACTTCTGCCACCAGCTTACCCAGCATATGCAGGTTGTAGAAAGCCACGACGTCATCCTGCACAGGGTAGGCGGCTGCACAAGACCTCCCGCTAGCTGCTCTGCCTTTGTGTCCACCCTGTGAAGCTGCACACATGACACACATCGGATAGCTCAGGATATTTTATCCCCAGATTGAAATAGGCCTCAGATTGCCATGCACCATTCCTGTTTGATGGCAACGTTTGTTCCAATGGCTGCATTGAACATCTCCCTGGGAGGGATCATACACCAATGCCACCAGGAGTGCGCCCCAATCCAAGATCAATGCAGGATCTACAACTTTTATGTTATCAACAGGTCTGAAGAGGCATATGGTGCTATGCGCCATGATCCTGCGCCCACAACAGTGGGCAGAGAATCGACACATACCTTTGGGATGTGGGTGGGGCGGCCGTCAGAGCCAAAGATCCAGCCATGGTATCCGCACTGCAACCCCCCCTGCTCCACTCTTGTGGAGGCATATGAAAAGGAGTCGTTCTTGCTTCGAGCCTTGTAGTGTCTAAAAGGCAATATCAATACACAACCTTCAAAGCTTCGATGACAGTAGATGTTTTTTTCACGAGTTTAAGATTTCAAGGAATTTTGCAATACCAGGGTTGACGGACATATGCGCAAACCTGGGGCCTAAAGTTCTTGGCTTTGCCACGCATGCAGGCCAAATGAGGCATGAGGATCTGGTCCACGTGGGAATCAGTGGGTTGGGATTTGAGGGCAGAGGGCAGCACCTTCCGAGGTTTGTGTATGCACAATTGCAGCAGCAATTGATCCCCATCTTAATAGGAGATGGTCAAAAACCTGCGTTGACAACGTCAGAAATGGCTTGATCGTTGCCACTTTGATTTGTCCGTTCGATGCAAATAGGTGCTGGCCCAGTGTTCTCAGCGATCAGATCATCACTTGCTCACAGTGCTCTTACCAAATCACAAGCCTGTTTTATTGACACACAACGCAGTGACAGATACACGAGTGGGGAAGCAAGATTGCCATTCGGAACCACCAAAGCAGGTTCACGATCTCGCTTGATTGTGAAAGGTAAGGTAATCGTAATCATGACCTAGCGGAGTGAGTGTATGTCGCTTTATATTTATGACCTCTTCAGTTGAGCTGCGTTGACACTTTGTTGAGCGTTCCGATCTGCCCTAGGTGCATGCCTGCTGCATCAGATCGTCCTGTTTGACGCTGTCCAACGAAGCAAGATATACTTCTCCTCTAACAGATATTTGGATGCACGAACATCTGTTCAGGAGCTGTAGAAGAGAGCAGCGGTGCACAACCACTTCTCAGTGGCAGGAGCAACGTCAGGCACATCAGGGGAGTCTTGCCCGTGGTATACAAACCTCAGCAAATGGCTGCCAGCTCAAAGGTTGCCGGCGAGATCATGTTTGCCACTGGCAACGCTAACAAGCTGAGAGAGGTGGGTTGGCATTCCGCGGACAGTCTTCCCTTCAAGCAACGATCCTTAGTGCCTTATGGTTCATATTTGCTTCACTGCAGGTGCACATGCCCTCTGCAGTACTTGAAGATTGTCTCAATGTTCACAGGTTGTGGCCATCCTAGAAGCAGGACACCCACTGCCATTCGCAGTCAAAGCAGCAAACCTGGATCTCCCTGAGCTGCAAGGGGAGCCCACAGAGATTGCAAAGGAAAAATGCCGACTGGCAGCGCAGCAGGTCCGTCCTTAATTTTGTGCAGACCACTTGCACTCATACCCCACGTGGTCATGCATTCTGTTCACTTTGCTGCATCGACATGCCCACGGCAGCAGTGGCAGGGGGCTGTCTGGAAGCTTTGAGAATGACGCCTGTTGTCAGTCTGCCAATGCGCTGCTCGACTGATAACCACCAAACGGGCTGGATGCAGGTGGGAGGAGCAGTGATGGTGGAAGACACGAGCTTGTGCTTTAATGCTATGGGGGGACTGCCAGGCCCCTACATCAAGTGGTTCCTCCAGAAGTTGGGCCACGAGGGGCTCAATAAGATGCTGGCAGGCTTTGAGGACAAGACCGGCTACGCGCAGTGCATCTTCGCCTACTCGCCCGGTGCGCATCCGAATGCTTCCTGTCGCAACACATGGAGATTGGCTGGTTACTTGCTTGTGTTCTGGGCGGCATGCTGTTTGCCTCTATTGCTAGCACCACACCAGCAAGGATTGATAGAGCCAAGGACACATTGGATCCGTGTCTGTGTCAGTACTGCATTAAGTCCAGCAACCTATCTGGTTGCCAGCTCAGGACTGCCTAAGGTGGTGAGCAGGCATGATCCATGAACCGTTTTGTCTTCAGGCATGCAGCTTTCTTGCTGCCCATCTTCCAACCGTTATGGTCGACACTAGGATGATTATCTCTTGAGGAGCCTGTCAGAGCATCAGTCTCCAATGGCTGCATCTCTATACAACTGCATTGCTGGCTGCCGTACTGCGATTGATCAGGGTGAGCTTGCGCTTGAGGACTGCTGTGTGCAAAGCAGGTCCCGGCGCAGAGCCACAGGTGTTTGTGGGCAGGACGGGGGGGCGCATTGTGCCGGCGCGTGGGCCGGCCTCTTTTGGCTGGGACCCAATCTTCCAGCCAGACGGGTATGAGGAGACCTATGCCCAACTGGACAAGGCCGTCAAAAACACCATTTCACACAGGTCCGCCAAGCTTCTGCTTCTGTGTACAGGCTGTGGATTTGCCTGCAGCAAAGGCAGATGCCAGAGCAGGTGTAAGGAAAGAGAATTACAAGTGATGTGCAGAAGAGTATCACACCATGCTTTTGGAAGTGCTCAAAATCTGGGATTCTGCTGTGCAGGTACCGCGCTCTGGACAAGCTCAGAGACTATCTTTTGAGATCTCCGGCATGAAATTATGGTCGGAAGCACTGTATGACTTTGTGGGAGATGCATGCAGCAGCTGCTGCGGCATTGGAGTGATAATGGACCAGTGTAGACTCTGAGTTGGCATTGGATGCACTGGCAAACATTGGCGGTGCCAATGAAATTATATAGAGTGCGAAGTTGTATTGTTGTCAGCACAAAGGAGATTTGACCCGAGTAGTGTTAATTGCCCTCTTAGAGATCTGATCTACCGTAGAAGGGTTTGACTGCCCACAGAGACTATAGGCAGAACTTGGTTGAAGGCTGGGGTTGTGCACAAGATGGTGCGGCAAAGCCACAACTTCAAGCACTTTGCTGTCTTAAACCTGCTAGCTAGAGAACCAAGAGCCTGTGATATGTGTAAAATATTGTAGCAGACTTGATGAAGGAATGTGCATCTACAATTTGGCACCTGCATGCCTAATTAGCTCACGTGCGTGCAACACTGAGCTAAATTAAATAAAACCTGAACCAAGCATCATCTCTACGACGGTAAATATTCCCATGATCAAGTCAAATTCATCTCCTCTCGCATTTACACCATCGCAGCGCGGAGGTGTTGTCAGGGAATCTGGACACAAAATTATGCAAACATCCTTTTTGTCGAAGATCTGCCAGCGACCTAGTTTCCATCATACTTTCAAGGGCTGCTTACCTTTCAATAGTCCTGGGATCCGAAAGATGGTGCTGCCAGCCAAATCTGCAGCTGTTCAGGCAGAGGCTGCACCTGTCCTGGCAAGTGATTTGAGGACGCTTGAGGTGCGTCGACCAGCCAAATATCAGTTCTATGAGGCAGCTGTGCTCGGTTGATTTCAGTGTTGATGACACTATTGGATTGCCGGTCGTGGCTGTTCAATACGCCTGGGGTAATCTTGGAGATCTGGCATCCTGACAGTCTTTTCCCCTGAACTGGACACTCATCTGATCACAACGTGGCCCCGCAATGGTGCAGAATATTAAGTTGGAGAGCACATTCACCAGTGAGCTCCCTGGAGATCCTGAGACCAAGAATCAACGCCGGCAGGTGAGAGCACCTTGTCAGCTGAGAAACCTCGAAGCATACATTTCAAGAGGATACATTCCTGAGCAAAGGACTCAGCTTTATGTATAATTCTGACCAGCTGGTATTTGTGAAGGTCCCAGCAGGATTCACTCACACGGCGGATCAGCCCTGCGATAATATTCATGTTTTGTGCACAGGTACACGATGCATTTTATTCCTTCGTGGCCCCGACGCCGACCAATTCAGAGCCGGTGACGGTGCTCTACTCTGGTGATGTAGCGCGCCTTATTGGGCTTGATCCTGCAGAGTGTGAGCGGCAAGAGTTCGCTGCCATATTCAGCGGGAACGCGCCCTTGCCCAACGGCCCGCGCCCCTGGGCTCAGTGCTATGGCGGCCATCAGTTTGGGATGGTGCGCCGCTTCCTCTAAAAGAGGGACTAGGATGTGTTTAAAGCCGCCTCACATATCTTGGCTCAAGTTTGTGTTGGTCATCCTTCCATTAAATCGAAGAGACAGACACCTACAGATATGCCTGAGACAGGTCGGACACGATCGCAATTCTTGGAGTGATTGCATGTTTTTGAGGCAGCATGGACCAAGCAGCGGACGGAAGAAATGCTCAAGATTTTGCTTGGAACAGCATCACTTGGGTGCATCTATAGCGAGTCTCTGCCAACTGTTTATACAAGAGCTAGGGGTGCGGCATTCTTAAGCTCTTGGCTGCTGGTGGATGTGCTGTAGTGGGCGGGGCAGCTTGGGGATGGGCGTGCCATCAGCCTTGGAGAAGCTGTGGGCCCAGATGGCAACACCTACGAGCTGCAGCTGAAGGTATGCCTCTCGCACTTGCTGCAGAGGCAAATCTTGCGCCAATGCCTTGACCTTGTGGCTCTCCTCAATCAAGACAGGGAATGCCAAAGCCCCATTGACGAGAATGGACATGTGATGACTGAACAGCAGTGGGTAGTCTGTCTTTCGCTACTGCGTATGCTCTACTGAGACGTCTGCATACAATCTCCTCAGCAGACTGCAAGCTGAGGCACACCATACGCTCTTTTCAGAAAAATTCATGTCAGCCTTTGTCGGCCTCGTATCCCAAAAGCTTTGCCAGACACCTTGTTCAGCACAAAATCATGTTGCTAAAGCATTTTGTCAATGCAGCTGCGATCACTGAAGTCTCGTTGGATTATCACGCACGCTTCTGCCAGGGGGATCATAAATTGGATATTCTTCTTCCCTGCTTCTGCGTTGTCAAGGGGGTTTTCAAATTTTATGGCAGGGGTGTTTGCACCGCAGGGGGCAGGAGCGACGCCCTACAGCCGCATGGCTGACGGCCGCGCAGTGCTGCGCAGTTCTCTGCGCGAGTTTGTGGCGAGCGAGGCGATGTACGCTCTCGGCATCCCCACAACCCGCGCGCTCTCCCTTGTCGGCACCGGCGCCAAAGTGCTCCGAGACATGTTCTATAAGTGCGTTCCCTCCCTCCCTCCCTTCCTTTCTCTATAATCTTTAGAAGGGTTTGCGAAAGCTGGGAGCGGCAAAATAAGACAGGATTATATTGCTCTCGTAATCTCCTAGTCTTTAGGCGTTGCGGGCAGGACTGCAGCGTGACGCTCACATGGTACACGTGACACTTTCCTTCATGCAGGTTCTGCTTGCTTTCTCATCCTTGCACGGCAGGTCTGCAAATATGTTGCTGTGGTGTCAGGAGTATGCCGCACTTGTGTCAGGTTGAGATTCACGTGCCACAATCCAGGGCATCACCCGAGCATGCATACTGCGCATGTGGGGCGCGGCAGGGTTGAGACCAACACCGTAGAAGAATGATCCAGCTCATCATGCATACTATCCTTTAGCGACTCTTGCCAGGGCAAGACACCTATTCTGCAGCTGAGATGGTGAGGAATCTGAGCGCGCCTGGCAACATGTCAGCTGAATTGCTCTGCGCGCAACAACTGACATTTCTGGTCTGTTCCTGCAGCGGTGACGCCAAATTTGAGCCAGGCGCAGTGGTCTGCCGGGTCTCGCCGTCCTTCGTCCGCTTCGGCACGTTCCAGCTACCGGCCATGCGCGGAGGCGATCAGTTACCGCTCATTGCCCCTCTCGCAGACTACATCATCCGGCATCACTACCCGCACCTAGAAGGTGTGCGCCTCCTCTTTGAATCCCTAAATACCCTCATTTGCTCTTTGCCAGGGGGCAATATATCTTGGACATAGTGCCCTCTCCTGCTCCGCTGTTACTCACCCTGCTGGATTGTTTGTTGTGTTCTGCATCACTGATTAAAGCGCCTCCTGTCTTTGCGGCATGCCACTGCAGTGAAGGCAAATTGACAGCAAGGGGTCTGCTTTGCCATACTGTGGAGATGAGGCCTTGTCTCGAGGTCTACCTGGCTTCCTGTTGTGCATTGTGCTTAAGGATACACATACGTCTGAGTGTCGAGATTATCATCATGGCATGGCTATAATAGAGTTGTTGCATGCCACATTCTACAAGTGAGCGCTGCAGAGGAGCGTCTTTGTGTATTCTTTGTGTGGCTGGGTGGTTGCATTACTGGGCAGACGTCACGCGATGAGGTTCAGTTCATAGAAATTCACTGATGATCAACTCGGTAAAATTCCCGAAGACTGAAAATGGTGTTGCCGGCGAACGACCATTGACTTGCAGTGAAGAGAGGTCGTGGTTGGGTGCAATTTTTTCAAGGAACGGGTAGTTGCATCACTGGGCAGACATCGAGCGTGGACACGTCAGTACATAGCTTTTCATTAAAATAATTGATTCGTGGTTTTTGTGAAAATTCTGACAGAATGAAACTGCTGAGCTTGGCTGGTGCAGGGCGGGAGGACCGCTATGTGGCATTTTTGGGAGAGGTGGTGGCGCGCACGGCAAACCTGGTGGCGTTGTGGCAGAGTGTTGGATTTGTGCACGGCGTGGGCAACACAGACAACTTCAGCATTCTGGGCGAGACTATTGATTATGGGTGCGCCAGCGCTTCCTCTGTGTAGTGCCCAAACTGCCAAGTGGGGGCTGGCTCTTCATGTGCCACCTGGTTAGCAGTGTTTACAAGGGAGCTAAGCTCCATTTGAGGGGCACATTTTCCAAAGGGCAGGGGGATGGCATCTGTAGAACTCGGGCCCTTCAATGCCCGCTGGTTCATCTGGCTGTAGTAGAAGCAAACCTGCCATGTGCTTGCGCAGTCCATGTATGACATCTTTGCTGCGGCGATCTGGCAGCCGCTTCAGAAGCCTCCCATGCAAACTTATGCCTTGCAAATGATACCTATGGCCCCTCAGGCCTCGGATGACCTCAAGGCGGGGCACATTATTACATTCCATCAAGCCTTTCTCTGGACCTCACTGTCTCAGATGACCTCTTGGTGGTGCAGTGGTGCACGACATGCAAAGCGCAGATGTGTGATGACAGCCATGGGTTGGGCTATTCTTGTATGTATCTATTCTAGGTGTCTTTGCAGTGCCAAATGATCTTTGCAGTGCCAAATGATCCCTTTTGGCCCGTTTGGCATCCTCCCCTGCAAGTTCGGTACTCAGGACTCAGGCTATTTCTGTATCAAGGATGTCTTGTGGCGCTGCTGCATGCTTGTAACCCTCATGGCCAAGAAAGGCGCGGGGTGGTGAAATAATTATTTTGCAGGCCGTATGGGTTCCTGGAGCGATTTGACCCAAACTTTACGCCCAACACGACGGATCTGGACGGCCGCCGGTACACATATCGCGCGCAGCCGGGGATCGGCCATTGGAATTGCGCGCAGCTTGCCAACGCTTTCATGACCGCTGGCCTGCTTGATCTGGTGAGTGCTGCTCTTTACCCCTGCTTCAGGGAATTCATTAGGCACGCTGCTTCAAATATTGCCAGCTGTGTGGCTTGGGTCTTGCTTGGTACTGGGGTGTCCAGCAAGGGATTGGAAATTGGTAGCCTTACCTGCAGCTTGTCTGCAGACGCACCTTGCCTTTGGCAGGAAAGGCGTGTAAGAAGAGTAATAATGTAGCTTGGTGCGTTCAAGATGTGGTGCAAGCTGCTTGCTAGGAAAGCCCTGGTAGGACTACAAAGGCAAGAAGTTACAGCCTGCTTCTGATATCATGCTATCTGATGTGAAGCTGCCGACTGCATGCTGCATGCCAGTGGGCTGTCCCCTGGATTGACCTCCAGAGCATGCAGCTTTCTGGAGTAATTTGGTGAAGACCTCTACCGTATCTCAGAGAGTACCTGGAGTAATCTGGTAAATCTATCTACCATGTCTCATGAGAGTAGAAATTGGCTCTGTTTGATCAGGGAGTAGAAACTTGCTCTGATTGATTGCAGGAAAAGGCGCAGCCCATCGTGGACTCTTATGCGGACATCATGATGGAGGCCTACACAGGCCGCATGGCTCGGAAGATGGGGCTGACCAAGTATGACAGGGAGTTGGCGGTGGGCTTAGTCACCCTTATGTACGAGGACAAGGCCGACTTTACTAATACCTTCCGCGCGCTCGCGTCTGTCTCCGACGGCGATGCCCCCGGCAGCATCCCCGCGCCTCTAGAAGAGGTGCGTGAATGGGCACCTTCGCATGCGTCAGTATCTCTGACACCTTGCTGAGAGATTAGTTTGGCAGGTGTTTGACGGTAGGCATGTCAGAATAGGGGTGGTGCAAGGTTTGGTGGTGTCAAGCAATCACCAGGATGGCTCAGGAGGATACCATCCATTACCAGCACATCATGCTAAGATGTGACAAAGTGTGGAAAGATAATGCTCGTTTCAAGAGGCATTGTGATGCTAAGCTTGGAGACAGAGCTGCCTTGCAGAGTAATGTTGAGTACATACAGCATGTCCCGGCCCAGAAGATTGGTTGAAAAGCTCTGCGAAGCCCTACAAGTGTGATGTGCTGACAAGAAGCAGCCACCCGGGAGATGCCGTTAAAAACAGTCACTGACGTCATAGCTTTTGTTTCTTCTGATCAGGCGCTGGAGGATTTGAGCGAGGAGCGGCGATCGGCGTGGGGCGAGTGGCTGGATGGGCTGAGGGCTGCCCACCGGGCAGAGGGCAGGCCCGAGGCCGCCCGGCGGGCAGACCAGGACAACGTCAACCCCTGCTACGTGCCTCGCAACCAGCTGATGCAGATTGCCATCGCGCGCGCCGAGGCCGGTGACTATGACGAGGTCAGGATTCCCCCTGTGGCATCTGCGCATGCACCGTCCTTCTTGACATCATCAAGGCTTCTGCCCTGCCAGAGAGGGAGAGAGCTGCCCTTTTCGAAATCTCGCGCAGACGGCCACTGTGGGGGCTGAGGGGGCTGAGGCCATTCGAACGACGAGGAGACAGCTCTGCTTTTTCAAGAGCATGCTGTGCGCAGTCCTCTGTATAGAGCTGTCATTACAAGTGGGTGGTCTGCTCACTTGCTCAATTGTCCCAAACGCCCGATCAATGCCTTTGTTGTTGCAGCAGTTGCAAAGACAGAGGAGCTTGACCTGGCCATATATAGTGCCGGAAAGGCAGATTTCTGTCTCTGCTTGCCCTGCTGACTTTGCAGGGAAGGGGGCTAGCATGGAAAAGTGACCACTGTACACTCTGCAGCAGGTCTGCTGACAATAACATGTTCTTCTGCCGTGCAGCTGAAGGCTCTGATGAAGGTGCTGGAGAGGCCTTATGAGGAGCAGCCGGGTGCGGAGAGGTTCAAAGTGACACCGCCAAAGGAAATCCGCATGGGGGTTGAGCTGCTGTCCTGCTCGTCTTGAGACCAAGCGGATCAAGCTTCTGATTCGCCCAATACAGCGAGGGTGTATGGCATATCAAGAGCACTCAATGCTGGCAGCTGCTATGTGAAGCCTGTGCTTCTAGATAGGTGATTCTGCAGCCAGCAATAAGCCCAGCTGCTTCAGAGTTACTTGGTCCAGCAGGATTCAGGGGAGTTGGTTGTAATTGAAACATATCATGCAGGGCTCTGTGCTCGAGTGCCCATTTCCGGGGTGAGCTGACGTGTGACATGTGATGCAATATGAGGGTTAGCTGAAGATGTCAGCCTGAGATGTTGCCAGACGGTGCTGGGTCCAAGCAATGTTGGAAGGAACATGCGGCGATCTGACAGTACTGTTGATGTATGGATGCAAACGATAGTTGACCAGTTGCTACCAAGACAGCCTCCTATTATTCAATAAACCTCAAGAGGTTACACTGGCTTCCAAAAACAGATGCTGTAATTTGACACGGCTTCTTTGTACCTTCCATGCCAGCGTCTCACATTCTTGGCACACGTGAACTTTGCAGCTACAGCTGTTGCATTCCAACTTGGCTCTATACAGCATTGTTCATTTACAGGCACAGCATGTTGCTGTGCTTGTGCAACATGCTCTCTTGAGAAGACTGCATTATTGCAGGCCAGATTTCTCTTGAAGCATATTGCAAGCTGCTCTGGAGGTATCTGCTGCCAGGAACTGATCAGCACTGCAGCTCACAAGAGCCACCCTCGGGCTCTGTATTCTGACCTTTTATTGTCTGATCCTTGTTGATCTGCCAATGATTGGCCTACCTGGTTCGGGGCTAGTGGGCAAGGTTTCTGGGAAGCCCTGGCGAAAGTTGAGATTTGGCAAAATGGAGTCAGGGCAATGTCCCAAAGCCACATGGCTTGAACTCAGGAGCACATGCCCCAGATTTGGCAGGCAATATGATCCTTTTAGGGGCCGGATGATAACAGAGAACCCGCATCCCTTTGTTTCAAAAGTATGGCAATCTTAGGGATGCCCCGCAATTCAGCTACTATCGCCCTTGCTCAATGTATGGGCTGGCCTGAGAATTTCTAGGATCCCTGTCAAATCCCTGCTGGCTCGTTTGTTTGCCAGTAGCATCAAACATAGCCTGCACAGGTAGAAGGTGAGCATTGGCATGATGCTACAAGGTTTGCAAGAAATACGCGGGACTTCAGAGATTGTGTGCCATTTTCTTACATTTTCTGCAGTATGTACAAGAGCCCACGCATATACTGCAAGGCCTCAATGGCAGAAGACCCTTCTTAAAGAATTCCCAGACATCAAAGTATGTACCCCCATGCAAATTGTGTTGTCTCAGCAGCATCATGCAAGTAACATGATGTTACTTGATCTACGGTGCAATACACTTCCATATCCTCCCCAAACAATTTTTGCCACCAGGGCAGAATCCTTAGATGCAGGACTAGCGGTCCTAGACCAAATCCCATACATTGCTTGCCATGAAGTCACCTAGAAACACCCCTTGCCCGTGTGACTTAAGGAGATCAGCTTCAAGACACTTTCACAATGTACATATGCATGCCCCCTTGCAAGGCCATGAAGCCAAAGCAAGCACACATGCAAACCTTAAAAGAAGGCTTTATTCCAGCCGCATAAGATCAGGGCATCATATTTGCCCAAGAAGACATCCGACCAATGCAATAAAGTCCTAAGATTGACATGCATGCGTTCTGTATGCAAAAACATAAAAAAAGCTGTTCCCTACTCAAGTCATCAAACAATCTGATCTCGGAAATGCAGCTTCTAAACACTAATTATCTCTATGCTATCGCTGAGAAACAGAAAAAACCAACCTGACAATGTGCAGCATTGCACACGTAAAGAATCATACCTTCCATCATAGGATGACCTGATCAATCCCATCATAGAAACTACTCCTGCAACGTATATGTACCTCTGCCTATCAGCAGTGTTGCATGCATCCTCTGAAGAATAAAATAATTCATAACGTAGGATCTGCATGCCGCAATATTTCTTGCATAAATCAACATTGCAGACCACTTGCAGACGACTGAACAAATGTAATGCAATCTTGTTCTCTCTCTGCCATTCTCAGGCATGCGTTCAACTATCTCCCTACCTATTCTATCGACTGCAATTTGGCGTTCAGCTGGCCTAGTCTACCCTTTCATGCATTCTTCCATTCCCATGCTGGATGCAGAGAAACTGTTGCCCTCCCTGCCCCTTTAGGCAGACAGTGATTTCATTCATTGGCTGATTGAGATATACATTGGCTGATTGAATATCAATTTGCTGAGACTGATGCAGCTGTCTTGAGCACCTACAGACCCTTCCAAAGGGCTTATTCTGCTATCTACCCGCGTGGCTCTGGAGCCTCTTGCAAATATGCTGAAGCACAGTTGTGCAGGTCCAGGCGTATCGATTGCTGCCCAATTTGGGAGCGGCCGCACGCTGCGTCATGAAGACCGCCTGCTCTTCCACTTTCACTGCAATCTGGCGAATATCATTCTTATTTTTCTGAGACTCCTATGCCGGGGACGGGGCAGAGTGTGCTGTGATGTTAATGAAGGTGCGCCCACGGGTGGCAGATGTCTTAAGTGCCTGTTCTGGCTCGCCCAGCTCCATTGGGAAGATGTAGTCATCCTTGGTGACGTCAGCGGAGACCTTGCCGAGCTCAGCCTCGTCCAACGTCAGCCTGCAGCAAAGATCCCAATTTTCAGGAATTAGTACTGCATGACAGGTGAAAAGAGGTGATAAATTGCACAATTGGGATGCTATCAACTGAGCACAGTATCTCCTGTGCACAGAACCTCTTCTAGAACTTCAAGCAATTCCGACAGCTCTGGACAACTCCCTCAGGGGAATGAATGGCTTATGTTGCAGGATCATCCGTCGGACCGTGGGGCATCAAGCATCATGCCTCATAAGGCAGTTTGCCTTTACACAGCTGCCCCAGAAGAGTTGTTGTTGGGCGATTCAATGACATTTCCTTGTGCAGCTCAACATTGCAGATGTCATGTCCCTTTGCTACAGGTGCCCCAGTAGATGTGCTCTTTCTCAAACGATCAAAAAACAAATCCTCCTCAGATAAAGAGGCGCACCGGTTGGTGTTGTCATCCATGCTGGCGTACAGCAAGTCCAAAGCGACGCGCGTTTCCGGCGAGTGCGGCTCGGCCGGCCGGCCCGGCGGGAGCGGCCGGCCGCCACCGGCGATGCCAAACTCCTGCAGCAGCTGCGTCTCCATCAGCTCGTCCGAGGAACGACGCCGCATGCGGACCCTGCATGCGCAAATGAGAAATCTGCTTAGAGGCTGGAGGTTGAGGGGCCCCACAGACCCTTTCGAAACATGCAAATCACCTAAATTGCTGCTTGCTGCAAAGCTGTCCACTAATACATCTTTGGCCTTTCAATCTTTCCTTCTTGCTACTACATGCTCTGTTGTATCTCACAGAAATGAACTTTTCATCTCCTCTGGCGTGACGCTTCAAAGCGCACTGGCTGATGAAAGGCTGGCATGGAAGCATGTTTCATGACGAACAGCACCCATCTCACGGAACTGTGGTACGATACGAGGATCTACAGATGGCGCGCACCTGCGCTGGCGGCCAGACTGCTTCAGCAGGGCATCCTGCTCATCCTTCTCTTCCTCCTCGCTGCCCTGCTTCTGACGCAGCTCCTCCGCATACCTGCATGACCAAACAAAGCTTATCGAGACTTGCCAACCAGTACTCAAGACCTGACTCATTCACTGTTGCCATCTTGCATGAGATCAATCAGCTTGCATCTGTGATAGTCAAACAGCCAAACACATGACATCACCAGCACACTTTTAAGTCTGTTCAATACCCGTCTAATTGTACACATGCTTGCTTCCTTGAAAGTGTATTAAGAGAGATCTAGGAGGGACAGCGCACCTCAACTGTGTCTGCAACTCCTGGTTGGCATTCAGCCGGTCGACCTCTGAGCGCAGAATCTCGCCCATGTTCTTGTCAGTCCCAGTGAAGGGCGTTGCTAGGCAGGCCGCCATCTGCTGCGCTGCCCCCGCCGGCAGCTGCTGCAGGGAACCTGCCCCGGTAGCTGCGTCCTCGGGGCTGGCAGCTTCCATCAGAGGTGGCGCCTTGCGCACCGGCCCATACAACTGCAAGGCAAAGAACGGGTCTGTAACTGAACATCTTGTAAGAAGAAGTACATGGCTGAGTGACTGATTGACCCATGGAATAAAAATAAACAGAAGGCAATATGCACATGAAACAGCACCCATGCATGCATGCTGGCATCACTTCTGGGTGGTCACTGATCGTTGTTTTGAGCTTGACTTACCTCGAAGCACTCCGCTGAGGCCAGGCCACGGGCAAAGGAGGCCTCCACAACGTCCTCAGCCACTTCCATGGCAGGGGGCGGCGCAAAGTGTGCAGTGGCTTGTGTGCGCACACTGGTCCTCTGTAACGGGGTGGGCAGGCTGCCCATCTGCCTCAAGTCGTTGTCCGAAGATACCTGCACGTACAGAAGCCGTGGTCAGCTTGTGTGACATAATCATGCGTCTGCAAAGGAAGCAAGCAGAAAGGCTCCTTACTGATCTCTGACTGATCTCACTTGAATCAACAAAGCTAAAGCGGCCGACCGTCCGACGGGGTGCAGAATACTGCCGATCCTATGATGAGATGTCAGCACTCAATGTAACCGTCAACTTCAGTCCTTCTCTGAAATAGAGATGATCAAAGGCACCAAAAAGCAAAAGTGCCAAAAAGCGTAAAGCCACGCCTCGGGATTCACGAAATCGAGCGCGACTTCCCCCTCTGCTGCGGACTTGGCGCGACAGCCTCTCTCATGAGACAAGCACGACAGAAAGTTGATTGATGCAATTAAAAGCAGACCCAAGAGGGATAAGACAACCAGTGTGATACCTACTCATCACAGTTTCCAAGATGGGCTGACGGCTTCCCAAAACACACCGAACCCAGATCCTTCTACACGCTGGCGACAACAAAGATGGGTCGTCTTGGACAAAAGAGAACCCTTGTTCCTGCCGCCAATGGCACCTAAGTTCTGCAGCTCGCTCCCTTGTCAGTTGACAGTCTGACAGAATAACGCACAGAACAAGCTGTAGGCCTTGAAAAATCACACAGAAATACTGCCATTTACCCCCAAACAGGATACTCCTACCTTCTGCTAGCTCTAAAGGTATACGCCCCCGAGCCACCGCGCAGTAAGCGTTGTTGAGAAGGCATGTGAAGCCAGTACCTTTTTGTGACGTCCCGTCGAACTCAGCCCACCACTTGATCCTGACTTGCGCATGAGCGGCTGGCAGCGGCCGTGAGAGCCCACGTCGCCACTCTTTCCTTCGGCTAACTTCCTTAGTGTTCCTGTGCTTGCTGCCTTCCTCATCAGAAGACGATGCCGGGAACGCACTATCTACCGGTCCCGATATATCACCTTTCACAACCTATTCAGACCAAAGGTTGGCAGGTTTCTCTAAGCTCTTTTCTGTGAAGAATGTGTCCCTACGTAACCAAACAAGAGTGCTACTGTAATAGGGCAACGCCTTGGTGCACCAGTCCAGATGGAGACTATGAAGCACAGAGAGCCTCCTAAAAGCTTGTATGCAGCTGAGCGGATGGTTGTGCTACTCTACTGAAAGACAGAGTCAAAATCTAAATGCAGAAAGCGAAGATTAAAGAATGTGAGAGGCTCGAAGGTTCGCCTTTGTGCTACCTGGCGACAGCTGGCCGGTACCCCCACGGGCAGTCCAATTGAGCAGATGGGCAGACTAGTTACTAAGCGGCTGCGTTGACTTTCAACCTGCTCATGAATGTGGAGATCCTAAAATCTGGACGCAGTCTATTAAATACAATTGCAGCTAGTCTTATAATCTACGTCACTCAAGAAACTATTGGATTGCTGCTGAGTCCAAGAAGGGGGGCGACGTCCAGATCACTGATCAGTCTAGTAGATGTGATCTAGAACAAGCGGTTCTGCCGAGATAACGACGCTGTGCACTATCCGAAAGTTTGTCTGTACTTCCAAAAGTTGCGATTGTAGGAAGCTTATTGGCCTGGACCTGGTCTCCAGCTGGTGCGAGGGGTTTCTTACTCAGCGGATAAAATGTCAGAAGCTTCCTTGTCAGACCAGCTTGTAGGTGGGCCCAGCAGGTAAAGCCGCGGAAAGAGCAGTTAGCATTGCCCTGACTGCGCATGCCTAAGTCCATTTGCCAGGGAGATTTTTGTTAGGTGTCAGAGACTTTTTGGCTTCCATAAGTGAGTATGTGAGCCCCCGTGTTTCCTGTTCGGTTTGCTAATTTTGTCAGGGGCTTCTTCTTCTTACTGTTGGTATAGGTGGGCGAGTCAAGTTTGCTGACAGATACTTGCATACATGTGGCATTCTGGCCTGCCTCTCTTGCTGATCAAGCTAGATGTCTGACCAGCCGCCTCATATGCATTAAGATACTCTTGGATCAGTCTATTATGCTTGTGTTTGTGCGCTGCTGGCATCAGCTTAATATGGCTGCCCGAGGCTTGATGTGAAAATCACTTTGGCCGAAATTTGATAATAATTGTAAGTAATGCAGCAAGTGCCACTGAAAAATAGGAAGCATAAGAGGATCACCATATGCTATGAGGCTATTAGGCAGGTTTGCGGCTGTCAATCTGACGGCGTCTGATGTGCATTCGAAGGCAGAGAGGCTTTGAGCAACCTAATCCAGTACTAGATCAGAGCTCTGTTAGCCAGCTCTGCCGCCCATTTTCTTTACTGTGTTTTTTGAGAGGTGGCCTAATCCTGATTGTTACTTGCCTGTGACATGGGTGGTGGATGGCAATACCAGAACAGCATAGTCGAACAGCATATTGTCTTTGAATGCCATTTTCATAGGACGCTCTCCTAGTGAATGCTCTCGTAGTTAACCACCATCAGTGTTGCAGACTCAGGTCGTGCATCTAGGGACGTCCGGAATTTTCGAATGAATTGATTGCAGATGACAACTTGGAGCATTATTGAGCAGAACTACAAGTTCTGCTTTGAACTTTCAAGGGGCGTTGTGCCGTTGATCCACACCCACGAATGTCCACAGGACACTACAAACTTGAAGCGCATGAAATGAAAATGCTGCAATGGTCTTGTGAACAACATGCCAGCGTTTGCCAGGATCAGAACTGCAAATTTGGCCATTTAAATGCAACAACCGTGTTTGGCATGATTCAACTCACATTATTTCAAACTGCTTCTGCAGAAAGTACCTCAACCTCACTGCTTGTTTTCTGAAGCGCGGCTAGGTGCTTCTCTGTCGCTGCCGGCAAATGTAGCAACAAAACTGGGCTCGGAAGCCGCACCACTTATTCCCAAGTCCCTTTCCACATCGCGCCCATTTGTTGGGCTGCCCTCATCGGTCACCGACCACTCCGACCCATAAGGGGAGGCCCCCGGCTTGCCGGCCCTGCCGTTGGCCCTCGGCTCTAGCGTGTCAGAGACCCCTGCATGGCCGTTGCCTGCCTCGAGCCTAATCAGGCCGAGCTCGTCCGTAGTGTCCTTCTGGCGCCCGTAACGGCTGCGGCCGCTGATCCCGTAACGCATCGACAAAAACAGGTCGGAGAGCGCCGGGACCCAGACCGAGCGCGTGTGCAATAACAGGCCTCCCACTGTGGCCAGTACCATCGCTAGCGCCACCCATGCGAACACCAGCCTGTGCACAGTAGATGAGGCTTGTTTGACTTCTGCCATAGTTATGACTGAGCAAACACGCCAGGCAAGTCTTGACTGCCAAGAACAGGGGCAGCAGCTCAGTAACGGCCCTTTATTCCTGCTCAGAAGGATTCTTCTACACATTGAGGAGCGGTCGAGAAGGGCAGCTGGTCGGCACGGTAGCCACTGGGGCAGCTGCAGGCCTCACAGCCTGGCAGGCCGCTGCTGCATACCGTCATAAATTACTGCTACATGCCAAGTCAGCTGCATGTAGGGAGTGGTCATTGACTGCATACAGCAGCGGCCTGCTTGCAGTGAGACGCTCCACATCAATAAGTAACACCAGAATCCTTCTCAAATCTATTGCTTACTGGGGGCTGAATGCCCCCACCATGCCTTCGCACATACAACTTGTGCCATCCACCTGATCAGGAGGCGCTTCAAAAGTGCGTGTTCTGCACAAGTGGTCCACCCAGGATGCTGTTCACAAGAACGTCTGATACGTCGTTTTTGAGTAGATACAAGGGCTGTTGTGAGGGCACACGGTCAATGAGATTGTCTGATCCTCGTTCTTGAGAAGATAGAAGGGCTCTTGAGAGGGCAGAAGAGGTGTCGGATGCGCGCCCATACTCGGGGGCGACTGCATGCACCCACCAGGCCATTGTATAACGATGGGTAGGCCATGACTCGAGGAGCTCCAACAGTTGCAAAACCTTCTCGGGAGGATTTTTGGGCTGTTGAGGGAAACAAGAGGGGTGAGGTGCGCACCCATGCTCGGGGGCGGCGCGCGGCTTCAGAGGATCAGCTTGCGGGCGGGCACCTGCGGCTTGCTGTGAGTGGCTGCCGGGGGCGCCAGGTGGTGGTTGTGCACAGTCCGAATCCGGTGGCAGCGGTGACCTGCCCTGCCACACAGGCCCATTCCTCATCAAGCCCCCGCTAGTCATATCACCCCGGCAACTTCTCTCCACCCTCAATGCATGGCTCTTGAGGACAGCTACAAGAGGCCTCAAAGCATGTCTGGTGACAATGGGTACAAGAGATTTGCCTCACTACCCTGCCACACACGCCCATTCCTCATGAAGCCCCCGCTAGTCACATCACCTCGGCAACTTCTCTCCACCCTCAATGCATGTCTGTTGACGACAGCTACAAGACCTCAATGCATGTCTGTTGACGGACAGCTTAAAGAGGCCTCAATGCATGTCTGCTGAGGAGAGGTACAAGAGGATTGCCGCATTGCCCTGCCACACAGGCCCACTCCTCATGAAGCCCTTGCTAGTCACCCTCTAGCCAGACGTGTATTCTAGCTACTCAGTCAGCAGCGCAGAGCAGTTTGCAGTGCATGTCCGCTACAGCCCCCTCTCTTTGCAGATCAGAAAGGCCACACGGCACTTTATGCTAAAGAATCTGAGTTCCAGCAAAACCTTGCTCGTCTCTTGCAGGATCTGGCTCTACAGAAAATAGAACACTATGTGGAATTCACGCGGAGAGGCAGGGGGCACACTCTTCCTCGTGGGTGCCGGGAGGGCACGGCGCGTGACGGGCGCCGATCTCCTGGCAGGAAGCTGCGCCGAAGCCGACGCGGCGGTTGCGCCGGTCGTACTGCACCAGGATGTTGCGGAACGAGATCCCACCCAACAGCGTGCCCGACGCGCCGTTGTCAAAGACGCCTAAACAGTACGCGCCCATCTCCCCCGTGTGCATGAACAAGTAATTCAACGGGCCTGTGCGCAGCCGCACTCCCTGTGGCAGACAGGACATTGGAATCCACGTCAGCAAACACCATTGAGATCATCAGACATGTAAGTCGGTGTAAAGGCCTGCAAAATGAAGCTTTTTGAGCAAGTGATACCTGTCATGCAACCCCAGTACATTTCGCTTAAATTTCACTCTCTGCCCTGCCGTTAAAAAAACAACCACTCTAGCTGGGAGCCTTTTTGCAATTGGAAGAGGACAGCATAGAAATTGCCGTCTTTATTGAAGAAAGCATCTGTTCACTGTCTGAGGGAATCTAGCGCTGTCAACAGGGGGGAGGGGGGAGGAGAGGCACGCACGTCTGCAAACTGCAACTCGAAGACTGGGAAGACCTTCTCCAGCTTTGATTGGTCCGCGTGGCCCGCGTGCGGAGCGCCGCCAAAGCAGATGTCGTGGAACTGCGCAAAAGAATTCTCCTGTTCAGTATTGGATTAACGGCAATGTAAATCTTAAGAACCCACCAGCAGGACAATACAAAGTTCAGCATGTGCACTCTGCAAGGCTAACTATGCCAGAGGAAAAGGACAATTTCATGGAGAGCAGATCAAGTCAGAACCCTTTTCAGGTTCCACAGCAGTCTTTCGAGCTTCTTGACATTTGAATACGGCGTGCTTGTTTTGAACGCCGAGCTCACTAGTCAGAGAGCTCGGAAGAACCCACAATTCGGTGTCAAGGGCCAGCCCCACACAATCGCTCGACTGCCCACATGCTGTGCACAAATTGAGTGCCACTTCATGGAATCAAGTTGATTCAATCAACTGTTATTGAAAGGCAGCAAACATGCTCACCTTGGGGTCGGGCCCCTTGACGCTGTTCAGCCCATGCTCAAGGGCGTAGGCAGACACAGCCTCCTTGAACAGCTGAAACGCCTCGGATGGAAGGTACGTGAAAGTAGTACCGCTGTCTAGAACTGTGCCATAACCCTCCTCATACCTCTCCTGCATCAGTCAACACAAATCATCACCCCTGCACATTCGTTTCCAACCCTCTTGCAGTAAACAAAGCCACCGCGCAGCATCAAACATTGCACCTGCTGTGCAGCACAAGCCAAACAACATTGCGCCTCTAGAGTCAGATCCTTCTGGCAACAACATGGCATAGACACGTGCTCAACATTGGCCTGGCATGCGTCAAGCCCTCTCCGGTGGTAAGCACAAGCATGATCATCCACAAGATCCTGCAACGGGCACTGTGCGGACCCTAGTCCAAATTCCCCCTCATTCAAAGCTAGTTGCAATGTTATCACATAGGTTGCAGCGTGATGCGGTTGCAGTATGATGGTGCTGTGCGTTTGGCCCGATATTTTTAGGGCTGCACCACTTTCTTCCTCTTTGAAGCCTTCTAAATATACATAAAACAAGGAGGGGGCTCGCACCGGCTTGACAGGCAGCTGCTGGCCGCCCACCCACAGAGCCTCCAGCTGGACGCTATAGTAATGGGGGTGAGCTAATGATGACAGCAGCGCGGTGTACTGCAGCGTCACGTCATACTCGGCCGCGTCCACGTCACCCAGCATCAGCGCCCCGTCACCCTCCACGCTCCCAAAGCACAGCGCAAACACGTCGTCTATCACGCCGCTGCCCGCCAGCTGCGCGCGCCACATCAGCGTTAATGACCATTATGCCATTGAATGTGTGCCTGTTAGTGATCAGCACGACCACGTACCCACCGGTGATGAAGAGCAGCAATGACAGACTCCTTGGCAATGGTTGCGGCGGATCGTGCAGGCCTGACTAAACCCTCAAAATATCAAACAGGACAATCGCTCAATTGGCACTGCATGCACATGCATAAACCATTCAACACTTCTCTTCCTCGACACAGCTCTTCATAGTACCCCAATTCCCCCTCCGCAATGGCAAATCATTAAGAAAAGCAGGGCAGTTCACGTGCTGTTGCTTGGGACAAGAATGCACTGTTGGGCACATGGCTGCGCGTGGAGCAGTCAGGGTGGCACACCTGATTGACCAGCGACACCTCTGAGTTGCCCAGGCCCAGGATGCCATCTGCCTCCTGGTTGTAGATCTCCCCCGTCTCCTTTGTCTCACACCCAAACACCACCTCCACCGCCCCATCCCTCAGCTGCAGCTGGTCCGACACCAGCAGCCCCGCACTGCTGCTCTGCTCCGCTGCAGTATTCACCAACACAAGGCTTCAGCAAAATGACAACCTACAGTATTATTCTTTGATGCTCTGCTCCGCTGCAGCACCACACCACACACTAGGCTTCCTAAATATGACAAGGCTTGACATGTGTGACACTTTGGAGTGTTCGGCCCGTCTTTAAAGATCTCTTGTGATGGCCTGCAAGAGTCTGCCCTGCTACTCGTGCCATTCCTCTGTTCTCGACCAAACCGTTGCACAGCGGTCGCACCCAGAGTTTTTCCGAAGAATAAATCATGATAATCATTCCTGGCCCCTGCTTTGACACCACAGTGGCGCATGGGCGGTCACACTAGCTTGAGGTCCATATTTAGCACAGAGGCGGGGTAGCTCACCGTATGTGCGCTGGTAGGTGCACTCGCGCTTTTCAGAGCAGCCGCACGGCGGCCGCCCGCATATGCACTTGTCGCTGTCGCACCCGATCACCGCTGAACTAGATGAGCTGGCGGGATCAAACGCAGCGTCCTGCAACAATCAGATCACAATTCAATCGGCTAACTCTGGTGCCGAAAACTCTTGCAGCAGCCTGTCTTGCCTAGCTCCATCCCTTGCCTGTTGTGCAGCAAGCAGGTGGTTGCCCTCGCAGCGTCTGGCGTGACACTGCATGCAATGTGTGGCAAGCACCAGAAATGCTGAGAGCGGAATATGCTTAAGTGAGATGTAGGCAAACAGTGTGGTGCAGTGATATCCGGAGGACTTGCCTTGTGATGCGGCCCACAGTTGCGTCCACATGATGCACAAGGAACATATGTGATGGTGCTTCCTGTGTCCACGATCACCGCAAACTGCCGTGCGGGAGTGCCCAAATGTAGTGTTGCGTAAAAATACCTGCATAACATTGCAAAATGAAGCTTAATAAATCTTGCAAGCGCACCCAGGGCAACAAGATCACCAACAGAAGCTGTGATCAAATAGCTCGCCATGACATATTTCGATATGGAGTAGATGGAAGGCTTGATGAGATGTATCGAGTCTTTTGAAACACAAATAATCAAAGCAGATCAGATCGCTGCCCTGGATGCTCACCCATAGTCCTTCACAGCGCCGTGCAATGGCAGCGTCGCGTTGCGCAGCAGACCCCGAGCGATGATCCCACCATCACGCCTCCTCAGTGGTAGAACCAAGCTGTCTTGCTGCACGCTTCTTCCAACCCCGCTGAGCAACAAGAGCCCCAAAAGGAGGGCTTGATAGTGTCGCACAACCATCAGCACCCTCCCTTTTTGAGGGGAGAGGCCCAAATCTCAACTGCCCATTCCTGAAGGATCTTTAGGGTCCGGAGAGAGTAGGACCACAGTGAAACAGTCTAATTGTTTTATTTTGGTCCTATTCTGTCAAGAGCGAACCCAGTCCAAGGCCTGCCTTATTTGGACAAAATAGAGTTTGAAGGAAGAAAGGATCGCAGGATGGCCTTTCCCTAAAAATAAAATGGACTACCTGGCATGATCAAATTGCTATCATGGCTTCTTTGATGCGACGCGTTCAGGAGAAAGGGCCGACCTTAGGGTACATCCCTTGTCATGCCTCCCGCAAAAGGGTTCGGAAATATCTAGGGCATTACAAATTGCTCAGTGCTTGTGCTCAGAATGAAATTTTCAGCACCCACTGGCGCACACTGCATTGCAACTAGCAGAGAAAACCCAGAAAAACAAGAAGAAGCCATGGCGGAATTCAAGCAGTGCTGCGACCCTGGCACGGAGTGGCAGGGCGAACCCACCGGGAAGGTAGGTGCGACGTGGTCCTGGTGCAGCAGTGCTTACTTTTGCTTGGCTGTCCTACATCGGACAAAGTATCACCTTATGTCTTCTGTTATCCATTCATGTGGCCCTGTCTTGCCCTTTGTGACTTCAGTTGATATTCGATGCGTTGATGATCTGGGCAACATATGCCAGTCATTCAGAGCCCACAGAGCGTCGGAACCAACAGCAGCGCTTGTAATATACCTAGTCACTGCGACTTGGCGTGTCCAGTGCGTATCTCTTTTGGTCTAGACCAAATAGGGTACTAGCAGTCTACGATCAGGGCAACTTTCCATTCAAAGCATCGTATAATGTTCAGGCTCCAAAGTAAGCGATCAGAAGAATCTTGTCGAAGATGTTCCCTTCAGCCAGGAATGCCGGGAAGGATCCCCCTATTGATTTCTTGATGTTTCTGGGACACTGCAGGTCGGCACAATAGCCACGTATGATGCATATTTTGCCGAGCCCAAGGACACTCCCAAGGCGGCCATTGTGCTCATCAGTGACATATTTGGCTGGGAAAAAAAGAACATTCGCATGTTTGCCGACAAGCTTGCTGCAGCAGGTGACAGGAGCCTCACAACGTTTGTACAGATGTTTGGCTGTTGGTTGATAATCAAATTGCTACATATGTTTCTCTCCTATGACTCATACCTTGGTGTTCACAAAGCCTTCAGACTTATAGTGTGTGGAATATCAGGGACCTTGTATGCTGTACATGTGAAGGTCTTCAGGGCATCCAACATGTGTGTGAGGCTGCAATTTTCTACATGCAGGCTTCGTCACAGTGGTGCCAGACTTCTTCAGGGGAAAGGCCCTCACCCCCGAGTTTGACTTCTCAAAGATTGGAGAATGGCTCGGCCAATTCCCTCAGGACAAGGTAGATTGCGGCGCCTGTGCTTCCCTGCTTGAAGCTTTCAGCCTCAATGCACGCATGCCCCTTCCTGCCATTTAAAGGAAGGCTCATACCTGTGTCAAGCAAACAGTGGCTGCCAATTGAATATAGTGCCTACAGCCCAGTGCCGACATGCCGACAGTGCAATGCAGTGTTGAAAATGCAGTGCCTCTGGTTTGCAGACGTTGGAAGAGGTCAAGAACGTGATCGGGGAGCTGAAGGAGAAATATGGCGAGAACATCAAAGTGGGCGCTCAAGGCTTCTGCTGGGGCGGTTGCTTCACTGTCCTGCTGCTAGGTGCCCACCTTTCCTTCACCTCTTTCTTTGTTTTGAAGAGGAGAGCAGTGGTTTTGCTACAAGCAATATGATTTAGACACCTGTGTCACTCAGCATCACCAAAGACTAGGGCAGGCCATGGGGCAATTATTGTGCAAGCAATGCTTCAAGGAGTGAGCAAACATGGATGTTTGAACGACGCTCTTCAGCAGAGAGCTCTGCGCAAGGAACACTGCTAGCTCATTGGTGCTTCTAGCCCTGCTGAGGTGGCGGCTGTGTGCCTGATCAGGCTCGGGGGATTTGGACGCGGGGGTGATCGCTCACGGGTCGCTGATAAAGCTGGAGACGGTGGAAGCCATCAAGAAGCCGGTGAGTCACAGCTGCTCTGCTTGAAGGAGTCAGCACTGTCTGCTTGGACTTGCACTTTCCAGTGATTAAGCAGAAGCATTATTGCGATTTGAGGATCATGCTATGCCCCCACTTCTTTTAAACTGCCTATTAAACAACAGGCAGAAGAGAAACAAAAAGGGAAACTGTGGCCCCGCCTCATCACAGCGGAATGCACGATGTGCAAGTTCTGAGTGTGCTGTCACCGGTGATGCCTTCTTCAGGTTCTGTTCCTGTACTCGGCCAACGACCAACAGATCCCAGACACGATGCGCGAGAAGATCCAGGACATCCTCAAGACCAAGTCCTTCCCAGCTGAGGGCGTCTACTACCCCAAGCAGGTGAGAGGCTTTTGCATTCAGCCTTTTATATGATTGATGTTGACCTTGAATGTAAGTCATCCAATTGCTTGCTCTCCACCTAGCAGAAGACAAATTCAGAGAACCTTGACCCAAACTTGTTCACTGCAGCAAGCAAGGTGCGCAGAGAGGCAGCCCTGATCGTTGGGAAGCGTGTCTTTTGCCCTGCAGCAGCACAGGGCGTTTTGACCTTGTTGGGGTAATATGCTTGCTCTGATTGACAGATAGGGGCAGGCAGTAACGTCTATGGCACTCTGATCAGCTTTGCCTCTGAACTCCCATGCCCAGCATGCAATCTTCTTTTTGGCTCAGTAAAATCTGGATCAGTGCACCTGTAGCATGTTCAGCCTTGTGCTGCAGTGCGCTCACAGCCTGCTTATCCTGTGCAGCTGGCTCTGCATCCAAGCAGTGCCCCTGCAGCATACTTAGCCTGTCCAGCAGCCTTTGCAGACAAGCAATGCTCCTGCATCCTGCTTGGCATGCTCATCATCCTTTGGAGAAGAATTTTGATTTGCTGCCTGGTGGATCCACCCCGCAGGCGCATGGGTGGAGCTTGAGGGGAGATGACAAGGACGAGGCGGTGGCGGCCGATGCTCGGGACGCATTTGCGCGCTCTCTCAAGTGGTTCCAGGAGCACCTGTGAAGATAGTTAAGAGATGCAAGAACGTACGAGGCAGTGCGAGCGCCAAGCAGAGAGAAAGAGCAGCCTCACAGTGTATATGCAGTGCTATAGCATAAAATGTCTAATAGTGACACAAATGACAATTGTATCCGCAACATTCAGCAGAAAAAAGCATGGCAGCTAGAGTAAAAGGGCAGGGATAACATCTTCTAGAGTATCCGTGAAGCTGCTTGCACCGCTCTCAGCACCTCGGAAGGAAGCAGGAGCACCTGTGAAGCAGTGGTGGTGGCAGCTGCCAAGAAGGTCTCAAGATCACCTGTGGAAGCGGCAGGGCTTGCAGCTTCTCAGGTGGTCTTTCAGCTCGGTCACATCAATTTTTCTTTCATAGCTTGAGAAGGGAAAAAGGCCAGGTGCATCTAGCAGCAATTGTGAGCTCTCCGGTGTGCTGAGCAAGCTCCCTTCTTCTGGCACAACCCCACCAACAGCGTTTATCCATCAAAGTCGCGCATGCAACAATTCAGCTGACTAAAGTTTGCTGCGCAATCTAGTGCGGCGCCCACATGGGCAATAATTGTTATAATTAATTTTTGTGTCTTTGCCGAAGTGCTTGCCATTGCAAGCATTGGATAGATTGGTGAAACAAGTTGTAAACAAATTTCTTGAGTTACCAGAATCAAAGCAACACCAAATTTTAAACGCACTCTTTGCAACACCACACCATGCCATGATCATTATAAGGGGCAATCTGCCAACTGACTAATCTACCCAACATAACCTCGTTGCGCAGTCACTGAAATACTCAAATACATGCATGCCGGTGCACAGACCAGGCAAATCCCACAACTGCGCTAATAAATAATTATCCAGGTTGCACTCCGAGCTCCAATTTATTCATCATGTCTCTTTCCAGACATCGAATCATTGTGATTTTATGTAAAGGCATATGCACTGGTTCAAAGCCCATTAATGCAGGCAATATTGCCTATATGGCCAATTGCAAGCACATAGGCTGTCCATCAGGATGCCAACAAAAAACAAGAGCTGCACCACCTTAGAAATTTTTGCGCCCATGTCAAGGCAATTGACTGATCACATGACACCACATATACTGTAATCTGACACCGCTATGATGGAGGGGTTGACACAGCGGTGACTATGCGCTGACTAAGCGATCTCATGATTTCCCTTCACGAAGGGGTTGTCGTCGGACTGCTTCAGCTCCGAGAAGGTGTGGTTGACGTGGCTGTGGCATGCCTCGTCAGCGCGCACGTTCAGCAGCAGATCGCGCATTGTGGCGTCCTGTATTTACAATACATTCACTGCATTAACAGGCTGAAATTTTCTCGTTCAGAAACTTTTGCAGCCAGATCAAACAATTACTGCTGTTTGTGAGACCATTATTGTGTCCCTTAAAAAGTATGCTGTTCACTGGTACAATTTCTCAGCAGCAAAAGAATTTTCTGCACGGAGTGAACAAGGTGAGTGCATAGAAACCACGCTGCTGAATGATGCCCAGCAGGCAGCGCTTTCTTTTCTGTGCAGTCATCAGTGAATGTTTGAAGAGCAATTGCTCCATAGCAGCATGCAACTGGACACACCTCGGCCATCTTCCAGTAGAACTTGGCGAGGTCGGGGGCCGGCTTGTCTGCCCACTCGGGCAGCTTGCCATTGTCAATGTCTGAGATGGCGTGGGTATCTGCATGCATGCACCAGCCATCAGCACAACATACCCGCGGCATAGCAATCTTCAGTGAGGGGCATAGGATGCATTCTGATGTCTGCTTGCATGCACCAGCCTTCAGCACACCATATACGCAGCACATCATGTGTCAATGACGGTACTAGGATGCAGGATATCAACACAGAAATGCTTTGAATGCGTGTGCGGTTCTCCTTTGGCGCTAGTGCAAACCAGACATGCAGTCCAAGTGCTCCCTCTCTTGGACTGCAGTGATTCCAATAAGAAAGAAACACACAACGGGAAGATGTCTTTCACAATTGTTCCAAGGAATGCAAAATATGAATTGTAAATAAAATATTCCATGGAATGCAAGATAGAAATTGGGAGGCTCACAGGTCTTGACTGCCTCCTCTTCCAGGTAGCCGATGAAGGCGTGGCAGTGTTTGGGGCTCAGCATGTAGAAGAAGAAGTACAGGTTGAAGAACACACCCTGCAAGCCAGCCAGCATCATAATCACGTTGTCGGCCTGCAGCTGCTTTTGCATGCAACACCCACAATGCAGCTCTGAAGATCGCATCGTATAATTAGGCAGGCCATGTGGGCGCTTCAGACATCGATTTTGGACCATCAGGATTCTCCACTGCAAGATGAGTACCAAAGGGTGGTACTGATCTTGCACATCTCCAACAGAATTTGTGGTGCTCTACGCCTCATTCTTGGTCTAGAGGAGGTCTAGAGTAGGTGTCATGCCCAATATGCCTGATCGTATAAGTAAGCAGTATTAAATTGCAATGCAGGTCAAGGTAGACCTCAAATATGGGTCATTACCTGGGTGAGCAAGACCCCCGCCCTGACCAGGGGTCCAGGCTGGCGCAGCTTCAAGAAGGTCAGCAAATGCTGCACCACACACACCAATTCACAACCAACTTTCTGTGACTGCATGCTTTGCAATCGGAATTGCAAGTGCCTCAGTGACCACTCAGTGCCTGCAATGCAGCCTTGCATGCATCCTTACCCCGCGCAACATGTGCACTCAGGATCCTACATACTCTACAGTGGAGCACTTTCCAATGGTCAGCACAGCCTGTAGCTCCAGAGCAACGGGGAACAAACAAACAAACAAAAGAATTCCTGCGATGGGCATGAAAATATTCATTAGGGTGAAGAAGCAAGTCGCACCATGCGCTCATTCTCGGCTTCCTCGAGCAGCGTATGGATCCAGCCGTGGTCTCTCTCCATCACTCGCAGGCTGCGCATGTGTCTCAGCTGCAGGCCACAACACAGACCACCCTGTCAATCTGCTTGCAGCTGTCAGATGCACAGAATCATACATTTAAAAGGTTAAATCATGCTTTGAGACCTGGATACAGGCCCAGATAATGCTGACGCCAGTTCTCGGCACACACGATTGGAGATACGATATTAACTAGCTGAGCAGAGCCATTTTGTTTCAGACTAGCCCGTTGAAGCAGCCCGTTGCTTGCAAGAGCCCCATGACAAATCAAGCCATTCCTGCCCTCATAGAAACTCAGCTGACAGCTAGGACACACGTGGGGAGTCCTCATCTGTCCAGCAGGCTGCACAATTGCACCTATTTCATTTCGTACCCAACCTCTTCAAGCCCAAGCACCTGAGGGAAATTCTTCTAATTCAGATTTCAAACCAAACCACAATGCACACCCCAGCGCTAGATTGTTCGGAGCATTCTCCAGGGAACTGGGGACTTGCTTTTCTGCCTTATATATTTGGAGCTGTCCCAGCTTTCTATTTCGCATCATCTATCAAGGCAAAACTCCGCGGGATGATACGGGGGTTTGCAAATTACGCAGAACAAAATCCCTTTGAGGAACCCCAGACAATCTTCTAAAACGAGGGAGGTTAGATTTTCTCACCATACCGCCAACCATGCCAGGAACGCCAGCCACAGTCTCCAGGAAGACTATGCGCTGCAGCCACTTGCCCTCGTTCATGTTGGGCCCGTAGCCCGTAATCTTGTCGAAGGACCATCGCATTGCCGTCACCGCCCAGAAGCCTGTCTTCTCACTCCACTGCAGCATGACACACCAATGTAAGTCATGGGAGCACCTTAAAGGGACTCTCTGCTCAAAGCTCCTCAACGCTCCACGGCAGCGCACCGACAGACCAGGGAACACCCTCACGGAAAAGGAGTCTCCATTTGTTTCAACCATGAGCCTGTAATTCATCTCTGGTCCATGCAAGACTCCCTTGCCATTCTGCTGGGTACCGCCTGCTTCTACTCCCCTCTGCATGGCCTGACTTGTGATCCCGCACCATGTGCACAAGAGCCGACCTGCAACTTTCCAGTGCACTGCAGCCCTCCCGAGGTGTTATTTTTCAGGGGAACTAGAGTGGTCCGCACGCAGGCGCTTACTTCACGATTTCCCATTTTCAACTCTTAAGTCATGTGCGAATTTGCTGTTGTATCGAGCTCCCCAGCCCTGCTTTTGCAGCTTGAGTTATATTGGGCAGGCCATAATGATGCTGTCCCGCTTTACTCAGGTGCTCCTCTAGATTGGGCAGACTGAACACCCATTGGATGTCCCCGAAGTACAGGAAATGGGGCGTATCGCCATCGCCCATGTGGTTGCCTGTTCAAGCAGGGCTGCACGCACCTTCTCATAAGGAATGACAGATGAGTGATAGCCAGGCCTGCCTAGAATACATGCAAATGAGGGGAGATCCGTACCTTCTCAGGGGTCTTGTGGCGGGGGTAGATGGACTCAAGGTACTCCTTGTTGTACACCGGGTGCATGAGCAAGTATGAGTCACCGGCATCCTTCGAGTCGCTGCCCGGGTGAGGTGCAATGTACCTGCACACACCAAACAGGCGCTGCCCTCTGCACCGTCCGAATGATCTGTGGCACTGCAGTGTTTAACTACAAGGCTTGAAGTCCAAGCACAGCCATGTGACGTAGAGTACACAGTAAGGTAGCGCCAAGCTAATGCACAATGTGAATTTCGCACAGGGTATCCCCTGTCGATCTTCTCACCCCATGCAACATGTGCATGGCTCCACACTTCTTCTGCAAAGCCATCAGCAGCACCCTTTTTGGGCTTTAAAGTAGGCGCAAGAACAGAAAACGCGCCATCCAAATCCGCCGAAGAGTCAAGGAGCGCTCATCAACTTTTCAGAGAGTGATGGAGGGGCACTCACCCTTCCTGGTAGGTCTTGTCTTTGGCGGTGCCGGCCTCCTCATTCACCCTCATGTGCTCATGGTGCGGCTCCTCACTCAGACTCGCCTGCTGCCAGCTCTTGTTCTGCGGCACAAAGGTCAAACCAACTTCCGTCAGGCAATGCAAAGAGCATATTCTTGTTATTACACGCCATTCCTGCCAAAGGCGAGGTGCGTCTGCAGACAAGCTGCATGTAAAGATACCACAGTCCTACCCCTCGATGGACTCGCCTTCATTCAAACCCAATGAATCAGTGCTTAATGTTTATACCGGCCCACGCCAGCCGGGGTCTGCAAAATCAGCGTATAGCTGCGCAGAACAAGATGCAGATTGTAGAGTTCTTCAGCTTGTGCCAGCCCTTAGCCACAGAAGCTGAGAAGCCTTGGAGCATTGTGTGCAATCCCAGTCTGACTTGCGCAAAGCCGACATCACCAGCTGATAGCACAGCGTCAACGAAGGCCATTCCCATGGGCTCCAGTGTCTGCAGTTACAGAGCTGCAAAATTGCGCACCGAGGTGTGAAAGGTGTGCAGGGGTGTGCTGAGGAGCTTGGAGGGCTGCGCTGGCGCCAGTGTAAGGTTTGAGAAGCTGCAGGCGCATGCAACTGGAGCCAGAGCGGATGCCAGGCTTGGGGCAATTGAGGGCTGCGCCGCTGTTCTGGCCAGCAGCTGACGAGCCAGCACCCCAGAACAGCGCTGCATGCTGCTGATCATGAGCTCCTGCAAGCAGTGCACTCAACTTCAGGTGTCCACGTCTTCAGCTCAGGTCTCAATCCTGCAACATGCAACGGCAAGAGCTGCGTCCTCGTCTGCGCAGTTTAGAACACATAAGGTGTGCATTTAGTTCAAAATACAGCAGTCCCTGCTCCTTCCATAGCTGAACCAAGTCCAAGATAGAACGACATCGGTCCTCCTTGATGCCTACATATCAGGATTGTTAGGCGCCATTGCAGGATCTCTTGTAGAGGCGGAAGTAATCCTCTTCCTTCCTTTGCTTGCTTTCGGTAGCGAAGTCTGTACGAGTGGAGCTTGTGGGTCCACTCACATAAACCCCGTGCTCGTCAAGTTTGAAGTGAATGAGAGGCTAAAAATCTCTCAGATATACGTGGATTATAAATTTTAAGGCACCTGAAGAAACTGCGGGAGCGATATTGGATTTTTCACCTATGAAGAAGCGCTGTCGTACTCGATTGTCGAAAGATTGTACCTCTCCTTGTACCGGCCACGGAACAGATCGTCCACAGCAACGTTGCTATCGATTTTCTTTTGGGAGAGGTTTTTACCAACAAGGTTGATTGGTGACGTATGAATCACTCCTTCCCTATCCTTTCCAAGATGCTACGAGAAGCCGAGGAAGGTTCCTTCCTTGCCTCAAAAGGGAACGCCAAAACCTTACATCCAGCGTGGCCGACCCACGTGCAGACATTCTCACAGCTTTGTGTAGCTCAGAAACAATCACAGGAAACAAATGCTGAGAGAGAATCTTGAGAGCTAGAGTGGGCTGAATGAAAGTCATGCGGCAGTGCTAGCCAGGTCTTGCTCCCTGGCCGGTCCCGCGCCATTCTGCGGTGCAGCAACAGTTTCTTCTGCTCCAAAGATCGAAGTGAGGCTTCGCGTGTCCTTTTCCCGCAGCAAGATCTCCTGCACCGCGTCTAGCGCATGCATGCCATGCACGATATTGTCGCGCGTGCGCACATTCACTGTTCCCTCCGCCTCCTCCTTCTCGCCAACCACCTGCTCAGAATGAACCCCAACAGAATCGGAGTCAGATGGACCAACATGACCAAAATAATGCATAACAACCTGCAGAGAACAGCCACAACTGTTCGTCCTCTGGACAAGTTGCTGCTGTGGGCTCTCATGGATCTGTAAAGAAAAAGCACATCCCTGGAAATGGTCACATGCAGCTGAGAGCTGCGTGCCTCCTAAAATGCCCGGCGCTCTTCCGAGACAATCACTGTGAAAGCAGCAGCAGCAGCAGTAGCAGCAGCGGCGGCGTCCAGACCTGCCGTCTAGTGGCGCTCGTGGGTTCAGCCCAAACATGTCACCTTGCAGCAGCCCTTCCAAAAATGAAAGAAAGAGCGAAAGAGTGGGCGCACCAGGATGTAGTTGAACTGGGCCAGCTGCGCCTCACGCACTTTCTTCTGCATCTTGCGGTCGCTGTCGTCCACCTCGACGTGCAGCTTGGCCGCCCTCAGCTGCGCTCGCACGCGCCGTGCATACCCCACGCTGGCCTCACTGATGGGCACCACGATCACCTGATCCACGCACAAGGTAAGCAAGTCAAATGGAGTCGGCCTACAGACTGGCTATCAATGTTTGCCTTTGGCCACTCAAGATGCTAGAAAAGCTTGCCGACACACAGTACCCGTATTGGCTGATCAGAGACTTCCCGGGGCTATCTTCAAGACAGCACAGAATCTGTCCTGATAAGAGGCCTTGCCTTTGCTGAGGGTGGTATTGGGAACGCATGCTTTGCCCAATCAAACTTTGTGCATGTTTACCCAGCGGGCATCAGCCATTCCTGGATGCGGGGAAGTCCTTATGCCCACCTGACGCGGCGAGAGCCAGAGCGGCCACTTCCCGGCAAAGTTTTCGGTGAGGATGGCGAGCATGCGCTCCACCGAGCCCAAAATGGCGCGGTGCACAATCACCGGCCGCTCAAACGCCTCGCTGGCACCCTTGTACTGCAGGTCAAACCTGCAATAGCACAGCATAACCCATACCTGGTCAACTGCTTGCTCCTGAACGCTTTGAAACGCAAGAGACCTGCAAGCACTCTGTTGGGCTGTCATGTGCGTGGTCTCAGTACACCATGTATGAACAAGAAATTGCAGCACTGAAGGCTGATGAAAGCGCGATTAACACATAACTGCTTCCTCCAGCCGAGGATTCCATAGATTCTGAGCCAGTTTCGCAATGCTTTGAGAGGATGCCTGAGAGGGTGACTGCATTTGATGTTTGTTCTGCACCTGACAGGCAGCTGGAAGTCCAGCTGAATGGTGGCGCACTGGAACTTGCGCCTGAGGGCGTCAAAGACCGTAATGTCGATCTTGGGCCCGTAGAACGCTCCATCTGCCTCATTTAACTGTACGACACACAACCAGTGTCTTCTCAGTCCTGGCTCTGGACAGAGAACTGCTACTGCACATAAGGCTCATTACTGCCTCCTGTCTACAGCGCTTGCATATTTGCTGCAACAAAGGATGACACTCGAGAGGTGCACGCCATCAGAGCAAAGGTAATCTCCTGACGTATCTAGCAAGAGAATTTCCTGCAATACTCATGTGAATAGATAGCGTGTCCATCAATGATCATATGCCATTGATCTTGAGGGCAGGGCAGCTCATACTCTGGATGACAACAAGATGCTGACTAACAGTTTGCAGTTACGTTTCCTCCTATTCCTCCCAAGTGTATTCACTGTATTAGTGATAATGTGTCATGACACATAGATTAGTTACCCACCTCCCAGGCCTTCCCGGTGGCGTCGAGAGCCTGTGTGAGGGCAGTCTCTGCAGCGTCCCACTGCTCGAGGGTGCCCAGGTAGGACTCCGGCCGAGTGGATAGCGCAGCCTTGTAGGTCAGCCCAAAGACTGCGTACACCTCGTCCAGCATGCGTAGGCAGCTGCTCACCTCTGACATCACTTGATCTGGCCTGCACAGAACAGAACATCATCCTAGTCAGTTGTTTACTACAATGCCAGCCCTTTAAAATATGGATCATAAAGGACGCTGCTCAGCCGATAGGGCCGCCAGAGGGGTTGCAAGGGCACAGAGCTCCGCATTTGTCTAACAAGTGATGAGCACTTATCAGATGCTGCACGCTGTCTGCTGCAGACCATGGGTGTGTTCTGAGCCCAATCTAAGGACTTGTTGAGACAGGGGCTGACCCGACCAACCAGCACCCACCACCAATTCGAGATCTCAATTGGCTACTGCTGGGATGGGCGCCCCTGGGATGCGGGACTGATGCTATGGGCAGCCAGAATTCCAGTCAATTCACCACAGGTGATGCCACCACAGGTGATGCCAGGCATTCAAAGAAGATAAATTCAGTGCGAGCACCTGCAGAAGACGTGCGCGTCGTCCTGCTGGAAGCGCCGGACGCGCGTGAGGCCTTGGAGCGCGCCGCTGAACTCGTTGCGGTGCAGCACGCCAAAGTCGGCCATGCGGATGGGAAGCTCGCGGTAGCTGCGCAGCCGGTGCCCAAACATCAAGCAGTGCCCTGCGCGCGCATGCAAAGACATATTGTGAGTCATGCCGTCTTTGCATGCGCGCAACCCCGCTGTGTGCAGCTGAAAGCCTGTCCAGCAATCCGCTGCGGGAATGCATCTAACTGAGCTGTTTGGCATACAAGTTGACGAAATTAAGAGGAAAACACCGCGGTCAGCATGCAAATAGGGAACTTGACGTTTTTTGAACTTGAGCGTTGCAGCCGTGGGTGATGGCAAGACGCTGGGTAGATGGCACTTGACCAGTGCTCCCATTTCATCCTACCCTCTTTTGAATTATGCAAGCAGTGGCAGTCACAACACATGGACACTGACCAAACGAGACATGAGGGTGGCGGAGAGGCGTCACCTGGGCAGTTCATGGGCTTGAGGCCAAACTGCTGCTCCTCGATGTCGACGAGGAACATGTTGTCCTTGTAGTGGTCGGCGTGGCCGCTGCGCTCCCACAGTTCAAAGTTGTACAGGTTGGGCGTCACCACTTCCTCGTACTCATACTCCCAGTACTTCTCACGTATCAACTGCGCACCAAAAGCATGTAACAGTTACTAACTCGTTACACTCACCCAATTTTGAATGAGTCATGCACAACTGTTGGTGCCTAGCTGTGCTCACCAACTCTCCTTCCCAGTCAAATTAGCCATGGCATATGTGCGCTCAGAGGCTAGTAGTAGTAAGATGCTTCATGCATTGTTTCTTGCGAGTCAGTTCTTCTATATCGGAGGAGTGCTGACACACAAGCTTTTTATCAAATGCATGTTCATGACCGCAACGGGCTGCTAAGCTTTTTGGTGCTGCTAGAAATCTCAAAGCCAACCGGAGGAACACATTTCTGAGCACAGTTTTAGAAGCGCACACCTCAACAAGGCTGTTGTAGATGCGGGCGCCGTTTGGCTGGAAGAAGCATGAGCCTGGGGAGAGGCGGTCGAAGAAGAAGAGCTCCTGCTGCACACCGATGGCGCGGTGGTCGCGCTTGCGAGCCTCCTCCATGCGGTGCTGGTAGTCCTTCATCGACGCCGCGTCCGGGAACGTTATACCGTACACCCTCTGCATGGCCAGGACAATGTTTTAAATACCTGGTATCAGACAACATAGATAATGGAGAGGGTCCGGGAACTTTATACCGTACACTCTCCGTGCGCTTACACATAGCTCTCAATATTAGTCTTATGCTCTACATACCAGTAATTTCCCAGTGTTATCACCGGCGCTATCCCATGCACCCTCTGCGGCGCCCAGCACAGCCCTAAGATGCCTTTCGCGGCACTCAACAAGCAAATTATGTCTTATTGAGTGACACACATGAAGGGAAGGTGTGCCACCCTATGATCTTCATGAGTTCCCCGCAGGTGTTGAGCTTTTCCTGACACCAGCATATGCCCTGAACTGCAGCCGCTGCTATGCGCAAGAACAGAGCATGAACATCAAGGAACCAGCGACAAGACTGACTAGCTCCTGGAGGCTTCCCTCAAATGAGCACCATTCCAAGGCTTATAAGAAGATCCGGATATTCTGGCATCAAATGAAGACGCACACAGATCTTTGTCAAGAAAACCGAGGTCACCTGCAGCGGCTCCCGATTGACATCCGCGCGCCAGAACGCGCGGTTCATGGCTGAAACGGCCGAGGCTCTGAGCAGCCCGGTGTTGGGCAGGTGGGGGCCGTGGCACAGGTCGACCATGGGACCACAGCGATACAGGGAGATGGTGGCGTCCTGTGGAAGGCCCCGGATGATCTCCTCCTTGAAGGGATTCTCCGCAAACATGCTCAGTGCCTCGTCCCGTGTCACCTCCACCCGCTCAAAGTCCTGCCTCTCCTTCACGATCTGCACGCGGCGCAGCACTCAATATTTCGTTGGCTCAATTCAAAGAGTTCTTAGAGATAGTATAACATGTGCCTCCCTCAGATCCCAACATGCACCAGCTGTAAGGCACATGTGTAAGTTGCTCAGAGACACAAACGATGTTTGCACCGGACACTCGGGTGCTTGATGCCTCATTTGCTTAAATGTAAGAAGGACCAGATGGGTTGCTTTCCCATGCCCCATCTGGCACAGCAGCATTGAAAATCCATCCTCTGTACCCGGGCACACAAGCCCCCAGGAAAATCAGCCCAGGATCTTGGAAGTATCGCTGAGGTTTTCTCAAGGTGTTTCTGAGTGCAGGGCAAACGCACAGCAGCAGGACTGCACCTCCTCGATTCGCTTCTGCAGGATAGGCCGATCAGCCTCGGTGAGAGTACGGTCGCCCAGGTAGCAATCATAGTAGAAGCCCTCCTCCAGAGCTGGGCCGATGGTCAGCTTGGCGCCAAAACAGGACTCCAGCGCCTCGCCCAATACATGCGCGCTCGAGTGCCAGAACGTCTGCATTTGCACACAACACAATGATCTCACTCACTGCCAAAGTAAATAGATAAGGAGATATGGAGCAAATGGTGGAATATAACCCTCCTTTGGCAATCTTGAAAATTTGAAGCAATATTGTCGACCATAGAACAACTTCTTCCTCCTGCTGCTTTGCAAGGCCTTGCAGCATCAAACGGTTCTTTTGAGTTTGACACAGAAAGTGGATGATTACTGTAGCATCGTACAAAATGGTGTCCACGTCACAGAATGCACAAGGTTTCAAGGTGGCACCAGGTGTTGCACAAGTAAGCACTATGCCGCAGAAATAAATGGAGTGTGCGGTTCTATTGGATATCTGTGTACCTCTTTGCCATCAGGGTCCTCAAAGGTCAGGATCTGCAGCTGGCAGTCCCCATCCAGCGGCCTGAAGATGTCATACACCTCCCCATCCACTTTGGCAGCCAGGGCCTTCTTTGCCAGGCTCCTGGAGAGCGTGCCAACGATATCTTGAGGCGTTGTCACGCCCTTCACTCCCTCTCGCGTCGTGCCATCCGGCAGAGTCACTCGGATTGGCACGTTCTCTGCCTTTGCCTTTTTCACCTGCATGACGGATATCTACTTACACTTGACGTGAGTAACACAATATCCAACATCCACCCCAGCTTGTGACACCACTATTTCCTCCTGGCAGGAGTAGATATAGGTGCAGGCAGGAGTTATAAGGGGTGTCAGTGGCAAAAGAAAAATGGCACTTACTGCTTCAACTTCCCGGTTCTTGTACTGGTCGAAGAGCTCTATCCTGCGTTTCACGTAGTCCTGAAGCGCCTGTGCCTCCTCTTCATGACTCCTGACAGCTTCTGCCTGTGCAGTTGCAGCTGTTAAAGCTGTGGTCATGCTGCGACCGCTGGGGCCAGCTTCAGGCCTGCTGATCAGAGAACGTCCGTCCCGCATCGGAAGATAGTCTCCGCAGCATGAACAGCCTCCACCAGGAGCATCTGCCAACAGATCTCCTCCAAAGCCTGACTGGTATGGCCTCCATGCCTGGACTGCTGGCAGTATCGATCGACCTCTCTGCACTCTGTGAGGAGGTTCACTGTGCTCCTGACTTCCTCGTGGTGCAGCAGAGGACGCAATGAAGGATCTCGAAACCCCAGAACGCTGTCTGCCTAGAAAACAATGCCGAAAGCTGAGCCTCAAACTGGCCTGCCTGAAAGGAAGGCACATATGGCCCAGCATGGAATGCGATTGCTGCGCAATTGCGCCGTCCATGAGCACAGATTAATAGGAATGCTGAGACGCGATGCAGCATCTCGGAGTTCAAAGTGCTGTGTCAGGCCACAAACACATGCACTCTCGGCACATTATCTTCATCCAATGTGAATGGCTTTGACCACTTAATTGTCGCAGAGAATATGCAGTAGTGTTGTTCCTGATTCAAAATACTGTGTCGCACCCCACATTCAGGTACTGTCATCGTTTGGGAGAGGAAGATGATTGCCAATGGGTCAACACTCACAGAGATTCCTCCTGCTCAATTTATTGGATCAAACACAAGGCTGCACTTCAAACGTCTGAGGGTGAGCTTTAACTGTGGAGATTACATGTCGACTCAGTCCGACGAGTGGACTTTCTCTTTTCTGGGAATGACGAGATCCATGGTATGCTGCAGGTCTGTTGTAGAGCTCAATGTGCCAATGGGAATGATGTCAACTCCTTTAGCGTTGCACTAGGCAGAAGAAACGTCCTGGTACTTCCTGCTGCCGCATCGTTGGTGTCCTTATTCGCAGGTACCTCCCCTTCAAATCTATCGGAATCACCCCGCTTTCCAAGGCACAAACCAACAACAAGGGGAAGCCCCGCTAAGAGACATATTTTATTGTGCAGGAAGTCGACCTGCTCACGCCAATATCGTACAGGACCTGGCGAAGGGGTTTGTGAGGCCAGACCTGGCATCTGAGGAGGCCACCGTGGTCATGATGGATGCCAGAGGGACACTCTATGAGCTGAAGGTGAGACCTAATCCACGCTCTGCTTGGGAAGAAATGCCAAAAGCTCTGCCTCTTGCCTTCGGAAGTCTTAAGTGCCATGCATGCATGCTAATGAAAGCAAGCCTTACAATTTGCTCCATTTGGGTACCAGGATCTGGCGGGGACCCCAATGGATAGCCAGGAGAGGTTTGAAGCGCGGCGGCTGCTCCCAGGCATGGCCAAACGCCTGCGCGAGGCAAGTGGTGTTTCTAGTTCCTTGACCATGTAGTTGTCTCCCACAGCATGGGCGGGGCGTTAAGGACAAAGCAAATTCACTGCTACATTGGCTATGAAGAGCTGCTGAGCCAGTAGTCATAGATTGGATGATGGCGTGAAGCGCTCATGGAGGGGTGCTCAGTGAGCATTATGGTGATTGATATCTGGGTCGAGTTATGTGCACTGGTAACTGATGTCAGCCTGTTGCCTGTCAGCCGGTAGGCTTCATGACAGCCTGCCCACAAGAACATTGGTAATGTTCTGATGGGGCGGGGCTGCAAATTGCAGGTGGGCGTGGCAGCGCCGGTGTTGGCGGCTCTGGTGAGGGGGGCGCAGAAGGAGAGCGTTGTATCAGAGATGTACGGTGGAGCTGGTGGCGAGCGAGCGGCCACTGATGAAGTGTACTCTGCCATTGGAGATGTGCGTCCTTACTGTGATCTGTCTTGCCAATATCTGCATGTGCAGATGATCAGTGTATTTCCTGCAGCGCAGCAGCCAGCTCCCTGCACAGACAAGGAGTGCCAAGCACAGATGATTGCCGTGCCCTTATGTCAGAGGACATTTGTGGCAATAGGGGCTTGCTACACTGACCAGCGGATATTGTCATTTTTTCCTTTCTGCACCTACGGGCAATTTGTAGAGTCTAAAAGAACTTGGTTGTTGGCAGATCGTGACAATCAGTGGGCGGACGATTAGGAAAGAGGCGCAGGCATCTCCCGAGCTGGCAGAGTCAGCCATCAGGAAGATAGAGGACCTGCTAGCCAGCCTGCCCCAGGAGGTTGTGGAAAAGGCAAAGGAGCTGCGTGCGCAGAGGAGAGTCAACACCGCTTGACTTGGCATTGCTGAGATTTTGTTACTGCGTTTTTTGGGCCATGTCGGCAACAATTTGTCGTCATTGGGAGAGGAATTTTTGTCATTGGGTGATGATATCTGTCGATCTGTCTAAAGTAGATGAAATCCTGAGTGGGTCTGTCCTTCAGAGAGGACCCTGTTTTTTTCTGGGATCTCAGCTTGGACCACTTTGGAGATTTACGGTGGCCCACCGAGTATTGTTTCAGCAAGCATTGATAAACACAATTCTAGGTTGTGGGGACATGGAAAGGCGTTACAGAGCATGCAGCTCTTGCCACTGTGAAGCGTACACGGATTTCAATGGACTGGGAGCCTTGGGCATTGAGAGTACTTCACTCATGGGGTTCCACTTGTCAGCTAGTTCTCATTCAATGGCGCCACAGACAGTCCCAACCATCTGGAGATGTAGCATCCTCATGCATTGCAGGCAACAGTCATGCGTCAAGGTCAACGCATTCATGCTTCACTCCTACTATCCTGCCAGCCTGATACTATCTAACAACCCATATGGCCTGCACCTCCTTATGCACTTGAATAGTCATCTAGAACAGAGCACGCGCAGACTGCAGGCTCCTGAGCGCAACGAGTGCCATGCTGCCGCGGGCGCCCATCCTGGGTGCTCGGAAGGTCGGCTGCACTGCAGGCCGCATTGGCAGCCTGCAAGCCACATGATCTCCAGTCATTGACCCCCTCATGAAAAGAGCGTAGAGCAAAGTTATGACAGCCCTGACTTCTTTCCTTGCCATCCCAAAGATATGCTCTTGAGAGTTCGGCAGGACTCCACAAAATTGGACATTCTGTGCATTTTGTGCACCTGACGTTATCGGGCCATTTGAGGGCACCGAGATGGCCCCATCTGCTGGTATCTCAGAATATTGCAAAGCTTTAAAGGTTAAAACTCGGTGGCGTTGAAGCGCTCAAATGGTGCGAATACACTCCTGCATTCCCTCAGCTCTCTGAAAGACTCAATATGTGGCCGCTACTTTTGAAAAGCCAGCGAAGTAGCTCTGATATTCAAAACATATTGGCACTGCATGGCTGACATGGTTGGTGGGGTGTAAGAATGAGCTCACCGCTGCCTTTGCTGGGTTCCCAGGAAGGAGGAGGTCAGGCGGACGGTCGGGGCGGCGGCCGTGTGCACGCCGCGGCGCTGGCCGCTGCCGGAAGAAAATACACTGCCGATGGTTGCCCCAGAAGCCGCCGCTACAATTCCGCAGTCACCAATCACCACGTCGAACGATGTCTGCCCGCTGCGGCTGCCTGCGCCATTACATGCAGCGGTGAACAAAGACCCCAGAATGTTCTGCCTTTTCGTGATGTGCATGCATCCTTCCAGACCCCTTAGCCCCTGATGACAGTTTTTCTGCAATTGCTTTTAAGACTGGGTTGGTGATCTGCATTCTGGAGTAAATAAAGTAGGCCGAGAACCATAATTACATTCCACACAGGCAGAGGCAATAATCAAAGAACACCCATCAGGGGCAGTAATAGGATCAAGTGTGTTGTGATATTCCAGCAGAATGGCTCGATGTCTCTGCCAGTGAGAAGTGCATAAGGTAAAGGATCTCACCGCAGGCCTCAGCAGCCTTGACGACCTCGTAACCTTCCACGACCTGTCCAAACACCACGTGCTTGCCATCCAGCCAAGGCGTGGGCACCGTGCACAGGAAGAACCTGACAAGCAATCACCACAACCTCTTAAATTCTGCATAGCACGCTTTTTCCTGCCGGAGGCAAGGTGAGCCTGCAGACAAGCTGCACTTTAGGGCTGCCAAAATTTACCCATTGGCCAGATCCAAGCAAGACCCAGTCAACCGTGGGCACGTTCTCCGCCATAACCTCTTACTCTCTTGAATTTACGCAATGTGATGAGATCCTTTTGAGATCCTAAGACGATCCGTGTGAAAGACTTGAAGCCCCAAATCCAAACGCCCTTCATGCTCCATGCTACCATCTGGTCCGAGGCGGAAGAGTGCATGATGCAGGACCTAGCTGCCTTCCGCTGCCCTAGCCTGAGCGGGTCAACATTGGCAGGCCAGCAGCAGCAGCAACAGTGCTACAGACCAGGAGCAACAGGAAGCTCGGAGGGCGATTGGGGGGCGCTTATACATTATGCTCGCACCATCCGAGGAATGCAGACTGCAGCCACTCTTGCAGCTTCATCGTCCGGCAACAAGCACACAGGTGCGCCAGCTGCAACAAGGCAAGCATATGCCCCTGCAGGGATTTGACTTTGACTTTGATCTTGAATTTAGGTCACGCACTGGGAGCCGTTGGTGTTTGGGCCGGCGTTGGCCATGGAGAGGACGCCTGGGCCGGTGTGGGTCAGCTCAAAGTTCTCATCGGGGAACTTGTTGCCATAGATGCTGCGGCCGCCTACAGAACCCCAACAAGAACATCATGCAAATGCCCTCACACTCAGCCCACAACAAAATCCAGTTTCATGGCTGATGCGCTCATATCAACATGAGGAGGTCGAAAGGGGGGCGTATGCTAGCAGCTTCAGAGGTGACCCATGCAAGCTCACGAATTGCAGCGGGGTGAGAGTTGCCACACCTGTGCCATTGTCCCTGGTGAAGTCACCTCCCTGCTCCCCAGCACTCCAGTCTCAGCGCAGCAGTCTCAACAATATGTGAAGCATGTGTTGTGTGCCTCAGATGTTGGATGCATTGGTAAATAGATCAATCCCATGCAGTGTGCATCAATGCCATGTCTCTCTTGGAGCCCCTACTGTCTCTCTCCACTCTCTTCAAGATGCGCCTTGAAGGACAATAAAGTTTAACCACACTAAGGACGGGGGCATGCATTCATGAGAAATAAATGCATGCACTCATAAACGACCCCTTTTAGGAAACATTCCCTGGAACAGCAGAAGTGGACGCACACCTGGCACATGAAGTCCGTAATGATGCGGTGGAAGCGGCTGCCCTTGAGGCCATTGCCAGGCTCGGCCTTGGACAGCTCCTCAAAGTTCTTGGATGTCTTGGGCACGACATCCTCCTTCAGCTCAACCACAACGCGGCCCAGGGGCGTCGCATTGGTGCGACCTAGCTGCAGGTCCAGGTAGACCTTGGGGTTGGCCTGCGCGGGGTAAGAATGGGTTGGCATTTAGCGCCCTCTTCGATGTGGACTGCTGATCTCTCAGGAATGCTTGTCGAAATAAGCTGCCCTAGGAATATGGTACGTAATTACCAAGCTCGGTATGCTGGAGTGCAAGTGCAGCAATAGGTTGGCTTGCCATGAAATTTGACAAAAAAATGGCATATTTGGCGTAATATATGCCAACAATAGCAATCGAAGTGAGGACTTCTCACCATCACCACAATGATGCATGGTAGTGGTTACAGATGTATCAGCGATAAAAAACAGTTAAGAGAATTTCTTACCGGGTTGGGGGGCCCAAGAGGCGGCGAGTAGTCCACCTTCTGGGATGCGAGCTTGGCCACATCCTCTGGCTTTGAACCGGCGCCTCCCATCATTACGAATGTCTTTAAAGGATGCTTGAAGATTTCAGAGTATTGAAGGTATTGATTATGCCAATGGTTAAATTCTCTTCTCTGTCTCGCTCTCTCTTTCACATCACCTTATCCGATGACGTCACCACCTATCGGCGGCTTCTTCTCGGAAGGAAGCTGTAAGAACCTAAGAGACCCTATCCGCCCTGAGGGATCTGCGCACTGCGACTTTCATCTTTCTACATTTTTCACGACACTATTGTCGTCGCAGGTGTCTAGTTTCGATTTTATTGGATAATTATTGGGCTTCGTTCGGCTCCTCTCTGGCTTCTCTCCTGGTTCCGGAAACCTAGAAATTAAAAAGAAACCTAGTTGTTTGGGAAGATAGATCACAGATTCGTGAAGTATTTGTGCGCTCTACCAACATGATCTGGTGCTCCTGAGCAGGATTCGACAAAAATAATTGTGTGGAAGATAGCTTTGCACGGCAGGAAGTTCCAGCGACATCGTTCAATAGGGATCTGCACCCGAAGGTTGTACATCTACTGATAACGATGCTTATTCTATAGTGCATTCCCATCACGATGATTCAATTACATCACCATCATGCTGAATGAGAAGAAGCTGCTGCAGGTCTCAGGAATTACCCAGATCGCAGCCATGCTCAGGCTAACGAGCCTGAGCATTGCTCTCTTCGCGATCCTAGGCCTCGGCGGAGTAGCCAATGCCTCTCTCTTCAACTTCACAGAAGCATCAGGCTGGCGTCAAGGCTGGGGCCCCACACCATCTGTCCAGGCATATTCACTTCCACCTGTTGCTCCAATGCCCACACCCTCACAACCTTGTCTATGACTGCAAAGCCCCAAATTGAAGAACTATTCTCGGATTGTTCTCAGAGGAGCTGAGGACGCACATCAGGCATTGTTGGGATGATGATGCAGGCCAGCAGGAACCTGCAGCTGCTGCTCCAAAATCAGAACAGCTCAAGTTTGCTGGGGGCCATTCTGCTAAACTCCGTCAGCAACAACCAGAGCTATGCAGTGGCAGAAGCAGTTCGATTTGCACTGCTCCCAGACAGCAGCGGTGGCCCTAAAGACCCCTCACGCACCCCTGGCTATGACACTCTGGCGGCCAACATAGGCGCTGCCACTGCCTATGCCATGCACTACGCTGCTCAGCAGGTGGGTCACTAGCGCCATTGCCTGCTGTGCAATTCTCTCAAGCTCTGCAGAAGAGCTTGCAAGCGCCACCTGCCTTGTGAAGGGCTGCCTCAATTCGCTCACTGCTGTCGCCGTGCATGCAGCAATGCGTCAGTCCCTATCGGTCCTTGATCAACGTTCATATTCCCCGATTTACAGGTGTAATATGTGTCACTTGATGATGAAGATTCGCAGACACTCTGACATCATCCCTATTATGCAGCAGGAATTTGGGGGCCTGCCAGGGTCCCCCCAGCCTCCCAGCACAGGAGGAACCATCCTGCAGTCGGACCATGATGCCTCAGTTCTGGTGAAGCCGAATGCAAGTGACATCTTCTTCGCAGTGGCGGCCGGCGCCGTCGGGGCTGTTTCCAGCAGCTGTGGTGAGACTCCCACAGCATTGTAGCAATGGCTGAGCTTGAAACTGTGAAAAAACATGCCCTTACACTGCACCCTCAAAAGCTTGCAACTGAGGTATTTTCAATGGTTGAACTCTGCCAATTTTCCAATGAGTTGTAGGCAGTTTGATAATATCTGTGACCTTCTGCCAAGTGAATAGACAGCCAGATGGATGCACCAGGAAGGAGTATGTACCAGAAAGGCCCTTTGTATATATTTGAGTGCAGACTGGGTATGTACTTGGGTACACTGTAACTAGGGGTCGGAGCAAGTTTTAAAGCAAGGTGGTGGGTTTCTGACAGGTGTGCTGAGATGTTTGGTGTATATTCAGATGGGAATTGGAGGTGCCACACAAGCGACTGCAACACACCCCTGGCAGTCATGAACAAGCGGGTGTACACCTGCTGCGGGGTTGTTGCGCCGTTAATGAGGGGCGTTGACAGGCGCGCATCTGTTATTCCCCTGAATTTTTGCAATCTCTCCCTGGTCTTGGTCCAGGTTTCCTCAATAGCTGCTGCAATTACCTCAGAAGCACCCGGAACTCTTGCTCAACAGGCATCCACCTACTCTGTTGCATATCTGTCTCTGTGCTCTGCAGGGCAAAAAGGCAGCTGCAGATAATTGAACGTTCTTTGCATGTTTCACTGTTGGTATTGTATGGTCAGAGCTGCGTCCAATTGGGAATGACTGGCTTCCTATGAAAATGACTGCCTCCATGCCAGCTTTCTTGGAATTTGTTTCCAGGAATGATGGATGACTTGATAACTCGGATTCATGTGTGAATCTTAAAAAGATATGGATTTGGCGCAGGCAGCTGGCGCTCCTTGGGGAGTCAGCCCTTCTGGGAGATGCGTTATCGCCTGCCGCAATGGCAGAAGACCTGTACAACCTCGCCTTCCTTGAAAGGTGATCTATCTTAATGTATTGGCAAGTTGTGGTTGCATGCAACCTTTATTGCATTGCTAATTTCTCACATTGGGCTCCATTGCGCCTCAGCTGTATACACATGCATATGCTGGTCTCATCACCTTCAGTTTCAAATAATGGCGGATACATTACCTGCAATCGACAGCAGTGCACATCTACATGTGCAGACCGCTGATTTTATGAAGGGTCCCGGTTTAGCAGACAGCAAATCAAATAAGTGGCGCTCGCAGCGGCCGTGTGGCCAATCAACGCAATTGAGTATCCATCTTTTGATGTTGCAATCTAAATTACTACAACACAGAAGGCTTTTTACTTACTACCGGCGAGAAGTTTTGCGTTCATTAGTATATTGACCCCAGGCTCCCGGGGGATAGGTGTAGAGATGCTCCACGGACCAAGTGATCAAAAAGGCAAATCGACTGAACTTGATTGGCCATCAATAACTGCTGTTGAAGCTAAGCCAGGCTGTGTGTGTATGCAGGTGCCTCTGGTTCCCCTATGACGCCCGCATCAAACAGACCCCTGCATACTGCAATGCCAACAGCTCTGCCAATTACATGGTGGGAACGAATTGAATTCTCTCCTGCATAGAATATTCTTCAAGCATTGTGTAGCAGAACTTCCTGAAAGATCTCATCAGGCCCACCGGCAGGGCTCTGTTCAACTACTGCATCTCACAGGCCTGAGAAGCTCTTTTGCAGGAGGCATCATCTGTTTATCAGGCATTGGAGGCTAGCTTACTGTTACAGATCGGCCAAGATGACTGAAGATCCCAAAACGATCACCTGATGACCGATCTATGCTGATCTGATGTACATTAAATAGTCATTGATTTGTAACATTTACTCACCCTTGAGGTGGTGTGCAGGGGAAGGTTGTGCGGATAGACGTCAATTCGCATACCCCTGGAGCAATCCCAGTGGCCACAGCCGCCGATTGCTGCGCTGCATGCGTCGCCGATCCCCAGGTACTCTACTTGAACTATCATATTCTAATATTATGACAATGCTCTCACATCCGACACGTCAGTTGCGATATTGGAATGCAGAGAGTACTAGGTGCAGCCAAATAATGTATATTGTGGCATGCTACAACAGGCCCAAGCCAATACTGTGTTTGGACAGGATCTAACCAGCCTTATATTAATACACATGTTAGGGCAGGCTTCTGCTTCAGCCAGAATGCCATCGATTTGATTGGTGCAATGTGCATGCGTCATAGGAAAGGTATGCCCAGTGCCTGCGGCCCACAAGAAATACCGAGTCTCGGCCGCTGCAGCAATGTCTTGCAAAAGCATCCGAGGACAGCGGAGCAATTCTTGAGTCCTGCCTTAGGCCACATGGCTCAAAGAGAGCGGATCTGGCCAAAATATTTGAGCCTGCAGCATATCTGCAGGTGCACCAAGCCCTCGGGAGGAAACCTTGTGCAATGATAAAACTAAAGAAAGATTTTGTCTGTGCATTGCAGTGCAACATCTGGGTCTTCTGTGGAAGCTCCTATGGCTGCGCCGGCTGTGACTATAAAAGCATCAACTATGATGCTACACTGGGGATTGACCCATCCAAGCGCTTTGGCCCCTACAGCCCGGGGTGCTCCCTGCCGACTGGCAACATTGGAAGCAGCTTTCCCATGTGAGTTACTGCCTTTTTCCCTGGGCAAAGAGCTCTCCTGCTTTGCTATGTCTGCCCATTCCTGTCTATGATTGCCCAGATTCTGACTGCCACCATAATTGAGCACAGCCTGCTTTTGCATTCCTGTTGTTCCTACCATGTAATCTGCAGCATGGGTTGTTATGCTTGCAAGGTCCGGCTGGTGCCTTCTGGTCCAGTGAATTGCAAAATGCCTATTTTCTTGCGAGGCTTTATGCAGAGCATCAGCCTGTTGTCCATCCGGTCAAACTTGGCGGACAGCTGAAATCCTTGATTTCAAAGCGGACATATGCTGATGAAGGGCATGCAGAGAGGACCAATGTCATCTTTTCCTACAACGCAATTTTGGATTATAGAGGGACTGCGTCTTGCAGCAGCTGCAGTTGTAACAGCTGCATGTTTAAGTGCTACAGTAGTGAGATGGAGGTTGAGTGCAGGGGCACATGCACCCTCAAGTATGCATCCTTCCAGGACAAGCCGCCGGCGTATGACAACCCAGCGGCAAATGATTTCCTTTCTGGGCACTTGGTGCCACACCTTCCCCGGTGCGCCAATTGAAGTAGCGCAACCACATTCTTGATTTTCAAATTTCGGGATTACATCAATTTTATCAATTCCACTTATTGTTGTGAAGCTTTAGAGTATGCTGTTGACATTGGCTGACCACCTCAGGAATTGCTGCATCAGCACAATGCATCATTTCTGGTGTGACGGTGTTCTGCGCAACTTTTGCCTTCCTCTGTGCGTTATGAGACAGAAAGCTCTCGAGAGAGAGAGAGCAATGGTGAGAGGGATCTGCTGACAAACTTGGCGCTGTTTTTTCCCCCGAACACAAACCTGATGTGGACATTTCATCGGAGTGTTCAATAATTTCTGCCGGTGCAGTGTCATTATTTAAAAGTGAGCAGTTGTGCAGTCTCTGTCAACTGAAGACATGCGAGAAGTTTCTGTTGCCGGACAGGCAGTGCATTGAATCACATTGTCTGGAGTGCCTTTGCTGATTTGTTCGCTGCCTTGAAGTTCGATTTTGCGCTTGAAGTGCGCACTTGAAGTGTCTCCTACTGACCTGAAATTTCGTGGTTTTGAGTTTTGAGTATTGTAAGGGCCAAGTGCCACCCTTTTCTTTTGCTGCTTTTGAAACAACCTCAATCAGTGCCGTATCTGTGCTGAGGTTGCTTGCTTGCTTCTGATTGCGAACATGGCTTCAGCATGCAGTTGCGATTTTTCAATGCAGCTGCCCATACTGCCGCTGTTACAATGCCCAAGCACCCCACATTTTACGGTGCAAAAAAGAGTAGGTAGCATGCATGCCTTGGGCCTGAAAAACGAGTCCCAGATAGTTAAATTGCACCACCCACTCAAGAGGCTGCCCATTGCACACCGGGTACCCATTGGAAAGGGCCAGGCCACACCTGGGAGAACACTAGAACTTTTGTCTTCTCAACACTAATGAGCATGCCAGTTGCCGCAAAAAGTTGCACAGTACCTTCAATAAGCACTTGCAATTTGCAAATTAAAAAGCCAAAGACATTCAATTGGAATGGGAACTACAGAAAGTGACTAATTAGTTATAACCGCCACGTCATCATTGTCAGCTTGAAAATGAGATGCACAGCTGAGTAGTGATTCACTACTAGTGAACTCATTTCACCATGACAGACTTTACGGTGCGTGAACACAACTCAGAGCAACATCGGGAAGCGGCAGCAGAAGTATAACATGTAGCTCAAGCTTCTAACGCGATGCATGCTCTGCTGGCCACTAGTGCGGTGACACTGCTTCTGTGCACATCTTTTGTGCACTGCGCTTCTGCGACCTCTGCAGAAGTTCTTCCATTTCCAAATCCAGGAAATGCTTTCACTTTTGACGATTCTCTCCAGGTGGGCCGTGGACGACGTCTGATGTACAGATGTTGGAATTCAAATTCAGTCTTCATTTGCCAGAAGAAGTTCTGCTGTAGAGTTGCAGTACCATGCTGCTCATATAAACATCAAAGTAATAGCTAGGACAGTGATGAGGCAAAGAATTTGGAAGACAACAGTACGAGGCGCAGGGTCTGGCGGACAAGTTGAAGGAAGCTTTGTTGGAGCTGCAACACAAGAAATTGAAGCAGGTGCGTCAGTCCTCGTCACAATGTTATTAAGAAATCTGATAGCGAGTTCATCAGACGGACTGTACAGGAGCAGCAGGTGAAGTGCAGTATTCCCATCAGGGCACTCAATATGTGAAGGCGGCACAGGTGGTATCAAAAGCAATAAATATTTTCCAATTGTTTATGTAGACTCTGTTGGACCCATATGTTCATTTTCCTGTGCTCACACTTTGACACAAATTGTTCACGGCTTGGTCTGCTTGCAAACAAACAATAAGTCAGGACATTGAAGGAAAACTTGATATTGTGCTCAGGTGACCACAACACCTTCACCAGAATGGACAACCCCAGCAGCTGCGCTTGAGACATCCACCCCTGCACCCTCAACCCCGCCGCCAAGCACCCCTACAACCCTAAGCACAACCGCGCTAACCCTGCCTACATCCACTCCAGCTCCCTCGACCAATCCCCCAACCACCCCACCAACGCCGACATCGTCAGCCGCTGCTGCCACAATAAGTGCAACCCAGCCGCAAACAAGCGCCGCACTTGTCACACCGCTAACACCCGTCCCGACATCCTCTGGAACCTGCATCCCCAGTGGCGGATCCTGTGTTTCAAACTCAAGTTCTACTGGCCAGGCTTGCTGCAGCGGAAACTGCCAGCCGGGCAGTGCGAATGGCACTATTCTGCCGCGGTGTGCTTAATAGGATCGACCATGGTCTGCAGGCCCGATGAGGTTGTAATCGGGATGGCCAGCCCAAGCATGACAACTAGCTTGCTTTGTGATTGGCTTGTCACATCTAGGGTGCCTTGCGCAATGTGATACCTTGTGTATTGTGTGGGAGACTCTTTGTGCGAATGATTGCCATGGTGGCCAAGGAACTTCCGGGGTCTTGTATATCTTGTATATCAGCTGCAACCGCGCGCAACCCCTTTCTGCTCATTTGCATCTTTAACTAATCAAAGGATGCCGCTACACCGGTTTGACACCCACAGACACGCGTAGCAAAGCTTTCAGACGTCATTTTACACCCTTGACACACCCAGTTTGCCATCACCTCCCAGCCACCGTGTCCAACGTGTCAGCAATTACACGTCCGACACGCGTGTCACCCACGTGTCCACCCCCTCTCATTAGGGGTTATTAATATACAACAGTTGTATATTAATTACCCCTACCTCTCATCCGCTTTCCACCCACTGCTTGCGAGCATAGATGTGCTACATAGACCATCATGTCTTAGACCCCCGGCGCATGCGCTGTAGAAGCCAAAGCCAAAATGCAAGCTCTTTCAGGTTTGGTTCAACAGCTTTTGAGTCCAGTGACTGGACTCCAGTCAGAGAATTTATCAGAGCTGCGCAGGCCACAGCATGCATCCCATGCATGCACTGGCATCATCCTGCTTGAAGTTCGCAACTGTGCAATTTGAACCTGCTGTCGTTGACGTCAACATCACTTGGAAAAAAACGAGAGTAAAGTATCTTTTCCGTCTGAGATTCTTGTGAGGAACAGTCCCAGTAGACTAGAATCTGAGAGGCAGCTTCGGCTGGAGCCGTGGACTTCCGAGGTGACTTCTGATGACGTAAAGGAGATGATTTAACCCAAGCAGAAGTGCAGATGGAAAAGAATTGCAATTCATTTTGTTGCCTCGAAACACAACGTGAGTTGTTTGCTATCTTCCAGAAACGTGCTGCAGGCTGTCTTTCGACGAGGTCGTGCACCGGCTATCCCACACGCAGGTGTGCGCGACCCAGAGCTCCAAACTACCAGCAGTGGAGCTTTCTCGCCCACAAATGCAATAATTAAATGCTTAAAAGCTGATATCTTGACATTGAGAAGGCATGTCTGCAGATTATGGTAAAGATAGCGCGCAATCCGATGTTGATGCCCGTCACCTTGACGATGCTCTGGTGCCTTGTGGGAGGAGCTCGGGCTTCCCTCTTTAACTTCAGTCAAGCTTTGGGAAACGATGGATGGTCTAACAGCTGGGGAACGGTACCATCTGCACAGGCAAGGTCCACCTGCAATGAGCCCATTGGGCATCCAATGCCTGACGTCGGGTTCTCACCCTTGCCTGTTCTGCCAAAGCCGTCCTCAAAACTAAGACAATAGCAGTGGTACGAGGCAATGCTTTAGCAAGAAACTCGAAACGCATTGTGTCGTGCTGCAGGCCAGTCGGAACGTGCAGCTGCTGCTGCAGAACCAGAATCGCACAGACGTGCTGGGCAAAATTCTGCTCGACTCGATCAGCCGCAACCAGAGCGACGCAGTCGCCAAAGCCGTCCGTTTCGCGCTGCTCCCCAACACGACTGCTCTGGACCAATCTCGCACACCAGCCTACAAGAAACTGGCAGCCAGCATTGGCGCTGCCACTGCCCACGCCATGCAGTATGCCCGGCAAGAGGTCAGCCCTCAAATTTTGTGACAATGTCAGGAGCTGTTGCCTGTTAGGGGGCGCGAGTATTGTTGCACTTTAGCATGCCAGCAGTTTTGCCAACCTGTAAGAAGAATAGCACTTTGCTGCATGGTAAAGGTTCGTGGTCGAGTCTCTGCACTCGAGTGCAAGTATGTAAGGCTCTTACGTTGTGCATGCGCCTGACTGTTCAACCTCTGTATGCTTTACAAGCTTGGATAGCAACAGATCAACCTGTAAGCTTCACAAAGTTGGATATCAACAGATCAACCTGTGAAGTTGCCACCAGCAATCGGGCCAGCAATAGATGCTGAGAAGCAATTAAGCATCGCAACAATGGTTTTCTTGTGTGGCAGGAAATAAATGTCACGATTACAGCGCCTCCAAACCCAAGTGGCACTATCTTGCAGTCAGACCGCGACCCTGCAGCGACTGTGAAACCCCTTGCAAAAGACATCTTCTATCCTGTAGCGATTGGCGCCCTCGCGGCCGTGTCCTACAAATGCGGTAAGCAATTTTATTCTTATTGATATCATTAATATTGTTACCCGACTTAACTGGTTCTGCTAAAAAGGCAAGTACCTCCTGCAGACAAGCTGCAGCTTCAGACTGCCACAATCCTACCCCTTGTTCGACTTGTGTAAGGGATGACCTTGATTTCATGAGCATCAAGCCTTGGCGGATTGCGTCTTAGATCAGTTTTCTTATGACACGCATTTTCTGCTAAAAGGCAAGCTACGTCCTGCAGACAGGCCGGGACAAGCTGCAGACAATTAAAGGCTGCCACAAGCCTACCCCTTGGCGGACTTGCCAGATCCAAGCAAGGCCCAATCAACCGTGGGCACGATGCCCAGTACTCATACCGCGCGCGCCCCGCCAGCCGGGGACTGGTTTCAGCTGGGCTAATTCCGCGTGTCTTGGCAGATGGCTACTGGAGGTGCCATGCGCTGGACTGCAACAGACCTCTTGATGTTCTGAACAAGAGGGCGGGCGCCTGCTGCGGGGTTGTTGCGCCATTGGTGAGGGGTATTAACAGGCGCGCATCTTTCCCCTTCCACCGGACGCCAGTCAGAGTGCACTGCAACGTGGCTGACTGTCCCTTAGAACCACGGAAATGCTTTTACAGTACCTTTGCTTAGGGTTTATGGAAGTTGGGTTTTGGGTTTAGGGAGGGGTCTGTACAGGAAGAATATTTCACACGGAAATGGTTGATGGAGGGTCTAAAAACAAATTATACAAAATTTGTTATGAGAATACTTTCTGCGCCCTCAGGACTGTCGTCAATTCAATCAGCATGTGCTTTTTTTTTCTCTTGCAGTGGCAGTTTCAATTCTTGCATCCGTTCTTGCATCATGATGACTTGCCCGGATCAGGACACTGTCTAGCAACAGCCCTGCCAGCAATCTGCATCATAAGCATTTGCAATTGGGGCTTAGTTGTCTGGCTGAGTGTGGGTGAGTCCTGGGCAATATATGCCAGGGTGATTAAGACTGGCCCCGGTTTAAACCCTAAACCCTATATACAGTATAAATACTGAGCACCGTGCCCACGGTTGATTGGGCCATGATTGGACCTGGCGGGTCCATCAAGAGGTAGGATTGTGGCAGCCTTCAACTGCAGCTTGTCTGCAGGACGCATCTTGCCCTCTGGCAGGAAAATCGCGTAATGATAATGACAACTCAGGCTTTGCATTGCTGCAGGCAGCTGGGCGATGACTCGTACCTTCTTGGCAATGCACTGGCTCCAGAGAAGATTGCAGGAGACCAGTACAACCTTGGCTTCCTTGAAAGGTGAGGTTGCCACATTTTGCCACATTTTCAGTAATGAGCACCGAATTACTCTCTTTGTATCTGTCTGATTCTCCTTCAAAGAGCGTGCATGCCGTTCTCTAGTTGTGTATTTTTTGTGACAAAATCTGTCATGCTGCATGTCATCTGCTGCCACACTTTCCAGCATGGATGACGGAATGCCTACTTGCATGCACATGCTTAGGAAGGCAGCATAACACTGCAGCACAGCAGAAAGCCTCATGGTGCTGTTTTTCTTGCGCTGACTAAAGACCCACTTATAGCAGATCGATGGCAGTCAGTGCTTTGCGTAGGTGCCTCTGGGCTCCATATGATTTCGCATTGGAGCCTCGGACCTGCAGTGTCAACGCAAAGTAACAGCATAGCGGCAGAGAATTATATATGGCATCCGAAAAAATCTTTGTCCTGTGTGCCAGTCAAACTCTTGAAGCAAGCTTTTTGCACCAAAGAACTCGGGTTTCCCTTTGCCGCAAGGCTCGAGGTGTGCGCTTGTAGACCAGTGGCACTAATATATTTGGCATGCAAGATAACACTTGAACAAAGTGGTAGTGAGGGAGATAGATACAGTGCTCTGCTGTCAGAGTGCGTGCTGCCCATGTACATGCTGCTGCAGTATCAATACCCACTTGACATGCAAAATTCACAAAAGACTGCATGGAGCAGACATGCTTTCACGTGGGCCCCTGTGGAGATTACGCAAGAGCCAACTGTACCGGAGATTTGAGATCTCGGATGAATAGTGAGCGAGAATGTCAAGGATTCGACAGCCTTTCCAAGACTCCCTAACTGTGTTAACACCAGGAGTACAACCACGATGGCGTACAACAGGTCGCTGGTCATTGCCGTGGACAACACGACGGTCCGTTTCACGCAGCTCTAGCGACTTTGCGAAAGTGACGAAACAAAGAGGCAGCAGCCCATCTGATTTTGAAACGACATTGCCAGATCGTCATTGATTGATTGCCGTGTGCTGATGGGTGCAGGAATGCCTCCTTGCCATCGACTTTGTGCTGGAGCATTTCCCGAAAGGTCTGAACCCCTGACGCCCACGTTCATAGTCAAAGACACTGCGACAGGAACAAGGGTACACCCTGCTAAAAGCAACACAAGTTGAGCTGGTTTCAACACTGACGGATATTACTACTGTGCGTCTGCAGGATACAAGTACCACATCGTCCATGTCGTGCCTCGGCCGCTGCCTGGGATTTCCCCGAACAGGGAGAAGGTACAGGAAACTTCTCCTTCCCATACAAAGCTCAGGACACATCTCCTGTTGCCATCGTTTACCTGATGGAGCCTCTGCTCGTGAATGCTGGCTCTACATCCTGATGCTGACATGCATGCATGTAAGGAGCTTCAGCTCAGTGGCTCTCCATTGAAATTACCTGAACACAATTTGTTCAAGAAGCCCACAATCCTGTGACAGGGTTCCTGTCATTGCATGCCATGCCATACCACTCACTGGCTGCTAGTAAGACTGCATTAGTGACTGCAGCCTGCAGCTTTCAGAGTGCGGCCTTCACCATGCATGCAGCTCGCTTATTGCTCACCCCCAAGCTGACTGACATGCTTTGTCATGGGAGTAATCACTGACTGAAAGCATGACTTCTCTGCTGCTTTGTAGGTTGCAGAGACAGAGGAGTACATGAATAAGTTCTTCATTCCCAGGGCAGCCATGGGGCAAGCGGATGAAGTGGTGGGAACCATTCTGGAGTCAGAGCCCGATGGCAGCAGGGCAACTGGCAAAGCCATCTGTGAGTATGTGGCCAAGATCGACGCAGACGCGCTGGTGCTCATGCGCATGCAGAAGTCATCTCTGGACCGTTTCTTCCTGGGATCCGTAACGGAGTACTGCGCGAAGCACTGCCGCAAGCCAGTCATCATCGTGCCGCAGCGCGCTTACTGAGTTCAAAGATGCCAAGCTTTAAAGCGAGGGCAAGGGAACGCTGAAATTGTCATCAAATTGCCCCCTGGGCTCCGTAATGGTCCACAGCGGCAAGCCGGTAATCGTTATCCCTCAGATTACCTATCCTTGAATCAAGCCAAAGTGAGTGGAGACATACAAAGCAATGCAAGCGCTTGAATGCAATTGTCAAACTTCAAACCGGGGCGTGGCTTTGTCTGTCACTCAAGCAGGCTGATGCCTGGTAGCATGCAGCTCTGGGCAGTTTGCATGTCAGCCGTTGCTCAACAAGACCATCTAGTGATTGCAGAGGATGCCTCCGGGGCTGGGAGGCTCTAATTTGATAGAGTTGCAAGAGGTGCACGTTTGCCGCAAAGACACCGTGCACGTGCTTAAACATCAATGATTGATGCTTGCAGTTTGCTGCAATGTGCATATACAAGTTATATGTAAGGAAGACTTGGACACGTTCATTGTTTTGTGTCAGGAGCCTCTCAAAGAGCAGAGCATCACAGCAAATTTGGCAGGTGCAGGACACGTGGGCCATGTGAAGAAGGTGGATGCAGCTACATGAAGGCCTTGGGCCATAACATCACGGAGGAAGCTACGTAGTTCGCGTATGATGTATCAGATGTATCACTGTTACAATTGTTGATTCAGACAGTGTGAGGAGTTTGAGACGCTGTGGTCACGCCTTCAGGTGCGACCCTTCTACACTGCTTGCATGGCCATTTATTCGGCACCTTTCGAAAAGCACGGATGTTTCTGAGTGCGCGGAGCTTGCTACTGGCACAATTAACTGTAGTTCAGTGTTGGAAGTGACGTACAGGGTTGTAAACTGGGGTGTGAGCAGAAGGTGGCCTGGCTTGTTGGCTGCCTAGATCGCATCCTGAAAGAAACAATAATTCGGCCGATAGCCTTGTGCATCCAAGGCACAGATGCATAGTTTCAAAATAAAGGGGAAGATAAACAAGCTGCTGAGCACTTTCTCGAAGCGTTTACTAAGATGTCTGTCAAGATCTCATGCCAATCGAACAGAAATCTATTCTCGCCTGTAGCTTCCACGAGGCTTAGGTGTGACGGCTTGAGACACACAGGATCATCTCAATTCTTTTGATGGCAATTACATAGCATCTTTCTATCAGACTGGTGCAGCAGGCAATGGGGCGCAGATGGGCATCTGCAGATCCCAATGAGGTGTGACAATCAAGCCTGACGACTTCTCTTTGCTGCATAGGTCCAACACAGTAGCTCCACATCCTCGCATTGTCACGTTTCTTCAAGAAACACACCTCCAATGGGTCATGAGGCCAGCTTTACCCCTTTTGAACTGGAGGAGTGGCAGTCGCGCTACGAGACAACAGTGAAGTACAACCTTGCAGACTCCGGCTGCCACCCTGTGCGCCTATCTGAGCTCGTCTCAGACCCGGCTGCAGTGGAGAAGCTGCTCTCACTGGATCTGCACTACCCCCCGGTGTGCCCCGCAAAGCTCTGTTCACACTTAAAAGCTCCTCCCCAATATTGCCTTCTTGATTGCCTTCTCATGGTGGGTCTGCAGCTTTTGCCCTGTGCACTTCTTCCAAGGACAGGAAGGTGCCTGACAGTGTGCTTGTTAGAGGAGGCCCCTGCTCATGCTGGCTTGCTTGCAGTCTGCAAGCCGTGCTCTTTCTCTACGAGCAATCAGGTGTCTGGCAGCATGCATGCTAGAAAATGCGTTCTCAAGCTGGACGCAGCATGTACTGGCAAGACGCTTCTGAACAGCATTTCACCTTGATGTATGGCAGGGCAGGCCATGAGCTCTGCAGTCACCAGCCACATTCTGTGTACAGCACTGGATTGGATTTTGTTCACAATGCTCTCAAGTTTTGAGCGTGCTGAAACGGTGCTGCATGCGTTTCCAGGTGGGGGGCACTGATGCGCTGCGCCAGCTGTGCGCCAGCTGGCACGGTGCCAAGCCGGAGAATGTCCTCGTCACCGTCGGAGCTGCCGAGGCCAACTCCATCACTGTTGCCTCGCTCCTGCAGCCAGGTGACTCCCATTAATGCGTTCTGCCATGTGCGCTAGTTGCAGTGCGCACTCATCCTGAAGCTGGTGTGGCTGTGTTATTTTGTGCCTAAGCACACCTGGGTTTGCATGTTCTGATTTAAGTGTTGCAAGCGCAAAAGTGGGTCAGTGATGAGGGCGAAGCTTCAGACCACCATTGTTATAGCCATTAAGGGAAGGAGGATATACTTCTAGAGTGAATATTTCGGGTGTCGACTGGATCTGGCACTACTTGAAAAGCTGTGTAGCACATGTCGCAGCGTTTTTGCAAGCGCACCGTGCTCCAATTGACACAAGAGCACCCAAACCCATAGAAACAATGACTCATGCTGACGTGGCAGGTGACCATATGGTGGTGATGGAGCCGGGCTACCGCCAGGTGCGCGGCTGCGCAGTCAACATGGGCGCGTCTGACTCAGCGTTCCCTCTCGACCCCGCGCGCGGCTGGCGCCCCGACCTTGACGCGCTCGCCGCAGCCGTCACACCCGCCACGCGCCTGATCGCCGGTGAGCCTTCCATTTCAAATTTTTAACTCATAATTTCAACATTTTAAGATCCTTTTTTTTCTCTTTTTCATCTTTATTTTTAGAAATATGAAAGTTTCCAAGTCAGGATTTCAAGAGATCAATAAGCATGTGGATGTTGTGGGTGTGGGGGCAATGCACCAGTCTGTGACAAAGACATCATCAGCGATTTCTACTCATTGTCAAAAATAGGCATTCCCTAAGGGCATGTGGCACATGAGCCTTGCAGGGAACAAAAGCTGCCCTGTACCTCTTGCTGCCTTATCTTTCAGAACGCCCATACAATCTGCTTCCGAGAGGTTTTGAGAGCCCAGAACTGACAAAGTTGTGATGCCTGGAAAATGTAACCTCCACATTGCAAGATTGCACCCTAGAACTCTCAAATATCCGCGCAGTGACGAACCCGAACAACCCGGTCGGCACGATTCTGACCGAGGCGGAGATGGACGCGATCGTGGCCGCAGCTGCGAAAGTGGGAGCGTGGATTCTGGCTGACGAGGTGTACAGGGGAACGGAGCTGCAGACAGACGAAGTGACTCCCAGCTTCTGGGGGCGGTATGAGAAGACTGTGTGCGTGGGCAGCCTGTCCAAGGCTTTTGGGCTGCCCGGGCTGCGGCTCGGCTGGCTCATTGCGCCGCCGGACTTTGTCGAGCAGGTGCGAGCTGAGGCATTGCTCCCGGCCAGCTCAACAATGATTTGATGGAGAGAGCTGCTTGACCTCAACAATGCTGCTGATGCGCAAGGCAGCCTTGATGGTGTCAATCTGCCCCCTTATGAAGTTCTGCAAAGCCTCAATTCTCACAACAGACTGGAAGAAAGTTTTGCATTGTTGCCTGAGCAGCGAGGCTTCAGCAGGGCGTCAGCATGGCTTTCTATGCATGCATGCATGCATGCATGCATGCATGCTATGATGATGAGGGCTTATGCGTCTGAGTTCTGGGATGTGGTTCTGGTCTGCCCAGAGGTTTGAAAATAAAGACTCCCTGAGACAGCCAAAAGTGCTGTCTGGGCCACCGTGAATTCATCTTTTGAGGCACTGTCAAATGCTGCAGGCGTGGAGGCGCCATGAGTATGTCACAATCGCGGCGAGCACGCTGTCCATGCACCTCGCAGAGATCGCGCTCTCTGCTGAGACCCGGCAGCGGCTGCTGGCGCGCAACCGGCGGCTGATGCGGGAGGGGTGGGCGCGGCTGCAGCGCTGGGTGGATTCCTCGGGCGGCCTGCTGTCGGTTATTCCCCCGGCCGCCACCGCGCTCGGTTTCGTGCGCTACCACCTGGATGCGCCCAGCATAGAGGTGCGTCATTATTCAACACAGCACCATGAGATGCAGGCGAAAGGGGTCCTCCAGAATATCGCCTGCCCAAATCCAAACCGAACTGCAGAAAGAAAGGCTAGGTACAGTACATCAAAACAACAGCATTTTTGAAGACGGAGCACACAGAATCACATGCGATCAAGCGTGTGCATGCATGCGGACAAGCTGTAGCAACTAGGACGATGTGGCTAGTTTTTGCCCAGTCATTGGCACCTGGATGCCTACTGCATGGTTAAAAATCTGGGTGCATCTTGAGTGAACGCAGAGGTAATGGTGTCGTAAGCATGTGGCAGCTGCCGAGTGAGAGAGAGCGAGAAAGTCCTGCTGGAGCACACTGCTGCAATGCCAGCCTATCGTTGCGACCCCGAAATACAGTGATGATGTTGGGGGGAAGTGTCTGGCTACCGTCTGCGCAAATCTGTTCTCTCAGCGAGTTTCTTCAGGGCTTTTATGCGACTTGTGTAGCCTGAACTTGTAGCCTTGGGCAGACTATGCCCACAGACTGCCAGGGCCAAGCCATTTGGTTGGTGGGGTTAAGACATCTGCGCGTGGTGGGGCATATGCAGATACTGCTTCTCACCATCATCTCCTATGCAGCACAAACGACAATGCAACCGTGCTTAATAACACCGCTGTCGTTGCAGGTGGCGCACAAGATTCGCACGGAGGGAGATGTGCTCGTGGGTGCAGGCGCGCACTTTGGCGTAGAGCACCACTTGCGCATCACCCACGGCATGGAACCCGAGTTCCTAGAGGGCGCCCTGCAGAGCATCAGCCGCGTCCTGGCATCGGCGAGCGCTGCTGAGTCAAAGTGACGGCAGTGAAGTGCCTTTGTGGCTCAAATCGGATGCAGAGAGAAGCCGGTCACCGGCCAGGGCTGCTGAGACTCAATGGCAGAAATGGGGTGTCCTTGAAATTCCAAAGAGGGAATGCAAAGAGAGTCCTGGCATCGGCAAGAGCCGCCGTGCGTGAGGGACTACAGCAAAGTGTCTCTGTTGCTCAGAGTGGATGCAAAACCAGTCTTGGCATTGGCGCTCCCCGCTGAGTCTCAACGATGGCAGTGAAGTGTCTCTGTTGCTTGGAGTGGATGCGGGAAGTGTCCTGGCGTTAGCACGCCCCGCTGAGACCAAATGAAAATGGTGAAGCTTTTTGTTGGTCAGAATGGATGCATTGAGAGTCCTGGCAGCGGTGTGCGCCACTGAGTCTCAATGACAAAATTGTGGTGTCCTTGTAGTTGCACAGAGGGGATGCAGAAAGAGCCGTTTGCGCTGCTGAGTCTCAATGACGACAATGAAGGTTCTTTGTTGATCAGAGCGAATGCAAAAGAGATCTGACATCGGCGCGCGCCGTTGAGTGTCAAATGACAGGATTGTGGTGTGTCTGAACAGCTCAGAGGGAGTCAGAGAGAGAAAATCATTGTAGATTAACAGCAAAGCCATTGACACTGTGCGCACATGCATGCCTGGCAAATCTTGCTGCGAAGACATCATCAAAACATAGCAAGATTGATGGTTTTCTGAGCTCAAGCAGAATATCAATCATTTGAAAGCAAACAACTGCAGTTCCTCTTCAGATGGAAGCCAGCATTTGAATGGAGCTGCCCAGGATCGTCCTGCCCAAGTAGGGCTGCCCAACTTCCATCAATCTGGGAATGCAGAAATGGATTGATACAAATCAGATGTGGTATGATTGATCACAGTTCCAAGCTTCCTGGGTAACTGTCAAAATTTTGAAGATGTCGAACATATACCTGAGATCCTGTAGCGCACGTTTGGTCAGACAACATGATCGACGCATGGGTGTATGCAATGGTTGAGTGCTGTTTGAGGGCATCAAGGTCATTAATTTCTATTTAGCAAATTCACTCCGCTCCAACTTCACGCAGAGACACAAAGAGATTGATAGCGAACTACAGATTTTTGGAGCAACTAAATGCCTCCATCTTTCAATCGCTTCAGTGATGCTGCCCTAGAGGCGGGGACATTGTCCCAGTCGGAGAAGCTTGTAATAGTAGGCGGCTGCACACGGTCACTCGGATGTGGCGCATTGACATACGCTGCTCTAAATTGGTAAGATTCCCACATCCTGTGCTCACTTTCTTTCGTTTGATGGTACCCAGTGGCATATCCTTAGTGCTAGATGATTTAAGCTCAAGCATCCATTAATCAAGGCTGATGTGTATATGAATTGTGTGCCTAATCAAACGTGCCTGTGCCGTAAACAGGAAAGTCCTCCTGGCAGAGCCTCTGCAGCTGCAGAGCTTGGATGATCTCATATGGGGTGGAGTATACATCGAGAAAGCTCTTGGTATTATCCCATCCAACACTCGCAAGTTACATGATAGTATTTGCAGGTTTCAGCTGTGTCTTGCGTGCTTGGCACCAACTTCAGCGGACGACAGAAGGAGTTCAGAAGGATGCCTGAAGTGTTCATCTTTGCAGGGCTTGGGACCGCCCTCTACTTTGGGCTGCTGACTCTGCACTACCTGGCCGCCCTGTTGCCAAGGCCAAAGCCTGCGAAATGGTTTGTCCTCTCCCTGTACCTGCATGGAACTTTTGGTCCCATCTGATAAGCTGACAAGCTTCTGTTGCTAACTGCAGACACTGTCTGGCAGGAGCACCTATACTTGATCCTAAGCCTATTGAGCCAGCAGGAACATCGTGAATAGTGGGATGTTGACAATCACAATTGCCTTTGTGCATATTCTGGCCCAATCACAATTTCTGCAGGCCTCACAGAGTGATGTGGCTGGCTCAGGGTGAAGGAGCTCAGAGAGGGGCAGAAGACGCTTCTTTCCAGCGCAAAGAGGATCACTGTCAGCGGTGGGAACCCTCAGACTCCAGTGGCAAAATCAAGCGCCCCTACAAAGCCAGCCACCCCCAAACCGACACCACCCTCCCTCGGCCCCCCATTGGTGTGTGTCCACAATTCTCCCGTTCCTGCTAGGCATCCAAACCTAGCTGCTGAGTAGTGCATGCAAACATCCTTTGTACAGTCACCTTGCATCATCTGTCTGAGCACAATTCGTACCATAGTTTGCCTCTGCCCAAATTCTCATCTTGCTTTGTATGAATCATATCCTCTGCTTATTGCTATACAATTGATCTACAATCTGCAATTGAGGAGGCTGAGCATGTGTGTGCTGTGCAGAGAACAGCAAAGCCCATCGCATCGCCAATGACCCCCCAGCAGCAGAGAGGGGACTCTGGGGGAGGCCCCTACACACGAGGATCCCCCGCTTCACACGGGAGTGGACTAGGATACAGCACACGGGTGGTCTCCACTCCTGAGCAGCTGCAGCGCTACATGGTGAGCTGACTGCTGCGCAGAAGGAATCAGACACATCTCAACCGCAGCAATGCAAACGGAGTTGAGCAGAGTTTTTCCGCTGAAAATATCATTCTAGCAAGCAGAGACTAGTCAGCAGGCTGATAGTTATTGGCAAGTGAAGGTGTCTACGCAAAGAGCCTGCTGTGCACTTGCAGCATGCAGTGCCAAAGCGGCCTCTTCTGTTCCGGTGAGGCGCGCCCTTGGGGGCTTTATAAAAAGAATTCTGAAATGTGAAACTGTAGGACTCATTTGAGGCCAGCACGAGAGGGAATGCCAGCCCAGAACCCGGCTACGGAAATTATGGCGGGTCGCCGTTCGGCTACGGGGTCACCGCTACGGACGCCTTGCCGCTCAGGTACGGCACCGGCACGGCCGGCGCCGCCACACCGCCCGGGACTGCTGTGCTGACCTATCGCCCGTCGCTGCAGGTGAATTGTCAAGGGGCGCGGAACCATGCCAGAGCTTTGTGCAACTTCAAACTGGCCTTGATTGGATGACAAATTGCTGGTTGACGAGCATGGCTGAGTTGGTCCAAGGACTCTCGGCCGGCGCAGTCTCCTCTCTTGGGTACATGCCGCACCATGCAGTCTGCCAACATTCCCAAATATGAGACTTGGTTGATGCAGCCATGCATGCACTAGAGGGCACACTTGTCATTTTGTGTTCTTCCTGCTCTTCATGTAGCATGCATTTGCATGTGAGACGCAGCGCGCAGCCACGGCCAAGGCACTGCTGCCGTTTTGTATCGTGCATCTTTTAATGCGGTGCTGCATACAGCCGCGGTCTCCGCGCCAGGGCAGGTAAACAATTTCCTGTTATAGTACATTGTAAATATGCGGTGCTGTGCGCAGGCGCGGGGCAAGGCGGGGTCGCCGCACCGGGGAGACGGGCGGCTGTCGCCATCGAGCGTGGAGACGTTGGAGGCGGTGTTGGCGCGGCTGGCGACCGGGCGGCGCACGCTGGAGGTCTGGACCGAGCAGCTGCGCTCCTGGCTCGCCTCCGAACTGCTGCAGCCCCTCGACCGCCTCGCCGCCACGGTCCAGAAGGTGCGGCAACAATCCCCCGAGCCTTTCAGCGATTTTTTTCTTTGTTGGATCCAGCGGTCTCGATGCTTGTTGATGCCCAAATGGGACTGGGAGTCCGAGATATGGGGCTCCTTTCCAGTCTGATAGGCGCTCAAGTGCACATGTGTGGATTGCCGCCGACTACGATACTAAGGGGCCCTGTACGGCGTGCAATCAAGGGACAGTGATGCCAGACTTCATACTGCTTTTTTGCCACCCTAGCGCTGGCGTAACCTCGCTCACAACCACAGCGACGGACATAAGCTTTTGGCCGTCTACAGCTGGAGGAGGTGAATCGCACGGGGGTGGTTCTGAGCGGGGCAACACCTGCACCTGGCAGTGGGAAGGCAGCAACTGACTCTGGCTTGCCGTGGTCTAGAGCAGGAACTGTTCGCTGACAAGTGCTGATGTCCCGTAAATACGCTGTCACACAGGACGTGATAAAGGCTACTGCGGATCTGGGCTGGACGGGGCTGCAGCTATCAGAGCTGGATGCCGACACCGAGGCTGCCGGCTCCGGCGCCGCGGCAAAGGCTGGCACCGGCGGCCGCGGCGGCGCGCCGGAGGCGGACGAGGCGCTGCTTCTGGCGCAGCTGCGCGAGCAGCTGACGCAGCGGCTGCGGCAGCAGCCGGCCCAGCCGCCTCCCGAGATTGTCGCCTGCCTCAAGGTCTGCCTTGTTGGTGCCATTGTTTCTCATTCTTCTGCATTCAACATGGACACAAGATGCTCTCAGAATGGAGGAGGGAAGCACGTGTCGCAGAGAGGCAGTTTAAATTTCTCAATGCATTGAAGTTTTATGGCATTTCTACATCCACGCATCTAGCGTGTGCATCAATGGGACCAAGGTTTGCTACAAAGCGCTCTTGCTTTACTTGCGCGGACGTCCTCCATTCACAGCTCTCCACTGTTCTTCTTCAGAGATCAGGTGCCTGACAGAAAACTAAAAAGGTAAACGCCCGTCATAGCCAGTGAACCGGTTCCAGCGGGGATCAGATGCCCTAAAAAGGAAAAGATATAAAGAAAGTAGCGCTGGTCGCAGGCGGTGAACCGGTACCAGCAGCTGGCGGCGCTGCTGCGTGGCGAGCAGCCGCGCGCGCTGCTGCCGCCGACGCCGCGCGGCTACGTGGCGGCGCGGCTGCGCCAATTGGCGGCCGGGCCGGTGGTGGCGGCCTTTGACTGGGACGGCGGCGGCTCCTGGGGCGGCAAGCCCTGGTCCCCCGAGCTGCCCACCGACTCTGCGCTCCTGCTCTATCTCTTCGCTGCCTTCCTCACGGTTCGCGCATGGCTTTTTTGTTCTGTGAATCCCTGGCCCCGGTGTGTCTCGCCAAATATGGCCCCCTGCAGTTTCCTTGAAAGAGCAGGAACAGCAACTTCCACATTCTTCCTGACAGCAGAAGGCAAAGAAACGTTGTCGTGGACCCAGACACTTGCTGCACTGGCTGGCAAAAGGTTTCCTACCTGCTCATCTCTTACTACATCAGAAACTTTGAGGTTGTTGTGAAGCGAGCAAATGCAGCTCAGCACATGTCGTGCCTGGGGCATTTGTCGTCATTGCGGATTGTCTGCCCTGTGTTGTCGTGTGACCCTTCCAGGGTGCATCTTTGTCCATCCATTGCTTCTGCCAAATGGGGGTTTGGAGAGGCGCTGTGGCAGGTTTGCATGGAACCTAGGGCAGAGTCCCTCTCCTGTGAAATCATCCGCATGGTGCTGGCACCACCGTTTCTGCTGTGCCATGCGCGTGCTCACCGCTGCATGCACAGACGCCCAAGTGGGTGGAGCCGTATTCTTGTGCGCCATAATACATATTTCGGGTTTCCTGTAAGGACTCGTTGCAAGGGCCAGAGTGCTGGCAGAGTTTTCTGATGTGTGGCTGTGCTGGTGCATGCGCAGGCGCCCAAGTGGGAGTTTGCGTTGGAGGAGGTGGGGCAGTCCCCCCAGCAGGCGGGCCCCCTGTTCCTGGGGGCGCTCCCCCCGCGCCCCCCGCCCGCATTCTCAGCCATCCTCTCCTTCCGCCCCAACGCCAATGCCCTCTCCAGGCAAGCACCTAAATTCAAATAGATGTTCCTTACTAAATATTCCTTTTTGTACCGTATTTACATGACTGAGGCAAGGTGCATGTAACAAACCCTGCATATATCACTGGTAAGCCTGATGATGCATGTCAAAACATTGCATGTACGGTGATTGGCGAACAAGCAGCCGATTCTTGCTAGTGTGGTGCCTGCAGAAGGCACTGCACAACCCATAAAGGCATGCACCTTGCCTTGCTCTCTAGGGCTGACTGATTTTGGCAGCCCAAATTTGCATGGGACGGCATTAAGCTGCCTTCATAAGGTGCCTTCCTGACACTAGACAAGAACCCTGAGAAACCGGAGAAGTCTGAGTCATGTCAATCTATGTCCACAGGAACTCGGCCGCCATCTTGGCATTGGGGATCTCTTCACGCGAGCCGCACTTCACACTTGTGCTGGGCGGGGAGCCGGCCCTGACGCTGTGCCACCACAACGCGCTGTTTCACACCATCCTGCTCTTCCTGCAGGCAAGCCATTTTTGCTAGCAACGGCACTTGAGCTTGAAAGGAAGAACAAAAGAAAGGATGATTGTGTATGCAGTATTTTCACGCCACTCTAGGAAGGCCAGTTGCGTGCCAATTGCATTGGCTACCTACTCGAGAGGGCAAGATCTACTGCTCTTCCTCCAGGCAATTCATTCTTGTGGTGCTCATATTCTTGTAGCTGGTTGCAACAGTGACTGTTGAACAGTCCACTACACTTCTAATATCTTCGGCAATTGGCCTTATCACGCAGCGACTGTTTCAGCTCCAAGGAACAGTGTGTTGTATGCTGGGTCCATGCACTTGGGGGAGGTCAGCGCTGCTTGCCCCACTTCAGCTCTGGTCTTGATTGTGTCGGGGAGACTGAGACTGAGTGTCAGGGGAATAGAGGGTTGGAGAGTGGAAGATGTATAATGGGGGGTGTTGAGCTGAGAATCATATGTTGTTTGCTGCAGAATGCCAAGCTGTCAGGAGAGGGATTCATCGGCGACCGCAGCTTGGATTACTTGAAGCTGTCTGCCGTGCTCAAGCCGGGGGACCCTGTCTATTCCATATTCTCTGGCCGCTGGTTTGGCCTCTGGTAGACTCCCCCCGGACCTTGGGCGAAAATGCATGTTGATGCGCTTGTGCTGTGCTCACGTGAGTATACGCTGACATTTCAATGGGACATATTCACTTTTAGTGTCATCACAAGTGCAAATCAATGGCGTTATAAAGTGCACCTGCCATGCAGACAACACCTGTGGTCGAGGGAAAGTGCATCGTGTGCTTGAGAGGTGAAGTTGAGTGGCTTTTATTGCGCAATGTTCAGAGGCTGCTGCATGTACGTTTCATAGGTTGTAACAGATGTGATGGGCAGGCCATTTAGGGACTTGAAAGGATTTGGCATGGGCATACGCGGATGTGTTCGTGCGGATTTTTGTTACAGAATGCTGCAAGGCACAATTGCACCCTAGGAGTCTGCCGGTGATCAAGTCATCGCAGAAATTCATTCCAGACGGGTCCTCGGCCCAACTGACCCATACATCATGATGTCTGTCGTTGAAACCAGTACAGACCTCACATTGAGCGCCCAACATTCTATGTGGCCATGACTAGAAGGCACAGGCTTCCTCCTGTCCACTCCTCTGCCCACAATAAATCCTGCACGGAAGGTAAACAGTTTTTCAGCACCCTCACTGCAAGCATGCTTTCTTGCGACGTCGATAAAGCACAGCAGTTTCGAGCACTTTGAAGCACCAACTGCTGTGCCAGATCATTAAAAGCATGCGATCATATGGGATATCAAACAAACGGTGTGAGAGCCTCTGATGAATGCTATACGCTGGCTCACCGGCTGCAATGTTCACATGAACTCGCGCTCCTTTCGCCCATACTTGCGGTCGCTCTTGTGGAACTCAGACTTGGTGATGGCGTAGAGCAGGCAAGGGAACGCCACCACCCATTTGGCGATGGTCCACAGATTGTCGTTGTCGAACTTGTAGGTCAGCTCGATGTGCTCCCTGTTGGTGCCCCATGACTCCACAAACTTGTTGCTCTTGACTGGCAGGTTTCCTGCGAGTCTCTGCTGCTGGTACCCTGCACCACAACAGGTTCGATGGCGATAAGGCAACCTAGAATTCAAAATGAATTTAATCTACAACATGGTGGCAACTGGACCCAGGATGGAAAGGTAGGTCATCCTAACAGGATGAAAGCCACTCCCGTAAAAGCAAGAACACTTCTGACCTGTAACACTAGGACTAGCTTCTGTTCTCACTCATCTTTGAATAATTAATTAGTTTAAGAATCTCATATTTTAGAAAAGTTGAGCATCTTCGCTACACTACTGCTCTGCTACACCACTGCCCTAATGGTGCTCGATGTCTCTCAGAAATGGGAGATTCAGAAATGTACAATAATCTTTCTGTGTGGTAGCAGAGGCCTGACAATCTGTCACAGAACAGAGGTGATACATCCCTTGCATAAAGGAAATGTGCACCCGTTGACTTACAGCCCTTCCATCGACCAGATCCATACCTGAAGCTTTCTGTGTACTAAGAAGAGCCCTCGACGCAGTCTGTGCGAGGCCCCGCAAGCTGCGGGACATCCTGAGCCCTGCCCTCAAGTGCACTGCCTGAATGCTCAAGCTGCAGCAGCAGAAGTCCTCGAGAAACTTTCGGCTACTGGCCCATACAGAAAGTTCTGAAACACACTTTCGTCCCTTTCTCCTCCAAATCGGTGGATGATGGTGAGATTTCTTTGGTCCTGCACTGATGCTCCTGGATTCTCGATATCTTCAATCCCAAGATTAGAACAAATGGGGATTTGAAGCATGGGGTTGAGGAGACACAATGCACCAAAAGCGCATGCTGATGTACCCCCTTGGGTTTCTTAACGCCATCATTTAGGTTAGATGTACTCTTTGATGTGTCAGGGATTAAGTGCACTTACAGGTCTGACACCCCTAGAAAGTTTTATCCTGCATCCAAACGCCGGCCACAGGCGCGTGTGGTCGGCCTGTTGACAGCTGAGATCTCTCTTCTAGACTGCAGTGCACTGCAAAAGAAGTTTGAAGTGCGCACATCATTACATGCAGTGCAGTGTATCATAATTGTGTGCTCAAGCATCAAGCGAGAGCTGCAATAGCTGGCTATTTCCAGCTTACTTGCACAAGGGCCTACTTTGTCAGATCATCTGATAATCATCGGATGATTGCAGATTACTTGTAGGCACCCGCTGCTCGCAGCAAATTACCATGCCACGTCAGTGACACAACTAATGCAGCACAAGCTCTGCCACAGTAGGCCTTCTAAACTAGAGCTCTCCCCGCCTCTCAAAGTGTAAAGCAAAATTTATTGCCTGTCATATCTCGAAATGAATTCATCCCCGGCCTCAGTCGCCGTCACGTCCCTCAAAGGCCGAGTCATTGAGTGCGCAGCAAACGGCAGCTTTGTGGTGCCCCGAGTACATGCGTATCGCATCCCCGCTTGACAGGTCCCATAACCGCGCGCTGCAGTCGGACGATGCCGTCACCAGGTAGGCCGCGTCGACCGAGAAGACACAATCCCACACCCACCGCTGATGCCCTGCAGTGCATGCAGAAAATTGTGACACACTTGTCAAGAGCGATACTCTCTGCAATACGGTATCCTGCTTCATGTCACATGCACTTCCGAGGCTCATCTGTTTGGAAAGGAATGCAGCCATGCCCCTACTTGGGGCATAGCGATCTCTGATCCAATCAAAAGTTGAAGGATCACACCTGTCAGGGATGTTTGGTTGACGGCGCATCAGGGCCCACCCATATTGACAGAGACTGAAATTGCAATTCTGCTTGCCACAAAAGGTATAACAGGGCAACACAAGGTGACAGAAAGGCATGGAAAGCTGTCAGTTTGCCCAAAAGGTGAAGGTAAGGTCAAGGACGCAGTGAGAGCAAGTGGCAGAGGGTCCCACCTGTGAGGGTGCGGTCGAGCGAAAAGCCATCCAAGCTCCACAGCTTCACGGTCTTGTCAGCGGACGCCGTCGCCAGCTGGCGCACATCCGGGCTCAGCAGGCACTTCAGGATGTAGTGCCCTGAAAAAGGATGCAGACGCTCAGCAGACATCTAGCACCTTCCTTAAAATGCACACTTTTATTTTCTGAGCGCCAGCCATGAACCAGCTCTAAGTGTCACTGCACAGATATTCAGGTCCCACCGCATCAAGCCCACACAGTCTAGTACAGCCCTCATGCCCTTCTCTTGGATCCAGCTCTTCGCAGCAGCAGCAGCTGCTGACACAACCATCAATGTGTCTAAACTTCAGTTTGGGCAAGGAATGTCATTGGCAAGGATGCTCATATCACGGGACAGGTAAAGCACCGGGGTGTGCGCGCAGCTTGTGCAGCGGCTCAAAGTGGGTCGTGAGAGAGCCTCCGCGCATCATCCGCCACACGTAGCACGTCCCTGGAAAGATCACATTACTCACACTTTTAGCATGCAGTGGTGTCGGGCCCTATGACCAGGACTTCAGCCGTCGGCATTTGCCAAAATGCACAAGCATGGCCACGGCATTTGGACCATTGTATTCTCAATGCAATGGTCATGGTACTTTTGCCATGGTCGTGCTCAAGCTGACTCGTCAGTGCAGCTGAATTTGCTCCCCCTTGTGCAGTCATACCTACCCATGCTTGCGACCAGAAATAGGCATCATCCGGCACTACATGCACCACAGGTGACTGCACAACCACGTTTCAGCCATTGTACACGACCTGGAGTCCTCCTACACTCATTGCTGAAGCAGCAGATCTCGTGCAACCCCTGTCTCACTACTACACATGATATTATATATGTTGCACGCTTTTCCTGCCAAAAGGCAATGTGCGCCCTGCAGACAAGCTGCAGTGAAATGCTGCCACAATTCTACCCCTCGATGGACTCGCCAGATCCAAGCAAGACCCAATCAACCGTGGGCACGATGATCAGTTTCTATACTGGCCCCCGCCAGCCGGGCCCCCACACGTACACATTATCCAGTCCAAAACATTAGGCCCCTGTCGTCAGGGGACTTAGAGCACAAAATCAGGGCAAAGGGAGAGTGCAACAGTGGGCACGGTGCTCAGTACTTATACTGGCCCCCGCCAGCCGAGGCCTCATCAGTACACGTTATCCAGTCCAAACCACCAGGCCCCTGTCTTCAGGGGACTTGAAGCGAGGATTAAGGGCTCAAGGAGAGGGTTCACCCTGGTTGTTGGCAGCGACAACAAGGGAGCCGTCAAGAGCGACACTGAGGCTGCGCACGGCTGTGCCAACCTCGGGCACGAGCTCGCAGCTGCATGCGTTGGCCGTCAGGTCCCACACGCGGATGTTCCCATGCTGGTCGCCTGCGCAGGACATCACTCTTATCACAATCAGACTAGAAGTGAATGCATGCATGCAAGTCAGCGCGAGCGCCAAAGTAGGGAGGAAGGGCTGCCTCGCTGTGTACTTAGGAGTGCAAAAATACAAGTATCTCCTGGCCCAGGAGCACTAATGTCAACACTGTTAAAACATGTGACAATTGTGAAGAATGCTCAAATGCCAAGCGCTTGAATCCTGATTGTGGGGTGGCATCAGGGTACATCCCTGGAGAATACCAGTGCTCATGTTGTCCAGGGTATGACCTGATGCCACCCCAAGCTTGAAAGGCAGCTGGCACAAGATTTTCTTCCTACTAGCCTCTCAACTGGTACCAACAGCCCATCATGCATGTGAAGCAAGCCCACCATATACCGCATGCCTTTAGAAACATTTGACGAAAGCCTAGCTTTTCCAAAGGCCGCATCTGGCTGTGTGCATGCACTGTGGGTTGTACCAGGTCCTCAGGACCTCACCTGAGATGAGTTCCCCCTGGTTGGGGTGCAGCACTACTGTGTTGACGGCGCCCCTAGATGCATACTCTCGTTGGAAGCCCGGCGCGCGCATGTCCCAGATTTTGACAGTACCATCCTCCGATCCCGAGTACATCCATTTGCTGTCCTTCTGGAAGCCGACCTGTTGGCGGATGCAGACTCAGGTTTGCTTTGTAACATAAATCTGTACAAGGAAGATATCAAGCACCCTGCTCGCAGTTTGCCAGCTCTCCTGCGTGGCACATATAAGCTGGACAGTACCTGCCCAGTAATCTTGTGGGGGGATTTTGCCCCGGTTGAGTGCTGAGATCATGTAGGTTGAAATCAGCTCGCGCCCCACTTTCTTCGTTGAGTGCAACATGCATGCAGTAATGACAAAAAGGGAATAGCCCAATATGTGCAGCACAAGAGCATATCCGATGATCAGCCACTGTCAGTAGCGCAACGCCTAGCCAAGCAGGACTAGCAATAAAGTCACGAGCTTTTCAGCCAAAGAGCTGATGGAGTATGAGTACAGCAGTGAATCAGGGCAGCTCATCATATCTGGTGATGCATGACATGCAGGGGAGGCTTGTTGTGAACATGCAGGCACAGCTCAACAGCAGATTGTGAGTTTGGCTGAGTAGATTGTGTGCAGGAGGGACTTACTGCTGTGACGTTGGCGGTGTGGCCATCATAGGTCAGCACGGGCTGGTTGTTGTTGGACTGGACCTCATAGAGGCGGATCTGGGGGTTGCCAGCTGCTGCCAAGAGCCTTTTGTCTGTCGTAATCTCGAGCTTATTGACCTGTTGCAACACACTGGACATCAGTGCACAATCAAGCTTACTCTTAGGAAGTGGATTCGTTGAACTATAAATCAGGTCTGAAAACTTTGCACAAGAATGTCATTTCTCTGTCTGATAGATTACGGCAATCAGTCACCTGGCTATCGCCGTATTGCAGGGTGCGGTAGCAGATGCCACTGGTGGCTTCCCAAAGTTTTATCGTGTGATCATATCCTGCAGTGGCCAAGATCACTTGTGACCCCATGTGCCCTACGGGGGCCGCATGGTCACTCTGCCGTTGTCACCATTACCGAAATTCTCCTTTTGATTTAGTGAATCTGAACAATACGATACACTTGTTCAGCAGCAGGAAAACTGACAAGTCATAAGTTACAATAAGTTGCCTTTCAATCACGTTCTCGGAGGCTGCCAGCTCCTTTACCGCTGATAAGACAAATTTCAACAATTGACAGCTTGTGCAAGAGGGCAATTTGCGTGGGGCTTGTGTTGAGGGCTCTGTCAAGCTCACATTCACAAGCATGCTCCAAAGTAGGCAACGACGTCGAGCTTGGATTGGCGTAAAGAGAAAGACTCCAGATTCCACATTTGATGAATGACGATGTACATTGCATTTTAGATTTTTTGAATCAGGCAAGGCTTGAGGATGTGTTGACCCAGGTTGCGATTGCTGGTTGATCACGAACCTAGGTGACATGGCAGCGCTGAAGTTCTTCAGTGTGGCTGCTTTTTTATCTGTACTATGCGTCTTATCCTCTTGCAATGTTTCTGATGTTTCACCGGTACGGTCAGAACGGAGCTTCACCATCGAGAACAACCGTTTCGTGAAGGATGGCAAGCCACTCCAGATTATTTCGGGGAGGTGCGTCACCGGCCTAGTTCGACTCGATGATTGCTCTGGAGTTTGCTATTTACTTCATTTACATCAGTGGATGTTGTCTCAAACGGAGTCACAGAAAGACTAAGTAGAATATCTGACGTCAGCATCTTGATGGCCAAACGGAAAGCCAGAACTGCTAGCAAACACTCAAAGTTTGGTGTACATCACAATATACTACAAAAACTTCCTTGTTTCTACCGATCACAGAGCAGGGCTTTTGCCATTTTGTTGGGTTGCAATAATCGCTTACTAGACTGATTGGACAACGTGTTCTTGCAGCATTCACTACAATCGCATCCATCCAGCATACTGGAAGGACCGCCTGCAGCGCGTGCAAGCAATGGGCCTCAACACAATCCAGGTCAGCCTTGGTTTCTTTCAAGTTCTGTCATCCTGTCTTTCTTTGCTGTCTTGCTGCATGCATGCCCGCATTCTCCTCCCTGGTGCTCATGCAATCACAAGAGTACATGCAAATGCGAGATTGGAAGGGCAGATATTGAGTGTTTTATATTTCTTGTGGTCCTCCCTACTTGTTCAAATTCAGCCTACTCCTATGTGTGAATCGGAGCTCATGCACTAAGAGACCATGCATCTGAGAATTTTGAAAGGGCAGCTATCATTGCTGCTTTTGAACTCCTTCTTTGTGAAGCATTCCATTACAGCATTGAAAGACTGATGCTCTACGTGCTAGATGGTTTAGAAGTGACGCGCAGCTGTATGTGCCGAAAGACTGATGCTCTACTTAAGGTTGATTGCTACTTGCTCTCTGCAGCTGTATGTGCCATGGAATTTCCACGAGCGTAGCCCGGGCACATTCAAGTGGGATGGCGAGGCAGACATTGAGAGGTTCCTGGATATCGCGCAAGAGCTGGGCCTGAATGTGCTGCTGCGCCCTGGGCCCTACATCTGCGGCGAGTGGGACTTTGGTGGCTTCCCCTGGTGGCTTGCCTCCTCCAAGGCGCGCGCCGATTCGTACCAAACGGGAGTAATCTAAGAACATGCTTCACCAGAACTACAACAATTTTTCACTTGGCAAGATCATGCCCTCTCCAATGAACCGATTGGCGTTCTCAGGATCGTCACGCCATCCTATGCATGTGCCACGTGTGCTGGGGTCATCATTTCCCGGCTGTCCAATCACTCTGTTAACTGCAGCGTCATTGTGGAACATCTGGGTTTTGGTGTCCCAGGGTCTTGCAAATCATGTCACACGTCATTGACATCGTGTGTCCTGTTCAGGTGGAGGGTGGGCGCACGATGAAGCTGCGGGTGAATGATGCGGCGTATCTGGGTCACGTGGACCGCTTCTGGAACGTGCTGCTGCCCAAGATGGCACCCTACCTGTACCACCGCGGGGGCCCCATTCTGATGACTCAGGCGTGCTGCATACCCTTGCAAGCCATTATTTCACATTTTGGATTTCAGGGGAATATAATAGGGACTTCAAGGCTTAAATAGAGACCGAAAGTTGTCTCTAACATGGCTCTGTCTTCTAACCTCAACATAAATAGCACAACTCAAAGATGTGCTTTTAAGCCAAATCAAAGTTTGATGGTTTAGCCTCACTTGACAAAGTGATGTTGCACAATGCCCACGTCAAGAACGAAGCGCCTACCGCTCGGTAGGAGACTTGCACAAGGTGGATTCTGCTGGCAACTGTAGTCATAATGAGTAGTCCTACTCAAGCTGTCACTTGGCTGCCTGTCTCAACGTCATAGTTTATTGTGCGCAGATTGAGAATGAGTACGGCTTCTGCGGTTTTAATGACAAGGCGTACCTCCAACATCTGGTGAACACTGCGCGGGCGTCCCTGGGCGACGAGGCTGTGCTGTTCACCACGGACCCCCCCAATGTGGTCACCATGGGGGGCCTCTATGGAGATGATGTCGTCTCGTGCGTTGCCTTCCGCTCTTGTAGAGTCCCCCTTCAGAGTCCCCTTTGAAGTCGTGTAGAGTCCCCTTTAGACGAGTTTTTATAAGTCTACTGGAGTCCTTTGGAGTCCCTTTGCAATCCTTTGGAGTCCTTCACAGAGTCCCACCCTTGCATCCATGAGATGTCTTAGCTTTGCGGGGAAAGGCCAAATCATGGCAGAAGACATTACAGTCTTTAGGGTCAGGCCAGGACATTTGATGCCATTGGGCCTTCCTGATGGATCATGCATGTCTTGAGCTTGCATGCAGGCTTATCACAATAAGCTTATATTGGAACTGCATGCCCACCTTGTAGAAACGTTTGTGCGTTCAAGAGTGGCTGGCAGTGCATTTAAAACATATTGTTGCTTATGATTTTCTGTGCATGACCGCAGGGTGGTGGACTTTGGGCCGGGCACGGACGTCAACTGGGCTTTCACGGCGCAGTCGGTCATGAACCCCTTTGGCAAATCCCCGCCCTTCTGCAGCGAGTTCTAGTGAGCCCCACTCCTCCTCTTATTTATCTTAGTTATTTGAATAGGAGTTTGCAAACCTGGTGACAGACGAAATCGATGGATGCCCCAGCGCCTCATACAGCTCCCCATATGTGTTGTGATCTGAGCTAAGGTATCCTGATAATTATACTTGATCAGGTCATCCTTTGAAAGCATTTCTCTAATTTCTTGTTGCACTGGGGTGAGGTATGTAATTTTATGTTGCAATGGCGTATGGTATGCAGTTTCTTGTTGCACTGGCGGAAGGCCATGCATTGAACTGTTGTCTTGGTGTGGCCCTATATTCTTCCACCCTTGACAAGCGAAAAACGCTAGTGTTCATGCTGCCTGATCTGGCTGCATGGTGCGCTTGCAGCACGGGGTGGCTGCCGCACTCGGCCGTATTCTCAAATTTGCAATGTCAGAGGGTTGATATAGCATGAAGAACTTATTTAGACGCAGCGATGTGGTTGGAAATATATCGCCACCCTCGTCCAGAGGGGAATATAAGGGTTTGCATCGCCTGACTTCGCTACATGTTGTGCAGCACGGGGTGGCTGTCGCACTGGGGTGAGGTGATGGCCAACACGAGCGCGGGGTTCATGCTGCAGACGCTGTCAGACATCCTCAGCTACGCCAATGGCACCGGCTCCGTCAACTTCTACATGGCCCACGGCGGATCCAACTTCGGCTACTGGGCAGGTGACCTTTCCCTGCCTTATGCCGCTGTTTAATGGTACTGTGACTCCATTGCCTGTGTGTGACAGGCACCGTTACTGCCCGAGCCCGCCTGTACATTCTGACTCTGGGCAGGCCCACTGTCAACGCCAATGTCACCCCAGATTTCACTTCTTTTGACTCGTCAACGTCAACCAAGATGTACCCATGGTTGACATATTCGTTTCCTTGCGTACATCGGTGGCGCTGCCCTGTGTGTCAAGTTTTTTTTTGTGCACTTGCGAATGGCATGCTCAGGCATCTTCCTCATCAACAGTATCAGGCTGCTTAGCTTCATTTTGAGGAGGCACGGCCTGGTCATCATTTGTTTAGCGTCCTGCCAGGACAGGCCCAAACGGTGACTGCCTGCAAGTGACCACCTGCCGGCACATGCGCGCAGGTGCCAACATTGCAGGCAGCATCTACCAGCCGCACATCACCAGTTATGACTACGACTGCCCCATCAGCGAAGCCGGCGGCATCGGCCAGCCCGGCATCGGCGGCGACAACAAGTTCAAGGTGAGGCTACATTTCCCCAGACGGATACCCTCGGCAGCACCTGAATCTGCTAGTCTGCTAAGCGGAAGCTTGGGATGCCCTGTTGTCCGGGGGTGACAACAAGTGCAAGGCGAGCTTACCTGCCTCCCTCCCACACACCCTCCATCATGTGTACTTTTGTTATGCAGATCCAACACTGTTGAAAGGTTCACCTCTCCCTAGAGTCAATCTAGCCCTCGCGGTGGTTTTTCTGTGTTGCTATTGAGTGGCACCCATCCACAGCTGAAGGTTGAGGAACTCTCCATCTAGGGATGCAAGGTATACTGCATGCGGCATGCTGATCTACCTCAGCCAAACCTGATCCACCTCATTGTTTGGCTGGCATGTCTCCTTGGCAAGCTGCCGGTGCAAGCGAAACACATTATAATCCCAAAAATTCTCTTCACAAGGTCCACCTAACAGCCTGGATTTCAAATGCGCGCAGCTGATCCGGGACCTGATCGAGAAGCACACGGACGTGGCACCGCCGGAGCTGCCACCGCCGCCCGTAACGGAGGATTACGGGACGGTGGAGCTGGCGGAATCTGCCACTCTATTGGACCAGCTGCTCGAGCTGTTCCCAGGGGATGGCATCGCCTCTGACCGGCCAGACGTAATGGAGGAATACGGCCAATCGTGAGTTGCCCTCCTTTCATTCTTGGACATTTGTATTCGCAAATGCGTATGGATGGTGTGTACCGTACATGTATGGCCCCAAATGGCAGGGGCCCTCACAAGATATATAAAGAATTGCCTCTGGCAAGCCTGATGTCATGAAGGAGATGGCCAGATGCAAACGCTTTCAAGCACCAGCCACAGCAAGAATTTACTTGAGGCCTTGCATAGAGTGAAGGAGATCTGCACATTTGCAGTGCAGTCTCTGGGCACCAGCTTCCTGAGCACCATATCTTGCTTTCCATTGCGGACATTACAAAAATTTGCAATGTTCAAATCGCTGGGAATAAGTGCCATGCCACAAAGAGGGCGCCCTTTCTGAATTTGGGAGTGCGTTTGGAAGGGACAAGTATTTGAGGAGCTTTTGATTGCAGGGGCGGACTGATATTGTACCGGACTGTAGTCAATGCGACCTCGCTTCAGTCAAATGCCGTGCTGGACATCGGCGAGCCTGTCCGGGATTATGCCAGGGTGAGTCACCTCGTCTGACTTTTCATAGAATTCCATTTCTTTTTCAACAGCATTGTGAGCTTCTCTTATTCCTTTGGTGAGCTTTCAGTGCTGGCAAGACAGCAAATCCACTGCACAGCACTGCAGAGGACAGCCTCACAACACCGCCTGGTGTGACTTGTGCAGCAAGTGTGTTTGCTGTCCAAGATCTGTTTAAAGTTGTGCCATGGGTGCCATTTCAGGTGCTGCTGGATGGGAAGATTGTGGGATTCTTCGAGCGCAGCAACCCCAGGAAGCTTCCCCTGCCCAGCCTCTCCACCTCCAGCGGCGAGGTGCGCTGACTCATCCTCTTGTGATGACTTGTTGGTGTATGACACTACGCACCTTGAAATTTGCAAAGCTGTCGTCGCATGCATCCTATTTCGTGCTGGTGCTGGAGTTCAATATATATGTAAGTGTTTGTCCTTGCTGGCGGGTGCCGGTTAGTTCTGAGCACCGTGCCCACGATTGATTGGGTCTTGCTTGGATCTGGCGAGTCCAACAAGGGGCAGCCTTTACGCGCAGTGTGTCTGCATACGCATCTTGTCTCTGGCAGCAAATAGGTGAAATGATAGTAACAATGTCGGCAGGATGCAGCTTTTGCATGATGCCCTCTCATCTGACCTGCTGAGCAGTGCAGTCACAGAGCTTTAGCTTGAGAAATAGGGGCCTGACATGTTGGGATACTGTGGCTCAGGTAACACTGGACATTTTAGTGGAGGCGTTGGGGCGGGTGAACTTTGGCTGCGTCTGGGACTACAAGGGACTCGTATCCCCTGACGTCACCCTCAATGGTGTGCACTGCTGCATTTCATGCACACCTTATATTATGATCTACCCAAAGTAGCAGCCCTATGTCCTGGATCACAAGCCTGCGCATGCATGTCTGAGCGTTTCCGTGAACTACAGCTGCCACATCTGGGTTACTCCATGGTACAGTCCTGGCAGCTCTAAACCTGCTGAAAGTGCTCGAGACATGTGCACGCATGCGTGCACATGTTGCCCATTTGCACATGCAAAGGCAATTACAACAAACACCAATGCTCAGACATGCATGCAGATACCACACAGGTGCACATGCACAGGCAGTTACAAGGGGATTTGTCCCTCTTAGAGAATCTACTTACTGAAGCAGCCCCTGGTGGAACCCTGCAGGTGAGGTGCTGACTGGATGGCACATCTACCCACTCCAGCTGGATGACCTCAGCAACATCTCCTACAGCAGCAATCCAGTCAGCCAGCCGGGCGCGGCATCGTTCAAATTCGAATCCGAAGGCTCCGAGCTGCTCAAAACGCTTGCGCGATTTGCGGTTGTGCCCGGCCGGGCAGCTGCCGGGCAGCTGCGCGCGCCCAGCGCCGCCGAATCCGGCCCCATTTTCTACAGGTGGGCTGCCCAAGAGCAAATGTGAGGGCAAATGTGAGAGAGCAGCAGAGTGGCATGTGTGCCATATTACAAGGAAAGCAGCCATGATCTGCAGAGCTGCGCTAGACACCCCTGAGGAGTGCTTGGAGTCTGAAATTCTTTCCTGGATCCTAGTCTCGATTTGAATTGTTTTGTTGTGATGCACATGATGCGGTGTCGGAACGTTCTTGCCAGGCTATCCATGTGCCAGCTTGCACAAGCAGCGCACAGCTCTAGCCCTGATTTCTGCCAAGAGCACCACATCCGCAGTGATGTTTGCACGCCCGAGCTGATCTCGGTAGTCTAAACTGTGTGATCTCCTTCCCTGCAGGGGAATTTTCAGCGTCAACTCAACAGAAATGGCGCCAGGCATAGACGGCAATCTGGCGGACACTTTTGTGAGCGTGCGCGGGTGGGGCAAGGGGCTCCTGTGGGTGAACGGCTTCAACCTGGGCTGGTACTGGGCCAGCATAGGGCCTCAGGAGGCGCATTACATCCCCGGGCCGCTGCTGCGCGAGGGAGATAACGAAATCGTGCTGCTCGAGGTGGAGGCAACGCCGTTGGACGCCACCGGTGCGCCCACTCTCTTCCAAAGAAATCCCCTGCCCCTCAGAGGCTCTGTATTCCTCTGGACTCTAAGGCCAGTCTGACCTCTGGGGGCACTCTATCACAAGATATGCGTCAGATATGCAAAGACAGGCCTGGCTCGGTGCAAGGGGCGCTCAGTCAGTTTTGACTCTTGAAATGTGCAAGAAGTTCAAGCTGCTTAAGAGAGTGAGCCTTGGAAGGGCACTGGCATAGCTTGTGCACACCCTTTGTCTGTGCAGTGTAGAGCCTATGCTCTGGCAGCAGGCCAGGATAACCCTCACTGATTTTGTCGCCGGCAGAGGCCCTTGCCAAAGAGCGCTCCTTGGGGCAAAATTACAGTACACACAACGCAGCTGCAGCCTATTCACTCACAGAGCCGCGCAGATACTGCCGCAGGAATAGCTGCAACATCAAGAAGCTGAAGCTTTTGAGTGCACCCTCTTGTGCATGTGTTCCCTAGAGCCTGCCGCCCTTCAGAGCAGCCGATCATTGCAGTTTTGTCAACGGCCATGTCAGTCGTGCCTCGAGCCTCGCGCGCAGTGAACACCTTTGATGGTCAAGCCTTTGTGGTGTGCCGGAGCTTGGCTGGTGAGATGGTGATCACTGTGCGCATGCTGAGAGGTCTGTTGCTGTGTGTGTGCAGTGCGGCTTACGGGGCAGGCAGACTTCTATGGGCCGAGTTACGGCGTGAGGAAGGCTGCACCGGCACGCCTGAGTGCAACGCCGTTTGACCGTTCTGTGTACATGCCAGAGGGTGTCACTTCATTGTCTCAGGGCGAGCCAGCTTCCATGGCACTGCTGCCTGCCTGAGTTCCTGCCAAGAGCTGACTCCCATCACCGAATCTTGTGCCCTTACATGCGTGTTAGATTAGCTGTTCGAGAAGTAATTCCTTGGGGCTTCTCAGTTGTAGGAACCTTTGTTCCGACTGGCTGCTTACGTTTTCAAGGATGCACCACCTTGTTTTTACGCAAGCCTGTCTGTAATCATTATGCGTTGTACTTTTGAAGTGTACCAGCAAATATGCAGTATACGCATGAGCAACAATACCTTGGAAGACCGCCTTGAATACTTATTGCAAGCACTGGTTTATTCCGGGAAGTAAAAACGTAATGCATCATCCAGCTCAGAGCTGCCAGGAAGTTGGCAGCAATGCACTTCTATGGGGCAGCATGTCATTTCTAGATATATCGCAGAAGCTTGGGGTGCAAGGTACTAATTTTTATCAGGCACAGAGTTCTGAGGGGATTCAGGCTGATCGTTCATCACACCACCTTTCTTCAGAGCAATCTGAGCAAGCCAGTCACAACTGTATCTTGTGCTGGGGCACGTTTGACGCTTCTGTTCTAAAGTGGTACAGACATGGACTTTAAATATGTTTCAATTGACACCCATAAGTCTTCCTCAATGATCCATAAGGCAGCTGCTGCTCTGCATCCTAAAGCCAGAGTCTCTGCAGTTCTGATTTGGATTTGGGCAGGCCTCGTGGACCCACGTTGAAGCTTTCCTGCTCTGGTACAGGTGGTCTTCCTGCCCATGTCCTGTCTCTCAATCCAAAAAACACTGAGCGCCCCCTTGACGGAGCCAGGCCAGTCTTACATGCTGCCTTTCCCACCAGGTGCTTTCATGTTTAGCAGGTCGAGCTGGTGCCTTAGCATCCAGTGGATCACACATTGGCAAGCACGTCTGCGGTTAAGACGGCCTAACTTGCCCCTTACATTCACAAACTCTTATTGGGCACAATGACAATGGGAGTGAGACTGTGGGCTGCGCAGTACTTTGTGACGGATCCCAGGAAGAATCTCGCCACAGCAGACTTGTTCTCCCTCATGAGCACCAATGCATCTGCCTTGACCGTGGCTGCATAGTGGCAAATGGCCGCGCCAATGTTGCTGCTGCTGTCATTGTGGACTGCCACCACAACAGGCTTCACCTCTGCTCCTGCAGACTCGGCCTCTGGCATGAAGACGTCTCTCAGGAAGTGGTCCGAGGCAGCAACCTGCAATTTTGCAAATCGGAGAGTCAGGCATCCTCCAATGTGAGAGCTTACAGGTCCAGCTGTCAGGTTGCTACAGGGGATCTTTGGGGAAAGCCAGATCCGCGGAAAATGCTTTGAACTCTTTGCTGATGACTTTGGCAGCTTTGTGCAAATGTGGTGTGTGCTGCTCACCACAGCAGAACAAAAATGAACCACTTGCCAAACTCTGGAAAGTGAAGGTGTTTTTTTACTGACGCAGAAGCTGGAGGCTGAGATCATGGCTTACCATCTCCTCCTCCATAGCTTCCATGTTCTCGTAGGCGAACTCGGCAGCGGCCGCACTTGCTGTGATGGAAGTGGCGAGTGAGCGCGGCTGGACGTGCAGCAAATGATACGTGTACCCTGCACACATGAGCACGAAACCTTGGAACCCTTCTTCCAACCCCTTCTCAAGGGTCGGCCTGTTTGTTGACGTGCGCAGACCTCTCTTACATAGGTTGTAGAGTCTCTGACGCTCGCTCACTAGCAGAATGTGAACAAACAACAAATGAGAGGTCACCTCCCGGGTAGTGCGCGAGGACGAAGTCCACCGCCTTGAGACACTCCTGCAATCAGATGGAACACCATCAGCAGCAAAAAGCTCGACCGTGGATTGATTGGCAGATACATTGCAGAGAGCTGCTAGGAGGTTTCATCTTACTTACAGGATCGATTTTACAACAAGGTGAGCTCAGCGCCGGCATCCTCACCTTGGAGTTGTCAACGCAGATGACGAGCGACTTGACTGCCATTGTGAACGCTTTGTAGCGACTGCGTCTGCTCGAATACGACAATCAAGGTGCAATTTGTCTCCTCGGAACGAAGATCTAGATTCCTTTTCGAGATCGCGGGACTTCGAATCGTTTACGTTATCACAGGATATCGCTGTAGAAGCTTCTTCTAGATCCCAGGAAGCGTCTGAAAGCGGTTTTTGACAGGATTGCAAGGGGGCTCAGCTGACCAGACGACCGGAACGCCATCTCAACTTCTTTTTGGGTGTTGTCGTATGACGAGGGAGGTGACGCACGACGTCGTACCTCCCACTGCCAGGAGGCTTCCATCCCAGAGGAAGCTTCTATCTTTCAAAGTACTTAGAGCAGCAAATGACTGTGTCCTGGACTTATCTCGCTTTTGTGCTTCATGGGCATTGTTCGCCCTATCATTCAATGTAGAAAAGGATTCTGCTGCTTCCAGTGCGGCCGATCATGAAGCGCAAGCTGAAGAGGCTCTGCAAGCATGGAGATGCGGTGGCTGCAGCTGCCCCTGGCGACAACGTGCAAGCTGCAAGCCCCCATCTGAAAGTCGACTGCTCTAGAGATCTGGCTCCTCGGGAGTCATGATTTCCCAGGAGTCCGGCACATAAACATTTCCCCCTTCTATAGCCTCATGTGGTATATATGGCAGCCACGAAGTGGTGGCAGCTTGCGCGGCGGTGGGTGCATGTTGTGCGGTAATGCAGGTTCCTTCGAGGCAGACGAGTTTTCTGAGAATGTACAATCGAGGATATAAGCATGGCAAGAAGAGGGGTTTTGGCCCTTTGTGGTGTGTGGGCCAGTCAGATGCCATCGCAGCTTGGGACAGAGTATCTGTGGTGATGTGCTGTGGGTAAAAGGTAGCAAAGAGCCATGTAGGGAGAATGCTGCAGATTTGCCCAGAAAGCCATGTATCTCTTGAGACTAAGCCACGAGAATCTTTGGAGGCCCCACTAACACACCAGAACCTGGGGCAAATTTTTTTTGCCAGCACTTGATTTAATGCTTCCTGCAACCGTCCATTGCCATGCATGGCAGATCTCTGAATGCTCCGCAAACATAGTTTCTCATGCCATGAAATTCGGCACTTTGTCGCAGGACGCAGCACGTGCACGGACTTTCGAGCGTTCAAAAAATTGGCTGACACACAGTATATTGTCCCTGCACATCTTGCCAGTACGGCTCTATGTCTTGAATTGCCTGAGCTAAGTTTCACAAGTAGTGCCGCAACACGAGGATCTATTTTGAAGACACTGCACATTGCCACACAGTCATCGCAATCATCATCCAACTTGTTGCAAGTCATCAGGAAAAACTTCTGCAAGGGCGCGTCACTGGAAGGGTTTGTCACTGTCACTGACTCGAGGCTTGATTCAAGCAGCATAATTGCCTCACTATGACAGGAGGCTAGACACCTTTTTTTTATCCCTGGTAGCCCATATGACGCATGCATGCGAAAGAGGATGCATCGCTGCTCAGACTGCTGCCAAGGCCAGTAAGGAATGCCTGGTTCACAGCAAAGAAATCACAAATTCAGGTGCAAAAACTAAGGAATTGACCGTCCTTGTTTATGTAATAGCACTAAAGCAATGAAAGTGCAGGTACTACCTAGTAGATTGGTTTTGACAAAAACGTTGCATGTACACATGCATCCTAGGGCCTAATTATCAGTACTGCTGTTGTACATGTGCTGTGGACTGATACTTTCTGAAGTGTCTTCCATTTGCTGAGAATGCCAAGTGCACTGCAGGCGCTTGCTAGTAAACATGCCCATAAACTGATCAGCGCGGAACCTCCCACACGCTCCACTGTTGACCGAGGATAGCAGCAAGCACATAAACCCAGTGATGGTTGCAGACCTAGGAGGTCTTCAGGCAGGCACAATAATCACAGGCACGCTACTGTGGACAGCGCAGTGCTTTGTGACTGAGCCGAGGAAGAAACGCTGCAATGCTGACTTCTGCTGCTTCATCAGCACGAGCGCAGCCGGGTTGGTTTTCTCTGCAAATTCGCAGATGGCATTGCCAATGCTCGTGCTGCCGTCTGGAAAGGTGTGAAGCAGGGTTGCCGTGACCTTTGCACCGCCCGCCTTGGCCTTTGGCAGAAAGTGCTCCTTGACAAAATCCTCTGAAGCTGCGGTCTGCACATGAACAGTGGATTAAGCTGAGAGCTTTAGGAAATGGCTTGAGAAGCCAGACGGCCATACCAATTTTGCTGGCCAAAGTCCTCATAGAGCTCACCTCCTAGCGGCTAGGAGGTGACAGCCTGGCTGGCAGGTCTGCTGCAACACACAAGGCTGAACAGTGAGCAATAACTTGAACTGGGGCAGCAGAGATAGGGCGGAATGTTACCATTTCCTCATCCATCTTGTACTCTCGCTCGTTCAATTCTCCGACCTCGTCGAAACTGGTGACAAGTTCAGAGGCTATCGAGCTCACTTGGATGTGAAGCAGGTGGTACGTGTAACCTGCAAGTTGGCAAATTTCGTGAGTCATTAAACCTGTTTCTGCGTGAACTCTCCATGTGCAGCAACAGGTAAGAAGTGTGAAGCAGGGCTTGAGCATCCATTGTCACCTTTCGGGAAGTGCTCAAGCACGAAGTCGATGGCCTTGAAACATTCCTGAACCACGAAACCACAAACATGAGCTCTTGAATGGAATATCTCATAAAACAAGCCAGGTTACATTGAAGCAGACACGCAACAAGGCACTGACGTCCTGCCTTTCCGCACCCACCTTCGAATTGTCCACGGCGACGACGATCGTCTTGCATCCCATTTTGCTCGTAACGTCGATGTAAAGGCTGTCAATTTCTTGTACACTTTGCTCACGGTTGTTGAATCGAACACGTATAATGCCGGAACGACCCGACGAAGATCCGGGGTCCAAGATTTCCTTTTAGGATATTTTATGCCAGATGGCAGTCACGTGGGTTAAATATCTACTCTCATCAATTGGTAACAACTCCTTCAATACAGCTTCCAGGTACTCCATTCAAGCTAATGACGACGTGAAAGCAGAAGTGCCCTCTTGTCCTTGTCAAGGCATCCTGTGCAGTCCACCTGGCAGAAGCTGCCTCCAAAACCTCACATGCATGGACTTCATGCAAGGTGCCTTCCGGGAAGGCACCTTGCGTAAACAAAGCTGACACAAAATGAAGACACAAAGAATTGCACAGCATTGCGGTTCTCCTGTGGAGTCTCAACCAGATCTTGTAAAAGACAGCAAATTCTGGAAATGCCAGAAAAATTAGTCGTACTCCGTGTTGCATTCTGACTGCATCAGCAGGTATTTTGTAACTTTCAAAAATTGCCCCTGCAAGTGATGATGTGGAATCATACCACCCAAATATTACGGCAAACATGGAGGCAGTCTTGTCCCAATTTTGCCCAATGTCAGGCTTCAGCTGCTGGGATCACCTGATGGAGATCGGGAGCCACTGCAGCTTGAATAAACCCAGACGGTACAGACCAGAACTTGAGATGCGGCTGCTTGAAAGACTTTTCTCCCGTCTCCTCTCAACCTGAGCTGTGCCTAGCTATGCCGCAAAGATCTAGATGCTCTGACCATGCATATCGCCAACTCACTTTTTTGCTTTTTGCACTCTCCCTCAAACTTCAATATCGCCTCTCAATTGCACTCCCCGGAGCAGGGAGGTATCTTGCAATCACCACACACAGATTGCCATCACAGCTATGGCTACTCCAGAGGGAGCCCAGTGACCAGAATCAACCACTCAGAGAGGATTTGAAACTTTAAAGCAGCTCAGAACAGCTGAAGCTAAGGGTCGATTGACTGGGCCAAAGAACGGCAGAATGGGGCCTTGAAAAGAGGCGCATGTCCCCCCAGGAAGAGGCGCCTAGATTCATGAAGCAAGCCTTGAAAGTGGCATTCACACGAAAGAGCCCAGTGAGGCGCGCCTCATTGCGCCTTAAGCCTCATGATTCATTTTGGGCGGCACTGGTGCTCTGCACCGCTTCCTTCTGGAGAATGTCCAGGCATCCAATTTATTGGTAAACGTGTCAAGAAGCTAAGCATGGTGAAAGCCAGCTGGCCACATAGCAACAAGCAAAGCATGTGCAGCCGATCAGGCACTCCTGGCTGCAACCATGAGTGCGCCTTGGGTGCACCCTTGAGACTATTGCACTTTGAGATGCACAGAACTACCGAGACAGGTCTGGGATTGCATTTCTCGACCCTCCAGGTGACGTTCTCGATATGTAAGGGGTGTAGCTAAGGGGGGGCGCACCGAGCAGGCTCTCATGGCCAGGCAGTCCCCTTCGTAGGCCACCTCGGAAATGACCTTGATCGTGTCATGCAACGCCGAGATAATGTTGATCTTGTCAGGGTCAAATGGCCACGCCGGTTTCACAGGTTCCTCAGCTAGCTCACGGGCGCGTGGCCCTTGTTCTGGGTGGCTGCTTTGGCTGCGGCCTGCATGCAAACGTAATTGAATGACTTCCGCAGGTCGGCGCACAAAAGGTAGGTGTTCTGTCTTGTGTCAACTTGTTTTGTGTGGAGCTGAGCGCTCTCAGCAAGGTGGAGTTGGTTTTTTGAGCTGATCAATCTAGCCACAAACAATGGTGCTATCTGTAAAACATGGGAATTTATGCGAGCTATTCAACCGTCTCAAGGCAGAGCTCGATACTATATAGCATCTCGGGCATGCCACTACAGAGAGCAGCAGTTCTGGACGATGCGGATGGAGCCTGCACCTGGTATCTGTGAGTGCCTTCCATCAGCTGTTACTAACATACCGTACACCACCATGGTCGCAAACCGGACATTTGCATCCTCTGCAGGTCTTCGACGGCTGGAGTCACGCTGAGGGCCGCACAGCATCTGCCGCACATCCAGATCGCGCCACCAAACTTAGACGAGTGCGTCGTCCATAAGGCTACAAACAATAAATATTGGTGGCACTGTGTAGTACGACTGCCCCAATAGCGAAAACCTTTTTGTAAGTCCTGTGCTTTGACCCGGTGAGGTCACACTGTGCGATACAACAAGCCGAGCACAGGTGTGATACATTGATAAATGCGTGTTTTCTGAAGCACCGTGATAGCACTTCTCCTACGACGGCGCTGCATGAAACACAACAATGTTTCGAATTGAAACACTGGCCGCTTGATGAGAATGAGGCGTATCTTTGACATGACGCCATGCATTGCTTGGCCCCGCCTCAGCATTTCCCAATTGTGGCTTGCCTTCTATTTGCACCATCCCTATCTGGATCGAACCCTGTAATTTCATAGTCAAGGCTAGTCTTGTTGGTTTGGTGGATAGCCGCAAGTTGGCGGGATCCAGGGTGGAATCAACCTCAGGTTTGGTCCAGCCATCTTGGAGATAGGTGCGATCCATGATGTTTCAAAACGCACCACCATCTTGGTCAACAAGATTTTTCACCGAACTTCCATGATGTCACATGTAAATTATTACATATAGCTGAATCAAACCCTACGTTCGTGGGTAAATTGAACGGCAGGAACTTAGCACATCTTGTGCTCACCGACAGGCAGACAACCACTTCGTTCGAGGACGTCAAGGTCGAAGCACCCATGACTTTATTTGGAGCTTCCCAGGTCTGATACACGCAATTCTGAATTCTGATCGTCTTGAGAACAGGACCTTCTCGGGTTGGATCTTGCCTGCTTTTGACGTGCATTGCACACGGTTTTCTTATCGCAAATGGATCTCGCAGGTGTCTTCAGCATGACAAATGGCGGGCAGCATGAGCTCACGATGTTATTTGGGAACTTTCCTTGGGTTTGCTATAGTCTTGATGCTGGGCACCACGCGCTGTGTCAGTCCTGTATCAATAAAGCCAAGAAGAAACATGAATGGCAACATCGTTCACACCAGTGCTGGCCACACTACTAGCTTCAGTCAGGTGTGCGGCTTTCTTTGATCAGAAATTCCCTGCACTTGTGGCCCAACCGGACTGTATGCATCAAGCCACCAAATTTTCTGCCACACACTGACTTGCCTGTACCTCCAGATCTCAGATCACACGCTTCACCCATTGCTGTGCTCACAATTCTCTGAGCTGGGATTGCTCTCGCTCACTAGGGAATGTCAAAAATGCACTGGACCTGCTCGCTTACAAGGAATTGTCACAGCCCACACAATGCTTACAGGGGATTTGCACAGGCCTGCTGACTCACAAGAAAATGTTGCAGGCCAGGAGGAAACTGGCGGACATGCTGCTGAGCCTGCCATTTCTGTCACGCTGGACCCCTCTGGGGAACCCCCTGTACCACCGGCACTTGGGGCTGCAGTGGCACGACATGTGCGCTGAGTCACTGGGCATGTCAAAAGTGGCCCTCCTCTTCCTCACCCGCGGGCCAGTACACCAGGCAAGCACCCTCATCCTCTTCAATTTGCTCTAGCCACTGCATGTTCCAAGACCAAAGCACGCTGGGTATTGTTATCCAACACAAGCCGGGGTTTTGCTGGATATGCTGATGTCTTCCTGGCAGCCTGAGCTCCTCGGAATGCTCTTTGGGTCACAACATATGAAGGACCAACATATGCTGGTTCTCTGACATGAGAGTGCCCATCTTTCCATTGCAGAAGGATCCATGTCGTTCTCTATCATGTGCGGTCATAGGAAGACAAAATTACTTGGGCATTTTTCCACTTCATAACTCCGTTCCAATTAATCTTGTGGGAGAGAAAGATGTGGCATATATTGTGGCGCACAGGAACAGCCCTCAATGAAATGATGTGATGGTTGTGAGAGTGTCTGATGTGCTGCGCAGGAGACGCTGTGGAAGCTGTGGCTGCAAGAGGTTGAGGGGCAGATAGTGATGCCCTGTGTGGAGAGCACCAACTGCACTTTCACACAGACAGAGCGCGAGTCTGTGCTGAATGCCTGCCGAGAGGAGCACGGGATCCACCGCTACATTGCACAGCAGCAGCATCTTTTCACGGTGCGCTGCAAATTTACTCCCCACCATTCTGCTCATCTTAATTTGCCAAAGGTATCGAAGATTGGAAGTCTGTTATAGGAACGCTGCTGCCACGAGTCTGATCCTCACGGACTGGACAGGCGGGTGATAATGAAATTGCTAAGTGTGCCGGATACATGGAAGGCCCTGAGACACTAAGGCCTCGTGTGAGACCGTTGTACTGACTCAGTCAGTGAAAGGACACTTCTGTGATGCTGCGATGCATGCGCTTCCTTCTGATGGCTGTCTTCGGCCAGCAATTTCACCCAAGACAAGCTACAGCAGAGTCCATGCACTAATTGAGGGCTCTGTTGTGCCTGCAGTTGTATGTGCACCCAACGGACCCGGAGTTTCCAGGCTACAGAGCCGGAAGTGTCTTCCACGGTGCCGAGGTGCCAAACAGAGTGCCCAGCACAGCCTACTACTCCTATGACCTCGTTGAAGCCACTCGCAGCATGCTCTCCTCTGCTCTGCAAGGCGAGCCCAGTCCTTTTCTGCAGCAATGAAGAGCTTCAGTTGCCACATGCCAAAATTGTTCACTTGTGCTGAGATCTCAGGGCATGCACATGCACTTGGCCTGTATAAAAGAAGCTATTTCTGTTCTCCTAGGATTTTAACGGAAGCGTTTCTCGCATGCTAACAGTCACTCTTGGCAGACATAGCTGTAAAACAGAAAATATGTCTTCTGAAGGGTTCTCAAGATGGTTTACACCAGTTGCTTGATGAAATATCTTGCTGAGAAATAGTTTGTGCTCATCTGTGCAGATCGCTTGAATCAGCGCTTTGTGCTTCTGTCGGAGGCATGCATTCCGCTGTACCCAGCTTCCTTCACCTACATGCAGCTTCTGCATGAGAGCAAGAGCCGCGTCTGGGTCAATCCCATTGCTGGGTAAGGATTCACAGACCCTGTACGTCTGCACATCAAATTATGCCTCTCTGGTGCCTGAAATACTGGTAGACTTTCATTGCTTGCTGTGATTGATTCTCAGAGCTCGATTCTATTGAAGTCTTCATTGTGACTGGGCGAGTCTGCCCTCCTTCCTCAACTAGATACTTTCTGCACGGCTGGCAAGGCACCACTTGTGGGCTCATTTACTACTGCCGAAGGTCTTGCCCATTGTGCAAAAGCAAGGTCAAGAGCGAGTTGCCATGTCATTGCATGCTGGCATGCAGCTCTGATCTGTCCAGGTAGCACCATTGCATGCTCACATGGGAAGATAGATTTAAGCAGGTAGCATCATTGCATGCTGACATGCAACTTGGATTTTAGCAGGTACCACTTTTGCATACTAACAAGTGAATTTGTTTTCTGATCAGGTACCACGACTGGCATGATGGCATGGAGACAAAGCACGGCATAAATAAAACGAGTCACTGGCGCAAGGGAGCGCAATGGAACGCCCTCTTACGCAGCCACGCCCAGCTGGCAGTCGAGGACACCAAACTTGTGGAGGCCTTCAGCACCGACTGCAAACAGTGCCAGGTGCCTCCCGTTAGTAAATCCCCATGACATGTTATTTGTGAGGGAACAATCACTTTAATATGCCATGTTACTGTTGGGTACCTCCTTCAAGCCATCCCCATGTTATCTAACTCTGCCAGATAAAACAACACCACATTAAAGTGCTCCTGTCTTTCAAGAGTCTTTAGTCTTCATCTGTCACCCAGTGTGGCCCAGGCAGGCTGCCGTTGGCCCTCGGCAATGCTGCCAATGCCTGTTTCCAGCATTCTTGATACTGTTTGGTGCACAACTTGAAATGACAAGTGAGGTAAAGTCATGCGCAATGCCTTGGCCGTACCTGGCAGGGGGGTGTGACATCCCAGGGGTTTGGTCCTCCCTGAGAATGGGCTTATGCTTCCGGATTCCAGGACGGGGTACTAATCCACTCACAATCTTTTGCCACTTCGACTGCCAATCTTACTGGGCAGGTCATTTATCTCTGGGATAGCCCAGGGACATTCAAGAATGCTGTCTAGACAACCCTGAACTTCTGATGGGGCCCGGTCAATCACTGGCTGCAGACGCCCTGCGTGTTGCCCTATGGCCTTTATCTTTAAATTTGCTGACCTGCAATAATGTAATAATCACTGCTGACAGGTGGACGAGCGTTTCTTTGCCACGCTGCTGGCAACCTACGACGTGGAGCACGAGTCATTCAGGCCCGGATTACTAACATACGTCGACTGGTCGGTGCAAACCTTTGGCGGCCACCCGCGGAGTTTTGAGCCGGATGATGTAACCCCGGAGCTGCTGCGAGTCATGCGCCAGATGGACTGCCCGGAAGCTGCCGACTCGCGCGGCGCAGCTTCTGCGAAGCTGCTCCTCGAGTCGTACGCAAACGTCGGCGCCGAGGCGGCAGCTGCCGTGCAGGTGCACTTTGAGCCCCTAAGCCCCAGCTGCCTGCTGTTCGGCAGAAAGTTCAAGGGACCCACAACTGACGCCCTGCTTGACTTGGTGCAGCACCAAAGCTTCCATGACTGGAACTATACTCAAGCCTGACTGCCAGTGCAAATCTGTTTTTTCTCCTTGGATGAGAAGATGCAGAATGTGGGCTCTCTTTCTTAATTGAAGAGAAACTCTTGAAGGCCCAATGTTGAAAGCCATACCACTTCAGAGGTGGCGTTGCCCTCAATGCAAATTGTCAATTGGGGGCAAGCCTGTATTCTTTTCTCATTTTTTGTCTTTTCTTCACCCCTGCGCAGCCAATTGGAGCAGCGCATGCTATTTATGAGAGAGTCTCATCAGGGCATTACTTGATATACATGACACCGGAATGGCTGTTCCTCTCTCTGCATAGTGGCCTGGCAGATCTGCTGCTGAAGTCCGCTGTGAGGGCTTCAGCTGACACTTCTGGATATATTCTGAGGACACACCCTAATTGAGGGTGGAGCCAGAATGGTTTCTTTTTTAGGTTGCATCCGGAAAGAGAGGAGATTGTTTGTGGCCCAATAACAGCGAACACCGAGGGCCAAAGCAACGCAAGCATGCTGAGAAATGCTGTGCAGCATGCTTGCACGCTTCATTATCCTCTGGTTTGTTCTTTTTTTAGGGTGGCCAATCTTTTGAAAGCAGAGGTGCTGCTTTCCATATTTGTTTGTGTGACGTGAATCTGTAGTCAATCTGCGTGGTCTAATGAACCACATTCAGGGCAATCTGCTTAATAGCACAGAGCATGTTTGTGGGTATTTCGAGGTTTGCAGCCGCGAGTACTCACTTTGCCACATGCATCAGAGCAACTGTTTTGCCTCACTTTTTAGTGAAGAATTGGTTCATTATTAGACAGAAGAACAGAATGTCATTGGCAGGCTGACCATTTGGCAGCACAACTGTTATCCAGATGGGAATCATTCTACAGGAAGTATTCCCATCTAGCTAACAACTGTTTCTTGACCCTGACAATTTATAGGATATACTTGGACATTCTTTCTTAAGGCTCTACTTGAGCATGCGCTCTTGTCATGCATGGAATGAGGAAATGCCTGATCCTCGGTTGAGAGCGAGAATTGATTATGCAGACGGTTGATGTTGATATGCTTGCGTGATGCAAAGGAGTCCAGATCTTTTGTGGTCCTGCTGTTTGACAGTGCCATGCTTTTGTCTCTTGACCTATCTGTTTGAAATGTCAAGGAGCAGTCAAATCTGCAAGTCACACTGCGCGACTTCTACATTGCAGACCTCTCCTCTTGATGCCATTGCACCAGTTGCATGGCAAGAGTCCAATGGATTGCTGTGTTTGGATACTGCTGCCGATGCAGCAACTAAAGCCATGTGAGTCACATGGCTTTAGTTGCTGCATCATGGGTCACATGGTGTGACCCATGTTGGGGAAGCACCTGTGCCTGCAAGGAAATTTGGTGTAAGAAAGTAGCACTACATGTTTTGCTACTGGACAAGTGAAAATGGTCAGCAATCTTGATGAGACCATGGCAGATCATGCGGTTGATTGTGAGCAGATATGATATTGTTGGAAATTTGATTTTGATCTCTCACCTCATGAGCTCGAGCTCGAGGTGAATATGATTAAGACTGGACAGTGGAGGTACTTGCCATTCTTGTGTGGCCAAAGAACATGCAGACTACAGGTGAATGTCTAAGCACCTCATATTAAGGAATGCGATTTCCACTGGTTCTTGATTAATGCATTGCCGCGGCAGCTAGCAGCTGCCAGCTGCAGTGCGGCACGCTTGCATACATGCATGCACATGCACTGGCACTGGCTGGTCCTGAGATTTCGTGAAAATGATGTTGAAACCAAGTCTTCGTGTGTTCAAGACCTGATAGTAACATACGAGTGACTCTCCTTCCAAATTGCTAATGGTTGAATTAGGCGGGTATCTGTTCAGGGGCGTTGAGCATTCTTACTTGGAACCTTGGAAGATTTCGTTCTCAAGGTAGCTCGTTGTGAAACCCGCAGACGATAATTACTATGCTCAAATGTCAGAGGTTATACCCGCATTATATCTCAGCTTACGAGAATGGTGTCGCGGAACAACGACAAATTGAAGGAGCTGTCCTAATGCCAGATTCCCTGTGCGATATTTAACATATTCTGCGTCAAGGCCGCCTAATCCTATTTTTTTATGCTGCGTGCAGTACAAGGCCTGCGCATGCAACTTCATCACTCTATGAATATGGCAGGCAGGGGTAGACACTGCCCAGTGTATGTTCGTGTAGCACTTGTTCTTGTCCTAGTTCAGTCAGTCTATTGCTGTCTTTCGGATGCAGAGATTCGAAGTCATCCTCGTGTGTCACTGGCGTCTCTTCTTGACGAAGAGCCAAGCGTGGCTAAGGCGAAACGTGGTGGTGCATGGGGATTTCCAAGCAAGACCGTAGGACCAGAATTGAGAGCAATGCCCGTGGATTGGTGGTACAACTGGGGTAATTATATTCCTGATGTAGACGCTGCAAATATAACAAAGGTGATTCCCAAGTGTTACCTGAAGCTACATCTGCACTTCTGCATTCAAAGCCAGGACATCTGCAACTGCAAATCCTGAAATTAAAGCCCAGGCAACGGCAATGAGTTGCATTCCAAAACGCACTTTTCCATGACGCTACAACTGGCTTGACAAACGGTGGACTTGTGAAAGCAGCACTTGCCAAGTATCTGAACAAGTGACCTCAAGCGTGCAGGCATGGGTGATATGCAGCTGATGTCACTGGGGGGGACTTTCATTTACTTCTTGTATGTGTTCTTCCTGCAGGAGTCAGGCATTGCCTTTGTGCCCATGATATATGGCAACTGCTGCGGCCTCGATCAACTGCCCGAGGGCCTGCCAGACAACATAACCACAATCCTGGGTTTCAATGAACCCAACCACATGTGCGCAGCTGCCCACCTGAAACACAAGCAGACTTTGCTCTCCCTGTGTGACACATGCGATGCAAAGTAACAGCCCTTGGCTTGCTTGGAAGGCCAAGGCTATGAGAGCAAGCCCTTTCTGAATGCATGCACTTCAAGGAGGTGCAAATTGTGGTTTTGGCGCGCAATTTGATGGTCACTTAGACTGCTAATTAGAGAAAATGCCATAGACGGCGGCTTGGCTTTCTTACATTTCCTGCGGCGTAGTTGGCGCATCTTTGGCAGGAATTCCATGACCCTGATGCTCTACCTCGCACCAATATATGGCTGCCTAAACAGGGAGCAGTCCAACCTGACGCCGGAAGCCGCCGCGCAGCTGTGGCCGCGCCTGGAGGAAGCCGCGGAGAAGCTGGGCACCCGCCTCGGCTCGCCATCAGCCGCAGTGTGCGGCGCAAATTGCATTGAGCGTAATCCCTTCGACTGGTGGGACCAGTTCTTCGGCAATTGCAGCGACTGCCGCGTCGACTTCATTGCTACTCACTTCTATACCTGCTCGCCCCAGCACCTGCAGTGGTGAGTAAGCCCTCTCTGGGCCTGTCACATTTGATAAAGCAGAAGCATGTGTAAATGAAAATCTGCAGACTGTTTTGCCAAGGCTGCCATTTGTCCATGTATCAGCAGCTCGTCAAGGAGACCAGTGTTTTTCAAATGTTCACAAAAAAGGGAGCCTCAAGAGGCATTGCGCTGGCAGCAGCAAGAGTGCTATCCGGGTGCCGAATAGAGCTGACACGATGGACTGTGCCAAGATTTCCTCTGTGCACACTTTCTGATGTGCTCAAATTCGTTGTGGTGCTGTGCAGGTACTTGAATGACATTTGGAGCCGGTACGAGCGCCCGATTTGGCTGACAGAACTGGCGTGCCCCAATGAGAACGGCACGCTCAGCCGCCAGGTCAGCTTCATGAGGAACGCCCTCAAACTGCTGGACGAGGATGACTCAGTGGAGAGGTGTGACATTTCCTCCCACTCCTGGTGGAGTGGATCATTTGATGATGTGTTGCTGTCTAAAGACTAGGAGCTGCAACCCTTGTTCTCTTCCATCAGGATGAGAAGATTGCAGCGGGTCTGTACGGACTTGAAGAAGTTGATACGGGGGCATATGAGGACCATCTCTAACCCTTAACCCAGCAGACCAAGCTATAGGCTCGAGCAAGTGTCTAAAATCTTTTCATCCTTGCATGCATGCAAAAGGGATTATCTGTCTTGCTGTGTGTAAACCAGGTACTCGTGGTTCGCCCCTCACACTGAGGATTTTGGGTGGATTGGTCCGACGGCGTCTCTGCTGGTACCGGACAGCGATCCACCCGAATTGTCGGTGCTGGGGTACATTTATCAGGGCTATGCGCAGCCGGAGGCGATGACTAATATTAGCGGCTTGGCCGCCGACGTCAGCGACGCTGACGTGGCGCTGACTCAGCCGCTGACGGCGGTGGACAAGGCCGGCAGCTGGCTCGCGGCGTGCGGCGGCTGCGTCGGCGCCGCAGGTGCGGCTGCGGTGGAGAGTGTATCTTCGGAGCACTGCAGGGACTGCGGAGTGGCCATCTATAACGAAGGGCAGGGTGACGGGGTGATTAGTGGGCATGGGTTCTTAAGGACTTATGTCAGCAACTTGTCTTGATCAGTCATGAGATTACAGGTAAATACATGGCTGGTAGTGGCAGAGGCACGCGTGCGGTGGCTCATCGACTGGATTATGGTTGTGACAGCATTGAATGTGTCATTTTTGCAGTGTACTGCTAATGAAGTGAAAATCATCGATACTGGGAATACCCATCGTTCTGCATCAAAGTGTATCCTATACCGGGTCCGGAGCAAATGTGTCGCTGCAATGTACTTGTTAGTATAACTTTTCTTACAACGTCACAGGACGGTCAATGACCAGCTTTTGCACTCGTCAACTTGGCAGTTGGTGGATATGGTGCCAGCAGCATTGCTATTATGCGTTTCAATTCTCCTATCAGCACTGTAATTCTTGCCATTAAATGCACTCTTCTGTTTTCCAATCAGATCACCTCGCCTGCATGTGTTCCTCAAGGTTCAAAGCATTCAAAGCCTCTCTCACCGTTCTCTCACTTCACTTCCATCCTACTTCCAATTCATTTTCTCTGTTACAAGTCCAAACGCTTCCTGGCTGAGCAGAGCGGAGTCAGCTTTTGCGCGCATATGTTCTGCGGTAGAGTGAGTCCACCTCACACAGGTAGTAAGTGCCGCTGCGCAGATCGCTAATCGGCCGCTCCGGTTTGTACCCGGCCTCTCTGTGCCGCCGCTCTTGCAGCTCAAGCGTTGCCACAAACTCTGCCGGGTCCGCCCTCCGCCGCGCCGCCAGCCGCGTCTGAATGTCCAGCTGCACGCCCACAACAGCACAACTGAGAAATGGAACACTGGCAATGAGTAGGAGCACGATAGAATTCGTCAAGTGCTCCCTCAGGTGATACAATTTTTGTCCCCAAGCTCTGCAGTGCATAAATCCAACGCTCGATGTTGTCAGCCATCTTTGACTTACTCTTGCAAGCTACAAACAACCAAGACCACCGGACGTTGGGTTCATCAAAGAAGTTAATTATGAAGCTCGGTTGAGAAGGTGCTTAACGAGCAAATGCACAACAACCGGACAACTTTTGTGCACATGAGCATGCTTGACAAGGCAACAGGGTGGATCAACAGGTCAGCTGCTCACATGTATCCATCGATTCAGGGCGCGCCGTCACCTGTTGTAATTTTTAGATGCTTTTGGTAATTTTTTCAGCGCAGAACAGAACATGCCTGGGAAGAACTGAGTACCTATCTTAATTGCACCTATATAAAGGTTGATTCAGAGGGGGCGAGTCACCTTTGATGCGACGCTGCCGAGGGCAAATTTGCCGTCGATGCGGCGTCCGATGAGGGACCAGAGCGAGGCGGCCAGGCCGCTGCCATAGCTGTACATGAGCACGCGTCTCCCCTCCAGCGCAGTTCCCTCCGCCTCTATCAGCGACGCCAGCCCGGCATGCACCGACGCTGCACAGCAGTCATATGAACACTGTCAAGACTGTTGAAATAGTAAAGACCATTTCCACATGTTTTGGTACGGATCCTGTGCTTAAAGTGACCCAAAAAGGCTATCCAAGCTCTGGTGCTAAGCAGTTGTAACTGCAACACCTGCAAATCACTTCACTTAAGCGCCTGCAAGACCTCTGGCATGCCAATCCGGACTCACAAATCCACTCGTTAGAAATAGCCTTCTTCAGCGCTCTTATGTCCTCAAATGGCTGGCCTGAGCACATTGCATCCTCAGGGCGCCAGGCATCCGCTATTATCATCTGAGCAGATCACAGGGGCATCTACTTAATATTTTCTCAAATGTCTGCCATCGGTGCTAGTGCGTGACTCGAGCAAGACTTTGCTGTAGCTGCAAACTGCTTTGGAGCCAATAGAGGGTCTAAAGTATGTGCTCAGTCCCTGTCTGGCGTTGCCATCAGAGACATTTGTGATCCCAATGACGCGCACCTTGGCACTCTGGCACGTCCACAGCTCAATACATCATGGACGCGGAAGTGCCCATAAGTAGCCTTCATCAGGCTGGAAAATTTATGCTAGAGAGCAGATGAAGGCCTACATTGTATAGGCAGCACGCAACGCCTTTCATGGGGACCAGGAATTCTGAAGAGCACACCCGCATACATGTTGCCGCACTCGGCCGCGGCGGTGAGTCCCGGCTGCACCATGCGAGAGAACGCCTCAGCAGACGCTGCCGTCGCCGCGCGCTCCAGCCCCCGATCTGAATAGCTCTCCGGTGAAAACGCGTCCGGGTCTGCCGGATATGCGTCCAGCGAGGCGGCTCCCGCTCGAGTGGCCTCTGCGCAGATGCGCATACAGCACTGTTACAGATCTTCGGCGGAACTGATTCTTTTAATGTTCAGAACGTGGGTCACATTTGGTACACAGTTTCCCAGCAAGATCAGCTCGTACGGCTCGTTCTGCAACGCCCGGCTTACTATGGATGAGGCCCAAGAGAGTATAGCAACAGTATCAGCAATGGAGAATGCAGGATGATGCCTCCTCAGCAGTGCTTGGAAAAATAATCAGTGGCCATGGCCTCTCCCTTATTTTCTGCCCAGCACTCAGTATTGCAATCTCGTGTCTCGTCCTGCCCATAACATTGACATGTGGCAGACTGGTGTGCAGGCTTTGCAATATAGCAGGTGTCCATGATGGGCGCACCTTCTTCTGCAAGGACGTCGGCTGCCGTCTGAGCGGCCGCGCCGCCACAGCCGCGCTCGGCCAGCAGCGGAAGCGGCTGCTGCGCCGGTGTGGCACTACTGCTGCTGCTGCTGCTTCGCCTGTTCAGCTTCTTCTCTGCCTGATCCTGCCACAACATGCCCACCATTCGAAAGAGATTTTTTGGAATGTCTGCTGGCCCTCAGCAGCTCTGTGTGAGCGACATACCACTGTAGTACTGCATGGCTGACAGTGCACAGTCAAGCGAGCTCTGCATCTACACATCCTGCCTACGAGGCAGCCCAACCATCAAAAGGACATTCAGCTCCAAGCTAACCTCCACATCGACCGTTCCTTGCAACAATGCAGCGAATTCTAGGGTAGTGTGAAGAGGAACGGTTCCTTTGTTTCAGTGACAAGAACTGATTTGCATAAATGGCCGAGATGGGAGCACACCTGCAGGGCCTGATTCCTGGACTTGGCGCGCAGGTGGTCTTGGTAGACCAGCCGGGCGAACCCCTTGCGCACCATTTTCACAAAGGGTGAGTGCAGTATGCAGAAGTCTGCGTCCGCCAGGCTAAACCTGGGAGGCGAGCCATCTGCGCATGCACACAGAAGGCGATTCATAATTACCCACGACACGCTTTTCCTGCCAGCGGCAAGGCACGTCCGCAAATATGGCTGCCACATATCCTCCCCACATATTCGCCACATATTCGCCAATTCTAGGCAAGACCCAATCAACCGTGGGCACGGCAATCTGAAGGCATTTTGAGGATGCCTTGAAAATGCATCCTCATTGACACCTGGTCAAATTCAGCCATGACCACTCCTGGGCCAACTTCTTGCTGGTGACAAGGAATGCATCCCTATGAGAGAAGACTGCTAGAAAGGATGGGCAAGGCATGAAGCGCACTTGATTGCGTGCATGTATTGCCCAAAGTGGCTCGCCGCCGTTGCCGCTCAAATTTCTCACAGAGGCTTGCATAGCATCGGTCCAGGGCCATCAGGTAACAGGCCACCGAGCTCTTTCCATCCACCTGCAAGACACAATTCACATTATTTACAAACGTGTCAAAGCATTTTCAATGCTGGTCAGCTCATCTTGTATAATCTAAAAGGATGGGTGGCCAGAAGAGTACAGAAGGTCTGCTAAGCCTCCATGGCGACATGAGAATGCATGATGGGCAGACTGGCAATGGGAAAGGGATCTGATGTGAGGGGTTGCGCACCAGGGGGTAGAAGCCGCAAGGTTTGTAGAAGTCGTAGGCATGCTCCATGTGGCTCGCGCACAAGCCTCGCTCTAAATCCAGCGGTGCATCCGGGCCTGGAGTCACAGGCAGCTGACACACTCAGACGCACAAGTCCAACCTTGTGAGATGGCACTGCACACCCCTCTTACTCCTGCTGCTGACGTGAGGAAGCAAGTCTTCCACATTGCAAGGTTCAAGCACGGCACTCTGCAGCTCCATATATATATGGCAACTTCATAGAAGCTGCGCCCAACACGAGCAAGGCTGCATGCATTTGGGTATGCCTGAATGTCAGACATGGTGTTGACTGCAATGGTAAGAGGCAGGAGAATGGTCAGTCATACTGTCTGGCTGAGACATGCAACCCATTCACACGTCTTCCAGCCTAGTCAATGCTGACCAAATACATGCCTTGTAACCCACAGGCACAAGCATGACATGGCACAACGGTGCATGCATGACGCAAGATCGGCAACATTATAGAGGCACATCGCTGTTTTTTCCTGAAAGTATCAGCTGAGTGATCTACCTATTAGCATGGCGATTGCGCCGCAGCCGCCGGAGGGCCGGGCCGGCCCGGCCGCGTACATGGCGATGTCAGTGGCAACCACAATTGCCAGGCGGCCGTCCCATGCGCGCGACTCCACCCAATTCACCGCATTGAATAGCGCTGCTGTGCCCCCGTAGCAGGCATTGAGGCTGTCCACCCCCTGCACGCAGGGTGCACCACATGCGTCTGCCCAAAGCCATGCATGCAAGCTCCTTGAGAGCACAAAGGTGGGTTGTGCAGCAGTCGCTAGTGCCCAGCATGACATGCATGCCGAATAGAGTCCAGAAACAATGCGGTCTGATTTTTAATGCGCATGTGGCATGATGAAGTGTGCACTCCCCTGTGCTAGGACCCTCTTGCTGCCACATTTGCAGAGACCCAAAAAAAAGCGGGGTCTGCATTAGACCTAGACCTAATTTAGACCTAAGGGTCACAATGCTAGATGGATTTGCATGTAATGCAACGCAAAGACAGTCCACAGCAACCCCTGATTGTCCTGCAGGCGCACAGCTTTGTGGCAGGGTGGAGGGAGCATCAGCTACTCACCTCGATGTCGTGATTGCCATGCTCGGCAAAGAGGGTCATGAGGAAAGTTTTGATGGACTTGCTGCGGTCCAGTGCACTCTCTGTGCCCACCTCCAACCTGCAACAGGGGACACAAAGCAGCTGAGAGGCAGAGATATGCTGTTAAGTGTTGAGCTTGGGTAGGCTTCAATGCCTTTGTAGAGTAGAAATTGGTAAGGAAGGCTAATCTCTTGTAGTCTGATCTTTATCTCTTACTTTGAAGCACAGGATGGCCTTTTGCTTGTGCTGTTGTGTCTTTTAGAGATACATGAATGCCTCGTGCATCAGCAAGTTCTCTGCATGTAAACACGATTGATCAGCGAGCCAATCATGTCCGGTGTCATGATTGGGGCTTGGGGCAGCATTGACCACAGGGATCTCGCATATGGTATACATAACCTTGTTGGAGAAGAGCACGAGAGGAGCACAGGGAGCGCAGGGGGACATGCCTGCCAATGCTCTTGGGGTCCACATCATACTTCTCCAGCAGAGAATGCACTGCTGTGAGACTCATGGACACCACATCCTCCTGGTCTCCACAGAAAGCCAGGCACCGCTGCCCCAAGCCCAAGGTATATTTCCCTTGGGCCACCTTGTCGTGCACCTCGAGCTCATCTTGGGACACCTGAACGAGTTGCATGCATGTCAAGGCCCATGGCATGGACGTTCGTTGAAGCCTGAGACCAACAGGGCACTCCTCGCTCATAGATGCCCTTCGGCGATAGATCAGGCCGCGCGCATGTTCATGTGTGCCATACATGGAAGGAGTAAGCCAATGAAAAGTAATAAAGAAGGGAGGACCCACGTAGATGTTGGGAAAGTAGACTTCCAGGGCAAGGATGCCAACGTGCTTGGCCCTCTCCTCCGACTGGACAAGACTCACTGCTTTTCTCACCGGCCGTCCAGCCTCCACTGGTTCGTCATCGATCCGCTGAGGCTCATCAGGTTGTCCATTGATGAACTGCTTGGCCTCCTGGGTGTGGTATCTTTCAACTAGAGCCATCTGCTGTGCTGTTCAAGTCATATAACGCACGCATTAAGGATTCGATTTGCAACGGAAGACGTTTGACATCAATCACTGAATAGAAAGCAAGCAAAAGCCACGATGAGGCTAAATGAATGGTTCAAGTGAAAAAGATGGCATGCCTCAGATGGAAACAACAGCCACAGCTGATCGGCAAGAGCTCCAGAACAATTTACGACCCGCTAGATGCCAATTACCGACGAAATAAAGCATCACCGGATAAAGTTGTGAGTCTCGAGACCGGATTCACATTCTTGGATTACTTGCTTTGGCAAAACTGGTCGTAGTAAGACACGGCGAAACCCAAATTGGCGCGTTGCACAAAAACCCGTCACGCTGACCTGGCAGGCTCGCATTCTCAACTGCTGGGCTTTCTTTCTCCACAGAACATTGGCTTTGCCGCGTTTGCTTGTTTGAGGGCGAGATTGTTATCCAGGACGGGAATCGGCGATGTTTCCCGTCGATGCCGAAGCAGGAGCGGCAAGAGAAAGGCAGGGCAGCGGAGGTGGCCAGTTACTGACGTCTTTCGCGGCACGACTTGTAATCAACTGAGCTTGAAAGGCTGGACATCAATTTTCTGACTCTTTCTATTCCTTGGCGTGCCATGAAGCCGCAGCGCGCACCTTTGCCCAGCCTCTGACTCGGGATCTGCTTCAGGTGCAAACACCCAACTTGTATTCATGCTAAAAACATCTCGGGTAGCACCTCGTCTCGATTGCATGTGAAAGAGTGACACATATGTCACACGGAATAAAGTCACCGGCTTTCCTGCTTGAATTGCTGACGTCGGCTGCGGCTGTTTGGGAGACCAGGGTCAGTGTTCAACACATTCATGCATGTGCAATGCGATGTCAGTCCTGTCCTGCCAATTAGCTCTGATTTGAACCAGAACTTAGGGACGTGCTGATGCCCCTCAGCGAAACAGATTTCTTGGGTCTCATTCCACTAGGACACCATTCTGCTTTTGTGGCCTGAGCTGCTCTGAAACGCAAAATTGTAATAAAGTATTGACTTTTTTTTTGTCAGCAGGGATATTTAAAAAGTACCAGTTCCACTGTGACCACATGGGGGCGTATCTAAGTTCGCCAGTGACTGTAAAGGTAACTTTGCCATCGTGTTCCTCCTTGACCCAAGTTCCTGGCCCTTCATAAGGGATGATTGCTTTGGACGACCTCATGACACTGCTCACATGTGCACCGATCGCGCGCGTGTGCATCTGGCTCAGAATGTGTCAATCCTGCAGGCGTCTGAAGAGGAGGAAAACGAGAGCTTCAACTATGGGGTCTGCGCCATGCAAGGCTGGCGCACAGAGATGGTGAGCATTGCTCTGCATTTATCACCATTTCCAGGCCTCTTGCAGACGCCATGCGCGCTTGAGATTGTGCATGCATGGGTGCTGGGTGCCGATTGATACTGTATTTCCTGATGATTGCCCTCTTGGCAGTGTACTCGTCATTCCATGCATTGAGGGGGGTGTCAACATTGCTCATGCATTTCACATGTGATTCGCAGGAGGATGCACACAGCGTTGTGCTGGAGATGGAGGGAGCGCCAAAGACCGGATTCTTTGGGGTGTTTGATGGGCATGGCGGCAAGGAGGTCGCCAGATTCACCGCCCTGTACCTAGTGAGTAGCTGTGGCTTGGCACCCTCGCTTATTTTAGCAAATTTTACCCATTGCTCCTGAGTGGGCCTTTGCTCTAGAGCAGGCCTTTGGCAAGTCGTCAGTGATGACCAGACAGGCTTGCCATTAATATTTGCCCATGCAGAGGTAATGATTTTTTCGAGCCTCACTTGCGTCATCTGTCATCAGGAGTTCTCATAATACTGCTGTGCCTCAGTCTGCCCCATTGGGCTCGTTAGCCATGCTTTCTCAAAACCTTGAGGACGTTTGGCTGATGCGCCATCAAAAGCTGCTAACATGGTGTGATCACCACGATGCTATCATCTAGCATGATGCTTTGCAAACATCAGTCAGCAGTCGCACGGCATATGCCCTACTGTGTCATGATCATCTGATAGTGAGTCTTGAGTAAGAACCTTTCTGCACAATGCTCTGTGTGCAGCAGCCATTAGCAACATGGGAACCTGCCCTGCTGTGTCACTATCACTCGATGGCTAGTCATGCTTAGGAGAGCGTGTTGCCTGTTCCGCTTCGTAAGCGATCACTTGATGGTGAGTGATGCTCGGGAGACCTTGTTGCCTGTGCAGGCGCGTACCACAATGCTCTGTATGTAGCAGTCAAGAGTCAATGGCAGCTGCACTGCTGTCTGATCTTGTTACTTGATGAAGAGTAATGCTTGGGAGTCCCACATCGTCACGATCACGTGATGGTGAGCACTGCTGACAAAGACTAATGCTGACAAAGACTACATTGCCTGTTCAGGCGCGTGAGCTGGCGGCGCTGGAGGAGTATCGGTCAGGGGACATGCAGGGGGCGTTAGGCCGCGCGTACCTGCGCATGGACGAGCTGCTGGTCATGGACGTGCACGAGGCCGAATTGCGCAAGCTCGCCGGCGAGCCAGACCAGCCCTCCGCAGCACCCGGCAGAAGGTGCAGGCCAGAAAACTGTGCATTCTCGTGCGTACAGCAGGCTCCATGTTGCGCTGGACTTGAGTTTTGTATGTTGGGTTTTCTGGGTGCAAGTGGCTGTGAGGCAAGATGTCGGGGCCTCTGTGTGTCACTGGCTTTTGCTGCAGATGTGCCAAGACTTAGGGAGATTTGCGGAAGGTTCCTTGGTGCATGCGAGGACCAGTCCTCACACTCTTCCTTGACTGCCTGCACAGGCTTGGCATGCGCCAAGGTGTCGACCCTGTTCAGGAATCTCAAGCATTGTGCGAGCGTCTTTGACCTCAGTAAATGGTCCATTAAAGCCAGGTTCCTGTGTGGTTGAGTAGAATTCTTCAAAAGTCCCACTGACGTGGCACTGAGCTGTTGCTGACATGGCAGGCGGCCGAAGCGCGCACCCGCGATGGTGCTGGACGAAGCCGAGCTGCCGGAGGTGCTGCGCGACGCGCTGCGCTCGGCCCGGGAGCGCGCGGCCGAGCGCCGGGCGCGCAAAGCCGCCGGGGCCGGAGCCGGCGCGGCCGGCACTGACGAGAGCGTCGACGAAGACGTGGAGGAGTTTGACGTGGCGGATCTGATCGCGGGGGAATTTGGAGAAGACGATGACGAGGATGATGATGAGGAGGACCCTGATTACAAGCCGGTGGTCGTGGAAGGGGACGAAGAAATGGGACCCCGGGAGCTGGTGCGAACAATGCTCCTCTTGCTGCTATCTTTTTCATGAATTATATATGCAGTGCATGTGATTCGGGTAGGCCCTTAGTTGCTGGGACCCAGCGTGCTTTTTTGAAGTTGTTTTCGTGAGCGTTATCCTCCTGGATGATTCTGCACTGGTGGCTCTTATGTTATGCCAATGCTGGGACTTAGGGCATGGGCATTAAAAGAAGGGCAATTGGTGCAGGATCATCTTTTCAAATGATCTCGTATTGTCATGATCACATGGGCTGACGGCGATGCTTGCAGGTGGACCTGGAGATCGACTCGGAGGCCGACCAGGTCGGCGCGCCAAACCCCGGCCTGAGCGTGAAAACAGGCCCCAGCCGCATTCCCCCGGCGGCGCACGGCGTGGAGGCGGACGCGATGGAGGCAGAAGCCGCGGCTGCCGCAGAGACGTCGTCGGAGGAGACCGGCGAAGACAGCGGCGGCGTGAAGAATGGCGGTAAGCGCAAGCGGCTCGAGGGCCGCCGCGGCGGCGGTCGCTCCCGGGGACCCGCCGCGCAGCACGATGGCGTTCCCACATATAAAGGTGCACCTTCCAGAGAAATTGCGCAATGCGTACACAGTATCGTCTCTGAGATGCATCCTTAGTAATACGAGTGGCCCACGCGTGCCCCTCCTCTTCGGCATGTCGTAGATGGCATCAACAGCTCTAGTCCTGACAGACTCTTTCCTTTTCAGTTTGTCAGTTCCATTGCTACATGTCTCTGCCCTTCCTCTGTTGTCTATATCAGCCTGGACCCCCCAGAAGCCCTTTGAAAAGGGTAATAGAATGTAGAGTTATCTCATACCTTATAAAGCTCTCAAGATGACATATCTGGCGGTGCAGGGGAGGAGAGCGGCAGCAGCGGGCCGGAGGGCTTAGCTGCGGCTGCGGCCGAAGAGGAGGAGGAGTCGGGGCTGAGCAGCAGCGACGACAGCGATGAGGCCGAGGTGCAGGAGCCTGCGCGCCAGCAGCCCGGCTTCAGGGGGCCGTGCGCCGGCTGCACTGCGGTGAGTGTGGTATCTCTGGTTCATGTCTTGTGGAACATTCAGGAATGAGATGATGGGTTTGAGGTGCAAGGTGTTGTTTTAATGTGTCGTAAGATGCGCAGCAATAACTTCCTGTCTCAATGTTCTATCTGTGCAGATTCTGCACGTGTTAGATGTGTTTAAAGGATGTGTTCACTGCTCTGGACGTCTTGAGATATGCACGACATCGGTTGTGGAGGAGATTATTGAGTATTTGGGTTTTTAGCAGAGTGTGTGGCTGGAAAAGAGCATTTATATCAGTAGCAGCCTGCCCACCTTTGACAAACTTCAGCCCTGTCAGAAGCACACTCCTGAAGAAGCTTTAAGATGTCAAAATGCCTGCTAAAGGATGTACAGTTCGTCCCTTCCGTGACGAGCTTTACGCGCCTCTGGGGTGACAGCGTCCTTGTCAACATGAAAGCTTACATGCAAGGTTGCCTGGGGTTTGCTCTGTCGTCTTCTTAGGAGTTGGCAAAGGTTTTGAAGGTTCCAAGATTGAAATGGGTGTGTCTGCGCTCAGGTGGTTGCGCTGGTGCGTGGGCCTGAGCTGTGGGTGGCGAATGCGGGCGATAGCCGCTGCGTCTGCAGCCGCCGCGGCCTGGCTCTGGCGCTGTCGCGCGACCACAAGCCCACCGACGACGAGGAACTGCAGCGCATCAGCCGGGTGCGTTCTCCTTAGTAAAAAACCATACGTGCAGAGTAGTTCTGTAGAGTATTGATATGAATGGCTGACGTCACTGCCAACGCTCTAGCGGGTGCGCAGCGCAGTACCTCTTGAGCATCCTGCAAACTCTGAGATATTTTTGCATACCTCGGGGATCGTTGACTTAAGTCAGTGGCTCATGGCTCCCATTAGAGTAATTCTGTTCAAGGGCTGCTCGTCCCATTTGCCCAATGAGGCAAAGCACTTTATCCCCCCTCTCAGGCACAGGGCTGCGCCAAATGGTGATTTCATCCGGATCTTCAGGAGTGTAAATTTTGTATGGAATTTTGCTACTCGCACGTGTGATCCCTATTCGCGCACGTGCCTTCAGCATGCACTGTGCATCTCGGAGTCTGGCCGAGACAGGCAACTTCACTAGGGCACCATTTCAATCTGCCACCCCTGAACCTTGAAACCGTCTGTGAAATGTAAACTGTAATGTGGGCGCAGGCCGGGGGGTTCGTGGCGGAGGGGCGCATAAACGGCAGCCTGAACTTGTCGCGCGCGCTGGGCGACATGGACTACAAGCAGAGCAAGGATCTGGGCCCCGACGCGCAGATGGTCACCGCCGTGCCCGAAGTGCGCTCGCTGCGACTGGAGCCCGGCGACGAGTTCCTCATCCTCGCCTGCGACGGCATCTGGGATGTACTTTCCAACCAGCAGGCACGCCCCTGCAGACACACCTCACGTCACCTCACCTCACCTCACCTTATTGAATTTGGTTTGGCACGCCCCTGCAGACCCCTCTCACCTGACGTTCACCTCAGAAATTTGCAATTCCTTTTCCTAGTCATCGCAGCCTGTGCGTTGTCACTGCTGCTTAGCACTGCTAACCGCACACACACCAGGGCCCGTGTGAAGCTCTCTGCGCTCAAATCTGTTGCCGCCCTGTCATATCGTGAGAATTACTAGATTTGAGCAGAAGGATGGGCAGACTTGCTTATTGCTCTGGCGGGCTGTGGCCCACGAGCACGTCTGGTAAGGGCTCTGTGGAGCAGACGGTTGCTTTCTCGATGGTGCGTCAGAGACTGTACATAATCTGAGGGCGTGTGCCTCCATGCAGGCGGTTGACTTTGTGCGAAAGCGGCTGGCGCAACGCATGAGCCCGCGCGCGATTTGTGAGGCCCTCTGCGACCACTGCCTCGCCCCCAACACTGCGGTGCGCTTTTCTATGCTGAACAGCTGTGTCCACATGTCCCCGTGCTGAGGTGGCGGCATGATTTTAGGCGCTCGGCCCTGCCGCACATGGCATCAGCAAAGCTAGCAAAATGATGCATCTTGCAGCATTAGATCAGGGAGTGACACGAGGATCCGAGCACTTAGTTTTATTGTGATATGCAAGGCTGGCAAAATGTGATAGGATGCAAGATGAGGGACTCCACGATTTTAAGGACCCTGCTGCAGACCATTCCAATCCCACCACTACACTGTAGAAGATCGTTGCCCACTTGCTTTCAATGTGATGTAAGGTAGAGTCAGCAGGTGTATGATAGGCCTGTCAATAGCAATCTCTGGGATCCTCGACGCGAGAGGTGATAGCTATATTTTATATGCATTTCCATGCTCGATTCTTGTCCTTCTGCACACACAAGTCCCTCGCTGAGAGGCAGTGATTGAAACGCTCCGCTGTGTGCGCGCAGGGGTGCGGCAAGGGCTGTGACAACATGAGCGCTTTGGTGGTGGTGCTCAAGCAATTCTCCCCCTTCGCCGCTGGCGACAAGGAGATTGACCTTGCCTCACTGCCGCCACCGCCAGCGCCAGAAGAGCTCGACCCCATGTTCATGGGTGAGCACTCGCCTGTGACTCTGCATCACTTGCATTCCTGTAAACAATTTGTGTCCCGGGGTGCGCCCGAGATCTTATTGTTTATCAAACCGTCTCTGGGCTCAGCTGTTATCTTACAGGTAGGGGTTTTTGGCGGGCTTGGAGCTTGCTCAAGTTGGTCGGCCTTTTTGGGGGGGGTTTAGTGCTGAACATTTACCGTGCATTGCTGTGCCACTTGAGGGCCCTGTAATATCTTGCTTGGCACTGTACATAAGAGCACCCACATCAAATATGGTATCTAAATTCACCTCAGCATGGCATGGAAGGTGAACTTTATTCTTGAAGTGAAGGCATGTTAGCAGTCGAGCTCTGGGCTTGTATGTATGCAGATCACTCGGAGCCGCAGTCCGACTGACCAGCAGAATCCAGGCCAGCAGTCAGCCATGCGCAGGTCAGTATGCGAACAGCTCTGTCGCCTTCTCCAGAATGCAGCCTAGGATCTGGTCATGCAGCTTTTGAAGCTTGTGTGCATCACCATGTGCAGCGGATGAGGTTGGCACGGTGGAGGCACGCAGGGGCTACAGCCGAGCTCTGAAGGGGCCAGCACCAGATCAGAAGCGCAGCCGCTCCCTTCGGCTCTTAGCTGCCCCAACAGCCTTGGGCTGTAAGAGCTTCATGTCAAGGGACGTAATTAGCAGCTTGGGCGGTCGCAAATGCACATTTGCTGGTCAGCCACCAAAAAAATTGAATCAGCTCCAAACCAGCCAAACCAGCCTTTATCTCCAAACGAGGGGAAGGATGAGCTTTTGGTGTCCCCCTCAGAGATACTCCCCCCTGAGAATTGCCAAATAGGAAATCAAAGAGGCCTGTGCCCGAGAGGAAGCTGCACCCCACGCTCCTTTCTGGCATAATTTTGGGCCGTCCTCTCAAGTATACTGAACCTGATGCTGATTCTATGGCGCGCACCGGTGTCGCTGCTTAAGTGTCTTCCAAGCAGGCCATAAGAGGCTGCGCTGTGCTCTGACAAGGAAAGAGATATAAGACCTACGTATGTCTTCTTATGCGCGCAGCTCTGTAATCGCGGGAAGATTTGGAATGCCTAGCGCGAGGGGAATCCGTGACATGATGAGGAGAGTTGTACACCAGTATCGCCTTTGTCAGCATGCGCTATAGTAATTTTATCACTTCTAATTAGGGGTGTGATGAGGGTGCTCCCGGGGTGTATATTATGTGCAAGACAAAAGCCATGGTGATTGACCTCGCCCCTGCAGCTGCCTATGCTGCGGGGAGCGCTTAGGTGTCAGACATTTGTGCCATTAGGTGTCATTGTAGGTATTTGGATGCATGGCTGTGTGTCCGACATTTATGAGCCCCTGTGCGCTGAGACACCCCTGTATTCATCTTAAATGCCCATTCATTCATTGTAATTCTTTGTTTACCTTGTGACCCAATTTTCTGCTGAACACCCTCAGCCACATGCAAACATTGTACCTTTTGCACGCCCTTGTGGCAATGTCTTAATGAGATGCACAGATCTTCAACCTTGCTCCTCCAGCTTTCAGCTGCGCCGGTATCTACTGCGGCTGATGTCCGTGATGGCTGTCAAAACGGGCGCTAATTGGTACCACGTGTGTGCATTCATCCTGCGCTTTCCCTACTGTATGCTGTGTTCCACCAATGCAAGGCAGCAACCCGCCCATCACCTCTACCCCTCGAGAAATTCCACCAGGGCCCCCAACCTGATCCTCTACTGCTCAGGCCATCCCTGTGTTAGAATCTATGTGGTCGGTCTTAAATGCTGAATATGCCGTCAGCGCCGCGCAACTGACAGCACCGACCAACTGAGTCGGCTGCGCCGTGCTGTTTTCATTGCCGTCTGCTGCAAGGAAAATTGCGGCAGTCACAGTGCTGCAGCCAACAACATAGCCTGGGAGGCCAGAGGAGCGCTCGGCTGCTCTAGTGTGGCGGGGTACACCTCCATATGACAGATCCCCACTTCTGCACGCAGCCTGGTCCAGTCATATGCTTCCATGAATTCCGGATACAGGTTGCGGACTGTGCGGCCCCTGCACATGTGCAGCAAGCAGACTCAGCGATACCGCTGCTGCTGCTCAATTGCAGTCTTGTAGTCCATTGGCCATCTCAAGCCACAGTGCAGTGCAGCAGTATTGTGCAAGGGATCAATGTCGCAAATGGCCTGGTCTACAAATGGCTGTTCACGGCAATGGTAGGTGCCGCTGGCATGTGACAACCAGTAACGAAACAACAAAACCTTGGGCAGATGCTTAAGATGCTGCAGATGCTTGAAGACATTACAGTTTTAGTAGAGCAACATCCAACAAATTGTGGTGGTCATGCCACGAAGGCCCTACTATCCCAATGGCAGGGATTTGAGACCTTGCAGAGCTTACCCATTGATAGTGGCACGAGCGCCAGCTGGTCGAGGTTTCTTCACCGGTGCGGGCGGGGCCGCGTACGTTGGTGGGTTCGGAGACCGGGAAGTCTCGCCCAAGCCCCAATCCCTTATGCAGGGAGTCGCGTAGTATCCATAGTGCGTAGGAGATCTGTCGTCCTGGTCTCCCTGCCCCACGTGTCCCGCACAGGAAAATCTTTCAAGGACAAACAATCCTGCAGCTGATGTCTCAGGCCGGGGGCCTTCTTGGCATTGAAACAGGGTGCGATTTTTATAAATTAAGAGATCTGATCAAGAGTGGCAATCTGCGGAAGGGGTCACCACCTGCTTTCGAGGGCTTGGCGTTTTCTCCAACCCTGCCACCTGCGTGGGGTTCCAGTATGGCGTGAGGTTCCAGCATGGCAAATACATTCCCCACTTGGTAATCATACAAAGGATCTGGGTAATTGTGTACATTTGCAACAAACGATTTGTATGTTTGTGCAGCACCCCATCACACTGAGGCAGGCTAGTGCTCTGCGCTGCAGAACCGGTGGAGGCTGCCAGACTTCCTACGCTTGATCCGCGAAGAGAATGTTCTTTCACAATACAAAAGTGGGATGTACGGCTCACCTCCTGAGTCAAAAGCCTGTTCATGGCTGCTGAATGTGGCAGAAGTGGCGAGTTGGATCGGCCACAAGAAACTAGTCAAAGATCGCCATGACGATTCTAGCTCCACTTATTCTGAGGGTGATAAATAATCATCCAGGATCGGCTGGAAGTTTTGCAGCCGGTAAAAGGCGATCGGCGTGAAGAGGTCCAAGGATGACCTCAGCAAAACTGTTGTGGCCTGCCCCAGCTAGGTTCCCACGGCTTCCAGGACCGTTGTGGCAAAATCATGGCGGATGTAAAAAACCAAGGAGCTTGCTTTTTACAGTGATCTAAATCATTCTTTCCATCAAGAATAGCATATGAGAAAGATGAGACAGTCGCTTATTGGCTCGCCAAGCTCCAAATCGAGCTGCAAAAGAAAGGAGCTCGAAACAGAAGCAAGTTCACAGACGCATGAAGGGGAGAGACTGGGTATAGCAAGTAACTAGGTGCGTACCACTCTGGTTGGTGTAGATGGACTTACTCCACGCAGTTCCTCTTCTTTGGCGTCCAAGAAAGCATGCTGGGTCCCCCAAACTTCCGGGACCCCCCAGTATACTACGTACTGGGTGTTCAAATGCGGAACGCGCAGCTACCATATCTGAGCTATGCTGCATAGCCTATGCAAGTTGTTTCAGACACCAGCCTTCCACAGTGCGAACTGCAGTCAAGAGTTCTCGAACAGACCAAACAAGCGAGCATATTTCTTGAAGATGCACATATCCAGTTCCTCTCTCATCGAACAAGGATAAAGTTGTGTGGTGAATGGAACTTGCAACGGCTGGTGTATGTCATACATATGGAAGACATTGAGCAAATTTAGGACAGACCGGTACATTGGACCTTTCTTGACTGCAGCATTGCACGTACAGGCTAAGTAAAAATATATTGCCCAAAACAAAGCAGTACAATGCGCTTGAGGGAAAGTCTCCTCAGTGGTGACAACTTCGACTTGGAGACAGCCAACAGCGATCTGCTGTCGCCGTCCCTCTTGGAGTGTGACGAGAACGTGGCTGATGACGGTGTGCTTCAACAGCCCTGACGAGTACATCTCAACGTCTAGAAGACTGCTGTTCTCTTGAACTGCGCCTAAACTTCTTTATTCATCAAAATGCTCATCTCCTATCCATATCTCCCTAAATCTTGTCACTGGTTCTAAGCGGCCTATGAAGGAAGCTAAGTAACAAGAGACTAGGTTGCTCCTGCAAGATGGGCAGCACTACTGTCCCTAATACATGAATTTAACGTGCAGGAGAGTGGCCACTTGAGCTCCCATCACCTCCAAAAGCAGGCATATCCGCTCGTGCTGAAAGGGAGGCCAAGCAGGCAGCGGCGTGTGAGGCTCTTGCGAAGGCATTTGAAGATCTCACCCCGCCACATGCCGGAAGGCAGGAGGCCACAGCACCAGAGGTGCTCGCAGAAGTGCTCAAATACCTGCTGTGATGGTTCTTTGCGCACCATTGCTTTCCAGCGCCTTGTCTGACCATACAGCCTGAAGTTTCACACAGCATAGCTTCTTACTTTGCTGCAAAACTCTCAAGTAATCGCGATGTCTGAGAGGGATGCTGCAGCACAGGAGGAGGGGATGCGGGCAGAGGAGACGGACCTCGTGTCACCATTAGTCATGAGGCCGCCAGCTGGCGGTGGAAGGCGTGGCATGCGCGCATCATTTGACCCGCGCAGAGTCAGCTTGGCCATCGCGCAGAACTTTGACTTGGCCACGTCAGGTGTGCCTCACTTCCTGGAGGGTAGTCAGGTCTACATGGCTTTTGCCTGCTGCCATCATGCCTTGCTGCTGTCAATCAATGCATGGGCCCTCTCAGCAGCACCCGTCATGTCGCAGATGGCCACCTGAAACCTCTTGACTGAAGGGGAAATGGATATTACGCCAGAGTGCAGCACAGTCATGAAAACAATGCCAGGAGAGGCAGAGGCTGTCTGAATTGACAGGAGCCTCCTGAGATCGCCAGAATCTGTCTCTGTCTTCTGAAGTTTTATTTCCTTGCAGAGGGGGGCTTGCTTGGCGAGGATGAGTTCCTGGAGCTGACAGGGAAGCAGGCGGCACCGCGGCCGCAGCCGCAGCCGAGCGCAGCCGCTCTCAAAGCAGCTGCCCTGCGCGCATCCAACAGTGCCTTTGCAGGTGACAGCCTTCTCATGCACGCTGTGCATTCTCTCGCGCAGGTCATGGGTGTCATGATTGTCACAATCCCAGCATGCATCAGCAAGGCCCCGATGACAGAGGCAGCAATGAGGAGAGGAGGCAGTATGCTGCTCGATCCCATGTTCGGCTGCATGAAGATCATGAATTGCTTGAGCTTGTGGGTGCTTACGGACGACGGTGCTCTGGAAGAAGCTGGCCTGCATCTGGACTGTCCGGCCGACCGGAGGGGACGCCAGGGTGGCCAAGTTGCTCATGCAGTGATTCTTAAATGTCCTGCTGCAACCTTAAAGATCATTTCAAGGCGGTTTCCTAACAAGAACATTCCATTTGTGGGTAGGAGAGGGAAAGATCCGTGCGCATCGGCCGGAGCCGCTGACAGTGGCGCTCCTGGGGGACGGCGGCGATGAGTCACTAGAGGCGGGTCCAGTCATGGCTGAGTCACCCGTGGCGGCCCGGCCGCCGCGCAGGGCGCTTGGCCAGGCCGCGCCCCGGCTGCCGCCAGCTCAGCAGTCGCTAGCCATGCGCGACAGCATGGCGCTCTTCCTGCAGGTGCAGCCTTTCTTTGGCGCTGTGATTTTTGCCCGGCATGGTCAGTGAACTTGCATGCTGTCTCGCCTTGAAATATGCACTTGCACTGCGTGCAGTGCGAGTGCAGGCCATCAATTCCCGCTGACCTTGTAAAAATTGCTCGATAGGAGCAGTACCATGAAGAGTTGGGTCCATCGGATGGGACAATAGCCAGCAACTAGCAACTTGAGCCTGACCTCCGGCGAGAGCCATTGTTTGCATGTGCAGTAGTGCCAGCGAAACCCCGCATATTCAGTTGTGTAGAGGAGGGCCTTCATGTGAGCGCTCCAACTGGAGGCTGCAGGACAGTGCTGGCAGATTGGGGTGACTTGCTTTCTTTCAGAAGATCGGCTGATGAAGTGTGTGCGTGCAGCTGGAGGGAGCTGTGAAGGGGGAGAACGGCTTTGCAGCGGACGATGTGCTGCGGCTGAACCGGGGTGCCAGGCCTCCGCTGTTCAGCATCGCAGAGAACTCTGATGTGGCTGACAAATCAGGTAATCCATCTGGCAACCTTCACCTGTTGTGCGCCAGTCTGATCAATGAACGCTGCATTTCAAATCCCTGCACTTGAAGTGAATCCAGAGTGATTTCTTATGCCACGCAACAACACACTTTTGGGAGGGAAGCGTGCACATGAAAAAGAGAGACGAGAAGTTTTTCTTTAACGCCAATTGCAGTAGACTTTACAAGGATCTTTCCACTGCTTTATACTGGAGAGTGTGTCCAATACTCCCGCAGGAAGCAGTGAGATGGAGTATGCTCCGCCGCTGAAGGCACCGCACAGCACCGCAAGGGTGGACCCCTCACAGGCGCAGGGGGGATCTGAAGGCATGCGCGACAGCATGGCCTTCTTCCTGCAGGTGGGTGCACAGAATTCAAAACCCCTGACTTCTCATAAGAGACCAGCTTCATGTGCTTCATTTGCATTGTGACCAGTATCCCAGCATGCTCTGCTTGTTTGCTGGCTCGTGTCAAGAATCTTCCTTAAATGCAAAAGGTTAAATGTTTATCTCAAAATTGTGCAAAGCCTGTTGGTAATTTTCAAATGTCCTTGTGCAGCTGGAGGGGGCAGTGGAGGGCAAGAACGGCTTCAAGCCCAACGATGTGCTGCGTATGAACCCGGCTGCCACGCCCAACCCCGACCGCGCGTCTCCCTTGCCTCCTTCTGAACAGGCTGCACCTGGGACCACTTCGAACACTTCTTACACCAGGTGAGAGCCTGGCATGCAGCTCCCTCTGACACTGAAAACTGTGCTGCATTTGCAAGCTGCTCAAACCATACACGTGACAACCAACATTGGTTGCTCAGGGTGTGATTTGAGGCATGCATGTGTGCATGTGGGTTGAACAGGTCTGATCAGCAGCAAGCCACCAGCATCCTGCATGCACCACTGCCGTCCAAGAACCGCAGGCCCACACTGGCTCCAGGGGGCAGACCAGCCTCCCACATCCCCTCACACGGTCTCACCGCCACCGCCGCCACACAACACGCGGCAGCTTCCGGCATCGATCGCGCAGACACAGCGCGCATTGCCGAGAAGCCGGCAAAGTCATCGCTGATGTCAGCGGGAAGGACCGGCGCGGCCCAAAACAGGCTCCTGCCCAGGGAGCTGCCCGCGCCGAGCCGCCCGGGCTTCCCGGCCGGGCGCGCCTCTATGGGCGCTACAGGCCGGGAGCCCGTTACGGGGCCGGCAAGCTACCGCGCTACGGGGCGCCCGGGGCTCCGCCGGCCGACGCTTGAGCCGCCAATAGAAAAGACGTCGTCCCCGTCCCTGCTGCGCCGGGTCGCTCCCCGAGTGTTCGCAAGCTGGTGCGCCAAAACACGCTTCGCTACTACGTTCTGCTGGATTTGAGCTACAGCTTGGCCAAAAGGGACACGATCCAGGATGAAGCACATCTGTTCCTGTTCATTGCAAGGCACCTGCTGAAATATTGAACTACGGTGCGTTTCAGCAAGCGGAATCGGCAAGCATACCCCAGCACGCTGTTTCATGTCTGGTTAACGTGACATCTTTGTTTGTCGTGTACAGGTCTGCGGCAGCCCCACCGCCAGCAGAGGCGACGGCAGCGGTCGGTCCACTCGCTGCAGGCAGGGCGCAATCTCACGCGCCGCCAGCTCAGCCTCGCTCCGCCCACACCTCGGTACACCCTCCTAGACGTCCCTCATCATTCCTTGACGTCTGAAGAGCAGGGGGCTAATTAGATATTGAATCTCCTGCTCCAGCACACTCCCTTGCAATTCTCTGGTCATTAGTCTCCGGTCGGCCTGGATGAGGGGCACCCTCTTGAAGCACCAGTCCTGCACTGCTTTGCTCTTGATGGAGACGGTAAGGATTTTTTCATAAATTTTGCTTCTCAGCAGGCTACGAGGACAAGGCTGCAGAGCGGCTCAGCCGACAGAACACTGCAGCCAAAACAGGCGCCGCTGTCTCGCCTACCTAGACCCCCCACCAGCATTCACAGGACACCGGTGCGCGCCAATCACATACTGTAGTAGTCATACTAAAACCCGCACTCTCGACGGTGCGGCAAGATTTTTCAAAGCAACTTCTAGAGGTCTTTCTGACATCAAATAAACAGGGCCATGCTCCATTGGGCTTGTTGATTGCTTTCCAAATCTGGCCTCAAATTCGTCATAGGTTTTCTTTTGGGGGAGGGGGTAGGGTCTTATTTGTCCACCCTTTCTGGCCAAAAATTTTAATATATTGCGGGGGTTCAGGATGACTACTACAGCAATCCCTCTCTCAGCACTCTGCAGGGGACTCTGTTCTAACAGTTAGTTTAGAGTCCTCTGCGCTCTGATGACTGTGGTACCCCTTTGCCCGAGCTAGGCTTGCCACTTGCTCACACCTGCTATACAAGCTGTTATAGGTACCCCAGCTAGAGGTCATTTGATACCTAACGGCCGGAGAATTATATGCATTTGCTAGTTTCCTGGCATGCTGTATTGCTTCGGAGACCCCTGCTTGGCAAAGGCTGCGCCTTCATCCCAACACTGTCTCCACAGATTGCTGCACAATCAGGTTCATGAGTAATTGTCTGACATGAAATAGATAAGGGAAGTCTCTGAGTGTGTTTCTGTGTGCTGGGTGCCTGCAGACGCCCAAGAAGGGATCGATCGACTTCCAGAAGCTGCTGGAAGATGCTATGAATGTGGGAGACGCAGCAGCATTCGCAGGTCTGCAATTGCCCCCTATCTATTGCATAATCACAGTTGCTGCCGTTTGGCAATATCCCAAGAAGATTGCAGGCAGGGCATGATATCATGCTGTTCAAGGCCAGTTGCTTCGGTAGTCATCACTTGATAAATTCCTTTTCAGAGGTTCTTTCCCTGCACAGCGAGATTACATGACATCAGTCCTTAGCACCAACTGCTGTAACAGTGCAAAGATTGTCAGCAACTAAGCGCTGTGCGCAGAGGGGGGCTCGAATATTGAGGGGTCCTGTGTACGGTATATCCGATGTAGGGAGTGCATGAGGGTTTGGTCCTTTAGATTCGATGAGATGTGAAGCAGCACCAGGCTGCAGACTCTTGTAGGCCCTGCAGGCGTGGCTGCAGACGCCCTGCGTGTATGCCATGTGGCCTTTGGCAGTGGCTTTGCCGACCTGCAACAAGAAGAATGAGCGCTGTGCACAGGCAAAGGCGGGCTGAAGAACTCGCCGTTGGACGCCAAGCCGGAGCCGGTGCGCAAGGCGCGGCCCACGGCAGAGCAGCGCCATTTCCAGGAGTACCGAGACAGCTGAGTCAGCATTGCTGACTGGACGTCCACCGGCAATCACTTCGATTCAGATCTTGTCCAGCATGCGGCAGTGCTGCCTGGCTGCAAGCTGGAGTTCTGGTGGCGTAAGAGGACTGGAAGTCTTCTTCATTAGACTTCAGGAGCAGTGATAATCCAAAGGATTCATATTTGTGCCAGTACGAGAGTAGAGATAAGGATGAGGGGTGCAAGTGAGCATGCTGCCATGGTTGCGTTAGAGAGGGAATGATACTGAATAATATACTGGATGATACATTGGCATGCTGAATGCGGGGCGGAACATCTGAGACTGCTGATAGGTAGGACAAGGAACAGAAGGTCTGCGATGGTGGGTTGCCGTCCCTGAGTGGGGGTTCAACGAAGGGATATTTGTCGACTTAGATATGCTTGGGCAGCGCTGTCATGTACCGTATTGACACTTCAACATTGCACGGGGCTGCACCCTGAGATCTTTTGGGTCAGCAGCAGCCTGAGTAGCAAATCATACTTGCAGCCAGCAGTTGCAAATCATACTTGTGGCACAGGACCATGGCAATGATAAACCAATGAACACATGGAGGATTCAAAAGTTTCCAAGATGAATCTGGATGAACCTGGAGTAAGTTCCTGTAGCATAGCTGCTCCTTTGCATGCATAGTGCCAAAAATAGCTCCTCCAGGCATGCACAGCAGGTGACGTGGGCAAATGACATTCATCCAATGTCAGTCTTCATTCCACCATCAAGATCATTCCATTGTCTCAACTGCGATGTCTTGACTTCGTACAACTGTGAATATTCAATTGCATTCACAAGGAAAGTGGTAAGCAAGGTTGGGAGCCCCAGGCCTTTAACGTGATGGGCATGCTAGTCTGTGACTCGGTGTGTCAAGGGGTTGATCTGCTCCGGGTCCCCCATGTACTTAGAAAAACCTATTTGAGACCGTTCGGTATAGATCATCAAGGACTGAGGAGGTCTAGACGACAGTTTGACACCAGATCGTATGCAGCTACGTCTGTAACAAGCTCTGCAAAGGACATCGTGGTTGTGGGAGGTGGATGGGCAGGTGCGAAGAACGAAAGATACTCATATGTTTTGATTGGCTTGAGTGCCATCAATATTTCTGCTTTCCATGGTTTTAGAGAACGACGGATCTACAGGAGTTCAGGACCCAGAGTATCACACTTCGGCGTCAGTGGATGGTGACATTGCGTTTTACATGCAATGCGATACAGTTATGATGTCAAAATGGCTTTGGACGCAGGTTTTGGAGCTGCCAAGCACCTGTCACAGCAAGGCTACAACGTCACACTCATAGATGCCTCTCCAAATCCTGGTGGCTTGTCAGCGGGCTGGCGCACGCCTCAGGGCAGAGCAGTGGAAGCTGGCATTAAGGGCTTCTGGTACCAGGTGACCGCTACACTGACACTACCTGCACAGTGCGTTCATGCATTTGCTCTTTACCGCCGGTGAAGCGGTGTCCTCTACTGTAACTTATGTGTTGAACAGTAGCCATTTGTTGAAGATTTCAGCAGATGCAGGTCAATGCATCTGTGCTCTGAGAATACCCATGCATGTCTGGGGGTTAATACCAGTCACTCTCGCGAGCTGCGCTTGCGCATGCTCATCCTTGGCATATTTGTTGCCATGTCATGCCGCTGATTGATAGTCACGCGAGTGTTGCCGCCGCGCAGTACCACAACATATTCGCACTGCTAAGGGAGCTGGGGATCCCCTGGCCCTTGACTGACTGGACCACCAGCGGGTTCTGGTCCCCCCAGGGGCTCACCACCGAGGCGCCCGTGTTTTCGCGGCGGCCCCAGCTGCCCACCATGCTCGGTCAGTTCGTGCACACGCTGCCCCTGTTCAAGTGAGCCACTCTTTTAACATGATGTTGAGAGCTGCGACTGATTATCTCCTAAAGAGCAAGTTCTGTGATGTGAGGCCTGCTTATAGTCAGGCCCAGTGGCTGCCACAGAAGTGTTCTTGAGAGGTGTTAATGATGGCAAAGTCATCTGAAGGCTGTGGTTGATATCCATTGCCTTGCCTTGACATCTGCTCCAATGACAATCGCAAGCCTGACCATCACCAGCCCGCCACCAAAAACGCACCAGTGGATCCCACTGTTGGCAGCTATTCTTGCTTGAGGATGACGTTCTTTTGGTGCTCCCTGAACATTTTGGGCATACTTCATACCTGATGATTTAGGCGTCCTGCTTGCTTGCAGGCGGCTGTCTCTGGCGGACAGGGCCACGATGGTGCCTCTGCTGGCGGCAGTTGTGGATTTTGATGCCAGCCCTGAGACCTACGCACGCTATGACAGCATGACTGCCCTGGAGCTCTTTCAAAAGTGGGTCACTCTCACTCATGTGCAGGGCGCCCTCACTTGCATGGTCCAGAAGGCGTGGAGATCCTCAGATGGTTTTTTTGTGCATCTTGATGCTCCCTCTGCAGGATACATGTCAGATCATTGTCTCAGCGCAAGCCATCTCTTACTGTAGGAACTCTACCTGGGCTTGTTGATGCCGTCCCTGTAGTCGAAATGGTGCGCATCGGGATACTTCAGCTGCAGCTGTCAGCTATAGCATCCTGTATGTGTATCATGGCTATGGAGACTTAACATTTAAGTGTCATAGATGCGTCATTAGGATGAGGGATGGCTTTGTATTTTAGTGACACCACTGCGAAGAGAATTCAGAGTTGAATCTTGCTTGGCCGGTGGATTACCCATCGGTCGGCCGCATTCTTTCATTTTGCCCAGCTAGCACCTGATCAGCCGGGTGCTTCATTGCCAGGTTTGGCGTTAGCAAAGCCCTTTATGAGGAGTTTCTGCGTCCGCTACTGCTGGTGGGCCTCTTTGCGCCGGCTGAGGAGCTGTCGGCCGCCGCCGTCCTGGGCACCTTTTATTTCTACAGTGCGCCCTCCCCAAAGTCCGGCCAAGGTTTTGGAAGTGTCGGCTAGGGTCTGTGGTAGTGCTTGATGCCAGAGGGCAGCATTGAGAGCTACAATCAACAACTGCATTATGCCGGCAGACACGTGATGCCTGGCATAGTACTGCTCGCAAAGCTGCTCACCTAGCGTCATTAATGACCGCAGCCTCTCCTACTGCACACCACCCAGCTGATTGTTTTGGGCTCTTTTGCGACACCAAGTTGATCTCTTTATGCAGCACAGCTGAGAATATATGTTTATGGCCTGCTTGCAGCGCTGGCGCACCAGAATGACTTTGATGTGTGCTGGGCCAAGGGGAGTGTCAGCGAGCTCATATTTGACCCCCTGGTAAGACACTTGTCTTGTCCATGCTTACCATGCCCTCAGCATTCAAAGACAGCATGTCTGCTATCCCTGTACTGCACATGAATGGCTGCTTGCAGTGCTGTCCCTGATCTAATCACCCATTGCCGCTTCCTGCATGCCCTTACATTGCTGTTGGTAGCAGCAGCAATCCTGCAGTTTCCAAGGCTAGCCTTGGCCAGCACACTGAAGCCGGCATGCAGGCAGCACAGACCTGCCGCTTGCTCTGCGCCTGACCATGATGTCAAATTCAAATTTGAAAGGAGAGATCATTGCCCGACTACAGGTGCGGCGGATCGAGGCAGCGGGAGGGAACATTGTGGGAGGCAGACTGGTCTCGGGCCTCCAGCTGGACGAGCTGACGGGCGATGTGTCAGCGGTGGTGTCGCGCGACCGGGCAGGCAACGAGACCGTGCACCCCGCCGACGGCGTTGTCTTCGCCATAGGCATCTCAGGTGCGCAAGCCAGCTTGAACGCTCCGACATTCTGATCAATCACTGGGCAGCGTATATACCAGTGCAGATGCAGAATTGGCTAGATATATATATATCTGCATACACAAGTGTCCGAGTCCAGGCCTGTGAAGACTCAACTTCCAGTTCCATTGCCTCGGGAGTGGCAAATGCCCTTCTTCAATCATGTGCAAATTAGTCATAGACCACATCCTGCAGGCATGGGGAGACAAAGTCATGGCTTGCTCACTCGTTCAGTGGTCATGAGCTTTCCTCTCCAAACCAGTCGACAGCTCGGTCATCAAATACGCCTCGAAACAGGTCTCTTGCAGTGTTCTGAACAGATCCGACGTGCTTTTTCGCTCCACTTGTGTTTGTTTACTTGGCAACAGTGGTGTCTGAGGACTATTCTGCGCAGGCATGCAGAAGCTGGTGGCGGGCTGCCCGGAGCTGGGCAGGCGGGCAGAGTTTGCACGCATCGCCAACCTGCGTTCAATCGACTGCATAGCGACGCGGATATGGTTTGACCGGCGGGTTGCCACGCAGTTCCCCGCCAACGTGCTCTCCGGGTTTGAGGAGTGCACGGGTGGCACCTGGTTCAACCTGAATGACCTCCAGGTCAGGAGCTCTATTTTCTGCCAGCAGTCTCCAGCAGCACGGTTTGTAGAGTGGCATGTGCAGGTTGGGGAATCTGCGTGTTCAAATGTGTGGGGAGTGTGGCCCTGCTGAGGCAGCTGAATGTCATGGGAAACTACAGAGCTTTCTGGTCTCCTTAGATCAGCAACCAAGACAACTCTGGACCTCCCGGCCTTCGCTGATATCTGCAGTTAGCACTGCTACATTTGAGCTTTCTTTGGAGCACTTGAACCTGCCGTACATTGCTGAGAGAGTGCAGCAAACGCGCCTGACTGTGTTGTGTGCATGCTTTGCCAAAACCAGGATGAGTACAAGGGTGCATCGGGTGCAGTCATAGCAGCAGACTTCTACCACTCGAACGCGCTTATGCCTCTGAGCGACGAGGCGATAGTGGCGCGCGTGCGACGCAGCCTGGAGTCCTGCGAGCCGAGCTTTATCGGCGCCCAGGCATGCACCTGCTTGCTCTTGTTTGCCAAGCAGTTGTGAGGCCGTTAATCCCCAAGGTGCACTTGAGAGGGGGTTGGAACAAGCTGTCATAACCACGCTTCACAGAGTTTTCTGTAGTGTGGTTGTACGGCTGGATTTCGCCTTCTTTGGACTGTCGCTTAGGGCGAACGGCAGTCAGAAGTGCTGCAGTAACACTTGCTTGGTCCCGCCTGTGATGCACATCCTCCAATGCTGGCTATACTGCGTTGCTGGTAATCACACCAGCTTGGTGAGTAATTGTGTCTGTCACTACTGTTGTGCCCTTCAGCACCAGCTGTTTTGAAAACCTGCTCATGCTACAAGATAGTGCAAATGTAATTTTGCATGCTTCGGCGCAGATCATAGACAGCGCGGTGCTGCGTTTCCCAAAGGCAGTGACGCATTTCAGCCCCGGCTCGTACGCGTCGCGCCCCCTGCAGACCACCTCTTTTGGCAACGTGTTCATGGCCGGTGACTGGGTCAAGGGCGTTCCTCACGGCGCCAACGGCCTCTCACAGGTGCGACAATTTCTGGAATCTACATCTTGTGTGAATTTATCTTGTGTGACTAAATCCTTGTGACTACAAAATTAACTGGATGTCGCAAAAAGGAAGGCCATGCCAAGCTACTTGGCACTGGGCCCTCCTTCTCATCTGCATCTTCTTATGCTTTGAGAGCAGGGAGTGCAGGCTTAATGTGCCACTTGCAAGCATGCGCGATGGGGCATACATTCATGCGGTGGATGTTTCAGGGGCAAATTTTGTACCGTGTAGTGACTCCACAAAGTTCCTGGTGTCCTGTTCAGAGGAGAGTGTCCGCATCACCACATGGATCCCATGACGCAGCAAGTTCATGGGCAGTCCGGTCTCCCAGGTCATTTTGTACAAATACAAGCAGGCTTCAACCTGCTGTTAGCTTCAAGGCTTGCCTCACACATTTGAGCAGATTTGCAGTGCAGCAGCGGCATTCAAATGGGGTCCTTTGCCGCTGCAGGAGCGAGCATATGTGACAGGGTTGAGGGCAGCGAACATGGTGGTAGACAAGTTGGGCTGGGGAGTGCACGCAGACATTCTGCCGGTAGAGCCAGATGAGCCATACATCGCAGCACTGAAGGGCGCCAACCGCGCTGTGAAATCTGTGCTGTCCGCTTCCGGCATCCGCAGCCCCTTTTTGTAGGGGTTGTGAGGGTACAATTAGGTTTGACATGCAGCAAGGTGTCTTACTTGCTGGTCTGTGTGGTTGTCTCTATTCTTTTGTAGCATTACCGGCCATCTGCTGTGGGTTTGAGATCATTTGGGACTCCTCTCTGGCAAAGGTGGCAGCCGGCTGGACGCCCTCGCAACATTAAAATCGGTGTGAGAGCCGAGAGATTGCATAAGGTGGAGATTCTTCACATCTGCAGAGCAGATGGGCACAGGCGGATCTGATGTTTTCTAGGTGAGCCTGTGCACGTTTTGAATGACTGAAGCTCTGTCGGCAGGAAAAAATTGATGTGAGTGACATCACAGTGTAGACACATGCAATTGAAAATAAACGGGTATCTCAGTCCTGTGAATTGGTTGCTAAAATGCACAATTCTCCAAAATGGGGAAAAATTTGTACTTGAGAACCAACAATGTATTGTGAAACATGTACATTCGTTCCATAGCCGGATTAAGTTGAAAGGAGGAGCCATACTTCTCATTCAATTGAACCTCTTACGCAACATGGCCATAGATAGCCTCAGAATTAACATTCACGAGCACATTTGGGGCCCGCCTCTTTGGCGAAGCAGATGAAAGCAAAACACATGGCTGCCAGGTCTATGTGGTCACTTGACGCAGCAGGAAAAGTGGGAATAAAAATAGAATCTGAAAGCCCGCACTTGCATGCTTTCACAAACCAGCGCACAGATGTCCCCAACACGGTGGAGTCATCACCCTGCCTCCAAGCAGGTGTGCCCCAGAGAAGGACATCAAAGCACACAAGAAAAGCACTGTTTCCAGGAGACCACCTCAAAAGTCACCCCTAAAGTCACCTGAAATATACGACTCAGGACCTCTGTCCAGAGGCTCGAGCCTCCGTGGGGCACTTCAGAAGGCCTGACTATTCAAAGGTTCCTTCTCTGCAGGCATTGATCCAATCATTTTTTGAGCTATTGCAAGCACAAAAACAGAGACACCCCTGCAGATAAAACGTCCGCCAGCCTAGTGCCCACGTTCTCTTTGCAGCTCCGAAGAGCCCCTACAGAAAGCGCTCAACAAAAGCCCTTGCTGCATGTTTGAGGGTGGCAACATCCTAAGATGCCCGATTGATATACTTTGGATGGACGCCGTGCCGCACGGAATCGTGAGGGGTCCCCACAGAGTTTCACATCACTCAAAAGGTCATGCGCTCGGCCTCCTCGCGGATATTCTGGAACAGGACGCTGGACAGGTAGCGCTCGCCAAAGCTCGGCAGCACCTGCGCATCAGAGAGAAATCACAAGAAGCACCAGAGGCAAACTCACACATGCCTGGCATCAGCCTTAATGCATTCTCAGCAATGTCCTTTCCTCTAGTCAGAATTGCACATGCCCAGGCTAGGCACACATGCAGATACGCTTTGTGTTACGACAGTTCCTTTGCTGTTGTTTGCAATGCACATCCCCGGGCTAAGAACACACATACAACACCAGGCAGGCGACAACCACGCAATGAAACCTAGTATGCCGAACAGCAAGAATAAGGTGTCTAGAATGTCACATGCAATGCGCTTACACCGCAAGGCCTGCTGTTTAGCGCTTGCGCTGCCTTGTATGTCTTGCAAGTCTCAGTTTGTTCAAAATACAAGACAAGGCTTCCTTGTGCCATCTTGGGGATTTGCACTGCTTTGTATGCCCTGCATTTCTATTGGTACGATATGCAAGGCTCACCGTCACGATGAGCTTGCCGGCGTTCTCAGGCTTTTGCCCCTCGCGGATGGCGGCCACGGTCGCCGCGCCCGAAGAGATGCCGACCAGTAGACCCTCCTCCAAGGCCAGCCGCCGCGCCATCGCTATCGAATCATCGCTGCTCACCTGCGAGCGGGTGTATTACTCAATATCAAATTCGTAGGAGGCAGATGGATTGCAGGTTTTAAACGCAATACTTCTGAAAAGCATCTTAACGATCACATTACTACATTTGTTGGCTTGCACCGATTGGCCGGCCAAGATGACATGTCCTGCATCATACACAAGTCTTGGCCTGCATGTCTGGGCACAAGACACGCCCTCTTCAACCAGCACCGCCATATCATTCATGATATTAGCATGAGCTTGTTTTTCATTTTAAGTCAGTCATAGCTGCCCAGCGTTCATCTAGAAGAATGCAAACACGTATATTCCGTCCTTCAGTACTGCCACCAGAACATGGTGACATACATAATTTTCCTTTACGACAGCGCTCCAATACTGTTTCTTGAAATGAGCAGAAGGTCACACAATAACACAAAGGTTCAAAAGCAAGTGACTAACCTGGATGACCTCGCTGATGATGCTGGTGTCAAGGTTGCCGGGGATGAAGCCGGCGCCGATGCCCTGGATCTTGTGGGCCCCTGGGGACCCCCCGGAGATGACTGGACTCTCCGCCGGCTCCACCGCCACAATCTGCACATGCACATGTCGTGCGGGTCATGGTCTGCATGAATGCAAAATCCATGAGGGACGCTTGACAGAAGATGCTCGACAACACATACAATTCCTGACAACCTGTAGCAGAATGAGCCCCACGCCTCGAGCAATATGTTAGGAAGGAATGTTGATGTGAGGTGAGGTGACAAGAAGCAATTGAAACAGTGCGGTCTCTGCAAGCGCATCTCACAACAACTGACCTACAAGACAGGAGAGTTGCGATGTTTGTCCCAGATCCAGCTATCTTCATGTGATGCCGTATGTTACAGATGATGCTCAGAAATCGAAAGCGGCGCAAGCCCTCGTCATGCAAAGGATGAGCAGCATCCTGGCTCTCACCATCGCCAGCACCAGAGACAAAGAAACAACAGCTGTCGCTTCTCGAAGAGGAGCCAGCGCGCACCTTGATGTTGGGGTTCTTTTCCCTGAGGTACCTGCCGGCGCCTGTGATGGTGCCTCCTGTGCCCACACCAGCCACCAACACATCCACCTGTGAATACACCCAACCACCCCCTCAGCACAGTAGACAAAGAAATGATACCCCATCCACCATCGACTAATCTGCAATCTCGGGTGAGCAAACATTATCAAATGCTGTTTGTTAAGCTGGGGCTCTGTGGCACCATAGCCCAAGATCAGCCACGCAACGCCCACTCAATTTTCTTTCACTTCACTTCAATTCACATCAGAGAAGAGAGAGGACCCCGGCATGCTAGTCATGGGATGCGGTGCCCCAGCATGTGCACGTAGCAACAAATTCCTGTCAAGAGAAGAGGACGGTCACCTTGCCCTCGGTTGCGCCCCAGATCTCCGGCCCGGTGGTCTCGTAGTGGATTTTGGGGTTGTTCGGGTTCTCAAACTGCTGCAGGATGAACGAGTCCGGCGTCGCCGCCGCTATCTCCTCTGCCTTCTGCACCGCGCCCTTCATACCTGGACGAGTGAATGATCCTATTCAAGACAGATTCTACACTTGCAAAGGTCCATTGAGCGCCTGTTCCTGCTCTGGGCTCTGCCGAAATCTGCGCCCCCAAAGCTCTACTGCATGCAAAGGCGTTACAGGGCCGCGGCAAAGCGATATACCCTTTAGCCAGGCACGGCACCACCTTTTCCTTCTAGCCCTGTCACACAAAGATGAGCTACATGCGAAGGCACTGCGGGCCGCAGAATATAAAAAGGCCTGTACCGCTTCCGCTCTGCGCCCTTAAGCTCAGCTGCGTGCAAGGGCCTTACAGGGCTGCAGAAAAATACCTCACTGACTTCCTTTCTGGGGAAAGAAACGTCTGTTTGGAAAATGTGCAAAACATTTCACACGACGATATATTTCGGCAGCGCACCCTTGGCGGGGTCGGTGAGGATTAATTCAGCGCCGAAAGCGCGGAGCAGGATGCGGCGCTCCAGGGACATGGAGGCCGGCATGGTCAGCACGAGCTTGTAGCCGCGTGCGGCCGCCATGAAGGCCAGGCCGATGCCGGTGTTGCCACTGGTGGGTTCCACGAGCGTGGTCTTGCCCGCCTGTATCTTGCCCTCCTCTTCCGCGCTGCGGATCATGCTCAGTCCGATCCTGCAATGGAATGAAATGTACTCCCAAATCAGCGCTGGTGTGTGGACATCTGCACACCGTGGTAAGGTCAATCCTGGCAGGAGGGCAACGCAGCTCCATATAAGCATGCTATCAACATTCACAATCATGTTTTGTGTCAGCATAAAATATAGAGGAATACATGCAAATGCAGATCAGCGCCATCAGATTGCAGAGGAAGGGCTCGATGAAGGAATGAATGAGGGGCCCAACAAGGCCATGCTCTGTCCTGCTTGGCAGAGGCCTTTGACGGCGTGCAGCATCAGCGCCCAAATTCCTCATCACAGTGTGGCAACAACAAGGAGAGGCGAGTAGGAAAAAGGCTTCACCTGTCCTTCACAGACGAGCACGGCTCCATGATTTCCAGCTTGGCCGCAATCTTGGCATTCACTCCATCGGTCACCTTGTTGAGGTAAACCATGGGTGTGTTGCCTGCAAGTGCGAGAAGGCAATATAAGTCAGTGATCGGATGCTTGCATGCAAGATAGGCACAGAAACTACGTGGTGAGGCGGAGAAGATGTGCAGGAAGGAGGAATGACAGAGCAGCCGTCACCTATGAGCTCGGAGACGTCCTTCGCGATGTTCAGCTGGGGTGGGGCGGCCACCTCGGCCACTGCTGTGCATCGGAGCGATCTCCTGTTCGCTGCCTTGCTGGCAACACGTCCCTGAAGACAGCCCAAAGGGTCATTCTCCAGGGAATCACCCATGAGTCGACCAGTCTTTGATGAGAGAAAGTTTTAAATAACATCGAGGACTAGTTAAAGATGTGGCTTTCGCTGCGTCCAGAGCGCCTCAATGTTGGGGAACCAAAAAATGATTTTGTGGCGACGCGATCTATGTTCCGGCGGTACATCCAGGAGTGCAACCCAAAAGGAAGTATAAATAACAAATAAATCATTGCAAAAATAGTCCTGGAACATGGAGAGATGCATACCTTTCGTGCTGCAGTCACGCTTCTGAAGATGCGTGGGGTCACTTTGGGTGTGTCCAAGCACACAGGTGCACGGACTGCAGAAGAAGTCTTGGCGTTCATCATGGTGCCCTGCATGGCGTATAAGATGCTTCGTTTGGCCAAAATCTAGCTTTTCCTTGAGATCTCTTTGAGCATGTGCCGTCTCGTGATCTAGTCAGAGGGCTTTCGGGGTAATTCAATATAACGAGAAGTTTTCTACGTTCTTCCCCTAGCAAACCCTACCTATGCGTTGAGGCTTGCATGAAATCGCTCTGAACTGGAGTCAGTACGTGCCTAGGAGAATTTGCCTAGGAATGATCATCGCAGAAGTATACTACGACTAGATCAAACGGCTTGCAGCAGCTTTGCAGCTGTCCGTGGCAGCTGAACATCAGCACTTTGATCACTTGCTGTAGCTTTGGAGCAATCAAAGTTCGGAGAGTGATCTAGCTACAATGGTGGCGCGTAAACAAATCACACAGGTATGATGCGCTGCGTGCGTCCTTTGCGACGGGCGATCTAAGTTGGGCTGGTTCACTGAACTATTTTCCAAGATTGACTCTCGTTTGGCTTGATCTGACAGGAATCCTTTGATGAAGCCGTGCAAGAAAACATCACAGAATTTGATATGACGGTGGGTACTCTGAGAAGCGCTGTGATTCTGCGGATCAGATGCATATGTATCTATGCACGTTGTGATCACGACACTGCTCAAGCCTTTCTCCTGAGGTATGATCGGTGTGCAGCCTGAAGAGGCGGTGAAGAGCGCTGTGGAGGAATTTGGAATGCAGGTGCGACAATTTCTTACAGGGCCTTGCAGAAATATGGTGGGAAGCATCACTACCTTGCAGAGGTTGAACCTGCGTCTGTGCCTGCAGGGAGCTGACTTGACAGGTATTATCAAGTCTGCTGATGGCGGCAACATCGACAGGTTGGTCTTTCACCCAGCTACAAGCTGAATGCCTATCTACGTATGCCACTATTGGCCGCCCTCATATGCTTCTTAATGCATACAGCGCATGAGCTCTGTGTTGCGTGTGCAGCCATCCTGCAACGCTGGCAGTGCAGCGTCTCATTGCAGCTGTGGGAGCAGCGTGTGATGCGGGGAGTGCTCAGCAGACGCAGGCAGAGACAGATGCTTGCCAGCAGCTGCTGCAGGTCCTGCGCTCCTCGAACAAGGAGACACGGGCCGAGGCTGTCACAGGTGCCGCTCACTGCTGCATCAAATTTATTTTGTTTTGTATTATTTTGTATTATATTGTGCATGCCTACTATTGTGACACACATGGCGTCATCAAGCGTGGAACCTGACGGTAATCCCTTTACAAGACATAAAAGCCACAGTGCTCATGAATGTCCAGAAAGGCAATTTTCAATGAAGCCCACCCTGTCTTGGTATTAGGCAACCTGGACTGAGGGGTAGAGCATTTGTGTCGCAGTTGCGGTCAAGGCGGGAGCAGTGCGGGCGCTGCTGAGCAGCCATGCAGTCACACAAGAGGCGGCCAGCGCCGGCCGAACCTGCCTGGCACTGTCAGTGCTCCCGGTCCTGCTCACCAGCGACGGCGCCCAAGACGACTTCGCAGCGGCTGGTGGCGTCGAGACACTTGCCAGCCTGCTAGACAGATGGACCGGTGTGCCCATCTTTGCATGCCTGTGCATCTGTAGAGTTGGTGGCCAGATGGCTGCCTGCCACAGAACATTACGTGCAGGAAAGAATACTACAACCGGTGCAGGCAATGTTTTGAAAGGGGTGAAGGATTGAGCTGCATTGCATGCTTTGGAAGCTGTGTGAAAGGCCAAGGAAGCTGCTAAGGCGCTTGTGGGCAGGGGCAAATCTGGGGCCGGGCAGCGGTGATGTCATCGGCGCGGCGGCAGCCGCCATCGAGGCAGCAGCGGCAAAGCACGAGAACAACAAGTGCGCGTTCGTCGATGCCGGGGTGCACACGCGGCTGATCGGCGCAGCGGTGGCAAGCAGGCCCCCCGGCGGTGGTGAATGTGTGGGGGGACAGCAAACCCCGCCGCCGTCGGCGCTGGCCGCCATCTGCAATGCGCTGCGCAGCTTTGCCACTGCCGATGACCTGCGGCCATCCACATCCAGGTGATTAAACTTCAGGCCAGATCTAGACGCACAGTGGAACATTGTTTGATTCGTGATTCACTTGTTTCCAGTGACTCACTTGTTTAGTCGTGACAATTGAATTTAAAGCCAAAGGTCCAGCATGATCTTGAGAGCTGGGACTGACCCCTGCAAGCTTCATGAGGTTTAGCACATGTCCCAAAGGAGGCACAAAGGAAGCTTATGTAGAAAGAGGTATGATTTTTTTTAGAGCCATAATTTGAGGCATAGTTCTCAAAACTGACCCACATTACAGGGCGTTCCAGAACGGGCGCACAATCGCCAACGCTGGCGCGCTGGATGCAATGTACGGCATTCTGCAGAGGGAGAATGACTCAAACGCCGCGGCGGGGCACCCGGAGCTTGTGGCTGCGGTTTGCGGCGCCATGCGTCGCATAGCAGTCAACGATGACACCTGCACAGAATTTGCCGACTTGGGCGGCCTGGCCGCCACCATGCAGGTAAAAATTACCTATTTCCCCCCTACAATGCACTGTTGGGAATTATCCAGTGTAGATGCTTGGAATGTGGGGCCCGTTGCCAGGGTACCTGATTGGAACACATCAGTCTGGAGATGCAAATGCGCCAAAGAAGTGCTGTCAGTGGGAGTGTGTCAAGTGTGCTAGGGCTGCAAGCTGCACTGCAAGAAACGGCACGGCGTGTTTTCTTCGGTGACACTGACCAGCTGTCAGAGCGAGCACACACACTGCAGTTTTTGGGAACCTGAGAGGTGATTTATTGCTGTTCAGGCGGTGCGCAAGGGCATGGGGAGTGCGGCGGTGGCGCGCAGCGGGTTTGGGCTGCTGCGCCAGCTGGCAAACAGCGACGCGATCAAGAACGCCATCGTAGACCAGGACGGCCTCGAACTCATCAACACCGCCGTGGGCGCCCACATCGCATGCGCTGGTAAGCATCCACCTCGGCAGAAAACAAACAAAGTACAACTAACGTGCAGATGCCCTCTTAATATGTAGCAAGTCCAAAGGACTGGTGTGCCTATAAGCCGGAAAGATGTGCAGTTGTGACAACACCATTGGGAAGAGCCGGTTGCTGGTGCAGCACTCTTCACCCAACAAGCAGCCATGTTGCACAGGCTTGCAAGCTTCCTTGCAACCTACAGGTCTACACCCCCTTCTTTCACGGAGCATATATGTTATAATAATGTTCTAATCATGGGGAGCCACTGCATGCAGGCCCGCCGGAGCAAGCGCTGGGGCTGCTGGCGTCGCTGATGCTGCGAAACCCGGCGGTGGCCGAGCGCGCGGCGGCGGCCGGCTGCATCGACACAGCCCTGGACGCCATGCGCGCGGCCGAGGCGGCCGGCAACCGCGGCTTCGCCGACAGCGCCGTCGGCGCTCAGTGGGTGCAGCGGCAGGCGCGCAGCTCTCCTCCTCTCACATCTGCTCTTTGAATTTTGGACGGCCATTCCCTCGTGTTGATGTAGGTTGTGCCAAGTATGCGTACCTGACCGCATTGCGATGGACCGTCTGCCCAATTCAAGGTGTAATTTTTGTGTGGCGGTGCCAAGAAGGAGACAGATATGAGGACGTAACGTCTAAATAGGGATCTCACTCTGTGATTTCTGAAGAGCGATCTGGCCCTGCATAATTAGCTTGGTGTAGTACTAAACACTGAAGGACTGGTGCAGGCGTGCATGGCACTGCGCAACATGGTGGCACGCAACCCGGAGCTGCGGCCGGCCATGCTGGAGAAGGGCGCAGAGCCGTTCCTGCGCCGCGCAAAGGTAGCTCACCCTGCCACCTGCGATGACGTCGGCGCGGCTGCCCTGCGCGACCTGGGATTTGACGACTACCTCGCATAAGCGCTTGGGCACCCTCCAGGGATGGCTTCGCCATCCCTGGGATCTTGGGAAGAGATCTGGATTCCAAAGCCAATCCTGAAGTTCTCGGGAGCTGTTCAGTGATGGTCAAGATGCACAACGACATGTGAAACCTCTTGTTGTCTTGGGATAATCGTCTGGGTTGTCTGCTGGTGCGATGTGTATCTGCCATGGCTTGTTGCCTTGCGTATCTAGTGGACAGAGCCTGCAACTCAGGCCTCGGATCTGACTCTACCGGGTTGATCTTGCAATATATCTGAAAAGTGTTCCACGTGTACTCCTGAATGCATCTGGATGGCTTGTGCAAGTGTTTCGGACAGATGCTTCCGACCATGGGCAACCGACCTGCCCGAGACATGTCAAAATGTGCAAGTACTGTTCGAAGCTAACGCTAGCAATCCTTCGGCAATCCTCTAGCTCAGCCGATCGATGCTTCGCTGCCTTTAGGGACTGGGGCTTACAGATGAGTACATATATTACTAAAAAATGGAAATTGGCAACGAAAAATGTCATGATGCCCGAGTGGTTAAGGGGATGGACTTGAAATCCATTGCGGAGACGCGCGCAGGTTCAAATCCTGTTCATGACGTTTTCTTTTCCTTTTTTGCTCTTTTCAACTACGTGGGGTCTCAATGCGTTCATGATTATGGAGATGCCCCAGCTTCCCATGGGCTACAAGGCCTGGATCAACTCAGGATCATTGACCCAGACCTAGGTGGCACCTGCACACAGCAAGTTCCAGTTCGCACAGGTTCAATTTTGCGATTTAAGATATCATGAGGCACTTATGACAGAAGCTTCCTTTCCCCCCTTAAGGCTTGTGAAAGTCAAAAACCCCGGGGCCGCCCGGAACTCTAGGGCTTTCGACCCCGGGGACAGTCCCAGACCTGGGCAAGCTCAATTCGGAACAATCCCGGGGCGTCCCCGGAATCTTGCCCGGTACCCGGGACTACATGGTCGATCCCCCCAGGGAACCGACTGGGATGTCAAACCCTGCGCCCAAGTTTGTGTCCTGGAGCACCTGCTGGTGAATGCCGTCACGCACATGTGCTATCATAGCACTGCTATGCATGAGGGGGCCCGAGGGCTGGATCTCGTTTTCTATCACGCTTGTGTCCTCCTCGATGACCACCGGCATCATGCTCTCGGCCATGATGGCCGCCATCACGCTCGCGGCCTCCTCCATGCCCACGACAATGTTGAAGCCTTCCTTGCCCTTGTCCTTGAACGCCTTCATGACCTCCTGCATGCCCTCGTCGGGGGCCGTGTTGCCGGTAAGGGCCAAAACCTCCTTCGTGATCACGTCCAACTTCACCATGATGGCATTTTGACCGGAACACCTCTGAGACATATTTCACCCTCACCATCATGTTGTCCAACACGATCACCTGCTAGGACTTGGCCTTGCCCGAGGAGTTCATCATCTGCCCGATGATACTCCCGCGTGTGACCATGAAGCCCGGTGTCCCTATGTGTGTGATGTCTCCCTATCTCTCGTCAGCTTAATGCATTTCAACACTGTTTGGCCACGCTCATGCAATTGCTCGCAAGCTTACGCATCAAGTACGCCGCATGCATGGCGAGCATCCGTTAGTCCGGAATCGGTGGCCGCCGCTTGGCGGCCGGCCTTCTCTTGAACGATCACTCATATGCATATCATATCACAACTTATGTGCCAGTCACTGAGTGACTTGTGATGCTTTCCAACATGACATGCGGCATGGTACCACGTGCGCAGCATCTAGGGCTGCACTCTGGTGTAAGCCCATCTCAACATATGATTCAGTCTTCAACACTGAAGTTCGACAGAACAATCATAAGAATGTTACTTCTACCTCCCACATTTCAGGAATGTCAATCCTCAACCTATACTGCAAGCGCGTTCTTCATGGCGTGATGATCAAGTCGCTCGGCAGAGAAAAACTCCTAAGTAGTGGTGGCGCCAAAAACAGTAGACAATGGAGCAGTACACATAATGAGAATCAATCTCAAGACCCTTGCTGACTCGGTCCTACTCTACAAGGTTCCCCTCACAACTTGGCTCTTCAAAGTTCCAATGAATAGTTCTTATTCTGAGTTCAGGCGAACACCCTGAGAGACACATACAGGAGCCGGCTGAGATAGTGTGCGTTTGCCTGACCTGGGGTGGGACTGTCAATGACAGATCCAGATCATGCAGCAGGGCTCAGTGAGCGCCTGTCTAGGCCGCACACATACACATCTCAGGCACTCTAAGAATATATATTCCACATACACACAACCACATCTGACGAGAGCCTGTCAAGCTAATTTTTTGCTGTTCTGCCAACTCTTAACAGAATTCCCTTCACTGCTGTTTTCAGCTGTTCAAGAGGTTTGTCATAGCCCCAGAGCTGTATCTGTCTCCCCCTTACTTTGTGAGAAGCATAGAATCATTGTTCGCCCTTTAAAACAGGTGCGCTTTCCTGTCAAAAGCTCCCTTGGGCAGGACAGCAGGTCAGCACGGATGGAAGAAGGTCTCGAATGGTGCTACCAACACCGAATCCACTTCCCTGACTTCTTAGCTGCCTGAAAGCTGGACTTTGCCTCCCAAATTTGTGTCTCAGACCTGTGATTTTTTCTGCAGTCTCACTCGCTGTTTGTGGCTGAGAGCGCGCTAAGTCATCACTCAGTGATGACTCAGCAACCCTCACAATCTCCAACCTTGAGGCTGCTCTTCTTCAGAGATAAACGCTGCTGCGCGTTCCGCTAGAGGGCTGGCAATTTTCAGCACCACTCAGCGCTTCAGCGGCGGCAGCAGCAGCAGCAGCAGATGAGCGTGCAGAAGAGGATGAGCGCCAGAATGACGACCACCACAATGATGGCAATGGCCACCCCGCTCAGTGTCTTGCCGGCCACTGTGAGGCACAGCTTGCCGCTGTAGTCGCGAGTCTTCACCTGCGCAACAGGAACATGATCCCATTTCAGCATACCATGTCTGGAAGCCACCAGATGGACGTTTCACTGTCTACTGTGATTGCTTGTGAGTGGCACTGCATGGTACACTATCAGCCTTTGTCCTAATTTCACCACTCTCTCCCAAACGCTGATGCCAAGCCGCGTGCTACACATTCCTTCTGTCTTTGCTCTTGCATCCATCCAATTCCCATGGACAGTTGTAAAAGATTTGCAATGCTCATGCCCACCTGTCCATTCTACAAGGTATCACGTAATAGATCACATTGCTCCGTTCAAGCCTCTGGGATAATTTATATCATAAAAGATGTTGCTAGGAAATGATTGAGTCTGAGCACTCACATTGATGACTGCTCTGGCCGGCAGAATGCAGTCGTTCTTTATGTACACAAAAGCCTTGACGCTGTTTGCGCACACATTGCCGCTGTCAAAATTCTGGCCGGCTGTCAGATTCGCAGCTGTCAAGAGCGCATCCGAGGGGCCTGCAACGAAGACATTATAATTACTATATTCTTATTGCACACGTTGTCCAGTCTCGAGGACCAGGTAGAACAATTTCATTATTGCTTTCTGCTGTTCTCCATTCTTGCAAAAGGAGTATGCACAAAAATGACCGCCAAATCTGCTTCAGCAAGTGCACCAGAAATTACTGGTCTGTAATTGGATGCCCTTAAGGGGTTTGGCGGAAGGTTTCAGCTTTGCCAGCAAAGGTCGCTGTCCCAATCATTACCAGTGAGAAGCTTGTGCAAGAACGAGATTATGGTGAGCAGGCAGCAAGATAGGGATATGTGCAGCGCACCGATCTTGAACACTGACTGGCAGATTTGTGCCCCATTGTCGTGTGCTTCATCGCACAGGGGCAGCTGAATACTTCCCAGGCCCAGCTCGTTGTCCCTCTTGTTGATGCAGGCGTCCTGGACGTACAGCTTTGACATACTGCAAGCAAACAGCACTCAGCTCATATCAACCGTCTGTACTCTTATTTTTTTTTACTCTGGTTTTGAGAAGGCATTCCTGATTGCTGCAATTGAGCTGCAGTCCTGCAAGTGCCACATGCGCAAGAGAACCCAATAGAATATCTTGCTGCATCGTTTCTGCACAGCAGCCCCCACGCAGCCCATCAGGCTTTGGTCTTTCATCAGACGTGCAACACAGCTGCGTAGCCCAGCGTGCGACCTTGAAGGCTTTGCATTGAGAACACGTGTTGATTTAATAACAAGCAGATTCCATGTAATCAGCGTATGCATGTCCGGATAATCGGAGCGCTAATACGAGGTCCCATCAACGACGCCCCGTGTGTCTGACGAAGGGCGGACCTGATGTTCTGGGGACCGCAGATGCCAATCATCGCCACGAGGTCGACGTCATAGCTGTATTTGTGAGGCAAATTGTCCACCTCGAACGCCGTGCAGGCGCCCGCTTGCAAGTCAAGCGCGATGTCAGAGTTGGCCTCAAATGCCGATCCGCTGCTGAGCAGAGAGAGGGCGATGGCCCCAAGCATGAAAGATCGCATCGTAGCTGCTGAATTCCTCATTGTGTTTCTCGTCTTGTTTATATCGTTGAAAGATCGCTAAGATCAGGACGTGCTTCCGACAGGTGGGAACTTCCGATAAAAAGTTCGACGGCAGGCATCTAATAAAGTGTTCTCTCGAAATTTTGAGGGACCAGGAGACCGGGTCATTGAAAGGTTTTGACCACATTACCTGCGTGCCAGCAATGTAAGCAGAGTGCCCGGCTATGACAAATGTGCAAAGGTATGCTGTATACTGGTAGGCCTGATAAAGCATGCAAAGTAGGCTTAGCACATGACTATTCATTAATGCACATTATTACTAGCTCAGTTGCCACAGTGTGCGCATGCGACGTCGACTGGAAGCGAGAGGCGGAGCAAAGGGGATGAAGATACTGTCTTTACTTAGTAGGCCTATCTAGTAACTAGAGTCGGACTTTCTAACAGAATTCGAATGGAATCTGTGGCACAGACAGAAGAAATGCACTGCTAACGAAGTATTGGGCTGATCAGTGCTGGACTAGTCAACGCAGCACAACGCTTGACTTTCAAGTGAGCTTGCGAGTTCTGGAGTCAGTCAGTCTTGGCGAAAGCTGTACATACTCTGCAAGCCAAGCGGGTCTGCAACAAGTCAACCTTCAATTTGCCAGCTGCATCAGCACTCCAAGCAAAGATGGCAACCCCAGTGACTTAAAAGAATATTCTACATGATGTCCGGAAACATATGGTACGCACAAGAAGGCCTACGTGCCAAATAGTAGAGGACATCAGCGTCAAAGAATATATGTGTGTCTTAAACCCTGTATAGTCACTTCAGGCCAACAGTGCACGGCCTTTCAAACAGCCCCACCTGGCATTTATAATGTAATTCGAAACTCCAAGAGGCTCCGAATGCTCCAAAGTGGCATCTTCTCCCCAACTCCTCCACTCCAGCTTGCTCTCCAAGAAAAGTTGCAGTCTGACAAATACAGATGCTCAAGAGCTGCTCCACACACCCCACACGCCAAGTCCTCACAGGGGTGAAGGCCTCATCATCAAACACACCCTTAAAAATCCTGTCATGCATTCTAAAAAGCCCTGGCGCTCCTCCGATCATTCTGAGCAGCGATCTGATGACGTTCAGCACGTCCTGGCTTTGCAGTGGTCTGCTGTGTAGCGCAAATTCATCAATGCACTATGTCTGCACCGCGAGGGAGCCCTTCCTCCCTTCTTGGGGCTCGCACTGCCCTCTATGTCTTATTATCTACCACTCGATCAATTTAAGCTAACATCCATTTTCACGCCCCCTTGCGCCGGCCAAGCTTCTTCTGCAGGATTGGGAGCCACTGGGCGGAGTTGTAGGTGAGCAGCCCAGAGAGCATGATCCCCGTCCCCAGCACAAACTTGGGGCCCAGCGGCGGAGAGGGGTCCAGCAGAGGCCAGGGGAAGGTGAAGGCCCAGATGGTGAGCGGGATGACCGACTGCATGCTCAGCGACTGCACCACGTTGCCTGGACATGCGCACGCTTACTCAGCATCACTAAGCGTTAGTCAGGAATCAGACAGGATACCCTGAAGCGACCTCATGTCGCCACTTCGGCAAGCTGGATTCACGAGTCAATAGAAGGTATACGCAGACCTAGGTTTTAGATAGGCCAGAAACTTCTTATATGCGGTGTTTGTAAGTGCACGACTTCCATGCCTTGATAAAGTGAACTACTTTCTCAAGACAGAAACGTACAAGTCCAGATACCATGCATATCAATTTACCAAACGGAATTGAAACTAAATCGCTGCGTGCTGCTTCATGTGCCTGAGGCACCGCTTTGAAGAAAATAAGGACAGGGATGTCACCTGCTTGGCGCAGCAGGGCGAGCAGGGAGATGTTGAGACCCAAATTGCATGCGACATAAGCTGTTGCAATCAGTGGCGCCCGACTACAGTCTCCCGCACAATCCGGGGTTATGCCCCTTAGGCACTGGAAACCTGCGAGGAGCAGATACATCTAGACATCACCCGCATGTTTCTGCAGATCCTGCTCTCAAACAGCCCTGCAACAACTCCTAAGGCCACATTGATTCTACTGTGTGAGTCATCGAATGAAATCAGTCCAACATGTGTGGCACTTGGCAGCTCTTCCCTTAAAGACTCGAATAAACAAGAAATTCTCGGTTAGTAATTTGAAGCAGGTCCTATGGCCGCCCACTCTAGATGAGCGCCAGAGAAAATAGGGACATCAATCGTATTGCCTCTCCAAATCGAGCTGCAGAAACAGGGCCTAGAGATCTCAAAACAACACCAAATTCACAGACAGATGATGAGTAGACACTACAAATGTTCTTCAAGCAAGTGCCCAAGTAGGGAACATTCTAGTTCCGAGATGGGGACACTAAAAAGGAAGAGTACCTTCTGTAAGGTATTGGGGCAACTCTCCAGGGTTGATGCCTCGCAGGGCTGCCAAACCAGGCAGCAGTAGGAACACAAATGCCGCTTGCGCCGCCGACCCGAAAGAATTAACCTGCCAAACACACCCATACTTAGCAATACTTGCTGGAGTTATCAGTGATCTGCATGTGGATGCCACTGAGGGGCGGGAAATATGGTTTTGAGGGTGGGAGTATCAGCATGAATGAAGGGCATGCGATTCTGCCAGATCCTGATTTTCTGCTGTGGAAGCAGATGCATGGCAAATCACTGGCCAGGCCATGCATCAGCCTTCACAGCAAAAAGACAGGATCTGGCAGAAGCATTGGCAATTGGCCAACCTAAATGCCCCCACACAACTGGCACATCTGACATAACAAGCAACCAAGGAGCATTCTGTTGCAACTCAAAAGCCTTGGTGACTTGGTTATGTATCCTCACCACAAAAATGTCCAGCTGCTTGCCTCCCAGCTTCTGCTTGGCATCGTTGAAGATCTTCTCCTTGAAGATGGTGGCCAGCGCTGGGAAGAGCATCGACGCCACGTAGACAGCCGCATACACAGGGCTGATCTGCCACATCCACACAGCATTGTGTCAGCAGCGATGTCATGCTCTTTCATATCTGCACCCTCACCAACATGGTGATCACATCGTGTGATCACCCATGTTGTTCACCCCGCAAAAGTCAGGCTGTTGCAGCCCAAGGTGCACCAACAAAACACCATTCAACACAACCCTGTCCAGCTGATATATGGTGCCTCTTTGATCCGCGCTGCCTTTTCTTCATCAGTACACTGTAGAGAGGACATCAAGGCAAGTGAACACGCGCTGAAAGGGAGATGGATCCTGTCACCTGGGAAAAGACAGAGGAGCTGCCTTCGCTGGGCCATGCAGCAGTGAGCACGCCTGCAATCACTATCCCCGCCCCCGCGATCTGCACATCACATGACACAACACTCACATGCGCTGTTCTCCAAGCCCTGTACCTTTCCGGACCCCTCATCACTGCCCCATCTCAACTGGTTGCAGTGATCCTTTCCCCTCCGCATACAGTAGTGTGATGATAGAGTGCAAGGTGAGCATTCACTGGCGTTGGGTATCAGCATATTATGTTCATGTCAAGCATGTCATGAGATATTGAGGGCTGGGCTGCACCTGTTTGGCATCCAGGCGCTTGTTCAGAATCAGGTAAGCTAGCAAGACCTGCCACACTAACAGTGTCTGCTGTAGCAGAGGCAGCACAACACCTACACACATATGGTGAGCATGATTTTGCGTGCTTTTGGTTCATTGGATGCCCTCAAGCTGCGGGAATTAACCTGATGCACAGTGCAATCCTGCGCATGATTTGTTGTGGCTTGCAAGATCTGAAAATGCCGAATAATTATAACAGAGCAAAGGCGCTGTGAAGGAAGGGCAGGCCAGTACCGGGGAGCTTGGCAGCACCAATGAATCCCAGCAGCTGAGACACTGCTTCCAGGCCACCGATCCACAAGAAGAGCTTCTTGTTGGGGGCGTTTAGCATGTCCTTGGTCACTATGCCTGATCTGTACCACAGCAAATACCCCAGTCTTACATTGAGCACTTGCATCTCCCATCGGTAGGACATCAATCACACAGAGCATGAGCAACGAATTGCTCAGAGCTGAAATAGCAGTTGGAGATTTTTTGTATGAAGGGCAGCAATCACCTGTAGCGTATGAGCAGTGCTGTGAAATACACCAGCACGTAGCTGCGTAGGCACATGGAAAAGACTCAGTACCTTTCCCAAGAGAGCCTTCGCTATCTCTCAGTTTCCATTCCCGGCATCGCTGGATACCATGAATGTTATCTATAAATCTCTTGCTAATCTTTGAGTCTGCAAGGCCATACTTGTCTGGCGTCTAGGAACCGCACCTGAATGTTTGAAACTGGGCCAGAAAGAATATGTAGTCTCCAAGAGGCACAAGAGCCATCTTGTAGAGAACGCGATTAAATACGCCAAACGTCATCACCACTGCTACCAGTCCCTGGTCAGCAAGAGGCAGCTGGCATTCATATGATCAGTACAACACTTGACTGCGCATGCATCCAATGCATGCCTCCAAGACCAACGACAGTCGCAAGGTGCAAGGCAGGTGCTTTGAGCTGTTCGAAAACTCTCACCAGACTTTTGAAGTCGATGCTTGGACTGGAATCCTCCTTGACATCGTCCACAGAGGATGTGGCTGGTGCGTTGTGATGATCGGCATCATCAACTGAGGAGCTTGGACTTGCATGTATTCTGTAGCTCCTGGGCAAGCGCCTGGCAGGGCCGCTGCAGCCGCTGGCAAAACTGCTGTCTGATGCGGAAAAGCCCTGAAGCACAGAAGATGAGCACATGCATTGGGAACATCGTGAGAATTCATACAGCAAATAGCATTGTAACTACCGGACAGATCCCGTAAGGTGAAGTTCGCAGCATGATCTGTCTGGAAGCTTGAGATCGCAGGTGAAATACAGCATGTGGATAAAAAAAGTTTCACAGATACCGGTGGCCTCGCTGTCCTTCCGTGCAGCTCTGTGCTGGCGGCACGGCATGCCAGTAGATGTTTTCGCTGCTGTGACGTCTTCAACGACGTACACGTCTGTGGTCTGCATCCTGAGTAGGAAAATGCTCTTTTTGCAGTAGACAGGGCTTCAAATGGGGATGAAATGCTCTGACGTTGCACAACTGCCCTTCTGACAATCAGACCAGGACATCTGATTGGTAAAAGACAAGCAGGGATCATCGTGCCCTGAATCCAATATCAAAAGCAAGTCCTTCAGTGCAAGATTTTTCTCCGACCGGTGCCCAGATCGCAATTTTAGGCGCACAAAAAAGTGACATCATTGATGTCACATCAAGCACTTGTCAGCACGTGATATCACGTGCTGAATTGCTCCCAAACAGATTATCCTCTGTTGCCCGTCCTGTGGCTACTTGCAAAACATTAAGTATGTAGAAATGATCTTTATTCTGGCAGACTCCATTTCCGTTGTTGAGTGGTGCTCGTAGACTTCAGAGAGGCAAGTGCATCTGACCGTTGCAGAGAACTCCTTTTCTACTAAAATTGCCGGCTCGATAAAAAAGATTGAGTAGATGATATACGCTACTTTGGTCCACACGATCAGAATATCCCCGATCCAGATCCCAGTCTGCTCTAGCATGGAATGCAGTATCATCAACTGAGCATCACCTCGTCAGGAAGGGCTTGTTGATAAATCTGCGTAAATCGGAAAGAGGGAGTGGAAAAGGCTTCAAAGAAGGCTAGTTGCCAGGGGAAGATGACATGGCTGGCCTGTTGGGGAGCCACCGAGGAGCAGGCACCAGTGCAGAACGCATCCCCTCAGTCCGGATCCTGATCGTGGGCAACGCAGGTATAAACCCGCAGGAAGCAAATAACGGACCTATGATAGCATTCATGTCAGGCCTCAGGTGTGAGCTGAGCAGTCATCAAGAGAGATTACGCAGCACCAAGCCTTACAGACTGCAGATGACCACCAATTATTTCAGGAAAATGATGGGTAAAGTGTTGGCTGTCCAGTGTAAATAAGAATGCGTATCATGCTGCGGTGCAGGCGCCGGCAAGACATGCATAGCGCACCTCATGGCGACCGGCTCCCCGGCTAAAGGCGTGCGCCAGACTGTCGGCTGCAGCACAAGTGTCGTGCTTGTAGAGCCTGCAGACAGTGGCGGCCTGAGCGACGCGCGGCAGCGGCCGGTATTCATAGAGCTCTGGGACATCGGTGGGTGCCCCATTCTGGGCGCTGATCCTCACAGATGCATGAATGTGGACTGTGTATTTATCATGCAGGCCAGGACAAGAATATTGATCAGAAGGTTTAGGACCATGCATGAATGTGCAGCTTGGTAATCCAAGGTGATGGATCAGCAAGGGTGTGGTCAGATAAGAGATGTGCTGGGTGCTGCGCAGGAGCACATGAGCGGTACAAGACGCTGCGCAGCAGCTTCTACGCTGACATTAGCGGCGTCATCATAGTCACTGACTCAGCCTCCAGCAGGTGCCGTACCCGTGCATCCTTTTTACCTCCTCGCACTCGACCTCTCCCTTGCTCCCACCAAACCTGCTACCGACAGAGATTGCCTGTCAACCTGGACCCAACCGAAGGTCTCATCTTAATAATCTGTGAGAAACAATACTCAGCGAGGACTTCCTGCAAGGGTAGAGAACGACATATCATAATTTGCAGCGAAGGGACCACAATTGTCACAGCTTGTGAGTATTAAAAATACCCGTCCTCTGATTGCATTGCTGGTGCCATGATAAGGTCACAGGCAAGCGTGCGCAAGTGGGCGGCTGAGGTGGCGGCCAAGGGGCGCTTTGTGGCGCCCATGCCGCCAGATCAGGCGGCGGCCAATCCAGGCTCGCTGCCTGTGCCCTGCCTCGTCATCAATAACAAGGCTGACCTGCGCGGTGCGCCCCTCGCTTTGTCTAAACGTCTTGGACGCAGAGTGATGCTTGTGCTGTACTGTTCTCTGGGCATGAAGGCACGTTCACTCATCCACACATTTACGTGCGTGCTCCATTCAACCCTTGTGGTGTGCTGCTACTGTTTTAAATGCACAAGAAGGTCTAGAATAGTGATCTGATGGTCTTGATCGGGCGCAGGTATGGGGATGAGGCAAGGCGTCTGGCTGAGCGGGTGGTCCAGAGGGTTCCTGGTCTGGCTTGAAACGATCATGCGGCAGTTCAAATTCAGGTGAGTTTCTCATCAGGCTTAATTTGCATGCTCTTGTGATTATTCCCTCAGCCAAGAAGTAATCTGCTGCTGGCGATGGCTTACGAATGATATGCTGCTGAGCGCAGGAGAAAGTTCAAGACACTGCTGCGGCCGGCGTCGAGCAGTGGTCTCTCAGACGAAAGGCTGGCAGTAACCGTCATCAGCGCTTCAGCTGCGCAGGTGATACGCTCCCTTGCTTGTTGGGTTGCTGCTCACTTGCCAAGTCACTTCATCAATTTCAGGCCCTATTCTGGGCCTTTCCACCTCTCTTGGTGCTTCTCACAAATCAGCGCTGCATATTTTGGCGGAATCTCTATCGGAATGGGGAGCAACGCGGTTTTTCAGACAATGTCCGCACCTTGGGACTACTGTTCTGCATGCTTCGTTTTGACGCGTGAATGGGAGCATCATCAGAAGCCTGATTTTTCAGGGCTTTGATTTCAGAACTCAATTTGGCAGCGCATCAATATATTTGGTGCATATTTCGACAGGGCATCATTGACGAGGCGGCCGTGGACGGCTTCTTCGCGGAGTGCATCGCGCGGCGGCTCAGCCCCGGGGCGGCCAGCGCGGGGGCGGCCGCCGCAAACTTCGTGCGCCGCCCGACCAGCGGCGGTGCCGGCGGCGGCGGTGGGTCTGACTTTCAGAGCGCGCGCAAAAGGCCGCCCATCGCGCACTCTCCCTACTCGGCTGACGGGCCGCCGCCACCAGCTTATTCCCCCTCTCCCACACCGGTGAGTACGTAACTGTCATGTAACAAATTGCCCCACACATTTTGCCCCACATAGAGGTCGTCCAAGGCCGTAGGGTCCAGAGAATACTATGTTCCTCCTTTCTTGCTGCACTAACATCCTACCCTCCTGGAGTATGTGATAAGTTCTGCAGTACTGGTGATACTTCGGCTAGTACTCTTTGCTTCTGGTTTCTCAAACTGCGCAGTGTCCGGGCAATTCTTTATCTGCAAGTAAGGTTTTGGGTGCAACTACAGTATTGCTTCTGCCATGTTTCTGGCTTGTGAGACTTATAGGACCATGGGGTGGTCATGTGGATTGGGGACTTTGAAAAAGAACAGTAGGCTGTTTCTTCGTACGAGGACAAGGTACAATTTGCAGGACACAAATTCATTGGACCCTGTTGGACAGGCAGGCAAGCAAGAGGGCACATGACATCCAATTGTTTGTGCAGCAGCTGCCAAATGGAGGCCCTCACAGCGCCAGTTCTTGGGGCGGCTTCAGCCGGACGACTTCATTTCACAGCACCATGTCTTCCACTGGCGATTATGGCTGGGCAGGAGACCATGGTCACAGCGCGGTGGACGACTCGGACGACCTGGTGTGATGGGAGTTTGCATCTGGGCAGCTGAGTACACGTCAATAATACGTGGAGGAGACTGTTGCATCTTCTGCAAATGAGGGCAGATCAACACATCTGTGGATTCATGCAAAGGGGCTGCGCTTGAATACAAGCAGTACCTATTGCGGACAGTACCATGTGGCATTGACTCTGCTGCGGCCGGGTGGATCCGGATTTGCTTATACTGATCCAGCGCTAGTTCCAAGTGACTCCGAGGAGGGTGTCAGAAGTTGCTTCCAGCAAAGCACACAAGCGCTTTAAGATGTAAATGATTGCCAGAGTGTGCTATGGCACTTGTAAATTGCTTTGATTGCTACAAAGATTTACTGTGCTTTTGCAAAGTAGCTGCCTTGCATGCATGCAGCCATGGCTGCAGATACCGGTGCAACGGCTGGCAAAGATGAGGTTGCACCGTCCTCGTGCATCCCAATCCTATCAGGCGGCATCACTGCAACGAGCTGGTCAATCTATACTTAAATACAGCACAATTCCTATGGAGCTGCACGTTGAGGGCGGACACTGCAGTAAAATTTTCTGGTTAGATGTTTTATTAGGGGATCCTCCAAGGTGCCAGAGTATCACCTTGAGCCTTGCGCACTGTATATCAGCCGCAACACCTCTCCCATTCGAAAATCTGTAAGGGCAGCCTTGCTCGCAGCAGTATAAAGGGACACTTCAGCTCCGGGGGTCATTGGTTTGTCAGGTCGCAGCATGTAATGCTTTCCACCGAGGTTGGGGCAGGCACTTGCCGGGAAACAAAAGCTGTGCGGGGCTGCAGCGCGCCTGAACATACCTCCATTTCATCCAGGGTGCATCCCCATCTATTTGTTACAGCACGCCACAAACACCCCTGCTTTCACTGGTGCAGATGTGTCAGGAGAGCACCCTCCACTCTGGCGGTCTGCTGCATGTGTGACCAGCCATCACTGCTTCGCTCAGCATACAGAATGTCATGAAGCAGGAGCGTAAGCAACCCTCTGCACTTTCTAATCAGCGTCATGTTCAATCAGCCTCCACACGTTGCAACTGCCATTGTAAGTGGTTGCAGACATGTTCACCAGATATCCAACATGCGCCAGATAGATATTGTTCAACCACCTGTTGACATCATTCCATTGCACGGCTACAGCTGTTTGCATGTCAGCTGTTGCAATTGCTGCAATGGCTGTATCTGCGCTCAGCAAGAGGCACGCTGCATGTGGGCCAGAATCGGGCCGCGCACAAGGCGTGGCACACGCAGCGTGCGTGCGAACCAGCCCTTGCATGGCTGCCCCATGTATCGGTGCCGGGAGCCAAGCGCTTGCTGGGCAAGGTGTCTAGCAGCTGCACTGTGCGGCGCCATGCGCGCAGCAGGCTGCCATGCACACCGAGTGCCCCTCAACGTGTCCCGCGGTTCATTCAGGTGGACGATCTTCACCACGTCCGGCTGGTCCACATACTGCACCAAGACACGCTCGAGCTCCAGCTCCAGCAACACGTTGACGAAAATCACCTGTTGCACACAAGTCTCAGTCGCCCACTGTAACGGTTACAGGAGACTGCTGACTGGACTGCAGACTTGCCAGTGACTGAGCGGCAGGAGTACCCCAACCTGTGGAGCCCAACCGATGTTATTTTAACACCATCATACCCTGGAAATCACTACTGTTACCCAATTGCAAGCTTAATAAATGCCATTGTACCATCATAGCATGCTACTTGGCAATGCATGTGAGATGACAGCCACAAATGCAGTTTAGAAACAGAAGCTTGAAACATATCAGCTGATGGATCCATGCATGTGATCCATAAACCAATCACACCTTAATATGTTAGCAGCAATATGCAGTATTCTTGCTGACAAGCATACAACAACAACCACCGTATCACACCTTGTCATGCTGCTTGTCTGGCCACTTAGCAAATCCTTGCATTGCCTGCTGGAGCTCGTTGTCGGTCTCCGCCTTGAAAGGTGGCAAAGGGACCTTCACGGGGCGGCCAACTGGCCGCTTGGGGCGCTGCAGATTGACAGCAAAAACTTGACAGCTGTGCTGCTCGTGATACTTTGCACAGCGCTCAGCGTGCTCCCTCAATGATGCAGCTGAGGCTGCTGAGCTGAGCTCGTAACTAGTGCTAAAAGAACCGTTGCCAACATATATATCCAGCCGCCTCATCATTTTATCCTTGCTTGCACTAGCATAGTCGCTGCCGCGGTCGCCCAGTGATAGGGCTAGCTGGCCAGGGTTGCTCGCTGACGCGGCCATGCCAGCACTTGTGCTGTCCTGGCTGCCTGCTGGTGTGCCGCTGGCCATGCTTGGGCTGCTACTGGCAACTGAGGCTTCATACCTTATATTTCGCACTTTCACAGCAAGCTTCAGCCGCAGGGCATGGAACAAGACAGCGCTGCCAAGCACAAGGTGCAAGCCCCGGCTGAATTCATGCTGCAATGTCCATTCTAGGATCTGTTGTCCATCGGCTGTCTTGACCTTCTCTTGCTGCAAACTGCTGCCGTAAAACTGGCTCAGCGCATGCAGCAGGAGGTACTCTCCTAATTCCCTGCTCAGAAACGCAACAAAGGGATTAAGATTTTGAAAATACAACACTAAGCCTTATTTTAAAGCCAAACGTAAGATCATCGATATGCAAGGAGCACAAATGAATGGCTTGTCATATAGCACCAACGAGGAGGCAACTCCCGCCTAACCAGGTATTAGGTGCAAGTACACGGAGGTCGCAAGCACACCGTGCAGATGGCTCTGTTGGCGGCGCTGGCACTTGCAGCCAGTCGGCCATGGAATCGAGGGCGGCATTTAGCATGGCTGTAGCTAGCAGGGGGGACGACACATGCATCCAGTGGTAATTTCCCGCAGCCACGAGCCGGACAACGCCGTCGCACAGCAAGTCATACTCGGCACTGCAGAGGCGGTAAGGATCTGCCACTTCATGTCGCCCTGCAAGCCGATGCCTGAACTTGCGACACTCCCAATTTCACACGCCAGGAAAACTGGGTGCATTGCCATGGATGGGAGCATGGAGTCATGTGCTACTGCTAAAGAGCTCAGCTGTGATTACGCAGAACGTGATATGCTCTGGACAATTTTCCTGCCCTTAAAAACACCAGAAGGAAGAAATGACCCAAGTACACAAGCGCCTCTCTAGCATCTCTCTTGACAGTTGGCCTATCCACTGACATTGCACTTGCTGTCAGGGCTCACCTGTCAGCAGAAGATCTTGCATGATTCTCTGCATGATTGGATTGGAATCTTCCATAGAGCTCACCATGCGGTCATACGCTGTGCGTATTCCCACCGCCAAACCCCGTGTCAGAGCAGGCTGCAACGTTTTCTCCCAAGCGTTTAGATTGTAGGCTGTCTGTGTGCTGAGGTATCCTTCATCCAGCTGCAGCACCCAGTAGCAGAATTGAGCTTCTCGGTCCACCTATAGCTGGGCACTTCTGTTAGACAGCAAACTCCAGTGCGGACATCTTGAGACTCGTTCAGCGGCCTTCACAAAATCCGCGTTTCTCTAAAACACGGCAACAAGTGCCGGACAACAACTGAATGTTGTCCAGAAGTGCAAAAGCAGCACCTTTGGCTAGGTTCCCCATTTGCTTGTCCCATAGCAACACAGATTTAAGGCTCAGAAAAGCCTTGATGGATCACAGACAAGCCCCACATACCTCGCGCAAGCATAGGCCGGTGAGGCCCTTGTAGCCCTCTGTGTAGCTCCAGACCGCATATGCCCACTCCTCAATAGGGTCGCTGAGCTGCCCGCCGCGCGCCTCCACTAGTTGGTGCATAAGCTCGCCAATCTCAGCAGGCATAAAGCGCGAGGGAGACTTGGCCCCTGCCTGAGATGAGCACCCATATGGTAACACCCTGCCCACTGCCTGCTCAGGCTTGTGGACGGCCACATCAAAGAAGCGCACAACAGTATGACTGAGCCGCCAGACTGAATTGCTCTTCCACTACACTAAGAAGGCTGTGGCACATTATAGCGGTCTGCTCATAGAGGAGTATGGGACCAGCAACAATTGAGTGGCAAGTAGATCCTCACCACGGAGAGTTTGGGCCAATAATCGCCATCCGGAGCATCCACGATGGCCGCCTTCAAGCGAGGCGTGCCCACCAGCAATTGCCCAGCTAGCCTGCCCAAATGAAATGACACAACTCTTAAGCATCACTGCCAATGCAAAGCCACGCTGCAAAAAGCTAAGATCATGCTGCGCTGAGTACATGCACGAGTGCATACTGGGCAGGTGATTTGTCGCGCATGCGACAGCTCACCTGCTCTCTTGGAGGCGTGCTTGCGACAACGCACGCATGCAGACAAGCCAATCTCTTAAGACGCTTGGAGACTTGATCACCGAGTCGCAGTCGTCAAACACTAGCGCCACCAAAGGGCCGGCCGAGCACCGCAGAAAGCTATTAAACGTATCGTAGCACGACTCGCCCTGGTCTGGGGTGAGGCCGAGCTTGAGAAGGATCCCCCGCCAGATGAGATCTGAGTCACGCGCGCGGTTGAGCACAATTTTGTTCGCCACCGGACCCAGGTCCAAGTACACCACCTGTGCAAGCCGCAAGCATCAGGCAGCATCTAGTAGGCTTGAGAAGGACAAGCACACCTTGCAGCTCGGGGAGGGAGTGCATCAACAGTTTGCTACCATGTGAGAAGCAGATAGTCTTGCATACAACAAAGCTGAGCGTTGTGTATTCGCCACCATTGGCAGATGGCTGAACCAGAGCATAACAACAAGCATGAGGACAAGCCACCATGCACTGCACCTGGATGCCGCGCTTGCGTAGACGACGGCATACTGCCAATGAATCTGTTGTTTTGCCAGTCTTACGGGACTCTTCGTAGATGACGACCCTGCCCGTGTGCAACTCGTCTGCCAGGAACTCCACCAGGGCGCTCTCCACAAAAAAGTGTGCACTCGGGATGGCAGCGTCATTTGCCACAGTCCGCTTCTCTTCACATGCAGCACACCACAGGCTTCAATATGTGGTGTGGTTGTCAGGTCATGCCAGTGGACGCAAACGTGTGCATCATGCACACGAGAGATTCAGTATTCCCACTTCCCAGCCACCAACACATGGTGGAATGTGCATATTTGATTATATGACACTCGGCAACAACCGCACGGTGCACCCACTAGTGTTGTTGCAAACAGACACGTTGTGGAATAGACACCAAGAGTCATCAAGATATGGCTAGTCTTTGCTCGCATGACAAAATTGCTGGGCACGTTAGACAAGATTGGCAGAAGCATATAGCAAAGCTCACCTATCTCTTGAAACGCAGGATCCTCCCTGAAATCTGTGCCTGCAATGCCCAACATATCTCAAACCATGTATGATTTGCCATCTCTGGCAACTTTGCTGCAATACAGCAGATGCGGCAGTCCAGCATGCAAAGCGCACGTGCTGCCAAGCAGGTGGTGCAGAATGTAAGATCCCAGCAACAGATTCTCAATATGGACGCCGAAATATTCCAGCGTCCACAAAGTCCAAAGCAGCACCATCAGGCACTAGAGCTGGAGGTGCAACTAAACCTGCGCAGAGCTGCATGGGCTATAGCCTGACTCCGTACTCGACTCTGACCATGGGCAAATGTTGGAGATCAAAGCACTCACACCGTTGCTGTAGGCCATCAGCGGAGTGCGCTCACCTGAGCCGGGCAGCTTGGCTTCCAGAGCTCGCATGCCTTCCAAGAGCTGCGTTTTCTCCTCCTTGAGGTCCTCATAGACCTCCTTCAACTTGGCCTCCATAAGTCCATCTGTGGTGCTCAGCCACGCGTCCTTGGCAGCCTCCACCCTGGCAGTCAGAGTAGCGACCTCGTTGTCCAGCTGCTCCAGCCGCTGGGCGAAAGCACCCATTCTGCAGAAACAGTAGAGATCCTGTTCAATTCCTGTATCAACGGTCACAAAGCTCCAGGCTGCTCGGCAGCAGCAATTCAGCAGCAGGCAGTGCAAGGAAACTGTTCTACTTCAGAGAGGTAGGATCTTGGCATGGAACCACACACGAGTGCAAGATGAAATGAAGAAATAGGTGCGATCCTGATTCCTGCAATTGCTGCTAATCTTCAGCTCAGCTCTCATACAAATTTTGATGCAGCACAGTCACCTGTGCAGCAGCCACCGCTTCACAATGGTATCAGCTGCACTGACCACATCGTGGCTTCTGCCATGTCAAGGTTGAGGTCTCCACCGCCCGCATGTTCACAGGAGCGCCTGTTCCACAATCATTATCCTGCAAAAAGGAGCGTGGGTTGCAATGCCAGCTGCGCATCAGTAACAAACCCACTGACAGGCAGCCTCAACGCCAGGCTTGCAGTAAAATGGAGGCAAGCCTTGTTGACTCACAGAATTCTACAGAATTGCACAGCCAAAACAAGATGAGCTGTCCCTTGTCCCAAAGACACCTGCTTTGAAGGGCAAACCTGACGGTTCAGAAAGGTCTGCTTGTGTTGGGGAATAAAGAGCAGAAACGCCAGAATCTCCAGGGTCTACGATGATAACGCCACTTGCATCTGATATGTGTGCTGTGACAACTGTGACATGAAGCCTGCTTGGGTCTTCCTTGGATGAATTTCAGAAACTCCTGTGGACAGTGTCCAGAGGAAGGCCAGACACGCACTGCACACTAGCCAGGCACGTCTGCAGCAGTTTTTAGACATTTCTGGAGCATAAAAAAACCATTAAAGGTCACGTATGGAGTTCTTCCTCGCTATAGAAAGAAAGAAATAAACAAAGTACGTTGACTGTCTTCAACTTTGCCGTCAGGAGAACTTCCGTCAGGAGAACTTCCTCTACCTGACAGCGATCCTGCTGATGACTGACGCCTTGAAGCCCATCACACTGTCCAGCACCGAAAGAAAGGAAGAAAGGTCAAAGGATGGGAAGCAGGTACGAAGGATGAGGTCTGCAGACGTACGAAAAATTCCATATCACGTGAAATGCCACAGTGGCATCCACGTGCGCCTCCCTCACTGTAGACCTGTTCACATGATCAATTCTCGCCCACGAGCCCTTGAAATTCACATGTGTTGAGTCGATCCTAATATATTCACACGACAATTGCCACAAATGACGGTTGTCGGCGCTGCACATTTGTCAAGCATATCACAGCAGGCCAGATCGTCTTTGATACCGTTGCTTGCTGGACGCAAGATACGATCGCTGAGGTGTTCGCACATGCCCACAATGGCCACAGCAGAGGTGAAGCTTAGTCAGGACGAATTGAAAAAGCAAGCTGCATGGAAAGCTGTCGAGTACGTGACGAGTGGCATGAAGTTGGGCCTTGGGACTGGGTCCACAGCAGCCTTCGCCGTTGACAAGATCGGGCAGTTGCTCAAGGATGGTACCTTGAAGGACATTGTAGCCGTCCCGACATCCATCCGCACCTACGAGCAAGCCCTCAGTGCGCTTTTGCTCCTCACTGCCAGATGCTTCACCTCTGAGATCTGGTGTCAAAGAGAACAAAAAATCGCAGTGGCAATGTATCACGGGATATGTAAATGCAGATTTTCATGCTGGACGCGTCTTCACAATGTCGAACGTGCATGCAGGTCTGGGCATACCACTGGCAACTCTGGATGAGGTGTCTGAGCTGGACCTGGCGATCGATGGCGCTGATGAGGTGGACCCCAATCTGCACGTCGTTAAGGGCCGCGGAGGAGCCCTGCTGCGTGAGAAGGTGACGTATCTCTGCTGGATGCTTGTGCTGCAGGAAAGGGGGATTTGCACAATGCCGCTTATTGTCAATCATGGATTGCCCCAATCTCCCATCTAAGGGAGGATGTGGTGTGCAGATGGTGGAGCTTGCCTCCAAGAAATTTGTGTGCATTGTGGACGAGTCAAAGCTTGTGGAGGGCCTGGGCGGCAGCAAAGGTAATCAGCAGAGAGTCACCTGCATGGGTGCAAGTTTTTGTTCCCATGCTGCTCGTTGTGTTCTTCTCTGGCAGCACATCATGACCTGCATGGACGCATCTGTTTCAATTCCATGCTGCACATGATTTTTGTCCTGGCCTCTGCCCTGCGCACATCCATCCCTGCATGCAATTGCTCGGCCAGTAGCACAGCAGCAGTCTTTGGCAGAAGGGCAGTGTTGGTCTGGTTGCCATGTTGCCTGATACCTCTCGCAATCTGCTCTTGAGGGGCTGTGGCCTTCGCTTGCTTGCCATCTTCTCGCACCGCCTTGCATGTCTTGCCCTCTCCTTGGTCAAAATTCAAAGCAGATCGCATCAAATCAAAGGAGAATACTGCAAATCAAACTTCAAATTAGTTCAAATATATGCTGTACTGCAGATGCGATGCCGGTGGAGATCGTGCAGTTCTGCTGGAAGTACAACCTCAACCGGCTGCAGAATCTCCCAGAGCTCGCCGGCAATGTGGCCAAGCTGCGAATGGACGGCGACAAGCCTTATGTCACAGACAACTCCAATTACATCGTGGACCTGTACTTTGAGGACCCCATCAAGGACCCCCACGCTGCTGCAGAAGCCATCAGCAAGCTCACAGGTGCGTGCTAGTGTCAAGTGCTGACATCCCCGGGGGATCCACCCCGTAATTGGGCCTATACTTTTGGGTTCTGGGACGGGCTGCTGGTCTGCCCAGAACTCCCTTGGCCACAGTGACTGCTGTATTTACTAGGCAGGTCTGTAATTCCTGGATTTGCCCAGTGGCATCCAACACTGCTGCCTGGGCAGCCCTGGATTTCTGCTGAGGCCCCGTCAAATCCTGGCAAGTGTACACTTGATTGTGCTTGTATAGACATTTCTGAGGATCTACAGTTTGCGTGCTCGTACTAATTGACAAAGCTGTGGGACACTTAGTCAGCCCCGAGTGTGCTGGATTGATGTAAAATCTATCTCTGTCTGTCTCACAGGAGTGGTGGACCATGGGCTCTTCCTGGACATGGTGGATGTGTGCATCGTTGCGCGCTCGAATGGCATCGAGGTCATGGAGAAGTGAGAGGGTGTTTGGAATGTCTTCCAAGGGCATGTGAGATTGACTTGTTAGTTGACAGGTAGCATGCAATCACAATGACCATATGGTCAGCTGAGGAGGCCTGCGGGAACAGAGCGTGTAGAGAGTGTGTGCAGACTTGAGTGCCAAAATTGTGAAGTTGTCCCTTGCGTCTAGATTCAGAAATTATAAAGTTGACGCAACTGAGTCCTCACATGCAGCCTGTGGTTTGTCCTTGTCTATGCTGTTGTGCGAGAAACCGTTGCTATTGCATACACCATATGGATGTGCTAGCCAGAAGAAATTTCCTTTTGTCAGATACTTACAACATTGAAGGAATCAACTTGAAAAATAATCAATGAGCAAGATGGAACCTCTTATATGCGCGCATCCGGTCACTTTGCAAGATTTACTTGCCGATGCAAAACTCGCTGAAAATCGCATCCAGCACATCTTTGGTGTCGATGGCGCCGGTGATTTTCCCGAGCGCTCGAGCTGCGGCGCGCAGCTCCTCGGCCGCCACCTCGACTTCCTGCCAGCTTCCCTCGTAGCGCTGCAGCGCCGCCACGCACTCCTCCAGCAGCTGCCGGTGCCTCAACCTGCGCAACTTGAAACTCAAATAATTTCAAATGCAATTGTATGTTTTGTGCAGCTGTGCTGCCATGGAACAACCTCCTACCTGGCACTTTATATGCTGAATAGGATCACTTTTGGGTACTGAATCAATTCATGGCGGGGAAACATCCTAAAGCAGAAGCATCCTTAGTCTTCTGGGTGTCCAGAAGTTGCCAAACCTGGTAATGAGCGTGCTGTCTCCATCAGCGATGCCGTCCCCGGCCACCTGCCTGATCAGGCGCCCCAGCATGCCCAGCAGCTCCTCAACACCTTCTCCTGTCTTGCATGACACGCTGCAGGACGGCGGCGTTGCCTCCTCTTTTTCTATTATCCCCTGCCCACCAGCTGACGCCTGTTCTGGCTTGCTGCTCTCTGATGATGCGCCCTGAGTAAGCTTGATGCTCGCTGCTTCCCTGGCCTTTCCACGTGGGCCTGAGGCGTTGTGAGAGGAGCTCCGAAGATCGCTCTTGTTGTACACAACGAGAAGTTTCGCGGGTTGCTCTCTTGAACCCAAGTCAGGGCCCGCGCTGCGCTGTCTCGTCTGTTCGTTGCTGGACGCTCCACTTGCTGCCTCTGATTGGGTATCCTTGGCGTCTGCATCTGACCAAGAGCCCAGAGAATCAGAGCTGGATGCCTCTGCCAGGAGCAAGTTCAAGCTCTGCATGGCACTTTCCATGCTATCATCAGAGAATGACGCATCCTCCATCCCTGACTGCTCACTGCTGCTGAGGTCATCTTGTGCCGTCCTCACAGTGTCGGCGGTGGTCGCAGTGTCACAGGGAGCTGACTGGTCAAGGACGAGCGCGATGATGTCAGCATCACCCATTGCTGACCTGGCGCGCTGCATACCCGCCACCTCGATCGCATTAACGCTCTCCCGCAGACCCGCTGTGTCCACCAGTGTCACCTGACACAGCATTACTGTCAGATTCAGCTCTGCCCCACTCGCATGAAACGCTTGAACAATTTTCAGCAACAACATCCATCTTGTCCTGGGGTTGTTGCCATGTGCAGAGTGTATGCCTATTCCTGAACCTGCCATGTAAATTGAAGGCAGAGTCCGAGCATGTAGAAAGGAGGACAGCAGGAAGTATGCTGTCTTTCCCCTGCTGGTAGAGAACAGCGCCGTGTTGGGTGCTGGCAAGCCTGGAAGGAGAAGGGAAACAAAAAGGAATGCCTGTGGTGTAGGGGGCCCCACCTTGAAGCCTTCCAGCTCAACAGCAACCTCCACCGCATCCCGGGTGGTGCCAGGAGTGGGCGACACAATCGCGGCATCTCTCGCCGCCAGCATATTGAGCAGACTGCTCTTGCCCGCATTGGGCGGGCCCACTATCGCCACCTTCACCCCTGACCGGATCAGCTCGCCCCGCCTGCAGGAGTCATGTCCTTTCTACTCAGTGCCACTGCCTTCTTCTCAGTGCACTCACTTTCCCATGCTAAATTTTGGGAACTTTGTTGCCATAACTGTATGTAAATCCTCCGTTTGTAGATGTAAATGGCCCATAAAATTCATGCATGAGCCACACCCATAGCTCACCAGCGAGGAGGGTGCCTCAGTGGAAGATCAGGCGCGCCAAGATCTGTTCACTCCTCTTCTGCATTGGGGTGGGCACAAGAGGAGTCTGTGCTCTGTATCTGGGACGAAGCTCTCCATAGAAGGCTTTCAAATTTCCAAGTGCACAGATCTCCGAATGGCTGCGCGGCGGGGATTGCGACTGCGCACCTCCTTCCGCCGCTGACATGGCGTGCCAGCTCAGTGCGGACGGCCGCCACGCGGGCGCGCACGTCAGCGGCCACGTTGGGGGCGATGTCTTCGTCCTCGCCAAAGTCAATGATGGCCTCGGCGGCCGCCAGGCATCGCAGCAGCGCCCCCCGCCACCGCTCGTGCCGCCGTCTCATCTCCCCGCCGCTCTGCCGCAGCGCCTGCGCGCCACACGCTCGTAAAAATTATTTTGGCCCATAATGAAACACAGAGAAGGTGCAAGGAGCTCCCCGCAAGTCTGCTGCACCATTAGTAATATTCAAGGCCATGATGGGGGACAAGAAATGGCCAAGGGGCTCATGTAATGCCTGTTGTAGCAGCTGGACGGCCTCGCAGACAGACGCCACAGCCAGGGGGCATTAGTGGACAAACCGAAGTGTGAGATTACAGCTTGCCCTTTTGCATCTCCTCGCCTTCAAGGCTGGGGGACAGAGCAAAACTTCTTGCACCAGAACAAGCTGGTGCACACTGTGGATTCATTTCCGGCATGTACAGGACGGGCTGTGCTTCAAGTCTGAAGTGCGCGTCCATAGCCGACTTAACAAAAAAACTTCCATACTTGGCACTTCGAACTCCGTGGCTACTGGCCGCATGAATGGGCATTTCAAGTGATCACTGCGGATCATTGAGGCTGAGCCAACCTGCCTGCGCTGCGCGTCGGTCTCTGCAGCCACCAGATCAGCCAGGCCCTCAGCCTCGGTCAGGTCCAGCTTGCCGTTGTGGAACGCGCGCATCGCAAACTCCCCGGCCTCGGCCGGCCGCACTCCCGGCAGCGCATGCAGCGCGTCCAAAACGGCGCGCATCGTCGCTGGGCCGCCGTGCACGTGCAGCTCCACTGTGTCCTCCCCTGCATTTGAATTCAGTTTTGCTTGTAAAGCCTCAACTACGGCCTCAATTCAAATCTGAAATCTCGAATTACCGCTAACGTCCTGTAGAGTCCCCTGGACCTGGATAAATCGCCATTGTGAGGCAACCAAACTCCTGGCCAGAGGATCAGAAGGTTATGAAGTCAATGCGCCCTCCTGCAAGTCCCTGGAAGCAATCGTGTGATTGCTAGCAACCAAATTGCCCTGAAGCACCTGTAAAGCTGGCGGGGCCGGGGAATCGCAGCACAAGGCCTCGGTCCAGCTGCTCGCCGGAACTCGGGTCATGCAGGCTCGCCAGAGCCTGCACAAGGACCACAGCAACAAATTTACACTAGCTGCGCGATAATCCCATTTTGCAAGGCTCGTTATGGGACGACGGAGGTCACCAGAGAATAGGATACAACATGCTCGCCCCATTTTGCATGCGCCTCACTTGCGCCTGAACAATGCCTGCGACTTACATGGTGAGTAGTGTAAGAAGGTGGATGTTAGCATTCTGGGGCACACACCGCCATACGTGGCTGAGGCAGAGGCCTCCCCGGCAGCAGCAGCTGCTGCAGTGCAGAATCTGGCCAACCCCACAGAAGCAGTCAGCTGCATACCTTAATGCAGAGATCACCTCAGATGTGCCAGCCCTCAGGAAGACTTCATCAGCATGCTGAATGCACCAGAGTGTCACAGGAATTGACACAGGAATGGCTGGCGAGGTGTGAAATGTGATTAAGAACGACTAAAGGAGAGGAGGAGCACCGTGCCCCTGTTTGATTGGGTCTTGCTTGGATCTGGCAAGTCCACAAGGGGTACAGCCGTAATTGCAGCTTGTCTGCAGGACGTACCTTGCCTTTTGGCAGGAAAAGCGTGTAGCAATTCTATTAATTAAAATATAAGAGAGGTAGCTGCCCGCACCTGCTCTGGGTCCAGACAGCCGGATGACTGCGACTCCACTGCGGCCAGGGCCCGAGCTCAGCGCTGCTATGGTGTCGCGAGCATCGTTCTCAGGGACGGCTTCAAATGCTGCCGCTGTTGCAGCGGCGCAGCAGGGGCGGCTCTGTGTCTGCATCTGCCTTGATGCTGAGACAGGATATGCTGCCAGATCTGTGGCTGGTGTGGTCCATGGAATATTTGTGGCAGAGCTGGCAGGTGCAGCCAGCGGCATGCAGTAAGACTGTGTGGGTCTGAGTGGCCAATTGCATTTTGCAAGGCTTTCCACAAGAGGCAGCTGCAGGCCCAGTCTGGCAGAAAATCGTGAAAGTGGTGAGCTCATACAAGGCTCCTTGTTTCGATATCCACTTCATCAGGAATGGGCTGTACCATTCGTGCGTGAACCTGTCTGTCTAGCCTGGTGCTTGTGCACATTTGAAGATATCGGCAACCGGCACTTCAATTTCTTCTGTCACGATCGCTAACTCTCGTGATACGGGACTTACTCCGAAAGCTTATCTGCTAATTTTCTGGCCCTTCGATAGGCTGTCAAAGACAGTGAAGGCGATGCCGAATCACATGCTCGCAAGCTGCAAATCTGCAGATTCCTCACTGGACCAATATTAAAAACCTTTGGATTTCAACTATCGCAAGAGTTTGTTACAAGACTCTCCAGGGATTCCTCCAATATGTCTTCATCTGGCCCAGATTTGGCACCAGGGCGAAGCTTCCATGCAAGCGGCAGCTGACCTCCTTGGACCTCTCCGACAGCTCAAGCGACGCTCTCACTATACCTTTGTATAATAGGTGATGGGGTGCTGAATTGTTCGAATTCGCCATCTGATCCAATAAAGACTTGAATATAGCTGTATACTGTGAAATTAGTTGTACAAAGGGTGTCCGCGAGATGGTGGCCACCATGAACGGGAACGGTGCGCACACGACCATCGATTGCACGCAAACCGATGTGGCCATCATAGGTGGCGGTGTCGTGGGGGTTATAGCCGCCAACAGAATGCAGGAACGAGGCATTCAATACAAAGTCATAGAACGGCAGCACGACTTCGGTGGCGTCTGGCATTCACATGGCAACAACCACAGCACGCTGCAGGTGTGAATATGCTCACACACACCATATTTTCAAGATTGTATGATTTTCTAGATGAATATCCAGTCATACCTGGTTGCTATCGACCCGTCTTCTTCGGGAAGAACAGGGAGTTGTTGCAGCATCTTGCCCTGGACACCTGCAGGAGAAAGCTGGTTCGCTCATCGTATTGCCTCCTTGTCTTCAGAACTACTTCTAATCAGTACACACTGAGACAAACAGCCGGGTCAGTAAGCTTCTCTTCCCAGCATTCCCTAGCCTATCAGTTGACTTCACAAGCGTGAGTGCTGCTGCTCAGGCACCGGAGCTGTCTTATCGCACACACCCCAAGTACCCTCTGGGCAAGAAGGGGCCGCTTGAGCAGATCACCGGCAATGCGGTGCTGACGCGGCTGCGCCAGATGGCGACAGACCAGGGAATCGACCAGCACACCGAGTTCTGCAGCGAGGTGGAAACCATCCGCCAGCAGGACGATGAGTAAGCTGCTAGTCACCCTTGCCAAGTGCCAATCACTTGCCTTCACTGGTGTCACAACATGTGGCATTGCGCATGTCATACTATCACTTTCTTGCACAAGTTGCTTGCTGCATATTGGGGAACAGGGAACATGACTTGCCTGCTTTCCTGGACATCTCTTGACTTGCCCAGTGCAAATTGCTACCCGAAATTCTGCCTGATCTCGCTGTTTTGCCTGCGCCCTGCACATTTCTGTATAAGCCTTTCAGCAATGCCCTGCTGAAGTGCTTGGCTCTCTTTCAACCACCAACTCAGAGCACTATACTTGTTTCAGAGGCGCTGGAGAGTTCAAAATTGGTGAGCTGACCTTCAGATTGTGTGCACGCAGCTATCTGCTGGTCATCAGGGATGTGAACACCCAGAAAGAGCGCCACCTGCTTGCCAAGCACATCATGATCTGCCACGGCATTCTGGGCCGCCAATACACCCCGGAGGTTAGAAATCTACTGAGCCGTGATTACTGATAATGGTGGCCCATGCATTTCACCATTTTCTACATGGGTGATTGCTAGACAGGTCTCTACACAGGTCAGGTGATTTTAGGAGGTTTGGTGCTATCACCTCTATCACGATGTGGGGCATGTGTGGAATAAACCCAACAATAAGGTTTAACAGTGCTGTAAGAATGCAAATTGCTTGAAGCACCCTGCATAAACAAGAAATTTATCGTCGCACTCAAAGTCTTTTGCAGGAGCGCAATCTGATGATCGCAAAATCATTTGAGAAGAGCGGCGGTGTGTTCACCATGGGCGGCCGCTGGAAGGGCAAGGACTGCGCTGTCAGCGGCTCCGACGTCAATGGAAAGGTATGTTGAGCATTAACAATAATTCCTGGGCATCAGTATCAACCCTACTAAATGATTGTGCAGCCGTTGGTGGCGCTTCGTTGAATGCCATACCTCTTTAAAGCCAGGCATATAAACTGCGTGCACAAGCATCATACGCATGAGGCAGTGAAAGGATGCATGCATGCAGAGCTGGTCTCTCTTGTCAGCTACCTTGCCTCCTCAGAGCTTTTCTTATTTTTGAATTTGATTCCCAGACTTTGCTGCACAAACACTTCGCAATGCCATGACTTATGAACGTCACGCAAAGTGTGTGCTCAACCATTTGATGTACTGAAATTAGTAAGAGGATGTGTGCTACGCGCAATCAGTGCATACAGACTTGGCCTGACTTGTGAAGCCACCAGCACTGACTGATTTAGCGTTTGAATGACACAGGAAACAGGCCACGAGAACCATCACCTGCATGAGATTACAGAAGGTTGCCTAGGTGCACTCAATATTACGGAATTCAAATGCATTGTTTGAATCTATGCGCAGGACGTTGTGGTGATTGGCGGCGGCGCGTTTGCATGCGAGGCGATGCGGGCGGCAGTCCACAACGGCGCTGGCAGCGTCACAATGGTCACCCGGGAAAAGTCAAAGTGAGCCCCTGGCCAGCATTCCAGTCAGCCCTCAACTAGCAATTTCTGATGACCTGCTACAAGAAATCTATAGACTGCGGTCTATTGATAGCGGTCTCTCAAGCATGCTTGTGGACAAACCTCACCCCAAGCTTGCCCAGTTTCTCAACAATACTGCACAAGATAGGTTGCTTGTTTGCATCGGTGCATTCGCACAGCCTTCACATGGTATTAGTGTTTAAGAGCCTCAGCCCAAAGCAGGAGTTCATCCTTCAAGCCCCTGCTGATCCCTCCTGATGAGTTTCCAGGGGGTGAGTCACCCGGGTGAGAGTGATGCTCTGGCGCATGCAGGTGGATCATCCCCTTTTCCCGCCAGTTTGTGTCGAGCGCGATCGCATTAACTCCCCTGTTCCCCTGGGCCTGGAAGATGGCGGTGCTGAAGTGGTGGTTGACTAACAGTTACTACAAGCCATGTGGACTCGGCCACCTCATTCCCTCAGGCGGGCCCAAGGACATGAACTACACAGGTGCACGCTTTCTATGACTTAGATATCTGGAATGAGAATCCTCAGGCACATAAAATTAACATATTCTGGGAACCTGCATGCCTGTTGTCAGGCATGAAATGTTGCAAAGGTCTTATTTTCTTTCTCGTGATGTCAGCCACTAGCATCACTGCTCTTTCTCTCATCCAGAGCAGCATCAACGCATTGAATAATGATTTGGATGACTCACTGCAAGAATGCATTGCATGTATTATGGCGATCGGCAAGGCAGCTTGCATGAAGAATGAGACGAATGCCTGGCTATCTTCCTCTGCAAGTCACGAGCAGCATTGCCCTTGGAAAGCACTCAAATCACACATCAATAGCTCACTATTTCTGTGCCATGACCGGCCTGCTGTTCTGCCCTGCAGGCCAGTCGCACGACGGCTTTTTCGAATTTGCGCGCGACAGCCGTGTGAAGCATGTGCTGGGCACCGCTGTGTTTGTCAATGAGCAGGGGGTGCAACTGAAGGACGGCACGCTGCTGCCGGCGCACATGGTAATCTACTGCGGAGGCTGCGAGTACCAGGGCTCGCCATCCTTTCTTAAGGGGCTCAACCTCGGTAGGTTACCTGTTACTTACCGCCCTCAAATTTCTGTGTGCTCTGGCGTGATGCTTTGCCGGAAATCTAATGACAGCATGCCTGTGCATTTTTGACTGCAAGCACCGCCAGACAGGAAGGGTATTCACAAAACAAGCATCATGGCGCAGGAACGCCATGCATCTGTTATTCTTTATTATTATTATTCTCTATCATTGTTGCTGTTATTGCATGCCTTTCCTGCCAGGAGGCAAGGTGTGTCCTGTGGATAAGCTGCAGGCTGAGCTGCCAAAATGCAGCCCCTTGTGAGACTCGCCAGCCTCAAGCACTTGAATTGTCATTGAAGACACCAAGAGAAGTCCCCCTGCATGCACAGGTTTTGAGGACCTGCACAGCTTCGCGTTCCTGGGCAAGAGCGGCCGCATCGGAACCGCCAGCGATGGTCTCTTCTCCTACGTCCCCGCCGGCCCCAACAAGCAGATCGACATGTTTCTGCACGCCTACGACCTGCGCACGCAGGGGCGCCTGCAGGTCAGTCACCCTTTTATGTTTATAAGTTCCGGGGAGATGTATGTATGTGACCCCTTGTGTGTTTATGGGTTCTGGGGAGCAAACCTCTGGACCCCGAAATTCCATGTCCACGTGAGGTACCTGATAGGGGAGGCAGGCAGGCCTGGCTTGGCCAGAAGGGCACTCATGCTCTTGATCATTGATAGGCAGCACATGTACAGTTGTCCAATCGCGAGGCCGTGACCTCCAAGTGGACGGCAAGGGGTGACTGTGCATGTTGCAGGCAGGTCAAAAGGTCATTTCCTTGGGTTCTAGAGATTTGCAGATCATGATCTGATTTTTCCTGCAACTGCATGGACAAGTGGATTGGATCTTACAGAGAGTCTGTCAAGGCTTGCATGTGCTGGATCATTTCAGTGTGACTAAAGGTGCATTGCTTTTCTTCTGGTAGGAGCTGCAAGCCGAGCTGGAGCACACTCCGATTCCCCACGATGATGTCATCGCCAAGGGGCATCGCACCGTTTGGTACACCTGGTTCGAGACCTTCCAGCCGCGCTCCAACCTCTCCTGCCTCTTCGAGGTTAGTCAGTGCTTTTGCACCAAAACTGATTTGCAAATGTCTGCATCACAAGAGTGCCAGCGCTCCCTGTGAAACTAACCATCGCCCGCACAAGACGCGTCGCTTTACTTACGTCCCGGACATTTCCCTTGCCTGCACGTGATGCATGCTGTACCTGTGCTCCGGTTGCATGCTGTGCTCTCTGCTCATGATGCATGTGCCGGCTTGAATGAGTAAATTTCGGACTATGTAATCTGTGATGGATGATGGGTGCGCTAAATTGCAGCCATAGTGTTGGACAAGTCAAGCAAGGGCCCACATATTGCATGTCAGAAGCTGACAGAGCACCGTGACACGTTGCTGAGAGATCTCTGCATGTGCTGGTGTGCAGCTGCGCAACAAGGCCTACAAGAGGGTGATGTCAGCGGGCCTGTCACCGTGGGGTCAGCGCTGGCTGGCATTCAAGCTGGTCTGTGGCGAGCTCTTCTTGTGGAATCTGCTGTGCGTTCTGGGAACCATGGAGAAGTTTCACAAGTGGCGCATCTACTGATCAGTAGATCAGTAGTTCATGAACTTGACGAGCACAGGGATTACCTGTTTCCCAGGGTCAATGAAGAAGTCCAGGAAGCCAAATGAAGGGGGGAAGCCACCTGAAACGCCTTGCAACATATGTGGAGTGAATAATGACAAGCGGGACGGAGAATAGCCTGTCATTACCAGGGCAGATTGCATGCCACTGGCATGGAATTCCGGAACAAGTTACCATAGTTTGTCCAACAACAAGCAAGTGGACTTGAGCACGTCTGCGTCCAGTAATTAGATCATACTTTAATACAGATATTCTTTTCTGGATTGCCATGCCAAGGACCGAGCTAGATCTTGCAATTGCACCTGCATTCTGAGATCAAGTTGACTTCAGTCAAACCAAGGTTCCGGAAGTCATGTCGGGGGGCAGGGGAAAACGAGCTAGCAGACATGGTTGTCTTGTGCTCTAAAGCGTCCATTTCGAGTGTTTGATGATCTAAAACAGCCCTACCTTTGTTCATGTAAACGAAGACCTAGGCCACGGGTACTGTAAAGGTTTGCAGGTTGGCATTTGGTGTGTTATAATGGCATCCGCTTCTCTGGGTAGCATCAAAGTAAGAGTTCCAGGATCAGCGCACACGCCTGCATACGACATTTCTAGAAGACGAAATTTTGTATGTCAGATCCTTTCGCAGAATTCTGAATCCTCCAATCGTCCTGTCGCATCTGCAACATCTTCGTCCAGTGTAGCAGAGACCCTGGGCGGAGCTCAGAGACTTAGCGATGCCAGCTTGAGTAGTTTATTGGAGTCAGCATATGATTCGGAGCCATTAGAGGCGGACCAATCCCTCCCGCAAAACGCAGGGCTTCCTCTCAGTGGGTGAGTACCAGTTGCATTTACAGAAGCTGCCACATGTGATCGTCTCTCACCACGTCTTCAACTATTACTATTTCTCTTTGAAGCTCTGCAGACGTTTAATTTGTAGCAGAAGCATGACATCACATGCTTGGTGCACCACAGGTGCGAGGCAGATGGGCCAAGGTTGCGAATAGCACTGCTGCTCAGTGGAGGCGTGGACAGCAGTCTGGCGCTGCGCCTGCTGAAGGCCGCTGGACACGAGGTTACAGCTTTCTATCTGCAGATATGGTTCCAGGAGGACTTCAGGAACTACTGGGACGCCTGCCCTTGGGAAGAGGATCTTGCCATCTGCCAGCAGGTTTGCAGCTTGTTGTCCTTACATTGCTTTTGTCAGGCAAGTCGTAGTATTGTGATCTAGGGTACTCCAGACTAACTCCCTGCAACAAATGTGAATTGGAAGGTTCACAACCAAGGTGCCATGGATTCTGCGCTTTCCTTGCTGCGTCCTGGTGGAGACAGAAATGCAGTGATGAAGCTTCCAACTGGGTGCCAACCTGTGCTCTATGGGGTCTGAATAGGTCTGCGAGCAGGCAGGCGTGCAGTTGCACACAGTGCCACTGACAGAGCAGTACTGGCAGCGGGTGGTCTCCCACTGCCTGGCGGAGATCAAAGCTGGACGCACCCCCAACCCGGACATGCTGTGCAATTCCAGGTATGCTTCTGTACTGCAAATATTGAATCTTTGAGAATGGGACCACAAGGGTCCTCATTGAGGAATTATGGAATACAGCTATTGCTGATTTGCTAGTTTGCGCAGATCATTTACTTTGATCTGTAAGATCCCATGTTCTCCTCGGCATGATTGCCCTATCATTCTGTAGTCTTGGTTGACAAGACTATTCTGATGGGCGCAGAGTGAAATTTGGAGCCTTCTACGAGTACTTGGAGCAGCAGCACGGCGCAGGTTTTGACAGAATAGCATCGGGCCATTACGCGCGCATAATCCGAGACCCTCAGAACCCCTCGGCCCCCGTAGAATTAGCGCTCACCCCTGACCCTATCAAGGACCAGACATACTTCCTGGCCCACCTCACGCAGCAGCAGCTGTCCCGCACCATCTTCCCTCTCGGACCCCTGACAAAGGTAGAAACATTCTTATGCTTTCTTTTTGTGTGCATGCATTGTTGGGCTGACCATCGCTAAGGCAGCGCAAGCTTGCTCCGCATATGCAAGTCTGCGCGTGGCTGACTCGCTCGGGATAGCATGGTCAGGGGAGTGTACTTACGCCTGCATTGAAGCAATGTTTGCATCCCAGAAACTGCACTAGAAGCCTTGGCACGTAACGTGCAGCTGGCGCACTGGTAGTCAGAGGGATGAGCAAGAATACAACAGCCGAGACCCTTCACACCCACCAATTAAGCAGGAAGTATACACATAGCACACAGGGCCTCATCCGCATTCCTTCGCTTAGCACAGGGGTGATTAATCTTTATGGGCATGTGCAGGGGGAGGTACGCAGGTGGGCAGCTGCGCTGCAGCTGCCAAACCAGGCGCGGCGGGACAGCCAGGGGATCTGCTTCCTGGGGAAAGTGCGCTTCTCCGAGTTTGTGCGCGAACATCTCGGTACCTGGCCGGGGGCGATAGTCGAGGAGGAGACCGGGGAGTTGCTGGGGCATCACGAGGGGTTCTGGTTTTACACCCTCGGCCAGCGCAAGGGTATTCATCTATCGGGAGGGCCGTGGTGAGTCTGTTCTCACAAGCCAAGCCCTTGAGCATTGGCACACTCTGACTGGTATTCAGGAAGCATATATGAGGATTGCAAGCTACTGATGGTGTACAAGTCTGAGGGATTGCATACTGTAATGCAGCGGCAAAATCTAGGCATGAGCTCTTGTGCGACAGTCATTTTCTTTTCAGAACCTCTCACACAGCTTGCGCTTGCATGTTAGGAAGCACATGTGCGTTGCCTCTTGTGGCAAGAGGTGAAGCCGTGTGGCATGGCCTAACCCCTTTATATGCAGGCAAGCTTCCAAGGCGTATCACCAAAAGCTGACATGGCATGATCTGTGCAGGTTTGTGTCTCGCAAGGATCCGGACGCGAACGTGGTGTATGTGTCCCGTAATTACTACGATGAAGACAGGCGGCGGGACAGCTTTGTCTGCGGTGGTTTCAATTGGATCGCCCTTGAACGGATGGACCCGGCGCAGCCGCTTTTCTGCAAAGTGCGCCATGGGCCCAACATGTACAGGTATGCCCTTACTAACGTGACACCCTTGTACTTGCCTTGTGGTCTGCATGTCAATGACTGTGCGCCTGCTCAAAGCCCTTCCCAATTCTGCTGCTTGTTTTTGTTCCTGGATGACTTTCTCATGTCCCCCTCTTCGTCCTTGAAGATGTGCGGACTCCTTAAGATTCCCTGCTAGAACCATGTCATGCCGCATTTTGAACATGAGGACGATGTCCGGCTGTTAAGAAGACTTCTGTGATTGACGTTAGATTTGTATGTGACAGGTGCACAATGGAGGAGCTGCCAGGTGGCGAGGCACGAGTGGTGCTGGAAGGGAATGATCAGGGCTTGGCTGCTGGGCAGTTTGCCTGCTTCTACCAGGACGGCGTCTGTTTGGGGTCTGCTGTCATTTTGCAAGGGCAGTGTTGTGATGACAGTGGTTCCTGAGATGACAGGCAGCTTGCATTTGACTTGAGAATGTGCAATGTAATTCCATTGGTGTGGCAAAGGACCTTTTGGTGAGTCATTACAGATCCCGCATCGTGAGAAATCCGACCGCAAGATTCTTTAAATTCCCCACCGCGCAGTTACCACGGGCCACCAAAACACTACACGTTATTGGGTTTGGGCTGGTGTTTTGCGTTTTTTGACAGGGGTTTGGTCCTCATAAATCTAATTGCCACATGGACTCCCACACTTACTAGTGACGTCATGGACTCCTTGGGGATCTGGTTGTATAGGCAGGTGTGTTCACATGTGACGGGGTTGAGACACTGGCAAGAACAGAGATGCGTACTACTCACTGTCAGGTGCCAGCATGAGCAGGGCAACAGATAGCCTGCGCAAGGCAATAGATCTAAGGACAAACATGATAGCAATGCAGCACATCCTGCTGGGCTAATGTGCAAACCTTGTGTGCCATGCAGGTCATTTAAATAACCATTCAAGGATTCACAACATGCATGACTGGTGGGATGTGTGCGGATGCCATGCGGAATCTGAGGCACGTCGACTTTTTCTGACATCAAACATGACAACGCTAACATTGAGGACATTTGCACACAGATGACAAAAACAGCCCAACATGTGTCAGGATCTGCTGAGAAGGGCTATAGACAATCGGCTACAGGCTGTCCTACTAGCTGCAAAGGGCAGGCCATTGATACATCTTATGCTGAATCTGCATCAGTCCCCAGTTCCCCTAAAGAACGCAAGCCCCCCTGACTCGCATGACCATGAGCAGCCAACTTCAAGTATCCCTAAATTCACATGGTTCACAAGGTGCTGCCAGGCTTTTCAGCCTTCTTGCAGAACTGCCAGCCTGGCAGTCGCTCTACAAGCTGGTGCAACAATAGACTTGTGCATTTGACCTGTTTGGATGCAAACCCGGCTCGCCCTTCGCCATACATCGACGGCTGCATGCCACGGATATTCCCTTCCCCTGCACTGACTGCCACGAGGTGCAATGATGTGCTGACCGCAAAGCATTGGGCGAGCTGTGATGGGCGAACTTGTCTCCACTCCCGCCACATCGCATCCAGATGGTCAGTGAAGCTCTCCTGCCAGTGCTGGGCACCTTGGCTGCGCTTCGCGGATATCACCACAGTCGCCCCGGAGAGCATGAACATGCTGTCTAGCTCGGCTGAGTCCGTCACATTGCCATGGTATACATCCAGCTCCTCGATCTGCAGCAAAGACTGCAGCTGCTTGACAACAGCGGTGGCCAAAGGCAAGAGCAAAGCTGACACTGCCATTGCAAAGGCAAAATAGTTGTCTGCTATATGCTTGTGTGATTGTACCTGCCCTTGACTGAGTTGGAAGCCCAGGGCCTCCAAGAGTGCTGGCAGCAGGTGCAATGGCTGCCTGATTAGGTACTCCAGCACCTTCCCTTCAACGTCCTCCAGGCTTGCAGCAGTGTTTGCAGCCTGCACCACACGCAGCCAGAACTCAGCTGCCAACACACCAGTGCATAAAGGTCACTTGAGCGACTGCTCAAGAAGCCAGGCACGGGCTGACCAACCTGCAGTGCCACCAAGCGAGGGTCCATGAAGTCATAGTAGTCTTTGCTGGTGGAACGGCGCAGAATGTACTTGTCTGCCTCCAATTCAGCCAGGTACACTGCGGCGATGCCCTGCAGCAGCAGTGGGTCACTGTCATCATGTGCAGCTTGATACGGGTTAGAAACGAAGCAAACTCAAAGCAAGAGCAGCCAGCCCTCTTGAGCAGATCAGAACCGCTTACTGTGCTGTCATTACGGCCAGCCATCAATTGCTGCAGCGCACTCAAGCGCTCCCCAGAAAGGTGGCAGGCGGCTTGCAGCCCGCTCGACCTCAGCTTTTCCAGCGTCTCGACCTCCAACCTGCCTTCCATGTGTAGACTCAGATCATGGCCGAACAGGGTGACTTTGCGCAAAAAGCGCAGCCCCAAATCAATTCCCTGCGCCAGGAGAATACGGCATTCATCGATGCTCAGGGCATGCTATTGGATGGGCTGAAACACTGCACTGATTTACCTGCAACGCCGGCTCGCGCTCACGCAACATCGCAGCCATCAAGCTGACTGGTGGCAGTGGAAGGCGCTCAATCACAGCCCCCCTGGCCAACATGCCTGAAAAAGTTGCGACACCCTTGTCCCATACCATGGCTTCATTGGAACCATACAGTACAGCCGACAGCGCTGAGACACCGCGCTTCTGCTCCAAAAAGATCTGCACTGAAGCACCACTCTCACTGCAGTCTTACAAGAATTCAAAAAAGAATCAACTGCCGCAAGCTGTCACAGTGGAGGTCTGGTATCCATATTGAGGCTTTGGAGACTCATCAGCCTTGCGCACAAATGGCCCTCACCTTGTAATACTTGGCGATATTCCCATTTGTCACATCTTGGAACTCATCGAATATAGCCAGGATGTTCATGTGAGAGAGCAGCCGCATGATGGTGTACAATTGAGGAAAAAGATTGTCGGGGTACCCTTCATGGTAAAACACGACCAGGTCTCGCCAGCCGAGCACCTGAATATAACATAATGCCTTGTTAGACATACTTGACACGGTAGTACAGTGAGCGGAACACTTGCATGCTGCATGCGGCACTGCATTTGTGGAAGACTGGCAGCCACACCTCTTCACGTGCAGCAACTGCCTCATGTGGCAAAGCAACCGTCTTGCCCATGCGCCGGCGCCCCGGCATGAGCACTGCTTTCATGCCTTGGCGGGCCAGATTGACCAGCAGCTCTCGGAAGTCCAGTCGAATGAAAGATCCCTACCACAAGATGCACATGAACTGATTCCTATGTACTATGCCACGGCAGCAAAAAATAGCTTTCAAGTCCAATGAAAAGCTCTAAAAGAGAAATGAAGCATGCCATCTTGGGTCGACCTTTTCTCCCGTTATGAAACATAGTCAAACCTGCGGGCTTGTGATGAGCATGTCCAGGTGGGCCGCAGGATCTGGGACAACATGCAGCTTCTTCATGACGTATTCCTTGGTTTCCAACGAGATGGGTGCCTTGTATAGGAAGGCGTAGACAGCCTCTTTGGACATGGGAGGTGTGACGGGATGCTCATCGAGCCAGGCATCCAAGTCCTCTTTGCTTGGCGTGCTGCTGCTCTGGGCACCTGCTGCGTTAAACACCCAAGCAGAAATTTGTCAGAAACATCAGTGCATATGCGGCTGACTGCAGCTCAACTTAAATGGATGGCTTGCAAGCTGGGCCAAATTAGAGCGAAAGCAGTACTCAAGCACCAAACACGCAGCACCAGCAAGACCCGCTTAGCCGAACCCATTTGAGCTGCAGATAGTCTAGCATCCATGCTTGCATGCCTAAGCCACAACAAGATGCATGCTCACTGACAAGTGACAGCAGCCTACTGCCAGCCACTTTCTTCGCTGTTAATTATGCTGTGCTGCCTGACCTAAATTGGGGTGCTTACATGACAATATATTGGCTGCAGCCTAGTTGAGGTCAGCCCCATCAGAATGCAACCACCGGTGCAGAGGCTGCATACCACAGTGTGCGACAGCTGTCCTGGCAGACTATGGACAGGAGTAGCAGCATCAATTGAAAGATTTTAAAAGATACTTTGTATCTGCCAAGCCTAACCACGTTTACCAGCAAGAAGTGAGCCTGAGCAGTGTCCATTGCAGGGGCAGCATACCACAGCCACAGCAACGATTTGGGTTGCTGTAGCTGCAGCACCAGCCCAAATGTGCAGCACCAGCATAATTGCAGATTCAACTGGATCTGCAATTGTGAGATGTATAAGGATAGCCAAATCGACCTACCTGTGGGAGGGGCTTCCTTTGCCAGGTTTGCATTGGCTTCGCGCACATTCAGTCCCGCGCTCGTCAGCTGAGTGCAAGTCAGCATCGTGAAGGCCTCTCCAACCTTTTCGTCCTCTTCATAGCCAAGGACTCGCAATGCCTCCTTCACCCTTGGCTTGCTGGTGTCTGGCAGGTCCGCTGTATCCACAAGATCTCCGACCTTCACCATCCTGCGAAGAGCAGCACAGCTGTGCTCGATACTTGACGTTGAATACCAGTCACACACACACACACACTTGGGCAACGTCTGCACACAAAATCGAAACAAACCCGCAGCGCACCTGCTCAGGCCGGCCTGGCGCACCCTGTTGATTTCATCTGCAATTAAATGTCAAGCAAATTGAGTGAGTGGCCAAAGGTTCCCAGCGACTGTGCACCTTCAGCTCCAACCCTTGATCTGGCAAGGCAAGCAAACGGCAAGCTGTGCACTCACTAAATAGAGATTGCAGGCAAGCCTTGTTGGCTGCATCGTCGGGGTCATTAAAGTACTCGAGTCTTTGATCAAGCCTCAGTTCCAACAGTTTGGCTTCGATGCGACCGCGCTCAATAGCATCAGGAAAAAATTGCAATAGTTTTGCCTTGGCGTCGCCCCAATTCATGCTTTCAAAGGTTCTGTAATGTCACCTCCAATTAGCAACAACTGTCACATCACTGAATTGGACTTCGTTGGAGTGCATGTATACCAGCGACTATCGGACACCTGTCGGACAATAGATACCAGGGAAACACGTGCATCCGATCCCAAATTTCCTGCAGGAGAACCAGGAATCTCGTGAGCTATTCCACACTTGTCTGGGCATTGGCTTAATCTTGTGCAAAATTCAACCTGATATCCAGTCATCTGGAATCAGAAACAATCACTGCCACTTGACTGCAATATGGTCACAGTAGGGAATCCACAATGCTTGACTGACATCACGGTTACTTGTGGCGCTGCCACTGCTAGAGGTGGTGCCGCATGCAGCAGATGTCGAGAGGCTCGTCAGCATGATCGGATGAATCGATTCTTGACAAACGAGCAGGCATGCGTGAAACTGTCCTTGTGATGGTGTCCAAAGTGAAGATGTACCTGAACAGCAAGAGGCGAGCGGCCTAACCACGCTTCATCACGCCTGGATTGAGCTGACTCCACTCAGTTGGAATGCGTCTGCCATGATCTGCAGCTGCATGCCAAAGCCCACTTTACAATGCAGGCCCCCAAACCCCAGGAAGGAAAGAAAGGCATCTCTGAGGTGGACAGTGTGAAGCTCAAGGCTGAGCAGATTGCTGATGGGGCAGATGCAGAAGCAACACTGAAGGTTGCTCTGGAAAGTGATCTGGACATGGCAGGATCATTTACAGCCATGAAAGAGCTGCTGTATGATGAAGTGGGCTTTGCTGCAGATTTTGATTTCGTTTTCAGCTCATGTGCGCTCTTGCTGGTGCTCTCACCCGATTGGGCAGGTTGCAGGTGTTGCACCTGACATTGGAGAGCTCCCAGAATATGATGGGCCGGAGATGGATCTCTCCGCGATTTAGGGGGGTGGAAATTGTACTGTCATGATAAGGCTGCTGTCTGTAATTGTTTTCAGGCGAATTCTCTGCGATTCTCCTACACAGTGACCATTCCTCTTGCTTGCAACTTTGCCACGAGAACGTTTCACTTTTCTGCACGTTCACAGATGATGCACATCCACGACATCTGTCCAACAACACCTTTTCTCCAGCGTTTCAGAGCGTTTCTCTCTTATTTTGGCGTCAAACTGGGCTCTCATCCCTTCTCCATTTCTGAACTATACTAAACCCCTTCCTCCTGAGACCCCAGGGGGTACTTAAGAAGTACTTAGAAGTCTTTGGTACCCCCTGGAGACCCTGCATACACGATAGAGGGAAGGATGGCGGACTTTGGTATGGCTAAGGTGTAGTAACCTGGCGGAACTGCAATTAGCTGGCCATGGCTGCACATTTAGGATGGTGCCTGAACTTCTCTATCAATCTGAAGAACTGAAGATACTATCTTCAGTATTTCGTGTCAAGGCGTGCCAGTGGCAGTCAGTGGTCGCATTTGCATCAAAGCTGCAGGCCGGTCTTACCCGCTTGCGCATTGCAACCGGCCAGGAGATTGGTGATGCCTGCATGCATTGCGCAAATAAGAGCCCGCAGGTGGTGCCGTCCAAGGACTCCTCGGAGCACAAGTCAACCTTTACATAACGTGATGTGCGTTCCGTAAGGGTCACGGGCCAATCCATCCCAATCCCAATTCATCAAAGTCAAGATGGAACCCACATATACAATCATTGATGATCTGCGCGAATGATGATGATCCTCTCATGAGCATCCCATCATGAGTCATACGCCAGCGAGGCGAGCACCTGCAGCGTGGCCAGGCGCAGCTCCTCCAGCCTGGTGGCAGTCAAACAGTCAGTCAGCTGCATTCCAAACTTTTCCAGCCAGTCTAAGGGGTTGATGTTCTCTAATTCTGCTTCGTAGTAAGTAATTCGCAAGTAATGCACGACTCCCACGTAGCTTTCCTCCACCGCAAAAAAGCTTCTTACTACATAGTATATATTATTGTTATTATTTTTATTTTTCTACGCTTTCCCTGCCGGAAGCAAGGTGCGTCTGTACACAAGCTGCAGTAAAGGCTGCCAAAATCCTACCTCATGATGCACTCGCCAGATCCAAGCAAGACCCAATCAACCATGGGCACGGTGCTTAGTATAATACCGCCCCCCGCCAGTCGGGGCCGTAGTACGTATACAGCGCAAGATATATATTTACTACCATGCACCTGTGTACTCACGCTAGTGCATGGTGGCTTCAGTATGAAGGAAGGAGCTTGTGTGAAAACAAAGATAGCACGGTTTGACAACTACCCCAGGGCCCCTCAAGCGGTTGGCCAACCTGCTCCAGGGCTTGAGGCAATTTCAGGGCAACCCCGTGATGAAGTCAGATTTGGCCAAATGGCATCAGGGGAACGCCCCGAGACCACGTCGCTGTCACTCAGGGGCTCCCCTGACTTTTCAGGCTATATGAACCACTTGGAGGCCAGATTCAAGGGAAGAGCAGCTTCTCCCTGTTGAAAACTCTGGGGAACCTCAGGGATGCCCCAAATATGTAAACTACTATTACGGCAGCCCCCGCCCGCCTTGCCCTACTTAGGGGCTGGCCTGTCTTTTTCTAGGACCCTTGTCAAAATCTGATCCTAGCACCTTTCTACATTGCAATTGTACATCCAGCGCGCTAGGCTTTGCAGACATGACTGGCTTCCCAGCAATTTCAAGACTTTTACTTAAGTGCACCTCACCTCACCTCATCCGAAATATTTCTGGTCCCTCCTAACCTAGGCCACGGCTTTTTCAGAGGTTGTCTTTACTGGGGCCACACGAGGAATGGCGTGCATCTTCATGCCCTTGGCACATGACAGCGTGATGTTGACCTGCTCGGCCGCCCTCACTTCCTCTGCTGTGCCCATCTGCGGGCAGGCAGAAATCTCATCAGAACTGCATGAATCACTCACACGTTCCATTAGTCCTCCCTGTGGAGCAGACGCAAAGCAGGGGAAGCGTGAGCAGCCCTGAACATGCACAAAAGTCTTTCCCATGCTTTCTCCTATAAAGAATGCCAGAGTCACTCATTTTACCACGAGAAGCATCACATGCTCCATCAGCTGTGATCAGCTGTGCGTTCCAGAGCCGAGCTACAGGGTAGCAGACATGTCATACTTCCCTGGACATGGCAGAAGATGACCTCTGAAGAGCTGCTCAACATTCATGCATACATCCCTCACCCCGGCACTCAGGGGATTCACAAAAAAAATCCCACGGCCAATTCCTGTCATGAGGGCAAGGTGACTCGAGATACTGTACATCAGCTTGTGTTTATACCTCGGAAGCCAGGCGGAAGGTGAAGCTGCCGTACAGCTGCGCGAGCGCCGTCGTCAGGTTCAGACGCGCAAGAGTCTGCCCGACGCAGTTTCTCGCGCCGTCTCCAAAGGGAATGAACCGCTTCACACCCTTACCGTCCAGCTTGGCCCCTGGTGCATACTCAGCGTCGTCCTGCATGCGCACAGCTTGCTTTATTGCCTGCATGTATGCACAGAGTGCAGCAGTGCCTAGACAGGACACAGCCAATGTGAGCTGAAGGGTTGCTGGCTGGCTCGTTCTGAATGATGCGGATGCCGAGCAGCAATTGAGAGTGTGGGTGGGTGCGCAGAATCCCTCTTATTTCAGCAGCGTGCTCAGTTAGCACCACTCTTCTAAGCAGCATGCCCAGTCTGTCGATGATCCGGTGATCCCAGAAACAGACTCACAGCACCCCTTCAAAGCACGTGTGTGGCTCAGTAGCAAAGAACCAGCAGAAGGGAGGCTGAAATTCTCTACCATGCACCGTCCACAATGTCCCTTGCGGGGTCTGAGGATCTCACTCGCACACACCTAACGCCATCGAGAGGCTACCAACGAGAGCACACACCTGCAGCCAGCGGGCCGGGTCAAACTTCTCCGGGTTGTCCCAGAGCGCGGGCGACAGCTGAATCGCGGCGATCGGCGCGTGCAAAATGGCGCCCTCGGGGATGACTAATTTGCCGCCGCCCAAGACCACGTCTCCCGCGCCCTTCACTGGCGCGCGGAATGGGGCAACTCCGCCCGCGGGATACTTCCTCATCGACTCCTGCAAACAGAATATTTGAATTTCAGATTTGAACTGGAATTCAGGGGGTGAAGTTAGAAGTGAAGGTACTGGGCAGACAACGGGCGAGGCACAAAGCACCGAGCTGTTGCAGCAATTTGGCCATGTGCCTGTTGTCTCCCCTTGACATGCATGCTATCTGAACCCCTGGCGCAACTGGAATCAGGTCCTGGTGGGTCACAGTCATCATGCATATCGGAGTGGCGTTTTAAGATTTCACAATCTGATGTGCCGGCATGGTCTGCGACAGCATAGTCCGAGCAACGCTGAGCTAATGGTCACCCTGACTCGCCATTTCAAGCGCATATGGGAAAAGAAGCTTGCGCTGTTACAAAAGGCTGAGGAGGCACCTTGATGACGGCGTTGAGGTAAGTCAGCTTGTTGAGGTCATCCCATTCGATGGGGCGCGGCTGTGGCCGCTCGTGGGTGGCTAGCAGACCCAGGGACGCCAGCTCCTCAGTAATCTTGGCCTCAATATCAGCGTCCTGACTGACCGCGTACAGCGTCCAAGAGGCTGTGTGGCCCGTAGCTGCACACGCGCACAAAGTGCTGTCAATTTCCAGCAGGTATTGCAATTTCTGTCTTCTTGTGATCAGAGGAGACAAGTACGGAACTTCGCCGCATGACTATAACAGGGCCATTCAGGAAGACAAAACGACAATGACTTCTGAGTGAAGTAGGAAAAGTCTTGCCACTCAATCACTTTTACTATAGGGAGGACCGGGCACAGAAAACTTTTTGAACTTGCCTCAAGGCGAGATCTCTGTTCTTAGTACACTGTCCACCCAATGAATGGTGATTGATCAGGAAGCGCCATGCACAACCATTTCTTAAATGCCCTCAAGAATTCACAACCCAAAACAACAACAAAAGACCACCAGAGAACACAATGCAACCTAGCTTGCTTATCTACTGAGGGAGGAGAAAAGAGAAAGGCGCTCACTCTCAAAGCCAGCGAGGAAGAGCAGGGCGATCTCTGGCTTCAAAAACTCGTCCGTCATTGTCACCCCGGTGGCGGGGTCGATGATATCTAGGAGATGCGCCGCAAATGTCGCCTCTGCCGGCCGATCCCGTCGAATGTCCGCCATCAGCCGGGCTATCACCTAGATACAAATGTGACCCTTTCAGGTTTGATGAAAGCCCTTCGAACCCTGGGTTATGCTGTGGCCTGAACAGGATTCCTGATCCCTACTCAATTCCTGGTCCCAATCCAAACCCGTGTATTTTTCACAGCCAGAATTTGGAAACTTCCAGTAGCAATGGAGGCGCGTGACACACCTTGTGGAAGCGCCTTGTTGCAGCTCTTCCCGCCCACACATCCTGCGCACAACAAGGATGCATTCAGCATTGCAGTGCCAGATGCACAGGATGAGCAGGTGCCTTGACACACCCCTAGAGTTTAGAATTTTCTTTCAACAAGTAAACTTGCTGTGCCGTTGTGCAGGGATAATTTACCTGTGCCTGCATAAGGTGTGCTCCAGAGCAGCACTTTGACCCCGTAGCAGCTATTGGAAGCACGCAGATTGGCAAGACAAGCACACGACAATGCAGTGGGGCTCTGCTGGGACAAATTACAGATGTCCTTTGGAGACCAGGGATTGGAAGGAAGTTGCGAGGCGCCTCCAGTAATTTCCCAAGGCCGTGAAGCAAAGTCGCAGCGGCGGAGGACTTCATGTCCCATGCCCTCCGAGGGTGTTGCATGCATTGAAAACAAGCCAGGCTCTGAAGCCTTTGTACTTCGATGCTTCACAGGAAATATCTGAACGTGGCTGTAAGGCGCTTACCGGGCGCCAGAGCTTGTAGCGGCGCAGAGGGTCGTTGAGGCCGGCCTCGCACTCGGCCTGGGCGGCCTGCGTCGCCGTTATGGCCTGCCCCGGCTCATCGTCGTCCAGGAGGGAACGCGTCGCGCCCATATCCCTCCCAAAACCCACTTGGCCTGCACGGATCAGGGGATTTGGGCATTAGGATTATCCACAAATACAGAACTCCCTGCTCTTTAATACCAGATTACAAAGGGGTAGGGCCTATACTACAGCATGCATCTGCAGAGCTGCGCATAGGACAGGCCTGTCATGGGCAAAGCTTTGCGACAACAAGTTCGCAAAACCCTGCTCTGCGGTTGCAAATTTCAGAACAAGGCCTGCAGAAGCTCCTGAAGAATAACCACAAGCAAGGCAGACCTGGCAAGGGTCCATAATGAGAATATAAATGTGAAATGGCAGAGGGGGGCGCACCGATCACATCCAGGGACTCCCTACAGGTCGCGTTGTCCATGTCCACTGCCACGCTCGGCCCCACCTCGGCCAAAACCTCTATCAGCTGATTGCAAGCTTTCCTAATCCCTGGCACAGCATGAACACCAAATTTAGCACCCCAGTCAATCACCTCCTACGGAGCCATCTTGTTCACCTTTTGAGTCCCATAATCCAAGCAAATGTCCCGGTATGAGGTGTGCAACTTTATGCCATGCTGCTTTCCCCAGACACGGTTCTTGCCTGACCACACACAATCAGAGCATAGCAGGGAGGAAGGTCGGGATAAAAATGAGCTCCCTCATGTAGCATCTGCAGGAGTTTTCCTTCGCGATTCCATTGAGACACTTTTGAGGCCTAAGGGTCCCAAGAAATAGACAACTGACTGGATTGCTAAATCGTGTATCACCTGGGAAATTGGCGCGCATGTTGGAAGTGCTGAAAGCAGTGGCGACTGCTTTGCGCACGGCCTTCCAGCGCTCGTCCGTGGGCAGCGTCAGAATTGTCTTGTGCGCGTTTGGACCCGAGAACTGCACACAACACCGCCGCAGGATCAGCATCCAATATTCTCTTGTCTTTGATTTGATGAATAAATTACTGCACACTGCCGTCTGAGCAGGGTTCCTGCGCACGGAGCAAAGGCAGAGAAAGAAGCAAAATGTGAGGCAGACAGCGCTGCTTTTGGCCCAGGAGATCCGTCTGCTGCTTCCTATGTAACAATCCCAGGACGATTGTGCCTGGGAAGGTAAGTATCACACATGATGATGTGAGGTTATGTAAGGATCACCTCGTCCAGCGCGCGGCTGCCAAACTGCTGGGGCAGGTCCTTGTCGAGGCTCTTGTGGCGCAGCGCCTCCGCCGCAATGGCAGGATCTGTCACCATCACCACCTGCACAGGGGAAAGTGTATGTTGGAACCTTTTCTGTCAAGGGGGTTGTAAGAGCAGCCCCTCTCCTGCACTATTGCCGGTGTTCTAAGCTCCCTCGCCCTCTTTGCTTGAAAAGTGGTCAGGAGCAGCCTTTGATGCAGCAGACGGCCTGCATGCTCAAGCCAACGACGACACGGTCTGCATGCATGCATGCAATTTTAAGGCAATAATTCTCATTTCCTCAATACTGCAGCATGCCAAAGCACGAAAGCAGCGCACATATGGACACTAGGTCATTAGACCGCACACACCTTTGCGGCAGCTGCAAGTATAAGATGCACAGTCGTTTACTTGTCCGCCGTACAATGCAACAGACAATGAAGATCTAAGGCTGACTCACGTGCGTGGTGAGGATGCGGTAGGTCATGATAGGCCCGTATTTCTGCGCCCACTCCACATAGAGCCGGTGGCGGTCTGTTCTGTCGCGCATGACCTCCAAGGGTCCCAGCAGCGAAGGAGGCAGGCTCGGCAGGTGCCGCAGCTTCCTGCAGCAGTTGCACCGCAGCTTCTCAGCGGCTGCTAAGTCATCCTTTTTATATCCCATATCACTTATCCAGCTATTTGAGACCCACCTAGCCACGGGGGTTTGGCTGGGACAGCCAGTTAGGCATGGGATACATGCAATCCCCAAACGGCAAGCAAAACTAGTTTTGCTGCAGGACAGTGTGAGAGGAGGGGACAGGGTATGGGTTCCTGAGTGTTTCCGAACCTCAAAAGATAGGATCTGTGATGGGCGCACCTGCCAATGCGCCAGCATCTGAAGAGGATGAGCGCCCCGTGGCAGATTTCGACCAGGATCCATACTCCGAAGAGCTTGATGGTTAAATCGCTTAGTGCATAAGCGAGGTCGAAGGACTCCGGGATCTCCTGTCAGAAGAAAGCACACTCAATGTTTAGGATGGGCTCTGCGTAGTAAGTAAGGGAGTGCTCCATGTGCCTGGGCATGACTTGCAATGATCCAGGCCCAGAAAATTGACGCCATATGATACATGTTCCGAATGAAGCATACAATCTGTGTCACAGCCACACGATGCTGCGAACAATGTGTTCGTAGAGCGCCCTAGTGGCACCATACTGTCTCGCAATCAGAAACTCGCGGCTCTACTACACATTTACGATGGGCTTTGTGAGGCCCAGAGAGCAATAGTACTGCCGAAAGTAGTGCGCATTTGCGAAGCTGAGCAACAACTGCTATGAGAACGGCCCAGATCACATACAGGCAACCAGCAGCGTATACGGTACGTACCATGCCGTGCTTGGCGTGCACGCTTCAAAATGATCGGTTCCCTTCTGATGTGTGTTGCCGGATTTTTGATCTTGGTGCCCTTCGGGGTGGTCCGTTGGAAGGTGCTTTTGACAAAGTGCCTACAAGGAGCTCAACTGAAGATCGTCACGTCCGGGATAATTCTTTTGCTTCCCGACAGACAACTCCATTTCACAGTCAGGGCATCTACTTTCTGCTCTCGTTTGCCTGAGAAATCAATTAGCTGAAGGTTTACTTGAAATCGATGACGACGATGACGATCGACGACCACGTCAGCAGAATCTGACCTGGCATGCAGCATCTTCTGCTTTGAAGGTCCCTGCAATGATTAAGGAAATATGCTGCTCTTGCTGGCATCAGCAACCTGTGATGCAAATTACACCAGAAGCGTTGGCATTAGCTTCGGACAATAAATAGCTTGGGTTGCATAATTTCTTTCAGAATCTAGGTAGCTGCAGGATTGGATGCGCCAGGCATGCGCATGCAGCCTACTTCTTCAATGAGGTTTAGCCTTCAAACTCTTCCAAATTGCAATGACTTTCTCCGAGCCCCTGGGCCAGGCCATACCATCATTTGTTTTTTTTTCACGATCCGCGCTCAGCCGCGGTGGCATCATGCCAGCAATGGTGCCCATGATACCACGCCTAGGCACATGCACTGAACGGTCCAATTAGTTTACGTTATTTTAACGCAACTGGGCCTGTTGATGGTGACTTACATCCAGCATCAGATTCTGTCGTTCACGCATTCATACCTCCTGACTTTTGAAGCCAAAATAGGACTCGTGGTGGATCTGCCAATCATCTGATGGCATATCCACTGCTGCTTCTTGCTCTGAGCCTAATGTAAGTAGGAAGAGGAAAAATTGAGACGAAAAAATTTTCTTCTTTACAGTAACATTCTGTTACCGCATTATGCACACCTGAGATTCTCGAGACTGCCAAGAGCGACGTAATCTGAAGGCAGGAACACTATGGTGCAACACCATGCCCTGCATAGCTCACAGGGCTGCAGCACTTTTTCGGAGAGGATCACAAATAGAAGAGCTGCATGCATATCCCACACGAGCAGAGGTCGAAGGAGGCATATTCCCATCCAGGTGAATCTTCCCTCTCTTCTTGGCTTTTGTCTGTTTCCATAGCAACCTCGGAAGTATCGGATTGAGGATTTCGCAATCTCACTGATATTCCTGGGACCTGGCACATCATCCGATCTACGGATAAGTGTCCTTTGTTGGCTGTGTTTCTTGCCTTGCCCTGTGTTGAAAGGTTGTGTTTCTTGCCTTGCCCTGTGTTGAAAGGTGAATTTTCCATAAGTGAGGTTCTGTGCTGTTTCTGTCCAGGGGGTTGTAGCGGAAGGTCCCATTATTCTGCCGCAAGAAAAAAAGCTGGCTCTGCCAAAGTACTGTGAGAGCATCTACCAGACAATCCGGCGACCAACTCGCACGATCCACGTGAGTTGAAGTCTCCAATGCTGCCTGTATTTTGACCAGGAATGCACGCAAGCTTGCTTTTCCGAGTACATTGCAGAGTGTACTGGACAGTAGAGCATTCCGCAAATCTGTAGCTTTCCACTGCCTGGGCACCAGCGTAGCACCAGCATCCCTGATGGTATTCTTTGATGGCTGCAGATTGGCAAGGTGGAGACTGGGAGCGAACACCCAGTCAGGTTGCAGACCATGACGACCACAGGTACACATTGCGCACCACATGATGTCTATATCTGCTGATTGGTCCCACAATATTTTTAGACAGCCAAGCTAATAATCAGCCACACAGGGCTCTCTCTTTTTCTTGCGAATTGCATGACTACCGTCATTTCTCATTGCCAGTGCTGGCATGCATGCTCCAGTGACATGGCGGTGCAGAGCTGGAAAGCTGCTGCCAGATGAGGATCTGGGGAGTAGAGGCGGTTCAATATGATATCTGTGCTGTGCAGATACACGCGACGTGGCGGGGACGGTGGAGCAAGTCAAGCGGTGCGTGGATTCTGGTGCGGAGATTGTGCGGATCACAGTACAGGGGAAGAAGGAGGCGGCTGCCTGCATGGACATCCGGGAGGCCCTCTTCAGGGATGGGTGCGCAACGCTCTGAGCTCCTGAAGCGCCTTCGTGCAAGTCCCAGGAGTCTCCCAGTGGCTGCTTGCCCTGTCATACGCATCTAAAAAAGAAAATTACGCTCCAGCCGTTTGCGCCATAATGCCAGGAGCTAGTTTGCAAGGGATCTCCAGAGAACATCAAGTGCATCCTTGTTCGAGATTGTCCTGCTTAAAGGCCGCTGTCATGACATGAATTGTACGGTACCTGTGGCAGTTGCAGCTCAAGGAATTGCATGCTTGCGGCATGCGTTTGTGCTGGTCCGCTTGTGACAATCATGCCACAATTAGTGAGCTGCATTCTGTCGGCTGTGGCGCAGGTATGATGTGCCGCTGGTGGCGGACATCCACTTTCAGCCTCAGGTGGCGATGATGGTGGCAGAGGCCTTTGAGAAGATCCGCATCAACCCGGGGAACTTCGCTGACGGGCGCAAGACCTTCGAGGTCATCAACTATGATGACCCCGCCCAGTTCAAGGCAGAACAGGAGCACATCCGTGAGGTGGGGCCCTGTCTTTCTTCTGCTCTTTCGGCATTTCTGGTTTGCTTGGTTTCCATGCAGCGGTTGCGGCCACATGTACCCTTTTTTTTAAACCATGCAAGGAGAGCTCCGTGTGTTCCCATGAATTGGTATGTCGTAGGTAGTGGTTGCATGTCCTGGGTTTGTTGGTAGCTGATTGCCATCACTATAATGTTAACCCCAACGGCAGAGGATCTCTATGGTTCCTTGGAGCATGAGTTGACGCAGTGCTACTTGTCATGCTTTAGGGCGTCGTAGATTTCTTCATTGTCTTGGGGCTGTCACCATAGTGATGTCGGAAACAACATGGCTCTGCTGGTAGCTGATTGCCATCACTTTCAAGACTGCCACAAGAGCCGAGAGCGTCTGCGCACTCTTCGCAGCTTGGAGGAATTTTTATGCCGCTGCAGATACCTTGGTGAATTTGCGTCAGTCATTATGATGATGATGCTTACATTGACTTCCCAACCTGTTATTGGAATCAAGTGTTACCCCCCTGTAGTCAAGCCTTGAGCTATTATGCCGTTCAGCTTCTGAGCTCGCCCACTTGTGTTTTTTTTTGGCAGACCTTCACGCCACTGGTGGAGAAGTGCAAGCGGCTGGGGCGCGCGATGCGCATCGGCACCAACCATGGCTCCCTCTCAGCGCGCATCCTCTCCTACTACGGCGACACCCCCCGCGGCATGGTGTGCATGCTCTGCTATGCTCTGCATTTTGAATCTGAAATTGAACCTGGTCCACCACCCACGCACCTACTCTTGCCTGAGTGGTCCGGGGAGGCGTGTGGCTCTGGTTGGGCGTCTCTTGAGCCGTAATGTCTGCAGAAGCGTTGCAGCAGGCATGCAAGCACCTGCTTTTGCCGGCTGGTTGATAGCAGTTGAACAATGAAGACCTTGGAACCTTCTCTTGGCTTGTGCCTTGCAGTGGAAAGTAAGGGTGTCCTGGCGTTCGCAGGTGGAGAGCGCGTTTGAGTTTGCGGACATCTGCCGTGACCACGATTACCACAATTTCCTCTTCTCCATGAAGGCATCCAACCCGCTTGTGATGGTGCAAGCCTACCGGCTGCTCGCAGAGGAGATGTATGCCAAGGGGTGGGACTACCCCCTGCACCTGGGTGTCACTGAGGTGCGCTGCCATTCATCTTCTTGCTTTTTCCATCTCCTCCTTGCCTTGCCCATCGACCTGCAAGCCACTCATTCGTTCTCCCCCCTTCTGCAGCGTTTCTCAGGGGGTACTAAATCTAACTCTAGTATGTACACCCTGCGTGTCACTATATGTGATTTGAAGAGATGTGCCTCCTGCGTTTCTGCAACAAAGCTTTGTATAGATGCATGCCTCCCTTTTGGCGTGCACGGCCGCATCAGGCACATGACAACAGTTTGACACCATTGCCGCATGCAAGTAGTTGTCATGACATCATCTCATGTCAGTGGCAGTACAGACTACTGATTTCAGCGAGGGAATCAGGGGTTACTCGCCGAGCATGCGTTGCTTGAACAGGCGGGAGAGGGCGAGGACGGGCGCATGAAGAGCGCCATTGGCATCGGCTCGCTGCTGATGGATGGCCTGGGCGATACAATCCGTGTGTCACTCACGGAAGACCCCGAGCTCGAGATTGTGCCCTGCGGGTGCGTGATACTTCTGATAGAGCTAGTCCTTGGACCTTTCAGGGACTGGGGTGGGCTTCCCCTCATGCTGACAGGGGTGATTTGTGCCAAATTGCGGAGGCATAGAGTGTTGCTGTGCTGCGTTCTGCACATGCCTTTGCTTTTTGGCAGACCTCCCCATTGCCAGCGTGAGCGCACATGTACGGCAGGAGCTCAGGTGATGCATCGCTAGCACCATCGCTATCACAGCACCGTTGCATGGAGAAAATACCGCCCCGGACAGTTTTACAGCTTTTTTTGAGCTGAGCTTTTGGGCGAAATCAGAGGTCTATAATGTGGGTAGGAGGGCCTCGGGTATGGGGCAGTGATTCGCTGGAGGTGCAGCACATCACAATAACGAGCAATCATAGTATCTGACGCGTGCTGCAGGAAGTTGGCGGGCTTTGGGGAGCGGGCTTGCCGCGAGGGGTTTGGAGTGGACCCATTCCCGGAGGCGCACCGGGACATACACACCTTCACGCGACGCGCGGGGCGGCTGCCGGAGCAGCGGGAAGGGGACCCCGTTGACTTCCGGCCCCTCCTGCATCGCGACGGCTCCGTGCTGTCTGCGGTCACCCTGCAGGTGCGGGCGTTTTCTTGCGCTGTATTACTCGCATCTCCCTTTCAACTTGAGAAAAGTAAAAAGAGAGCAGTGTATGCTAGCCTGATCAGGCTAGGAACAGGGCTCCACTGCGGCGGCTCCGTGCTGTCCGTGGTCACCATACAGGTGTGGGCATTTTCTGTGCCTGTTTGCTTTGCATTTTCTGTGCCTGTTTGCTTTGTATGTAGCACAAAGAATGCGAGTGCATGCTAGGTGATCAGGGCAAGTAACAGGGCTCCACTGCTGTCCGCGGTCACCCTACAGGTGCTGTCTTGTTTGGCCCAGGGCCCATCAGCATACTAAAGGTTTAAGCACAGGCAACTCTCTCCTGTGGTGTGCATGTTATCCATCCACCCATCTGGAGCTCGCATGCCAGCCTGTGAGAGCAGGCGGATGCTGTCAGCCATGACTGTGCAGGCATCACATGATCCGACTCAGCATGAAGCTCTGAAGGAGCTTACTTGGAGCCTCTCCACATGTTACCTCTTGACAGTGTTGGGTGGATGCAGAGTGGACCATATCCTTGCCATTGAGGTTTGGCGGGGTTGCAAATGCCTTTGCAGAGGACTCTTGCTGATTTGAGATTGCTGCAGAAGCAATAGCACCTCCTTGGCATTGAGGATTGCAAATGCTTTGAAAGGGAGAGTGGTGGGATTGCGGGTGTCTGTAGTGAACGTTTCTTGAAGGGGCCCACACACCCTCAGCAGCACTGGAGCAGCGTCTTTGGGGATTGAAGGAGATTCATTCTACCTGGACATTGTTCGTTGACGGCCAGTTTGGCATGCGCAGGAGCTGGAGAAGCCGGAATTGACCTACCGGAAGCTGGGCGCCAAGCTGGTGGTGGGCATGCCCTTCAAGGATCAGGCCACCTCCGACACGCTGCTCCTCCCTGAAGTGCCGCCGTCCTCCGACAAAAATAAGCGCCGCGCCCTCGCCCGCCTGCAGGTGTGGAGTCTTCCTGCAACATCCGAAACCTTGGAGCATTCGCCTGGATTACAGGAGGGGATCTTTGGGTTTCATACTTTACAGCAAATCCACCTATTCCTATCATGCCTCTGCCTCCTGGAAGAGCGTACCTGGCTGTCCCTCATGCATTGGCTCTCTCCTCTCCAGCCCCTCTGGATCTTCTGACCCTCAACTGCTTTTGGTCTGGCGCTTCCCTATTGGCAAGAAGCTGTGTGCGCCAGCTGCCGTGATCAACCGACACAATCTTGCGCAAACATTGCACTCACAGAAACGATGAAATGGCTGCTGTGTTGTGCTGTGCTGGACCTCCCGATCCAGCAACGCTCCACCCTCCTGACATCGCTGCTGCATGCATACCTGGACGAGTATCTGCTTCATGCATGCCTGGAGGAGCCATATTACTAATGTCATTACATAATACTGATGCGCAGGAGGTGGGCGTGCACGTGATCGCGCCGGCGGCGGCGCTGGAGGCGGACCCGCTGCAGCACGCGGTCGCGGCGTTCCCTCTCTCCGAGGCGGCTGCGGCCGTGCGCGCCGGCGGCGTGCGCCTGCCGGAGGGCGCCGGCCGATTCGCCGTCTCCGTGGATGGCACCGAGCCCGAGGAAGATGTGGCCGCTCTTCGGGTGTGTTTTTTGCTCCCCATTTCTATTTCTGCTATTTCCCTCAAGTTGGTCATCTTCAGTATTCTGGCCAGTTGGGGTCCAGGGTCAGGGTGTGGGAGATACATCAATTAGGAGGAAAGAACAGAAAAAACAACGAACAACAAATTGGGTGTATTGTTGGCCTTTCTTGGCCGCTTCGCCTTGTCTCTGGACAGCACCGAGCCCGATGAGGATGTCGCTGCACTCCGGGTGTGTCTTTTCTCCTAGTATATCAGCCGCACCCTTCTTTTCGTGGCCAGTTGTGTTATGTTCCTAAAGGAGAAAGGTGACCCAGGGATGCGTCGGCAGACATGGTCACTTTCTCTGTCTCAGAGAAGGTCTCCAGGCAGGTTTTGTTGGAAGGCAGAGGCGGTCCATGGTCGCTGTGGCCTGGCCTGACCGCCTTGCATGTGCGCATTCCTGCCTGTCAAGCATTCCTGAGATTTCATTGCATTCAACCTGGAAGGCCAGAGCTTGCCTCTAGGTTTGCATTCAAGGACCTCGTAGTTCATCAAGGTGTGTTTCATTGGGAATGCTCTTTCCCTCAACAAGTGCCAATGGAGGCTGGAGATCAATGTGGATGGCCCTTTGCCGAGCTTGGCTACTGCAGCATTTTGAGACCACTGAACGGCCGTTTGTGGATCAGTGTGAGTGTCATCTGAGGTTAGTGTTTCTGTGTGCAGGATTCCGGCGCAGTGCTGGCGCTCCTGAACATTGCACCGGGCGTCAGCCGCGTGCATGCGTCCCGCCGCTTCTTCGAGCGGCTGCAGAGCCACGACATTGACATCCCCGTCATCCACCAACGTGTCTTTCCAGCAGGTAATGCTGCTACCGTTTTGGACAAGAGAGCACTGCATTGCAGAGCTTGTGCCAATATCATAAGCGGATCTCTTAGATTGCAGTGCAGAGCCTCTGTCGAAGTTCCCAAGCAGGGCGTGTCAGAATGCGCAGCTTTTGACTGATGTGGCAGAATTTGCAGGAACCTTGTCCAAGCACCCAGACAGGGCCTCTAATTATCCAGTACATCAGTATGCATCGAGAAAGTCCGGGGTCTGTCAATGCAGGATTGTCATGATCTCTACAGGGATGTACAGGGTATATCTCTGTGGTTCTATTATCTAGTTCTTATTGCATGCGCTGCGTGTGTAACAGGAGTGTCACGCGACGAGCTGGTGCTGACGTCCGGCACTGAGATCGGCGCGCTCCTCGTGGACGGCTTGGGCGACGGTGTGGCCATCGAGTGCCCATCAGAGGACTTGGACTTCCTCCGCACCATGTCATTCGGCCTTCTGCAGGTGCTGCTCTCTTGCCTAACTCCTGCTTGAATATCCATGACCATTATTCACCATAGTTTTTGTGGTGATACCTCTCACAGCATCAATGACTGTGAAAGCAGGCGGCCTCACAGGCGCCAGTATGTGTACTATCACGTCTGCCTTCTCTCTCAGCAGTGCTTGCATTCTTTGTTGTGCTGCTGGCGACTCGAATGGCAGAGCTGCCCCTTCTATGAGCCGGGGATATCTCCATGCCCTCTCACTGGCACAGTACATCAGCCGTTTGGTCATTCGTCGTCAGTGAGTGGATTGGAGTGTGTGCCATGTCTGTGGATCATTGCCACCTACAAGCATCTTCGTATCAGCAAGGGGGTCCTGTCCAAAGTCTCTTGTGCTCCCTCAGCCGGGGAAGCATACCTGTTGCATGACGCGCAATGTGAGGCACCTTTTTTGCTTCCTCTGGCGCTCGCTCTGCCTTGACCTTTCCCTCCAACAGTGCACGTGATCGCATGTGCGCGCATGCGCATCACTTGTATCCTGATCAGACTCCCTCGCATGCATGCAGGGTTCTCGGATGCGCAACACAAAGACTGAGTACGTCTCCTGCCCCAGCTGCGGCCGGACACTCTTCGACCTTCAGGAGGTCACCGAACAGATCCGCACGCAGACTGGACATCTGCCGGGTGTCTCCATCGCCGTCATGGGCTGCATTGTGAACGGCCCAGGCGAGATGGCCGACGCCGATTTCGGGTGCGCTGCCGTGCTCGTCTCACTGAGCAGGAAAGATCTTCTCCAGCATGACAGACTTCTTGGGGGCTGTGATTCCCCGACCGCATTTTCTGCAATCCTCTCTATAGTCTCCCTGGGTGCCAAGCCACTGTCGGTGCTACGCTCTGCTGGTCTCGCAGAGAGCAGTTGCAAAGAATCCAAGCGTTTGGTTTTTTTTTGCTCTAAGCGACCAGCCCCCTACCATGCATCCTTTCTGAGGAGTCTCTCAAGGTAAAATCTGGTGTCCCGGAGGCTTGCCTTCCTGTGCTACCAGCCCAGGAGCAAAATGCAGCAGAGAATTGCATTGGCAGCAGAAAACCCCCTGCCATCTCCAGCCGAGCTGCGCATGTGTTCACATTCCTTGGTGACGGCAGAATGCTCCTCCCATCTCCAACTGAGCTGCTCTTTGTTGAGACCCTTTCATGATCAGCTGCAACAAAATAAACCTGCCTTGACTCTGGAACATGTGCATGTGCAGGTACGTCGGCGGCGCGCCAGGAAAGATCGATCTTTACGTGGGCAAGGAGGTGGTGAGGAGGGGGATCCCAATGGACGGCGCCTGTGACCAGCTTGTTGAGCTGATCAAGGAGCACGGGCGCTGGAAGGAGCCAGACGCTGAGGAGGAGGATATTGACGCCATTGCGGAGGAGCGCCTGGAGAAGGGGGCACAGCTCGTCTGAGCGCCAGTCTCTCAGTGGCGCTGTGGATTTTGGGGCTTCTGGAGTGAAATTATTTTGAACTAGAGGTCTCCAGAGAGGTTGGCAGTGAATCAGTACTGATTAGTCGCCCACGATGAACAGAGGAAATGCACTGGAGGAGAATCTGTGAGGTGGCCTTGTGGGAATGCTGCACACTGGTTTATGCATGATCCTGGGCATGCCTGCCATTGATATCAACAATTGAGGAAAGAGCAACGATACCCGGGTTCAAGCATTGACCATTTCTTCTTTAAGAGATACTTACTGACAGCAATCAAAGAGGCAGCTATTAGGGATCATGAGGGCTCAAACCTGACAGCGATAAAGAATTTAGGCGACTGTTCAAGAGCGCCTCGAAAAGCTTCAGGGGGACACTGCTGGTTTGACCACTTCTGACCCTACATTTTGGGCTAATATGTAAGGGTGGCTAGAGATGTGGAGTGGCTGATTTATGATAGAGTGCATGACAGTTGTGCACGTCTTCAGTGACAAACGATAAAAGTATAGGGCTGCGCAAGAATCGTATGCATACAGCTGGCAGGCCCTGGCAATATTACAACACCGAAATGCAAATTTTGCGATCTAATCACTTAGAACAGTACCATTGCACTGACAATGTTGACCCAACCAGAAGCCCCCTCAACTTACTCTCATGTGATTGAGCAACCTCACTGTTTGACATTGAGACATTACTCATCTTGACTCCAGCCTTGGTACCTAAGGGTATCGGTACACCCCCCTGCCGTTTGGACTGTATGGGAATTTTGCATCAGCCATGCTGGCTGCATGTGTCCAGGTGCCCTCAGCAGCAAACGGAGCAGGGTTGTTTATCACCAGCACTAAATTCTGTGCGACCCGGCAGCTTGTTCCCACTCGTCCCCCGCGCACAGCACAGCTCTATTAGCTGTGACTTTCACACACCATTGAATCAACAGCACAGCCTCCCATGTTTACAATTGCATAGAACTCCAGGCATGTATATCATGCAGAAACTGGCCTGCGTTCATGAGCATGTGCGACTAGCCTCGCATGTATTGAAGGTACGCACCATAGACATTTGCAGCATCATTGCAGACCAGCCTCCCTTTCATGCGGTGAATGCCGATGATGCAGTCGCACTCTTCTCTTATCGCTTCTTTCAGAACAACGTTTTCTGTCTGCAACATGTCTCTAAGCTCTTGTTGCATGTTGTCAGCATGGTTCACATTCCTGACCACTGCCGCTCCCATCAAGCTTATTCTCACTGCCGGCACAGGATCCCGGTCATTGCAGGTGATAGAAGTAAAGTAGATCTGTCTGATTAAGGGATGCTGCGTTCAGCGGATGCAATTATTGTGTCATAGATGATCTGCATGTTTATCCATCACATAAATTATAATCACCTGTTTTGGGCTCTGGCTCTGGCTGTGCCCCTGGCTCTGGCTCAACAGCATCTGATATCATATCAATTGCCTGATCTTTGTTTGGGCTCAGGAGCTGCTCCAAAACCTTTAAGGTCTTCTCAACCTGCAGAACAGAAATCCCAATTAGTCAAGAGGGCCAGGTGTCACACCAGGATTGGATCATGGATTCTGCGCCCCCTGTGTTTGCCAAGAAAACAGCGCACACCTCTTCAAGCGAGTTTCTCATGGCAAGTGAGTCATCAAGTTCAACTCCATTCTCCGCAGCTGCCCTATCACATGCTGCCCAAATTTTGTTTGCCATCGTCGTGGCTTGCTTAGCCTTTGCTAGTTGGGCTTGGTACAGGGCTACTATTTCTGCCTGCCGCATAGCGGACTCAGTGGCCCCCTTCGCTGCAGACTCAACCAAGGCCATCTGGCGCCCGTGCACCTTGCTGAGCAAAGGTGCAAAGACCTCCTCGATGAAGCGGCCCCGCAGTTGCCACTTTGCAGGGCAGACAGCTGCCTCCTGTGCATGGAATTTCGCGTCCCAGGTTGCCAGCTCAGCGTGCAGAGTCCCCACGCCCACAAAAGGGTTATCCACCATCTGCACAGCAATCATGGCTGCCTCAACATACTTTTAACTATCGATAGTTCCTCACGGCTTCTTTTCTGCTGCCAATATTGCGAAGCCTGCCTGGCGGCAGTAGCGCATGGCATTACACTCAACATTGGACTCGACTGGAATAGGGAAAGGACACCTGAGTGAGGCGCTCCTCGCCGGCTGAGATGAGCCGCTGCCACTCTTCCTCATCTTTAACGGTTGTGTTGTGTAATTTGGCAGGCGTTTGCTCCTGCTGCAAAGGTCACCGCTTCACTGATTCCGCAGAAAACATTTACCTTGTACATGCTGCCTCCAAAACACAGATGCTTTGGAGACTCAGCATAAGAAAATGTTAGCAGTTTGTGCTTGCATGGTGCTCTGTAATTGCAGCCTGTTGAGCAAGTGAGATTAGTTACCAAGTTGGCAGAGTGCATTTGAAGCAAACCTTCTGGGACCTGCCACAGCATTTCATCGCAAATGAAAGGAACTCACCTTTTTGTTCTTGGCTAGGTCGGTATTCGCCGTCTCAGACGCCTCAGATACATCTCCTGAGTCACTATTCAGGGAATGTAGCGCTGCGCGCATGGCTTCCTCTTTGCGCTGCGATGCGTCTTTGTCGGCATTGCATGCGGCTTTCCAGGCAAGCTCACAATCCGCCACATCACGTAACAATCGTAAGAGATCACTGTTGGCCTCATGCCCAAACACTCCAGGCCCCCCTGCAGTATATTCCTGCAGGTCAACAGTTTTACTGAGCTGAGCACTGACTTTGAGACTGAGAAGATCAGTGTTGCAGCCCCCCTTGGAAGCCAGTGTGTGTTACTACATTTTGAGTCTGGCACGCACAAGGGAAAGGCCGTCACCTTCAGAACATTTTCAGCAGCCATCAGCAACCTGAAGGCATCAACCCGCTTTGTTTTTGCGGCCTCAGCTGCTGCTGAGGCCTTAATGAGAGAGGCTGCTATACTCCTCTCTTGCTCCTTCATCAGCAAAGGTATTTTCCCTGTGCCCCAAAGAGGTGAGCTCACTCACAGCAGCTCTTCTGAAGTTGGGTTGTGATCAGCAGGGACACCAGATTCAGGAGACACAAGAGTGTACGGGTTCTGAAAGTAACTTTAAACGACATGAAGGATGACCTCCTCTCCACAGGTCACGTTCGCAAAACAAACCGCATACTAGGTCGACAAGAAGTCCATCCACTTCCGAGGTTCCCGAACGACGGCATCGACGCTGCTGTTGACATCAAGAGACTTTGAAACTTGCACACAGAGTTGCGGCATTCCTCAAGTCTTGCGCTAATTACTGATGTCGACAGCGATCATGTTCTCAAAGTATCAGAGTTCTTGAAAGTAACGAGCCTCGGGAAGCTTGGCGGTTACGAGGCAGCTGCTAGGGCACTTTCCTTGGATCCTCCAATCATCCCAAATAACTTACATGCCAAGCAATAAAATTGCTAGAAAAATCTTGCGACAGGACACTCAATTACTCATGCAGTCTCCTATGTCCACAGATAAATGCGCTGCAGCACTACCACTCAATGTTCGCAGCACCCTGCATGGTCGGCTGACAAGCGAGCACCCATGGGCCACTCTTGCAGGAATCCAAGTTCTGCCAATAATCTTTCAGACATACTACAGCTACAAGAGGCTCATATACACGTGAAAGCCACATCAAAATTAGTTGGATGTCCCAATAATGGATGGTAAAATATACTGATCTACAGATGTTCATTCGGAAGTCAACAAGCATCTATCTGCACGCCCAGCTCAACCTTCGGGGGCCATCGATCAATTGAACCATTGAACTCAATCACATCTGCTTCTTGGCGCTGCTGCACATCTAGGGGCTAAGCCAGCTCGCCCTGTAGCCTGTCCCCTTGCAGTGCTGGCAAGGAATGCAGCCCTGCAGCAAAGAAGAAACCACAAGTCGGCGCAAATTCGATCACACCGGCTCTGGACCTGTGCAATGCAAGTAATGCCTGCTCCTGACCCAAGCCCCTTGCACACTGAAATGGACTGAGGCGATACAATCATCACATTAGATAGTGGTGCAGAATAGGCGAGGGAACTTCACATCTGCGCTCTTTTTGACACCTGCCATACATCGTCTCACATAAATGGCCCCGGCTGGCGAGGTGCGATACAAGTACTGAGCACCGTGTCCACGGTTGACTGGGTCTTGCTTGGATCTGGCGAGTCCAACCAGGGGTAGGATTTGGCAGCCATTACATGCAGCTTGTCTGCAGACGCACCTTGCCTTCGGCAATAACAGCCTATAATAACAATGATAATAGTACGTCTTCTCAACTGCAGCTGGGCGCACCTTGCTCCTGCAGATGGGGCAGGGCTTGCAGCCAGACTCCACGGAGCAAAAGAGATACTCTCCTAAACGCATGGCTCCTGCAAAAAAACACCGACTGATCCCAATAAGCCCAGGACCGCAGTGGTGCTGTTCCTCTAAAGAAGAATGTAAAGGTTAAAGAGTGGGCGAGTAGCTTGCGAGGTGACCAAGCAATGATGAATGTAGCAAAGTGCCTCACCTGTTGAGTTGCACCATGTGCACGGCTGGTGACCTGTGCCCTCACAGCAAGTGCAGGTACTGGGCTTTGCGTTCTGCAGCAGGCACAAAGAAACCTTTTCAGGGCTTAACAAGCTGGGCGGCTGCAAAGGTGACCAACTTGTGAAGATGATGGACTATGGTAGATCAGGTACTAAATAGAGCTGTCTCTTATCGGTTTTTAAATGGGACAATGCCAGCACAGCGCAGTCACCTTTGAGACCTTCCAGGTGAGTTCCAAGTGCTGGGAAGCCCTCTGTACTCCCTTAGGATCTGCATACTTCGCGAATTCGGCCTCCCAGCTTTGCCCAGCTGCCTCAGAGCGGCCACGAGCAAAGCTGCAAATCCTAGACCTCCTGCTACAGGCTCTGCTCGAGCTGCCTGGTTGCAGAAGTCTGCCAGAGGCATGCTGCCCCTGCAAGCTCAAGCACTGGCATTTTTCTTGCATGCTAACAGAGCAACACAGGAAAATTGTTGCGGGCAAGAGCCCCTACGAGGCGATGCTGACTCCCCTCCCTCTTCGTATTTCTCAACTCCAGGCGATGGCAGAGATCCCCTGCTATAATAGACTCGATGCCGAAATATGCGCTGGAGATTAACTTGCTCCTACATCACTTTACAGCTATGCACTGGAACTCTCCCTTGTCAGTACTCTAGTTGCATTTCAACTTAGTGACCAGCACTCCTTGTGTGAAGAAGAAGTCGTGCACTAATCCTCGACGTCTTGCTTCCATGCATTCACACCTAGAATAGATTGTTCGTGTGAGGCTCACTGTGAGCCTCGGACTTTGATATGGTGCAATAAATTGTGTGACACGTCCGCATCAACCGTATATATAGCTTAGAAAATAGCGAAATGACATTTGTGAATGGGCGGATGGTTGCCGGAGTGGTCTAACGGGCGGGCCTTAAGATCCCGTAGGCGAAAGTCTGCGTGGGTTCGAACCCCACACCATCCATCGTTATTTTTTTTTTCGCTCCCCAATCATCCTTCAGACAGCAAATTTCCCATTTCTTTCTGATCCGGTCTGACAACTAAGAAATTTGGATATACAACCAGAGTGCACTGGCTTGACGCGACCATTTCAGGTCATCGGAATGAACAACTTGTGCAACACCCTGCAGCACAGGCATCTGGCCGTTTTCACGGGTGTGTGCACACTTTTGTGAATTTTTTGATGGCGGTTAATTGTCTATATTCGCTCGCTGTGGTCGTCACAGCTTACAGCTGTATGTTCCTTTAGAAGCATGTGATCAGTACTATAAGCTTTACATGTGTTGGATCATGGCTGAAGATGCGTAGATGAGCTCCAAAATAATTTACTCTGAACCTCAATCCACCAAAGTAAAGTTCACCGATGATATATGAATACTGTTGTCAGGTGAAAGGCTGGCATTGAGGAGAGGCCTTAATCCACGCACCTTGCTACAAAGGCAGGCAAACCAGCGCAGGACGAAAGAGAATGACAGCAGGCTTCATTGCTATGCAAAGAAGGGCTTTGGAGCCAGCACAAAGGCGAAGAATAAGGTCTGTACAGCCGAGCTATCTCCTTTCAGCTCGTGTGCCCCTATCAATCAGAATATCGCTCCATTTCCATCGATTATCTTCATGACGCACCTACAGCAAGGTTGCCACATCACTCTGCTATTTTGTGGTTGCTGTGCAGAGGAAGACATCAGGGCCATCCTTGCAAGAGGACAACCCAGAATGGGTGCCTGTGGCATACGTATCAGAGTTCAAGGTGCCACATTCTGCCAGCCACGATCCTCCACTTATCTTCTGGTGACACCTTTGGAATACCTTATTGCCAACAAGGCGCTACCAAATCTCGCCTGACGCTGCCCTTCAGAATGCATCCAAGGGTTTCTATATTTCGTGCTTTCTAGTGGCTTTGTCGGCACTTAGAGCAGAGAGAGAGAGAGAGAGTGAGAGAGAGAGAATCACACAGCTTAGAGGGTTCACTGGTGTGCAGGATGGGAAGGATACAATGCCGAAGATATTGAGGGACAACAGCGCAATTGTACTGTATCAAGTGGGCAGCGAGGTTTACTGCTCAGACGCCAATTCTACGGCTTTCAAGTTCCCACTTATCGATGCAAATATCATTGAGCGTGAGTGCCTTCTGCATTATTGATCTATCCTGCGATTTGCTTAGCTAGCCTGGCAGAAGTGCTTACTTGAAGTCCTGCAGGGTGTACCTTTTCCGACCATCCTGTGCTGTGCTGCAAATGCTGTCTGCTGTTTTGTTGTTGACAAACTTGGTATTTTTTGAAAGCAGTTGCCCATACAGAAGTCACAACAAGTTTTAAAATTTTCCAGGGGAGGATGGGCCAGCAGTGGAGGTTCCTTTGGATGGGACTGTGTATGATTTGGAAACTGGCAAGGTGATCTGCTGATGCAATCATCTCTTGAAATAGCTGCTAGACTTGCCTGCATTGCAGACCACCTAGCACGTGGTGAAGCATCTGCATTAGCTGTGCTGCACCTAATAAGAAGCCAAGCACAGCCTTTCATTTCTGCACGCATGTCAGGTTCATGGTATGCTTGGAAAGTGACACATAACTGAATTGATCGCCATGTGCAGGTATTGGAATGGTGCCCCAAGAACAATCCAGTGAGATTCCTTCTTGGCGCCCTGAAGGCAAGGCGACACTATCTTTTCTGCCGCCCTGCTTAGATTGCCCACTTGATCATGTATTCAACGTACTTGATGCACGCAACAGCTTCTTGTACATTGCACGGTAGCATCCTTGTGACGCTCACACCGTAACACTCTGTCACTAGCAGTACTGTTCCTCTTGTGTAAGAAACTGCTCGCTCTGATGCCCAACAAGAAAGGACTTGCTGATGATCTTGTGTTTTGGTACTGAACAGGACAAGTCTGAGCCGGTGAATTTGCGAGTCTACCCGGCGAGGGTCAACAATGAGGGGAAGATTTTTGTGAAATTTGCGCCGGAGTGAGTCCCTCAAATTTGAGAACAACAGAAGAGCTGAGTGAGAGGAAGAGCGGGAATCTTGAACGTGTGTGCGCATGGCGAATGTAATGCTGGGAGTATTACCAGGGGTTGGAACACTGATCGCAGCTACAGCTCTGGATATTGAGATGCTAGGGCTTCTGTCTTCTCAGGGCAGGGCAGAACATGCATTCGTTGCCCCAAGCAAGCTCCCAACAACTGCAGTCGAGCTATGTCAATGCAGTTTGTATTTTGAGTGGCATGCAATGCTCGATGGGGATATGAAAAGATGAAGTGAAATCAAGCTGGACGATTGTAGAGGCCCCAGCTCCTGCTTGAATTCATGTTCCATTCAAAATGACCAATTGCGAAAGGTGTCCGGCCACCGGCAGGGGCGGCTATAAGTTGCAGACTGCGCAGGCATGCCGGTTGAGTAGCCTGGCATTAAATTCTTTAAGCCTACAGCCCGCCGTGCATAAATTTGTGTCGTGGCTGAAGGATGGCTGATTGTCTTAGGATGTCTTGGGTTTCTGTGGCCTGTGATGATGACTTTCTAGTATGGTGAATTCCCCTATCTTCAGCATGCATCCACGTGTGTGGGAGTGCGCCGTCATGCCTTCCCGGGTCGGCCTGTTGCTCAGTTTTTCAAGCTGACCCAACCACTGGAGACAGTTCCAATTCAATCATGCAGTCTCTAGACACTACAAAAGAGCCTGAATACAGGATTTTGTTGAGAGGTATCAGGTACGGTGCATCTTCTTGTTGAGGGGTCTTTGATGCCCATCTGTCGGCAAGTGCTTTCAATAATTATGATGTCTCACATAGATATGTATCAATGACCAATCAAAGACGCACAAGAGGAAATGATAGCAGGTGTTGAGCAGCACTGTTTGTCAACGAAAGGCCTACCAAAGCAGTTTCTCATGCCATGACTGACGGTTGCTGCCTGACAGGGCAACACTGCTCAAGAATTATCTGCCATTTGCTTTTTTCGTGGCTTTGACGATCGCCCTGGCCTGGCCCCTTCCAGGCCAAAAGGTTTTAATCCCTGTGGTAGGTCCAGAATCACCCTGCCTCTCTGCTGAGAATCTCTACTCTAGATAATTTTTCTTCGGTATGATGAGTATCAAATTACTCTCTGCTCTTGAGTGCCGCATTTTCTGGTCATGAACAGCCGCCTGATCATGCTAAGGGTTGTTCCCACTGCATCTTGCAGGTCAAGGATGTGCACGTCGTCACATTTATAAACATCTGCACAGTGTTTCTCATCTCTGGCCTCACACTGCGCACTGATGAGCTGAAGCAGGCTCTCACCCGGCGCACCTTGTTAGGCACAGTGTCTGGGTTCATCTCAATCCTTGGTAGGTGCTCATTGCTCAAAGCCACCACATGCATTGGAACCTGGCACATTAATTTTGAATGTGTTGTTCATCAAGTCTCAATAAGATGTGATCATTGCGTTGTGCATTGCAGGTGTCACACCTTTATTAGGATGGGCGACCATCAAGCTTCCGTTCACTCCTGTGGCCTTTGCCACCGGCCTCACTATCTTCTGCCTCATGCCGACAACTCTGGGAGTAGGAGTGTCGCTTGTGACATCGGCAAAGGTGATTTTACCATCTGTGAGGAATGCGGCACATGCAGGAAGCGATTTGCACCGTTGCAAATTTATAGTGAATTTCTTCGCGCATGTTTGTCTGTAGAGCTTGAAGCTCGCCAGTTTTTCTTTTAGGGAGCCTTGTCAAAAAAGATGTCTTCTTGTTCATTGGCATCTGATGCCCATCACATTCACGCCAAGAGGCATTCAACTCCAGGAGGCATTCAAGAAATAGACAAGATCCCCTTTCCCAACTGCGTGCTCGCAGGGCAATGTGGCGCAGGCCATTCTCCTAACGGTGGGCACCAACGTTTTGGGGGTAGTGCTGATTCCACTGTGGCTCAAGGCGATTCTGCCCTCGGCCGGTGACGCCGGATTGGACGGCTTGGACATCAGCTACGCAGACATCTTTGTGAAACTACTCATCTCCTCCCTCGTGCCCACCGTCATCGGCAAGCTCGCGCGCGACTTCATCCCGGCAGTCACGCGCTTTGTCAAGGCCCACAAGACCTTCCTTTCATTAGTCAACAACACCAGCCTCGCCATGATCATCTGGCAGACCATCTCCAGCGGCCAGAAGGCCATCGTGGGATCTGATGTCGGCACCTTCCTCTGCGTCATCGTCTCAGCCTGCATCATCCATTTCATTTACCTCATCTTCAACACGGCGGTTGTGTGCGCCATGCACGTGCCGTTACCGGAGGCGGTATCTGTCGTGATAATGGCGTCGCAGAAGAGCGCGCCGGTTGCTGTCACGGTGATCACGTACATCGCGCGCGACACAGCGCTGCAGGGGGTGTTGGCGGTGCCCTGCGTGGTGGGCCAGCTGATTCAAATCTTCGTGGGACAGCCGCTGGCGAATTACCTGGCCGGCCGCATCGAGCGGTGGCGCGCGGCGCAGCCGCCGCGGCCGGACGAATGTGACGTGAAGCTGCCACCTGATAATGCGAGCTCTGAAAAGATCGACAACGCGGCAAAGGTCTAAACAAGTCCTGATGGCAGAACTGACGGTCCGGCGAGGGCTGAAGCAAGCTGTGAATGCGAAGGCTGAGCTGCAGCTGAAGGCAACTGTGCGGACGTAGATGGACCATCACTGGTGCTTTTCTGGCTCTAGCCAGATGCTGATAGAGTCTGGAGTGCTGTGTGCAGCCAAAACACAGCAGCACAGGGAAGGAAGCTACCCAAAGCTGCAGAGTCCCAGTGGCATCAAGCCCGACACCACTAGTAACCAAGGCGCGCAGTACGGGGTGACTGCTGTGCGGACGCACCTAGACCTCAACAGTGTTTTGGAGCTCTAGCCAGGTTCTGATAGAGCCTTGATACAAGCCCACAACCGCTCACAACAAAGGCACTGCGACCTCTGCGCAAACTCGGCCAATGAAAGCTGCTGTGACCTCCTTCACGAAGGTGTACTGCTTGCCAGCCTCCAGGATGCGTGAGTGAAGCACAAGTTCATCGCCCTCCCGCAGTGTGCCCACGCCCAAAGTGTCGAGTACGTCCTTGCAAGATGGAGGCGGGTTTGCAGGCAGTGACACCCTCTGACTTGACGGGGCCATACGGATATATATCTTTTCAGTCATCCTGCAGCAAACAGACACCTTAGACTTCTCGGGTAGCTACCAAGGAAAGCTCCTCATATGTATGGCATATATGCCAGAAGGCTTGGGAAGGAGGGCAACAAAACCGAGTCTGCACACCTTGACAATTAAACCTGTGCTGCTATTGATTTTTTCAAAACCAGCAGGCAGCAAAGTGGCAGTCTGATGCAGCAACTTTGAGAGTGCAGCTACCGATGCAGTCAAACCGATGCCAGCAAGCCAGGCCGAATTAAGTTACTGTGTGTCCTGGTTGGGAAGGACGTGGCAAGGGTTTTGGCCAGCAAGATTCGGGTTTCCAATTTGCCGAATTGGTTCGTCTTTAGAGATGGGCGATTAGGGCCGATGATGATAAAATGAATCGAGTGTGAGGTCTGCAGCACCTCGTTGCTTTGGTGGCAAGACGGAGTTCAGCATGCTCGCTCGGAAAATTTCTTACTGTGTAAAGAGTTTTCTGGTTGCAAGTGAAGGTCACGAACTTGTGTATGTCACAACTCTCAATGCGCAGAATAGGCAGGGCAAGGTTTGATCACGACAGTACATTGCCGGATAGACACAAACTCCGAGAACCGAACTGAAACCACAGTCACAAGTCTGAATTATGATGACACTTTGAATTATCAGCATAAGTCAATAAATGGCAAAACCTTCACTGAACACACCGGTCCGAAAGCATCTCATAAGCAACATCAGTGGCAAGCAACATCTACAGCATTTCTAGTTACAACTCAAAGCTCTCAAGACGCGAAGACCTCTGCTTTGCTCGCCCCGAGATCCTGGACTTGCCAGCAGCACATCCAGAAAGACTGTCGCCGCACGTCCTGCTGGCAGGGTGTCCCGCTGCAGCCTGAGGCGCGCCCACCAGCGCAAGGGCGGTAGACTGCACTTCTGCCGCAAGTGGAGCCGTAGCCGGCGCCCCGGCCGCAGCCGGCGCCGGGGCCGCAGCTGGCCGCGCAGCTGGCGCCGGGCTGCAGCCGGCCACGCAACAGGCGCTGCCAAAGCTGAAGCTGACGCTGCGCAAGCCGCTATCGCTTGGTGCTACAGGCGGCGGGGTGGCAATAGCTGCAAAAGCCTGAGCTAGCGCAGCCAGGAATGCGGGAGCCTGTCCTTGCGCTGAGACCTCGCCGGCATGTTCAATATGAGCGAGCAGATGCGTAGCTGCTCACGTGCCAAGGGCAGCTGCTGACACACTGCACAGCTCCTGTGGAACTTTTGCCTGGATTCCCTGCAAGATTGATCGTGCCTTGGGAGTTGCCTTCTTTGACAGCACAAATGGGATGACAGCCCCACTGTGGTCAGCCGGCGCTCCCTTCTCAGGCTGCTTAGGCTGCCGCTGACCGCCACCTCAGGAGGGACCGCCATCTACAAAGCTCAACAGGCGTTGTGAGCTGTTGCCTTCTGGGGCGTACGGATTGGTGTGCAGCTGAGCAGTGGGGTCGCAATGCTGCGCTGGCTTGCCTGTTGCTTTCTCCACTGCGTTTGCGGCGGCCAACACATGGTACCAATGGATTGTCCAGTTTTCGCTCTCCCAGGAGGCACCTAGTGCTCTGAGCTCATCCACAGCTGCGAATGCTTTGGCTTGTTCAGTCTGCAACCTTGTGCCTCTCCTGCTGGCAACATCTGCTGAAGCATGTAGAGGAAGCGTCCGGACAATGCCCTCGTGCTGCTCTAGTTCAGTGGCCACGGCTGGATCGTTTTGCAGGCTGCCACTGGCCACCTCAGGTGCAAGCGCCGATGTCTCATGCGCACGAGCCTTGATGGCCTGCATGACTGGCACAAACCCCCCAATGCTCCTGCCCCAATGGATACCGAGGTGCTGCAACAAGCATTTCTCCGATGCGCCCTTCAGCATCAGGACTTTGATGATGTGCGAGCAGATGTTGACAGCCCTGCAGCTGCATGATGCTGTCTCCTCTGTCACAGTCACGCTGTGCACGGTGCCTGACTCGCTGCTGCTCTCCATAAAAATCTGCCCAGACGATGCGAATGTCATTGCACTTTCAGCCTGCTGCTTTGCTGTCAGTATGCACTGGTTGATGGAGTGGTAGGCCTTCATGTTCTTGATTACTCCAGCCTCCTTGCTGTTGGCTTTGATCCTGGAAGCCTCGATCAGTTTGGTGTACATTTTCCACAGCAGCCAGTCCAATGGCCTGGCTGAGAGTCTCCTCTTTCCAAAGAGGAAGCTGGCCTGTTTCACAGAAGAGAATATCAGGACCAGGTAGATCTGAGATACCAATATATGACTCCGTGAACAGACTCAAATCATTGTCAAAGAGGCCCAATCCAGCTGGAGGTCCTGTATGGTCCAAGATGGCAAACCCTTGTCACGGGCTCAAGAGATTATTTTAACGTCCTTTGATGGGCTCTAAAATTGTATCACAACAATTGAAGTAGGGACTTGATCTAGTTTTGCCCCTAGCCCACCTTCAGAGTGATGTGGTAACCTTCGATGTGGGAAGTCGTGTTGATCGAGCAGCCGATCAAAGTCCGTAAGACTTGCATGATCATGCCTGCAATCAATTGCAAGAATTCTGTAAGATTTTTACACTTTGCCTGATCTACTTGGGATGACAAGTGAAGTACCTTGTCCAAAGTCTGCAGAACCTGATCTGCAAAAACTGATCTGGTATGATCTGGCAAGTGATTGCGAGTGAGAAAGATGATCCAGTACACGAATATTTTCCCTAACCATGGGAAAAGTCACCTATCTTGTCCTCCCACTGGCCCTTGAAGTATTGCAAGAAGACGCCCTCACATGCCCACTGCTCATAAAAGGTCAGTCAGTCAGTCTTTTACATCTTTTCCAGCCGCTAGGGCTGATCAGACGTCTGGCCACATCGCGTGGCCAGCAACCAACACAACAACCCAATGTAGCACTATGATGAACGATAAGCATCCATCACAAATCAATGAAGCACAATAGCCCGATGGTATCCAGAGAACTCCCAAAGTATCAAGCACTACATGGCAGCGCAGGGAAGAACAGAACCCAGAGTACGAGCAATCGTAGACGTCCATGAAAGCAGGCAAGCACAATCAGGCGAGTCACATCTATGGTGGTATTTGGAAAGGATCACTCCGAACAACAATATGCAGAGGAAAGTCCCCCTGGCATCACAGATAAAGTAGCACAGCACAAAGCCAGGCACCACAACCTCTCCAGGTGACAAGATAGGGCGTGCACACAAGCAACATGGGTGGATCCAGCAAGTTACACATGGTAACTGTTCCATATCAAAAGACAGGAAGGTCTGATCGAGGCGCAGGGTGCCCGACTCCCACGACAGATCAGTGTCCACCAGGCACTGCTAAGCTACTGAGACAAGTCCCCAGCGGTTCCGGCCCCCAACAAAACCGCCAAGTCCCGGTCAGGTTCGCAAAAAGGCTCACCTGTGCTGGCAGGTGTTCAAAGAGCACACTGTGTGTCGCTGCACCAACACACTAACATCCCGAAAATACACTCCTTGAGGGCCCCAGTACGGTTCAAGATGCTCCATACGCGACTGATTCGGGGCACATCCTGGTAAAAGATGAATCAGTAGACATACTCCGATCATTGACGCTCATGTGCGTGTTTGAGGTCCTACGCCGCCATCTGTTAAGAGTTGCGTTTTCCGACTCTTGTGTGGTCTTCCCGTCTCCAAACGCCATCATCCAGTCCCGTTGAAATGTAAGATAAATCATGGTCAGAAGTAGAGAATCATCGTTGAAGTATGGAGCCGCGAACAGCCCAAAGTTGTCAATTTATCTTGTCTGATGTGAGTTGCGCGAGGGTTGCCCCTGTCGGAGCACCATACCCGCCGCTATCTGTAAATATTTCCATTGTCAGGCAGTGTTCCGAAGAACCCACGACCCCACTAAGCTCAGATGAAGGATAATACTTAATAGGCTGCTAGCTTCTCTCTGCTCAATCTGAGGGCCTCCGTGCAATCACTGACACGGGGGTTGAACCGCATCAATTTGGCTTGGAAATCTCAGGATAACTCAGGGCTATCTATATAAAATATATTCTGCTGTCTGTCTCCTATCAGTATCTTGAAGGCGTTACCGACCTGTTATATTTCTAGACTAATAGCGTTTAAGGCAAGACTGGTTTCCTTGCAGCTGTTTCATGTGCATGCTGTCTGTGGGTCGGCGTCGATTGGGTCTATTATTAATACCCTCATCCAAAGTCGACGAGTCGTCGCGTCAAACTTATCATGATCATGAAGTCCCGCATATACTGGTGAAATCACATCAAGCAGCAATGATGTGGTTGTGAGGGCAATTTGCCGTGATAATAGCAGGATTCACCTGATTGGCTTTGTCTCAGGCAGACACCTTGCTCATTTATCCTCGCATCTCCAGACCTATAGATGCCGCCTTCCTGCTTTTGGTTACTCCTGAAGACAGATCTTGCTGTCACCTCCCCGAGAATTCGAACTCGAAATGTTCTGGAGTTTGATGCATCAACGCCGGCGTTCCTGTTCAACGGGCCCAGAGCCAGTTCCAGAAGCTTCTCAGATGTGCTGAACGTCCATTCCAAACTCAAATCCCAATTAGTCGCAGCAAGTCAAACCTTTAGCAGAGATGGCAAAACGCCTCATACCTCTGCTGGACCGAGTCTTGGTGGAGAAATTACAGCCTGCCACAAAGACTTTGGGTGGCATTCTGCTTCCAGAGACTGCTGTTAGCAAGGTGCGGTCATGATCAAGATTTGGAGACGACCGCAAAAGGTGTTCTTGTTCTGCTTCCATCAGCTCTCCATCTAGGGAAAGGATGAGCGAATGCCTCAGACTCCAGATCATGCTGCAAGCACTGGTCGATCTACGTATCACATTGCAATATGCTTGTCCTGCATACTACATAACGGGTCAAATTATAACAAAGGGTTGAATCTTACCTCATATCGAGAGTACGAGAGACATCATTCGAAAGAAGGACCAGCTGGGCAACCGCCCAAGGCCAGAGACAAGCTTTACTAGTGCATGCAAAGGATTCGATCTTCGTAGACGTATAGGAATCGTTGGGTGGCAATTGCGTTAGCGCTGAGTGACCCTTGGATCTATTGCTGCTGCAGATGAGCGAGGGCAAGGTGATTGCCACAGGGCCTGGGAGGCGCAACCTGCAGACTGGGGAGCCCATCCCAGTGAGTGTCACAGAGGGGCAGACTGTGCTACTCCCAGAGTATGGAGGCACCGTCGTCAAGCTGGGCGAGAAAGAGTAAGACTCGTTGCCATCATGGAAACCTTGAAACACTCTCAGAAATTTGCTGTTTCAGGGCAGATCAATGAGGCATCTGCCATGTGCTCAAATCAGCAATATGAATATATATATAATCAGCGCCACCTTCATAAGAGGAAGTTAAGGGGCATAAGAGAAAGAGAGAGCGACATCTGGCATCAAGGGCAGGATCACGTCGAGTGGTATGGTCCAGTGTGCAGTACTGGTTTGCTGGGCATGTGTCCCTTGATGTTCCCTGAGCAGGATGTGGCACAGGTGTCCGTGACTTAGGGGGGCAGTGCATGCCTGCACAGGTTAGAAATAGAAGGGGTTGATGTAAGGCTGATTTGTCATTTCTGCGCAGGCTGACTCTCTACAGGGATGAGGAGCTCTTGGGGGTCATCCAGGACTGAGGCAGCTGTGCACAGCAGGACTTCATTCTAGATGCGAGTTTAGAGGCGTGATGCTGTTGTCACCACCTGTCTCCGGCCTCACAAATGCATAAATTATGAGGACGGCATCAAAGCACACCGAATGATGATTAGACGCAAGACGGTGTTTTGTTTCTCTGGGACGGCGCAGTAAAGCTAGGCGCGAACTCTGCCTAAGACATGGCTAGCTAGAATATAACCTGCTGGTAAAGATGGTCCCTGGGTCTTGAAATCTCTTCAAAATCTCTGGCCCTTACAAAGAGTAAGAGATGGAAGCAGGCATGAATCCAATCTCAGCATTGATACAATCTGCATTTCGCTACTCTGGCAACCTGATGGCGACAACTCTATAGAAGTTGCAGGATCAGAATACCTGCAGTGCTTCTCACAGAACTATTTTGTAGGCCTAGTCCTCGCCACTCTCACAGAAGACAGTTGGACCTACTGAATCGCTGCACTCGCCTGAACTGTAGGGGTGGCTGACAGCATATTAGCAGAACACATCACAGCTATTACGCTCTGATTCGATTGTATGACAATAGCGGTTCACTGGCACGTGCAGCTGGGTTTCTGTGCACACGTGGCGATCTACTTGGGTTCAAATCTGACTATCAGATTCACAGCTGGCGCAGGGACAGCGTCTGCTTGGCAGTCCATGAGGCGCCTGGCTGCAGGGTGACTGGACCGCTGCCAGCCACGGCAGGCTCCAAGCACACCATCTCCTGCGCATTATCACAGCCAACTCATGCGGATGACCTTCGTGTTCATATTTGGTCAGGGCTTGGGCTCCAAACAAATGATAGCTGTGCAGCACAGAGCGCTCTGCTCCTAGCACACTGCTCCTCCTCAGCTTGCCTCACCATCAGCGCTTGCAACAGTGAATAAGCTTTCCTTGCTGAAGCAGTAAGGCACGCGCACAGCCAGCCTGCAGCATCTGTTTCCTTATCCCTGCACACTAGTAAATAAACAAGCTCCCTCCATGCTCGGGAGGCACAGATCGCAGTGTACGCTGTGCCTAATACCTGCTTCATCCCAAGCCCTTGCAAGGCGTCATTCATGCTGCACCACTAAGAACGCATGCGCGCGCATGAGGTTTGCTGCAGCATATGCATGCTGCATGCATGCCCGGCCTCACAGGCAGAGTACAGACTACAGATGGTCCGCACATGGATCTTAGGCCACGTATAAACACATATCTGAAGCTCTTTTACTTGTCGACTTTCTAGTGTTCCGATCTCCCCAGCCTCGATCTCCAATTCATGATGTCGATTTGGGCAGGCCATATCTTGCCCGATGTTGGCGAGCACCTCACCAGTAAGGGGGGGACCAAGTACTGAGCTATTCAGGGCTCAAAAGGGTACGGACCTTGTATTCGTCGTCCCCAAAGTCGCCCATGCCGGCCGCCTTGTCCACCCAGGGGTTCCAGACCACAGCGTCCGGGAAGCCCTGCTTCTCCACAATTACTGCGCGCCCCCTGCCCTCATCCACCACCTGTGGAAATAATGCAGGGTCCAGAATTTCAGTGTTGCTCTATGTCCTTGGACATACTCAAAATTTGCTCAGCCCATCTGTGTTATCCTTGAGGTGCTTCATGTTTCAATGTTGCCCATTACCTTCGCCAGGAAAAAGCGCATCAGCAGTGGACAGAGCATTGCACAAAGGTGCTGTGCGACTTCTTGTGCACAGGATAAAGCTCCTCCTTGCAAGGTGTACAGCTGGAATGTCAGAGAATGCTGCGCCGGCCAGTCGGATAGGGGCATGAATCTGCAGATGTCAGTCACCTCAAGTCGGCTGGGAGTTGCAAGGTAGATGCGGTCAACTTCGCCGCCGAAGCGAACGGAAGCGCCGTTCTCCGTCAGCCGCCGCTTGTCCTGCAGGCTGTCCAGGTAATCCACCCCGCTCAGGCCATCCACCCGAGCCTGCGCCAGAACAGGCCCGCCTCACTGCCTGCCTCAGAAGCATTTCCCTGAGGTTGTGGGACAATCATCTGATCAGCCCTGAGTGTGCTGAAATGGTGTAATCTCCCTCCCTCTTTCAAACATACCCTGATATATGCACGCAAACACCAGCCTCTGCGTATTGTAATTTGCGCAGCAAGCATTGGCTTCAAGCGGTGGTCGCATGGCAGACACATTGCTATTGGCAGTGGCAAGCTTAATCTTGGCAGAGGCTGCACCTATTTTGTCCATGCAACCTCTGCAAATTCGTGAACACCAATGGAGGTAGCATGAGTGAAGGGGGCCGTTTGAGCACCCTGTCAATTAAGGAGACACCAAAGTATGCGTCCTATGGTGTACATGCAACCTTTGGAACCTCGCTGACATCGGTGGAGTAGCATGGGGGCCAGATGAGCACCTTGTCGATGGAGGAAATGCTGAAGTATGTGTGCAGGGCGGCAGTGAGCTCAAATGCCTCGCTGCCTGTGTTGGTGGCAGTCAGTGTCTGCTCCAGCACGTCATTACCCACACTCACCTGTGCAGATCACATCTCAGCAGTCTTGAATCCAGCCATATTATTATAATCATCACATGTTTTCCAGTTCCTGGGCATCTGGGATCTATGTGCGTCCAGCATCACATGTATTAGATTCTCCATTTTGCGCAGTGAAGGCATCAGCATTATTATTATCACATGCTTTTCCTGCCAAAAGGCAAGGTACGTCCTGCAGACAAGCTGCTGTTAAAGGCTGCCACACCCCTCCTAGGACTCGCCAGATCCAAGCAAGACCCAATCAACCGTCAAGCCATTGCAAGTGTTGAAATACCAAGGCAGGGCAGCCCTGTGTCCCTGGCGCTCGCTCTGCCTAGATGGGGGAAAGACATGGACACATTTCCACGCACAACAATGGCACTGTCTGCAAGGTTCTGGACACCTGTAATGATCTGGAGATCTTGGCCTTGCACTGCTGTCTCCGAGTCCTCCCTGGACCCAGAGAGATAGAAAGGATACCAGGACACTGTGCAGTGTCCTTGCTCTGACCTGCCTTGGAGAGAGGTGGAGATATCATGCATGTGCTCACCTTCACTTTGAGCTCGAACAGATGGGGAAATAGCTGCAGCTGATCTTCGCTCGGTGTGAGTGACAGCGTCACTGAGTTGGCTGCACTGTCTGTGACTGCAAACTCGCTGTTACGTGCGAAGCCGTGCTGACCGAGAGGTCCAAATCCACCGAATTGAGGAAAACACACTGGGATGCCGCCCCTGCGCATGCAGTGCCCTTTGTAAAGCAATAAGCACTCCTCAAAAGCATGAACAACGAACTACACTAGTTTGTACGTCGACTACTTCTCAGACCCTGTGCTGCAGGACGTGTTCAGAGGCCGAGTAGATTATACCTGATGGCTTTGGGAGGCTTATATACAGCCTGCTTGCTCACGAATAGAACCTCCTGTGTTGGATATCGACACTTTCAGGAATGCAAGGAAGGCCAACTCCGCATGAACTGAAAGAAAGCATACACCGCAAAATTATCAAGCTTGAGATTTTTGAAACTTTCCAGCCGGCGCAGGATCGTACCTCGCCACTCACTGTTTTCCAGGACGTCACATGTGCTCCATGCAGAAATATCTCGGCAGTTGTTCCCTGAAACCCACATCTGAAGGCGTCACTGGAAAACGATACAAAAGTGGCCTGATACCTGTACCACCTCATCTAGATCCCGATGTGCCAGTGTCGTGGACGGAACGAGACAAAAAAAGTTGACACCATCAGAGCCCACATCGAAGGAAAGAAAGCGCGATATCTGCAACTACTCACCGATTATTGTAAGCAGCAAAACATTGCGATTTTGCACTTTGTTCAAACAAGGCAAAAGGGTTGGAGGGACGAACTGATGGTACCTCAGCTGATTTCAGTACTACTTTCTTTTGAATAGGAGACTGGTCTGTCGTAAGTCCCGCCATTGAGGCTGAGAACAACGTTAAGAGAGGTGCAAGTCAGATGTGGAAAGAGCCTGATTCACAAAGGAACAAAACTTGCTTCCCGATCAAACGGGAGGCGTTGTCTGTAGCTTCCCAGAGAAAGGAAGCTGGCCCTTTCCACAAGTGCATACATAGGCCTCACGAACTTGGGACAATATTGACATTTGCCCAGTAAAAATGCCACTCTGTGTACTTACCGCCGCTGAATCTCCAGGCAAGACTCATTTAGGGGCCCAAGCTTGCATTGTGATAGACCCACTAGGGCACACTGCTACCAGCGCCAGCGCTGGGCTCCAAGTTGGAGCCTCCAACTTAGTTGGGGCCGAACCCTTCTCCATTTCTGAACAATACTAAACCTCTTTCTTTTGAGACCCCAGGGGGTACAAAAGAAATACTTGCAGTCTTTGGTACCCCCTGGAGACCCTGCATATACTACAGAAGGAAGGATGGCGGACTTTGGTATGGCAAAAGTGTGGTAATCTGTAATTAGCTGGCTGCACATTTAGGATGGTGTCTGAACTTTCCTATCAATCTGAAGAATTGAAGATATTTTAGGTCAAGGCGTGCCAGTAACAGTCAGTGGTCGCGTTTGCATTAAAGCTGCAGGCCAGTGTTACCCGCTTGCGCATTGCACCGTTGGTGATGCCTGCATGCATTGCGCAATTAAGAGCCCGCAGGCGGTGCCGCACCAAGGAGCACAAGTCAACCTATACGTAACGTGATGTGCGCTCCGTAAGGGTCATGGGCCAATCCATCCCAATCCCAATTCATCAAAGTCAAGATGGAACCCACACATACAGTCATTGATGATCTGCGTGAATAATGACGATCCTCTCATGAGTGTCCCATCATGAGTCATACGCCAGCGAGGCGAGCACCTGCAGCGTGGCCAGGCGCAGCTCCTCCAGCCTGGCAGTCAGACAGTCAGTCAGCTGCATTCCAAAGGCTTCCAGCCAGTCTAAGGGGCTGATGTTCTCTGACTCTGCATCTTACAAACAGCCAACAACATGACATCCATGCCAGCATCCTAGCAGGTTAATGGAAAAGGGAAAGGTACAAGGTTCACAGATGGGAGCACTCGAGCAATAGACGCAGCTCATCAGGGAAGGGGACACCAGCTGGTAGCAACCAGCTATGGTGATCCTGCCAGAACCGCTGCAGATACAGTAGAACATTATACATGGAAGCGCGTTGTTTGGTGCCAAAACCACAGATAAGGTAGATGTAATAACGCACACAAGGGAGATTATAGTACATGAAAGCATGTTGCTATGCAATGGGCTACCTGTTCAGGATGGGCTGGTTGGCGGCGTTCCCTTGCGCCGCCAGCTCGCGCTGCATGCCGGTGAGACACGTCAGCAGCCGCCCCGGCCGCACCGCCTCGGTGCCGCGCGGCCGCCGCGCCTTGGAGGAATCCTCAAAGCCCTCGTCCAGTGTCTTCTTCAGCAGCGCCCGCCTGCGCGGCAGACCACCTTTAAAACACTTTTCATCGCATCCTGCAGGGGGTACTAGTGTAGAGAATCTAGAGTGCAACCACAGTGCAAAGCAATCGTAAAGAGATTGCAAGTTCACGCTGCAGGACAATATGTACCCCGGTCTTTCGAGTCTTGCACATACTTGGGAAGACACTGTTCCATCCAAGAACAGGGTTAAGGTTACAGGAAAAGGTCACTGCATTAATCTTAGCCTGTGTTGCTGCGTGACAACCAGCATTCACAATAGGATGGCTTGGTTTGTTGCCGACTGCTAAAAGTGCTGAGGTTGTCAGTAGCCCAGATCTGGTGCCCCCCAAAGCAATCTTGAAAGCGGAAGAGAGCATGCCTTCTGTCCTTGCTGCTGACGCCGAGCATCTCCTTGACAAACGCTGCAGTCCCCTGGGGGATGAGTCGCTGGTATGTCACCTTGGCCTCTGCAAAATCGCTGCCGCTGCTGTCGCTGCCCTGCTCCGCCGCCACCACTGACAGCTCCTCCCTTACCAGACACAGCCTGGCCAGCAGCTGCCTACAGCACAGCCAAACGAAATGTAAGGCAACCCCCTTATAGCTCTCAAATGCCCTGCATTCTTGCCTCCTTCTGGAACCATGGTTCGCCTCAACACAGCTTACTGTCACCCAGTACATCCTGTAAATGGTTGTTATGAGCGCCAGTCACTGGGAGATGGCACAGTAGCTGCATGTTAAATAGAAAGGAAGCATACATGCGGCTAGAGTAAAGAGGAGGATGCAAGAGGGAGAGATTATGAGAAGATGCTGCAAGGCACCTAGCCCTGTGGGCTGGAGGAAGGGAATAATAGTGCTAATACTAACGCTGATACTAATAATTCCAATAATATTAGTATTCATAGTAACAGACACGAAATATTGTATGGGAGGGATAAACTTACTTGTCCGGGACGGCTTCCTTGTCTTCCATGTCATCGATGACCTGGTTGGCGATGGTCTGCAGGCTGCTGAGCTGGCAGACGGGCACGCTGACATCAGCGGCCGGCATGCTGACATCAGCGGCCGCCCCCGACGCCGCCCTCCTCAGCAGATCCACCCGCTCCTCACTGCATATTGAAATTCTGAAAATTGAAACAGAGCTCAGGCCATTGGGTGTTGCTCAAAGAGAGCATCTATCCATTACGGAGCGTTGCATACCGCCATCCACGTTGCAAAAGGACCTCCAACCCACAAACAGGACCAAAAATCCTTTTCTGGTAAGAATATGGCTGTTCATGTCCACTTTAGCCTATGCGAGCCAATCATATTGATTCTGCTGCGCTTAGAAGTCATGGTTTCACTATTGGTCATCAAGGCTCTTTGCATTGACAGGATGTGCTACCCCGCATCAGATCGGTCTCAATCACCTGTACACCCAAACTCAAAGTGGTGATCGTACCTGGAGGTTAGTCGCTGCACAGCGTCCAGCACGCGCAGCTCTGCTGGCAGCCGCTTCGCCACTTGCGCCAAAACCTCCTCCTCTATTGCTCCCAGCCGCTCTGTGCATCAGCACATGCCTCCCTTATGCAAAGCTTGATGTTAAAGTGATACTTTCCACAATAGCTGTCCCCTGCTGGTTCCCACCGAGCTGCTCTTGCCTCTCGGCTGCCGCATCAGAAGCAGCCAGTGCGAAAGCCCAATGTCTTCTGGCGGAACCTGGTACACTCCCGTTGAAGTTGCTTAACAGTGAACAAAGGAATTTCACACCCTCAGGCTTGCGCTTTTGTAGCCCGCACTGCTTGAAACCCCTCCTTTCTCATTCAGACCAACTACACTAATAGAAGTGGGCCGGGAGATCATTGTATCATTGTATGGTATTGCTGCCCGCGAGGCAGCTCTTTCAGTTAGCTTCCTGGCGCTCACACTGCTATGATGTCTGCACATCTCTTTCGCTTAATTCACATCATGAAACGCACTTGCCAGGTCGTGGTTGCTCTGCTCGCTGGCGGCCTGAGCAAACAGGCGCAGAGTGGCCACAAAGAACTCATCCAGGCTGTCTATGCGCTTCTCCACCGCTGCCTTAATTGCATCCCTCTCTGTCACCTCTGGTGCTTCCCCTGCATATATCAACAAACGATAATGAAAGTCAATATATAGTGTACACTTCTCAGGAATGAGCATGAGCCACCCACCCAGATTAGATGGTTTTGTAGAGATCCGGGTGGAAAGGTACCCTTGTGGGGGATAAACAGAGCAGGACATGCTCATGTGTGATGTCAGCTACAGCACATTATTATTGTTGTCATTAGCACACAGTCTACAATTCAAGAACCAGGCACATCAAGCAAAACCTCTTCCTATTGCATCACACATGTCTTCACGTAAAATAAGCTAATAGTGACAGCAAGACAAACAAGGCGGTGTGAGGGCCCTGTAGGGAGAAAGGGCTGCCTTGCAGTGCAACGCGTGCAACATGCAAGGCATAATAAATCGGCGTTTGATGAGAGTGAGATGGCATTGAAGTATTTGGTGTGTGGCAGCCTGAATTTCTGCCCCTTTTTAAGTCATTTAGAATTCAACAGTGACTGGAGTGCCCCAGAGACCGAGCCAGGACTCCAATCAAGCATCACAGTTCTGCATGTGCTTGTCCCAAGAATGAACACCAGCCTACCCCTTGAGGGGTTGCTACTGTGGCAATGCTGGTGCTAAGGCTGTGCTGCTGTGATGTCACTGTGCAGACGGTGGCAGTGGCACTCACGTGTAATGTCGGCTACAGCTGTGGCTACAAAGAGGTCCTTGTTGACCTCCTCCATGAGATCGGTCACTATGTCTGCAGCTCTGTCCACCTGTTTTTGCACTGCAGAAGGCAAAAGATAGAGATACGATGATCTTGCACACTGTTGCACAAGCACGGGCCTGCATAAGCTGTGCGGGAAGAAATAGGCAGAAATGCTAGCAGATGTAATGAACGGATTGCACAGACAGCCAGATGAGCCGAAGCGATTGCAGTCGCACCTAGAGGATCTGTGGGAGCTGTAAAGGCCCCAGCTGGCTGGGCGTTCCCAGACACTTGTAATTTCAATTGGAACGATTTTTTATGCCCAGAAGTTGCGGGCCTCTTCGAAACAAAAGAGGTGATTCCTGCACACACCATGGCTTAGCCAATGAAGGCGGCCTCGCAACCAACTAACTTATCAAGTGAAAGATGGCACGATCCTAAAAACAGTATTTTTTAGCCAGAAGTGGACATCAAATGACGCAAAGCTGCTCCGATCTCTTTCATTTTAGAGAAACACCTTTGAGAATGGAACGACGAGCTTTGCATCGGAAGGCACAGACTGTTACTTTACAATTTTGGACGACTTTACAACATGTGGGCCTCGCGTGGGAAGTGCCAGCAAACGTGTGAGACACAGATCGCTCCATTTGAAAAGACTTCACAGGGTACAACTCGCAGGGTGAGATAAATGCTCAATATCTGCAAAATGTCGTGTGTAAGGTGTCACTTATATTGAGTACAGACGATTAATTATTTGGGATCCCGTGGCCGAGTTGATCCGCTCTGTTTATTTCAGCACACCCGCTTAGCATGGGTTACGTAGCCGTACCCTAGCTAGCGCAGGTTTGGTTTGGGACAAGCCCAACTGTCAGGCACTCCCTTCATGCTTTGTACAGGGAAGACAAGCTTACAGCGCTCCTCTCATGGGTCTTAGCTTGAAATACATGTGACCTCTCTAGATTTGCTACAGCTAGCCGGCTTCGACTGGTCTGGGATCTGGGCTTCTTCTTACAAACCGTGGTAAATAAAAGATGTATCAGGATGCGCATGTGCACATCAGAAAAAAATATTATCCATATACCAAGCAAGAAAGCAATTGCACCAACACACAAAGACACCATGACACAGCATGACATAAAGCCACCATGAAGCCAGTGCAGAGACAGTGGGCATCATCATCATGCAAGTAGAAGTCTGCATTGGACATCAGATCGTTACCCCACAGCTTAGTCTAAGAAAATGCATAATCTAAGACATCATGTAGAGTACTAGGCTCGAGCTCCTACCACTGGGGTGCATGCATATGCATGGCCAAAAGAATAGTAAAGAATTGCACTGTCTCATCAGCCCATCAGAAAATACAACACTTAGATTTGCTGGGTGTGAAGCTACCTCTCACAATCCTGCCTACCGCGATCAGCCGCAAACAATTTGACTATCTCGCAAGATCCTTTCTCGGCAATCTAATCTAGTGTACACTCCTGCCTGCCTGCCATCATCAATCTAGCATACATTTCTCTTTATATATTTTGATCGAATCACCCTCGAATAACCTCACTATCGCGCTCGAAAACACCATACAACACTCTCTGCAAGCCTTCAACTTGTCTCCTTCTGCACACCTTTTCAACCTGCACCTTTCCATTCATATTCCTGTTCTGATACCTCTGCACCCAGCAGGCCCCCCTCCCATGGCTGGGGATCCTGCCAAGTTCTAATGGCATTACCAGCCTGCTCGACAGGTAGAAGCAATCCTAGCGCACCATGCGCAAATTGACATCATAAACAATACCGTGAGACTACAAAATTTCTCTATTGCTGCACGGCATGGTCTCTCGATCTCGTCTGCAGCTCTCACAGCCTGAGAACAGATAAAACCCACGAACAGGACTCAAACCATTTACACCTATCCGCTCTTGCCAGTTCTGTACTTTGTTTGGAGATGTCCTTATGTGTGACAGGATTGCCTGATCGAGGTTGGAACAGGCTCTCCCCAGTATTATTCACTCTCCAAAGGAGGAGGTCCTGTCTTTACTTTTCAGCGTTGACCCAGTCGGTGTACACAAACTGACTCTCCAGCCGCCGCAGGCTGAGCAGCGCAGCAGCGGCTGCCGCGAAGGTTGCCACGCAGCTGACTGGACCGAGGGACAGCAGCGGGCAGCCCCTGCTGCCCAGGAAGGCCACCAAGCCTAGAAAGGCTGCCACACAGAGACCTGCTAATGCCTTCTGGGCCGCCCTCACCTGCCCAAGCGCCTGCATGTGCACAGACTGATTGATTGTCCTGTGATGAGAAATGTGCCATGCACCCTGCTCGAGCTGCATCCGCAGGTCCACATATCTGCAATCACCCCAGCGACAGAGGCAGCTGCATCAAGCCGGTTCATGGCAGAAACTCCAGCAATCACAAACAGGGCATGGTGGTGGAACCGGCTAGATTTGACACGTAGAGCACACATCAAGTAATCGTGAGTGTCATCATAAGAGTAATCAATGAACAAAACAATGTATGTTCCGCTGGACCCAAAGATACAAGCTTGACCTGGTACCTTAGAAGGCACCTGATAGGATGCACGAACTGCCCTGGCCCAGGCATAGGGGCACTCAGACCTTTGACACAACATGGGCCCTGGAATTAGATCCTACCTTGCTGCAGGCTGCGCAGTGCTGTGTGTGCTGGTGGTGTCGGTCGAGCAGCTCGCGCCGGTGCAGCTTGCCGAGGCTGTCGCGGAAGGGGTCAACCGCTGGGGCGTCGGGGTACACCGGGCCCCCACCCGCCTTCTGCGTCAGCCACCGCCGCCATGCCATAACTCCCCTGCGCGCGGCGCAACACCCCTTGTGGAAAACTCTACCATGAGCAACAATTCTTGCATGCATTGTGCCACAAGGAGTACCATATTTGTATGAGCTCTGTCAGACTGTCAGGTTTCCCTTGCTGTCTCTTTGAGCCTTGCATGGCAATTTTTGATCTGAGCGCAATTTTTGCGCAAACCAAATGTCCGACATCTTGCCAGAAAGATGGAGCCGTTACATGAATCTGGGCATTTGGGCTATATTAGACAGCAACAAGCCATAGCACTGGCAAGAGCCGACTGCGTTCTGGAAGCTGCATGAAGCTTCAAAAGAAAGTGGGTGGGTCTACAGCTGCGTGCCTGTCGGAGTCACCGGGGGTGAAGTAGTGGCGATTGTAGTCTGCCTTGCGCCCAGCCAGGCGGTTGGTTTTGCTCTGCTGGTGCATGAACACAATGTCGCCATCGTTGACTGCGTTCAGCTGCAGATGAGGGCCCCATCTGCCGCTGTAGCAAGCACACAAGCGGATCGCAACGCATGATATGGTGTAATCATCTACCCTGAACCCTAAAACCTAAAATAAAATATATAAAAAGCCTTAAATGTGGTCTTAGAGAATATGAGGCTCTGCAATTTCAGACACCACCTATATGTCCAAGCTGAGAACTTGAGGACATTATTCAGACTGCTTCACGCAGACATTGACAATCTATAAATCATACCTGCTGAGCGGAAAACCTCTTTATCACGCCATCTGAGCAGGTCATTTTTCCTCAAGAAAACTCCATTCCAAACACATGAACTTGTCCACACCACATGGGCACCACACACAAGTATCCTATGAATACCTGATGCGCTTGACGAGCTGTAGGAGCAGTGGTCGGGGATCCACTTTATTCAGCAGGGCAGCCGGATTTGTGAGGGTCAATTTCTGAGGCAACGGCTTGGGGAAGTTTCCTCCGGCGTTGATGATGAGGCGGGTGCATGTGGCGCTGACTGGGACGGCGTAGATCCACAGCGAGAACACTCCCCCCGCCACAGTGAACCTGGTCAGGTGCACAAGCCATATCAGGCAATTGTTATCATCTTTGTTGTCATCATTACTATGATTACTCATACGGCTATTACTATCATCACACGCTTCAACCAGCCCTCAGGGCTAGGTGCGTTGCACCGACCTGTCAATAACTCCCCTTCAGCCTCCCTGTCTTGGCATTTATTCCACCAAGGGATGGCATAGGTCAGAAAAGCACACAAGAAAATGAAAGATTAAGGACACTCTTAGCTGACTGTCAAGTCAATTTTGAAATCTGGACATGACTAGTAGCCATTCGCTCTCTTCTCTAGCTTGGGGGGCACTTACTGCAAGTCCTGCCAGCAGATTTTTCACACATATATTTCACACATATATGAGATGCAGGCTTTCAAGAGTGAATTGTTTGCAGTGATTGCTACGGTGAGAATGAACAGTTTGCAGGAGCAGACAGAAGGAACGGATCAAAGAACAGCTGATCATGCTCCTGCTTGTCACAACAAAGAGAAGGAGGCAGGCCATCACCCGTTGTAGACTGGTGGGATGAACTCGAAGGTGGTGTTCCTGTTGACGGTCTTGCTGTTGGCGCTCCAATCAAATACAAATTTGAATCCGTCCTCTGGGCGCGGCCTCTCCTCCACGCTCTGGGATTTGAAGTATCCGGCATCCGGTCCATGCCTGACAGCAGCAATCCTCCAGATTCAAACTCAAATTCGAAACAGGTAACTGACAGGTGCATAATAGGCTGTGAGGGCCAGACCTGCTGAGATTTAAAACTTCTTGGGCAGTGCATGATATGCCATCTCGATCAGAAGCTGGTACATGTGGGCTAGAAAATGAAAGGCCTTTATGGAGCAATAGAGATTGACAATTGATATTGCCAATATACTTTCCATCAAACAAACACAATCGTGGAATCACCTGTTGCCCGCCACGCCATGGTGAGCAAAAGCCACGTGGGACTGATCAGTCATGTTCTCGACCCACTCCTGAAATCCACCTGTTGAAAAGATGCAAAAGCAGCTCAGTATTTGGAAGATTAAATGTGACTTCTTACAGTCGATCAGCAGCATCTTGCAGGAATACCTGATACTGGGTTCCTGATATCGTCATCGTCTGATAGCGTCCCAAAGTCATCTTTCTCTGCTTAGGTGGCGGGACATACCTGGCAAGTCTCTCACGTAGTTCACATAGGTCTGCGTAAATTTGTCTGCACACCACAAGAGATCGTTGAGACAGCGTCCAAAAGGCAGACCTTAAGCATGCTTAGCAACACAAAATAAAGTGGGCAGGTTCCACAAGATAGGTATGGGTCGCACCAGGGTCTGTTTCGGCTTTCAGGGGGTTGATGGCCGGCTGACGCTGCAGGCTTTCCAGGAACGCTGTTGACCCATGCTCTCCCCACACCCAAATCAGGCCTTGCTGCACCTGTGCGCAGAGACATGAAAAAAATGAGGCGGATCGCCCCTTAGTCATTGAATGCTTGCTTGTTGAAGGAACAACGCACTGCCAAATTTATGGGATCTCACAAATTGGTGCAAAGGCTAGTGGTGGGAAACAGGGCCCTCCAGTGTTGCAGTGCCCAGCAGTAGATTAAGAAAGCCAGAAGAATCCCATGGCAACCACAGGAAATTAAGCTGCCATACTGTGCACATCCAGGCATGCCTTGTCACAATGGTCACACTGCCTCAGCCAGCAGTGAAACACTCACCTGCACAGGGTAGGCGGCTGCACAGGACCTCCCGCTAGCGCATGCTGTCTGCTCTGCCTTTGTGTCCACGCTGTGAAGCTGCACACATGACACAAATTGGATAGCTCATGACATTTTATCCCCAGATTACAACAGGCCTCAGATTGCCATGCAGTATTCCTGTTTGATGGCAACATTAGTTCCAATGGCTGCATTGAATATCTCCATGGGAGGGATCATACACCAATGCCACCAGCAGTGCGCCCCAATCCAAGATCAATGCAGGATCTACATCTTTATGTTATCGACAGGTCTTAAGAGGTCTGAACATGTTGCTGTGCGCCACGATCCTGTGCCCGCAGCAGTGGGCAGAGAATAGATATATACCTGTGGGATGTGGGTGGGGCGGCCGTCAGAGCCGAAGATCCAGCCATGGTATCCGCACTGCAAGCCACCCTGCTCAACTCTTCCCTCTGACAGCGGCACCTTCCTACAATATGCAACACACATCTTCACGAGTTTGGAAGAGAATGAAGACAGCGGTCCAATCTTGGCTCAACTGTAGAGCAAGTCAAGTGCCCTGTGTGAGCTTGCGGTGATACAGACATTCTTTGTTTCGAATCTTTGCAAAGACTTCAGTGCAGTTGCAGCAATTCTGGTTCTCGGTGCCCTTCCTTCAAGGGGCAATGCATTCATCTAATCTAATTGTCCTTTCTTCAAGGGGCGTTACATGCGCACCTGTGGGGGCAGCTATCCTCAAAGCAGCGCCACTGCTGCTCCCCATCCCTCCAAAGCACCAGCTGCTTCCCTATAAGCCATGCATATCTCAAAGCACTGATCAATGTCACATGTGCTACAGGGAGTGCCGTACGCCACAATGCCAGAGAAGTAACCCCACTCGCATGCATAGCAGTGTTGTGTGCAAGACATACCCAGCAGCATGAGCGAGTGTGGCTTGGATGGGTCCAGATCTATCTCTGATGCAAGAGGATACCATTGCTTTGTCCAGTTGAAAGTCCCGGTGTGTTCCTGGAACACAGCACAACAGCTCACACCCAGACAGCACCATAAGTGAATTCAACCCACGGGCATGTCAAGAATGGACAGCAAGGCATGAGCACCTCAGCAGAGTGTCCCACCTGCTGCGAGTCATGAGACTGTGCTGTGCTTGCACTGCTGCTGGCTGCTTCACTTGATGCTTGCTCAAGCACAGCTACATTTGATCCTGTGTGAGAAAGTTCTCTCTCCTGCACCCAGCAGCAATGACAAGACGTCGGCACATACAGAACAAGGTCATCTGCATGACAACATCTGCAGCTGCGCCTGCCTGACAAGGGCGACAGGTGCAAGTTGTCTTGTGAGACTTCATGATTTTGTGCATGGGTGAGCTGACTCGTCCAGGGCTGACCTGGACAATTGTGTGAGGTCTGGAGGCTGAACAGCGGAGCCTAGAAGTTCGAGAAGGGCGGCAGCCACAGATTGCAGTTGCTTGAAGCCTCTGTACTGGTGCGTGCCTGCCAACGAGCTGCTGCTGCGCAGATAGCTTTCCGATCTCTCCCGTATACACTGCACTTATAAGCACGCAGTGTTAGGACCAACAAAAGATCGTGAGATATTACATCGTTCTCCAAACTCGCAATATATGCCAGCAAGGTAAGAACGGAATCAATAAGAACCAACGAATGTCCCTCGCACTAGTACTAAAATCCCGTTGACAATAATGTAACGTCTACTGCATACGTGACGAACATATGAACAATCCGATCAGATAAGGTGTGGAGGCAAATGAAATGGCATCGCACTTACTTCTAGCCTTGTAGTGTCCAAAAGGCAATTTCGATACACAACCTTCAAAGCTTCGATGACAGTAGATATTTTTTCAAATTTTAAGATTTTTAAAGACTTTTGCAATTCCAGGATCGGTGGATCATTTTGGACATACGCGCAAACCTGGGGCTGAAAGTTCTTGGCTTTGCCACGCATGCAGGCCAAATGAGGCATGACGACCTGGTCCACGTGGAATCAGTAACCTTCCGTCAACGGTCGTTGCACGGGATTTCTCTCTTTTCTTTTCGTAGATATTGGGCGGGTTTTGCTTGTTAAACATCAAGAACATCCTTTTCAGTACTCTCCGGCTGTGGAACATCTGCACCGGCATCGCGGTTGGTGGGCATCCAGTCAGGCGAGCACCTCTTTTGCTCAACTGTCAGGGACATCTGCGTGAGCGGCAAGCATCCTAATTTTACTTTTCGAAATGCTTCGTGTGACTGGACAATTTAAGGTGATGATGTGCGCAGTTGGTTCTGGGCGCAGGTTATACACTGTGTGAGGAAACCTCTCACCTATGCGTTCTCAGCCCATCCCATTGGATGTCTTCGGCGATGTGGAGGTCAAAAATGATGTTGCATTTAAGGCATTTCCATCAGACTTCCGAAACGGTGAGCGCTTGACCGCCGGCTCTTTGTGACCAGGGGTCTGTGCCTGACATTGCTGGCCACTGAACTAGAGCCTGTGCATATGCGCTGCTGATCTGAATCATATATCAAATGATTGATGCTGCAAATAAGCCGCCTCCTTGCCCGAACATTGTCTGTAAGGTAAGCAGCTCGAGTCTACATATTTCTTGTGTTGTGGGGCAGGCTGGAGTCCATCAAGCAGAATGACTGCTGCACCCACAAAAGCTGCTGGTGGCAGAGGGGCGGTGTACAAGAAAGGAGATCTCGCCTGGTACAGGCAGAGGGACGGATCCTACATCTCTGCCAAGGTACTGCACATCATCGCACCCACGTGCTGGCGCATGTCAAGTGTACAGTTACATTTTGTTCTTGCATCTGCAAACTTGACCGAATATGCAGGGGTAAATGTCCTTTCATCGGGTCCTTGCTGTATCTCTCGCCTTAGGGGATGTGGGGTTATTTGTTTGATTGTTCGAACTTCGGGGACAAAGCTCTGCCATGTGCACTGTGTTTCCAATGTGCTGCATTTCTTCGCACAGGTGGTGTCAGTGGATGTGACAGTAGACCCGCCATCGTACGCCGTGGACCTGGGAGGAAACATCCGCGAGACCGAGGCGCCTCGGCTGCGCCCGCGCGGCCCGGGTGAATCTGCCCCACCCGCTGAAAATACCTCCGGCCCGGCCCTGCCCGCTCCTCACAAGGCCGGTGCCAGCTTTGGCGCCCCTGGGGGCGTCAGCATCCGCGCCACATCGGGTTCGGGGCCCGTCTTCTGCGCCGATGACCTGGCGCCGGCGGCCGCCAGCTCAGCGGACAGCTGGACTTTTGCGGGCAGCGGCTATGGAGCAGGCAACATCTCCGTGGCGCCTGTGGCGGGAACAAATGCAGAGGATCAGGAAGAGGTGTTTGGGGACTTCTGTGACGCTGATGCCAGCACGGCAACAGCCAGCTCCGGCGCAGCACAGCAGCTTGTGCTCCCAAATGATGCCTTGCCACTTCCAACACAGCCTGTCCACAGCAGCGTGAATGGGATAGGTGCTGTGCCACATGCTGCGAGCATTCAGCACGGAGGCGGCGGTGCAGCAGACGCCTCCTTTGGCGCGCTCCAGCACATGTCGGCACCTGCCGCCCTGCCGCAGCCGTGCGCCGTCAGCGCCGCAGCGGCCCCTCTCAGCTTCGCATCGCTCAGTGCATTTCAGCCGAGCGCACCTGCCTCCTCCTCTTGGCTCACAGTTGCCCAGCCGGGCATAGCTCCCAGCAAGGCAGCGGCATCTGACACACAGACAGCACCTTCAGCAGCAGGGCCGGCCCTGACTGGCTTCTTTGACCCCAGCAGCTGGCCAGCAATTGCGTCAGCACAGAGCAGCATCGTCTCGCAGGTTCCAAGCGTATCAGCCGCGGCCGTCGGCGGCTTTGGGGACTTTGGCGATTTCAAGGCGGCCGAGTGGCAGGCTCCGCTGCCGGCCCCGGCATCCGCCGCGCAAGCATCTGGAAGCTGCCTGGCAGCTGCCGCGCACCACGCGCCGTTTCCTGGCGCCGGAAAATCCGTGCCCAGGTCAGAGTCGGGCGGCGGCCGCGGAGTGACTCCGGCATCGACGATTGACATCGCTCGGGATGAGCTTGACTTCGGGGAGGGGTCTGATGGTGATGACTTTGGGGACTTTGAGGACGCTGGGGCGGACGCAGAAGTGTCGCAGGCACAGACTGCGGCTCTTGACAGGTGGGCAGGCTTTCTGCCATGCCTGCTTAATCTTTGAAAACGTGCTGACATTTCAAGGGGTGCCTTACGTCAGGAATCACTGTGTTATACATTGCTGCCTGCATCATCTCACCTTGCCGCACATAGTACCCTAGTCTGTATCCTTCAAATACTCAGAATGTGCTGAGCCAGTCCAGACAAGCCTTTTGTTGTGGGCAGTGATCATGAGCGGTGTGCAGCCCCAACTGAGTTCTGCTCCTTGTTGGCGCAGGTCTGCACCACTGTCAATGTCCCTATTTGGCGAGGACGAGGAACTGGCAGGGGCAACGCCCCCGCTGCCCAGCCTGGACCTGGCTGCACCCTGGGGTGGCTTCGGCCTCGATCACCCAATTCCCCGAACCCCATCCATCCTGCCATCCACTCCTGTGCCAAACCTGGCGCCGCCAACCGAGCAGCCTCAAGAGGCTCTCGTCAGCGGCATGCAGTGGGACGACTCTGTTGCGGCAGCCGCCCTGGTACCAGATCAGGCCGCTGAATCAGCGGCAGCTGCCGCGCAGCTTCCGCCGGGAGGCACGGCGCCGACGACAATCCCTCCGCCCGCGCCCGCCACCCCTGAGAACATCGAGCATACACCCTTTGCTGCGGAGGCCATCCCCCTTGCCGCTCTCCAGCTGTCGGCAGAGAGGCTCGGTGGGATGTCGGTACCACATCAGACAGAAAGTGGCGAGCCGGCAGCGGGGTCAGGTCTGTTCCCTGCTGAGGAGGCAGCTAAGGTAGAGGAGTTTGGAGAGTGGGCGGCCACGCCACAGCCTGCAGCGGTGTGTGACAGCCGTGCGGCTGACAATGATACCACACCAGCCACGGCCGATGACAAAGCAGCAGAAGCGCACACCGGCGATTTGTTGCCTCTGCCGTCGCCTGCAGAAAGGCTTGAAAGTGGAGAAGATGCTGCGGAGCCCGCAAGTGCAGTTGCAGCCGCAGCAGGTACACCTCGTCGAAGGAATAGGATTTGCAGATTTACATTTGCACATGTGTGTGTAGGAATCCATCACAACCACACATGCTGGATCTTTGCCACCCACAGATGAACACTGCAGGCATGTGTACCAATGATACGGGTTCTGATGTTATTGAACACTGCAGGTGAACACGGGGCAGCCGCATTAGCGGAGAGGAATAACCCAGGGTCACAGCAGGGCATCGACTGGGACGCACTGGATTTCAGCTTCGCAGAGGACGCCCCCGAACTAGCCCAGGAGCCTGATCTGGCCGAGCCAGTGGCATGCGCTGACGTCAGCAATGATGCCAGCAGCTCCCTCACCGTGTCAGCAGATGACCCTCCTCCCGCTGTGTCAGCCGCCGCTGAGGAGCCCGGCCTGGTAGAGGAATTGCCTACCGGAACGGAGAGGGCACAGGAGGCACAGAATTTGTCCCCGAGCACAGCTGCATTTCCTGAATCTCCTGCAGCAGAGGATGCTGCATCAGGGGATGAGCAGCAAGGGGAGGCCGGCTCTGTGGATGAGTGGGGAGATTTTGAGGAGTTTGGCGCAGCTGAGGGCATCAGCGCTTCAGCTACAGCCACTACAGAGCCAGACAATGGCTGGCCTGCCGGGGCAGCACTGGAGCCTGCCAGCAGCAACAGCATGCAGTGGCCGCTTGATGTCCCTCTAGAGTCAGCTTCTGGGGATGCCGGGGCAAAGACACAGCGGCCCGACGTGGCCGAGCGGCAGCCATCTGCAGGCGTACCTTCCATCTCCACCGCGCCAGATTTGGACTTCTTCGGCGCTGACGTGTCGCCGACGTCGGTGGCCGCCAGATCATGCGCGGCTGATGGCGCCTTTCCGGGACGCGCGGATGAGTCAGCGCCGGCGGCCGGCACTGACTGGACCTGGGAGGCCGATGAGTCATGGCTCGCGCCAGGACAGGCGACAGGCAACGCAGCGGCGCCTGCCGACGTGTGGGATGTATTCACATCCCTGGAGGCTGAGCAAAGTGCGGGATTGGATCCTCCCCAAGTCTCCCGTGTGGCTGTGGACGCCACAGCAGCGGCGCACTTCTCAGGCGGTGACTGGGCTCAGGGGAGCGATGGAATAGAGGAAGGGGATTGGGGCGAGGAATGGGCAGCGGGGGATGCAGCTGCAGGCATGCAGGCTGTGCAATTGACTGCAGGGGCCTCTGTGAGTATAAATACATCGCCGTTGGAGACGTTTGCGGGACATGACAGAGCAACAGCCTGGCGCCTGCTCGCTGAGGTGAGCGCCTAGATCCTTTCCTGCAGCTCTTTGGGCATGGTACTCTGTTGACTTTCCTGTGAAAATAGTGCTGTTTCAAATTCCCTGGGTGCAACCACGCAATTGCTGCACCAGTGGGGTTCTACAATGCCGAAGTGTTGCTCTGGCGTCTTTGCCACTGGTCATCAGTGACAGACTGAGTTTTGGCGAGTCACCCTTTGAACCAGCGGGTGGGTGCTGTAAGCAACACATGATGTGCACCTGAAAGGAAGCTTCATTGCACTGCAGGCAGCACAGGCTGAGATGGCAAGGGGACAGCGCATCTGGTCGGAGGCGTGCGGCGCAGGCCGGCAGGACCAATGTTGCGCCAACTCCCGGACCCGGCAGTACATAACGGCTCTGGGGGCGGTCCGCTTCGTGGCGTGCGCACTCAGGGCTGCGCAGCGGCAGAAGAGTGGATGCGCCGTTGGAGGGGTGGATGATTCGTGGGGCGCTGCAGAAGCGCTGTCTCGCTGCGAGGACTGCTGGCATGGCGACGTGGCAGGTCAGCCTCTGCACAGAACACCAGAAATACCTAGCCTGCTATGAGGAAATGAACTGGATGTGTCTGATTTGGCCATGGAGCTGCATGTGAGGCAGCAAGGTCCAGTGCGTCAACCTTGCTCATTATGGACTGATTTGACTGGGCATATCAGTCAATTGGAAGGTGTTGTGCATCCTATAGGAAGGTCTGCTGCCGCCGCAGCAGCAGTTCTTGCGACTGTTGCTGTGTAGCACAACTATGGTGGTGATTGGAAAGACAAATAGGACCCATGCTTTGTTGTGCAGGTGCTCCCCCGCTCAAGGCAGCGCATGCAGCCGCAGCGGCCATGGCAGAGCCGTCTGCGCTGGCAGATGTGCTATCACAGGCCTGTAGCCAGCTGGACGCCACGTCAGCGTCCTGGGAGGAGGGAACCCCTCACCGCTGCGCCCTCACGCTGCTTTCGCTCTCGCTGTGCCCTGCTGTGCCTGCTGTGGAGTTCGAGGGTGGCCTCTGCTGGGTGAGCCGCGCATCACCTTCCCTTCACATGGCATTCTTTCACATGCTCACAGGGGTTTCAAATGCTCCATACAACCTTTTAGAATGGGACGCACCTGTAATGCGGTCAGTCTTCTCCTGAAAGAGTCTGGAACTGCCCAGCGCGCAGGAGGTTCTGCTTTTGTGGAGTGGCAGCTTGCTCAGTTTGTCTGGGTGCTTCTATTAATGCCTGAAAGCCGAGTCAGATGTATTAAATCATTGCACGTGCACGTTCATGTGAAGATCAAGATTGCCGAGAATGACATTCGTGTTGTGGGCAGGCACCTGTGGCGAACCTCTGGGCCAATCGAGTGCGGCGAGCTGTGTAAGCCGTGAAGGCTGGATGAGCGTGAAGAAGGGCGTAAACTTGAACATTGAGTGTATTGCTGACATTGCCTAAGCACAAGTAAAGCACGGCGAGACATGCTGCCTATACTTTGTATTATCGAGGTCAAGCCTGTGGCTTCTGTACGTGCCTCAAGGCTTCATGTATAGATACGGCTGTCGTATTTACAAGGATTGGTTCACCGCGTCTCTGTGAGAGTGTGAGGACATTTGTAGTTCTGATCCCGGATGTGAAATTATCGATATCATCTGTAAGGCAACATCTCTTGAAACTGCACACATGCTCTGCTTACTGCATTGGCATCTGGTCTGCTCATTTACTAATCAGTTATAACTTCTCAGCCCATTGCTCAGAGGATGACACCACTTTGCTAAATTAAAGCGTCACACTACTCTTGAGGCTAAAATGTCAAAGTGTCACTGCGCATTGCGCGCATGTCCATCTACATGCAAATTCCTTGCAGGCACCAAAAGCATGCAATTTCACATATGTCCTTCTAGAAAATCTCCTCCGCAAAGGGCTTCAGCAGAAGCTGCCAGCTGCGGTGCCTGCTGGCCACTTGGGGAAGGTGCGTTTGTAGAGGGACAAGCACACTGCATCCTGCTGTGTGACAAAGCCGTCGAACATGCACTTCATCGTCCCATGCGTCCCCATCGGCTCCTGTACAGACGCACCACATGAAAAATTCCTGAGGTTTTCCCTTCTTTTATAAGTGCCAGGATGAGCTTTACTTTGCACATACCCTTCAGCGCTTTTGCACAGTCATCCAGACCCAAAGAACACTACACTAAGAAAAAATCAAGGGACTCCTTGTTTTTTCTAGTATATATGTAGCATTCTGCACATGTCATAATATTAGTCAGGTGAGAGCAATGTACATCAGGTCTGTACATTACCCCCTCAGTCAGAGGAACCCCTCAGTCAGAGGACACGATCAAGCAGGCCAGAGCAAATGAGGCCTCCCTCAACATAAAGCCCTCAAGCAGAGGGGCATCTGATGTGCTGTCAGTGCAAGGCAGGACTGATGTCATGAAGGTGTGCAGAAATGCTCGCCTTGATGCGTCCGCGGCGGCCGTGCTTGGTCCAAAGCTCGACAGGCCGGAACCAGCGGATGTCTTCTGGGTTGAAGAACATCCAGCGCACAAAGGCCTTTTTCTTGTGCACCTTGACTGGGTAGCCCGACAGCACCACCTTCTTTATCACCAGCCTGTCTGGGTCACAGCTGCGCAGCGTGCCTGCATGCAGTGTAATAAATCCGGTCAGCAATCATGCTCTGTGGCACCTTCAGTCAAAGCATGCACGGCAGTGTGAGGCAATTGACAGCAACCGAACAGATTAACCACATAGGCAATCTGTATAGCACAGTGGATGTACTTTAAGTCAAACAATAGTCACAGGCCTCAAGGCAAGCCCACAAATACTCTGCCTTAAAGCTTCACTGCCTCATGTAGTTAACCAAGGCAGGTATGAATGAAGGTAAGACGCCGTCAGAGACGCCTTCAACAGCTGTTTCACATTTGTTCTTAGAAAACTGCACAAAAATAGTGACACTCACAGTACGCCGACACTCACAGTAAGCCAGTGGTCTCTAGAGTGATTACACCTAGGCTAACTCACCTGTGGAGCTTCCTCTACAGGCAGGACATGTGACCAGTTCTTATGGTGGGAAAACCCCAAGTATCCAGCCCTGTGTTTATTTCTGCACCATTGTAGCTGGGAAATCGTAGTGTAATGAAGGGAGTCGAAGCGATAAGCGCACCGGAGGCTGCCAGGCGCAGGGAGCCGTCCGGGCCGCGCAGGAAGGCGAGTACGGGCAGCGGCCCAAAGCAGATGGGCCCGTACACGCTGAGCACAATTTGGCGGCCCGGGTGCAGGAAGCGCTCCATCTTGAAGCGGCTGCCGCTCGGCTCGTCCGTGGAAAATATTGGCTGCGCGGTGTACGACCTGCCAACATTTTGAAACCCGGATTCAAATTCTATTTGATCACCATTTGAATTTCTCGGGGGGCTGAGTCCCAAGCACGTCCTCCTGTGGAATCTCTTGCAGATGGATACATGTGGTTCGTGCTGCAAGGACATGTCCTCCTTGGCAAGGAGTTGCCACATCTTGCGCCAGGCTTAAATCCGCCAATGCCACTTGTCCATTACAAATCAGAAATGCACATGGCACTTGCCGAGTGACTGCTAGAAGTTTCCCATCCCTTTTCTACATTCTTGGCGTCCTGATGGCTTGCTGAGTCATTGCAAGGCATTGGCCAGCTGCAAGCTGACCCTCCCAAACCTCCCTGTGGTTCTAGCCGAAGGTGAAAGATTTAGTGAAAGATTCACCTGAGGCCTGTGACGAGCAGCATCTTGGTCTTGTTGGGCAGAGGGTCTTCAAGCGCGGCCGCCTTGCGCACCGAGAAGTGAACCACGCTCAGTTTGGTCTCATGCTGCAGCAGCCCAAACACTGCCAGCGGAGGCAGCTCGCCCTGCAAACACAGATTTTCTTAATTATTTGCGAGCATCAGCCTCTAACAGTGAGATTTGTGGAGCCAGCACAGTGGATACCTCTCCTGCACCCCATACCTTACTTGCAGGAGACTCATTGAAGATTTAATGATGTCTGGCTGCCTATATGCACTCTGGCGTACAGACCCCAAGGAACAATGGCAGCGCTCAACCCTGCGCTAATGCAAGAAGCACACAGAAAAAACATGCGGGGTAAAGTTGCAAATCATGACTTACACCCCCAAAACCACCGGGGCCAGCTTTGACAGGGACGCCATCATGTCTCATCATAGCCATGCAGGCGCGCCAAATAAGGTGGAGTTTTGTTGAGAGCTCGGTGGCAAGATGTTGTCTTTGGTGCAAGAATTGTGGTAGAATAAATTTTACATAAAGGAAGTCACATGCAAACACTTCCTACCCTTCCTCAGTCGCTAATTGGTAGAATGGGGCGAACAATTATTCAACAGGCGCGCGCACCTGCAGGGAAGCTGCCACGCGCGCGACGGCGGCGGCTGCGGCCGCGGTGGGAACGCGCGCCACGTGGACTGTTACGTAAGTGCCCGCAGGCACGCCGTGGCAATCCTCCGGGCCGCCCACCGCCTCGGCCGCCCCCTTGGCCCTGCGCGCAGGATACACTCGCCATGTCAGCAGGTACGTTTGCTCCTTGGTATCATGACAGTGAAGTACCTCCCATGACTAAGTGAAACACCTTTTGAGTGCGCCAGTCAGAACATGAAGTGACTCCTGCTACATAAACGGCATAACAAATCTTTGCCGATCAGCACAAATTACCATCCAGAACTAGCACGGGCAACCGTATGGGGCAGGGAGAATGGTTGCCTGAGAGCTACTACTGGACAAGAAATAGTGCTCTTTGGCAGTACTTTGATCTGCCGATCCGCAGGGTGGCAGGGCAGGAGCCTCTGTTTCAAAGCTCATCATTGCCACAATTTTAGCACACCGTAGAGGAAGGTAAGAGGGCTCCTGGATCCCCGGAGGGAGTTATTGGAGATACCGCTCATCTCACCACCCATTCAAACTCGGTACCGCTTATCAAGAACCTAGTAAGCAGTGCATAGTAGGTCTCGCCATCCATTCAAGAAGATTAGAATCAGATGATAGGTTTATCACGCTAGGGGCAATTGTGCCGCACCGTTTGTGGGCGCGTTTGTGGTTTTGGAAGGCGAAGACTTGGGAGTATTCGCGTGGCAGGCTCTCCTTGGGGTCCCACCCGCTGCTGCGCCAGCTCTTCAGGTGCCGGTACTTGGCGAATCGCACACGCGCCCCTATATCTCTCGGCGTATCCACCTGTACCAACAGGCAATGCCTCAGTCCTACGTCTCATCGTAAGAGTGTTGCTGTGTTCAGAATTACACTCGACCATAGGTGTGTTGCAGTGAATGGATGAATGCTGCCTGCATTGCAACAGGAAAGCTGGTGCTGCCAAATTGGTGTGCAGTCCACACGTGACATGCACGCCTTTCACAAACAGCAAGGCAAGCATGTCACAAAGGACAGCGGGGCAACTTTGCAAGTCCTGAAGGTGCAATCATAAGCCTATAAAAACTAGCGAATTATTTGAACTGGAATGCACAGTGTTTCGTAGCTGAAATTGGGCAGGAATGATAGAAATGACCATTATACAAAGGGAGAGAAGGGGAAGAGGCAACGTCCCGCACCTCGTCTGGGAACATGACATCATCCTGCTGCTCGCGCCAGCGCTGCTTGAGGTCAACGCCCACGTCAGCGCTACCCTCCTCGTCATCCGCCATGTCATCAACCTCCGTGTCATCTCCCCCAAACTCCGACATGAGGCCCCCGGCCTCTGTTCCTGCCCTTGTGCCCGCCAGTGACCTGTCCACCCGTGCAAATCCACGTGAGCTCTAAATTAAAACATGCCCTATAAAGTAAAGGAAGCCACGTTCTCGCATGTAGCACATACACTGCCTCAAATTTACAGAGGCGTTTCATTGGGTCAAGGGAAGATGTAATCTACTTACCATGAAGAAATTTGAGACAGATACAATCAGGAGCCTCTTTATCACCTTCTTACGCTTACGTACAATGCCTTTCTCATGCTTTCAAAGGCATTGAGGCCTCTGATTGCGCCCGTCACGTGACCCTGTGTGACCAACCAAGGGGGACCTAAAGCGCTCGTGTGATGCTTATGAGTGCTGTTGTTATGAAAAGCACACCTGACATCGTCCTGATCGTCGTGACCTGCAGCGCCTTCCTCCTCTTCATCATCCTCGCTGCTCTCACCTTCGCCCACGATGTCCTCTGTGATCCAGGCCGCCTGGTACTCTGAGGTACCCCTGGGCAGGCGGCGCTTCTTCTTGTCCTGCTGCTCCGCCTCCTGCATCTCCTGCAATCACCCCATGACAGCAATTAACATACATGTCATCAGCAGTATTCTGCATGTGCTGCAGTACTGATTGCATACACTGAATTCACTCCCTTTTTCTGCAAGAGGCCAGGTGCTACATGTAAGCAAATTGAAGGCCAGCATGTTGAAGGCGGCCACAATCCTGCCCATCATTGGGCTCGCCAGATCCAAGCAAATCCCGATCAACCGTTGGCATGGTGCTCACTACCTATACCGGCCCCTGCCAGCCCGGGGCCAGCATATACGGCTAAAGACCTTTACAATGCCGTTACAGTGGCCATACGTGTAGATGTACTCTGGAAGCACAGATTACCCAAATGACGAGTTGCCTCCGATGGATATGATTTGCTTTGCAGCGCACTCTGAGCAGAATTTCATTATGGGTGAAATTAGAAATATCAAGAGAGCAGTATTGACTGTACGCAGGTGGTAAGCATGGAGAGCACGATCCTGAAATCAAATCAGAATATCAAGACAAGGTAACAAATGGGAAACAAGAACGCACCATGTCTGTTGGCCATGTCTGCTCTCCTGCCAGCGGGTCGGCCTCGTTCTCCCGGATGACCTCATCGCGCGAGGCAGGATCAGGGAACACCACCAGACCGGGCCCCGAAGCTTCCATTGATGAGTCACCCTTAGTCACCCGCGCCGCCGCCCCCAGTGCTGTCGGCTCCTGCTGTCACAAATGCATTAGAACGCCGAAACTCCCAAAAGTCTGCGATGGACATGATCTGCAAGGCAGACACTTGATAAGCTGCAGACAACACACATCAGTGATATCTTGATAAGGGCTCCGATCATTAAATATGGTCGTCATACCTGAGCGCCCTCGATGCGGTCAATCTGGAAATCGCCCGCGCCCGGGACATGGATGATCTGGTTCGCTGACAGGCCCAGGTGGCGCACGTAGCCCCTGCATAACAAAAGTTAATGTCAGTTTCCTTGTGATCTGCCATGTGAGCGCATGTCATGCACAGAGATGCCTGCCAAGTCCCTGCCATCAACATGCAATAATATAGTGTTGGCCACTCAGGCAGTGTGAGGTCATTGGAGAATATAAGCATGCCCAAGCCTCTTTAATCTGTGAACAACCTGTGCTTCCCACAAATTTTCTCCTTAGCAGCCCAGAGCCTGGTGAGAGACACATATGCTGCTGCAAGCCCCCTTGCAACCAGATTGCAAGCAGACTTTTCCCAGCACATGTCTCAACGCCGCCTCTCACCACCGATGGCAGATCTTGTCTTAAATAAGGGATTGCGGCAGGTGACTAACGGCTTACGTGAGGGTGAGTGTTCCGGCGTCATCGGCGGCAGGGAAGAAGTGGGCCGCGTCGACCAGGAGGCAGGGGCGTTGCCTCCGCCAGAGGGGAGCGCTTGGGTGAGCCTCTGCCAGCGTCCTGATCAGCTGCGCGCAGTCCGCCTCGTCATCCACTGTCACAACCTTGTGATCCCCGGGCACCTGACCACACAAAAGATGCCCGTGAGCAATCATACTTCATAATGTGCAAAACTTTCAGTCGTAAGAGATTTTAGCCACATGGGGCAGCACATGCGGGCGCAACAGGAAATGCCGAAATCCTGCAAGAATTGCGCACTCCTGGCAGCACACGCATGTGCTGCAACACGACACGGAAGTCGTGCCTTTACGAATCACCGAGCATGTGAACATCCAGAAGGCGATGCAAAGCAATGCGCACCTCTGAGGCGAGCACAGCAGCGGCCCGCTTCTTGGCAGCAGCGCGTTCCTTCAGCCGGGCGGCGGCGGCCGCCGGTTTTGCGCCGTCGGCAGCGGCGGGGGCGCCGGCGACGACGGCCATGACAGCTGGCATGCCCAGTTGGCGCAGCGTGCTCAGCGCGAGCTGCCCCTCCCCATCAATGCACACCGCCTTGTTCTTCGCCGGCAACACCGCCACCACCAACTGCACAGCAGCAGGGCACCATCAGGATGGCTGCATGAAAAGCACAGTACCGTACTCCGTAATTCCTGCCCTGACCAACTAAAGTTCTGGAGAGTCAATCATGAAGGTACTGAGCCACACGTCAATCTGCATGTGCCTGGAACTGCTTGCCCCGTAGCACTGAATGCCAGAGTGTTGCATGCCCCTTACGCCGGATCGCAAACCACAATGATGGGGTACGCTGGTATGTTACTGATGCCCTGACATGAGCTGCGCTACATTTCGGGATGAAACATACTCCAATGCCGAGACTACCTGCTGCCTTGCGCAGCAATCGAAGTACTTGTTGGGAACCTAACAGCATGGCAGACCCAAGAAGGCATTCGGCAGTCGATTGTGGGGGGCAAAGGGATTGCCTCGGCTGTCTTGCCAAGCTCAACGACGGCGAGAGGGTCTCCCCGGTTGCGCAGCGGCGGCACGAGCGTGAAGCGCTGCTTTGGCCGGTTGGGCACCGCCACCATCGTTGCAACAAGCGGGTAATCCTCTGCGCCGTGCAGGCAACAAATTTAAAGTCTCAGTGGGACCGGGTGCGTTTGCCACATACTCAGGCAACGCTTCAAAAGCAACATCATTTGCTTCCTCCAGGAGTCCCTTATAAACATCGCTGCACCCGTCCAGGCAAGGCAACACATGCTGGCCCCACACTTCTAAAATGCTCTGCTTCGTATGAGTCGGAATGCTCTTCTTCTGAAAATGTGTGTCACTAAGTGCCAAGGCACTCAGATCAGGAAGCACCCCCCTGCATAAAGGTCATCAAGCAAGATACACAAGGTGCTGTACAGCTGCATTACTCAACGTCTTATAAGTTCATCCCTGACAGCTCCAATCCCATCGCCGCATGCGCACAGCGTCAAGGAAGCATGCATAACTCCCATCATGACTTCATGCGTCATGCTAAGTACCACTGGCATTACCTGCAGCCGAAACTTCCTCATCCTCCATATCCTCCGCTCCATCTTTCTTTCTCCCGGACTGCGCAGCCTTCCCGGCCGGGGCAGCCGCAAATGCGCGCAGGATGAGTCGCCACAGAGCGGGGAAGTCCACTTCTGTGGACAGCGGCAGGAATGCCACAACCGGAGGCGGCCCCTGCTGCCGCCTCTGCGCCAGCACCTCGCTCTTCTTCCGCTCCCTGGTCACAGGGAAGGGGAAGGGGTCACAGGGAAGGGGAAAACTATCTAGAAGGTTGCATGCATGTACCGTCCCGGCAAAAAGTCACAGAAAGTGCTGAGAAATAAAAAAAGTGTGGCTAGCTCAATATTCTTCTAGACCAGGTGTCTGCCATAGGCTGCATCACAAATCCCACTGAGACAAAATTCTTCAAAGGGATGAGGCATTGAAATGGGGTAGGGCAGCGGGACGAAGGCAGCTCACCTCTGTTGTTTGGCCTCGTTGAGCCGCTGCATCTTCCCAATACCCGCAACTGTCTGGCTTCCGCTTTTCACATGCTGCCTTCCGCCCTCTGCAGCAACACCAAAATGCAAATTAAAAGCAGAAATGGAATGACATGGCAGACACAAAAGTACTGCACGAGGGTACAGCAGTGGGGTGGCTAGGCGCACCCTTGGCGACCTTGTGCTTGTTGCGCGCACTGGATCCGGCTTGACGGCCTCTCTTGTGTGGCTGCATAGTACACACAATATATGAGAAGGGAAAGCGAAGAGGAGGACAGACCAGGGTCCCCCCCTTAGGACCTGATTTCAAGAGCAGCTTTCCATTGCTTCTTGCAACGGTCTGGATTCAGCAAATTGCTTGAACTGTCTACTGGAACTGCCGCGTTTCAATAGACATTGCAGATCTCAGAATGTATTGGCGCGCCAGCGGAATGGTACCTTATTGTGTTGTCCATGCGCTGCTGGACCTCCCATCCTTTGACCCTCACTCTTGTTACGATGACATTAATATATGGGACGTCAGGTTAGACTGCCTTGGTTGATAATTCCTTCTTCCTTGAATCCGTCCTAAACTTTGAAGTGTCTAGTACTTGCTTTACAGAATAGGAGAAAGGCCTGAACGTATGTTCACCGATCCTTCCAGATACTTTACAAATAAGTCACAATATTGCAGCAACGCAACTTCGTGCTTTGTTTCATGACTCCAGAGTAAGTTTGGTCGATCAAGCCGTCGGGCCCGCCTGACTGGACCGCTTTGACGTGTGATGACGAACGGTTACTCAGCACATGTAGGTCAACGGGAAACTCGTGGGACGTTTCCTGGCTCTTCAATACGCAAATGGCATGCTAAAGGCTTGGAAGCCATCTGTTTGGCTTTAAAGAAAGGTTTCCCAGGAACATGAGGGGTCTAAGGGCGCTGCGGGGCCTCGCGTCCCTCACCTCGTCAACCCTAATCGAATGCGCTGAGGCTACAACAAGAACTTTGTCAACAGCATCAGACTTGAAAAGCGTGTTGAAGGAAAAGATCCCAGAGCAGCAGGTTTGATTTTACCATCCATCTTAAGCGATCGCCGGAGAGATTTGTCCAGCACTCCTAGCCTAGCCAAAAATGTCATCTGACAAGACTAAAGCTATCAAATGCTCAGGACAACGCTTCTATGATTATTATAGATGTGCCAAGGAAATTTTAGTGGTCGAGATGTCTATCTTATGCCTATACAGGATTACAAAAGTCGAGCTGTGAATGTGTGTGCCCTTCCATACAGGAGCGTTTGAAAGCTATCAAGAAGACCCATGGCAGCAAAGAGCTTGGCAAGGTCACGGTTGACATGGCAATTGGAGGCATGAGGGGCATCACGGTCCGCCCCCAACATCCAATACTGCGAGCTTCACGTCTTGTAGATTTCCACACTGCGTGGTGCAGTCCAACTGCATGTACATGGTGCAGAGAGTATGGGATTGTCCAGAGATAACCTGCATATCAACTTGCACAATGTTTCTTTTGTAATAAGGCACCCTGCTGCTCGCAGGGCTTGCTCTGGGAGACGTCTCTGCTGGATCCTGAGGAGGGCATCAGGTTCAGGGGGTACAGCATTCCGGAACTCCAGGTACTGCATATGTTAGGGATAATTCTGTCAAGTCAATCAACTTGCCACGAACGGCAGTGACATATGTGGCTGTCGGTCTAAGCATATTCCTTCGGGAGGAGCACCCAGAGTCCGGCTGCTGAGGTGTCAGATGTGTGTTATATGGACATGTCAAGAAAAGTAACGATGCAGCACAATTCTGCAGAAGCGGCAGAGCCTGACTCAAGCAGCTGTCTTCCTGTACACTGCAGGAGAAGCTGCCTGCAGCCAAGGAGGGTGGCGAGCCGCTGCCCGAGGGCCTGCTCTGGCTGCTGCTCACCGGGGAGGTGCGGAGACAGAAATCTGTTTAAGGATTTGCAGTGCTTGGAGGTCTTCAACCCTGCTCACCATAACAAGTGGGAATTTTTGCAGGCAATGGTTGTTGTCCTAGTTGCATGTTCTTGCTTAAGATGGCCGCGTCTGCATGCAGAGTCTTTTGTCATGCATGCTGCACCTTCAATTGTGCAACTCTGCACTTCTTGCATTTGTGGCAGGAGTATTCTCGTTCTCCCCCATGCCTGGAAGCATGCCTCTTGTGCAATAGGCCCAAATGTAGCACCCCTGCCTGTGCATTCAACAGGAGAAATTTTTTTCTTGCCATAAGACTGGCGGTGCACAGATCCCCAGCAAGGAGCAGGTGGATGCGCTGTCAGCAGAGCTGTCTTACCGCGGGAAGGCGCTGCCCGGGCATGTGCACAAGGTTCTTGCTGCGTTGCCAGCTGGCACCCACCCCATGACTCAGTTCTCTACAGCTGTTCTCGCGCTGCAGGTGAGCTCAGGATTCCCCCTTCTGCATCTTCTAATGTATTCATCAATGCATGTTCCTTGTGCTTTTCATAGAATGCAGAGCTTGGGAGGCCCCAAAGGCATTGAAGATACCTTTCAATGGCGGTGTTTCTTCCTATGGTTGCTCCACTGTTCTAGTGAGTGGGACGCTTTGACTGTACAGAACGCACTCTGGCAGAGGGCTTGTGAGTGAGAAGAGGAAGCCGCCTTTTTTTCCCCCTATAAGTATCGAGTGATGTGCAGCTCATGTGCTCACTTCCCAGCGCGCTCCGATGCCCAATTCCAGCCCCGTACCTCTGAAAGTTCCACTGCGTGTTTACCCACTGGGCCAGCCAGAGCCCATCTCCCTCACAGCCATGTTTGCTAGCAAGAGCTCAACTGCAACGATGACATCCCTAACGCTCCCTTGCAGCATTGTCCCTTTTTTGAGAACCTTAGTTAAACCTTCATAAACACCTATTATGGGAAGATGAAGACATCTTCCGTGGGTGCACGCAGCCGGAGAGCCATTTTGCGGCGGCGTACCAGAAGGGCATCAGCAAGCTCAACTACTGGGACCCCGTCTACGAGGACTCCATGAATCTGATCGCCAAGCTGCCCGGCATCGCGGCCGCCATCTACCGCAACACCTACAAGGGCGGCAAGCTCATTCCCCACGACACCTCCCTCGACTGGGCCGCCAACCTGTCGCACCAGATGGGTGCGCCCTTGCCGCCTTCAAATTGTTCCCAAAAAGGAGCTCATGAGGCTGCTGCCCTCAGCTTTAAGGCAGGATTATGCCTACAGGCGCCCAGGTGGCTTGATAGCATTTGATTTGGATGCGAGTCGGTGATGGTGTTGCCACTCTGCCCTTGGCAATGTTCAGCATGCCACAATTGGCACATGCATACCCTCTGCCATCTGGGCAAGACAGTCTGGTTTGAGGCTATCCCTTGTGCGGGTCCGGCCCAGCCACATTTTATGCATGCATCAGCATTTGTGCACTTTAATCCCCGATGAGAAGGCATTCCGGCCCGCCATGCTCTGATGGAAAGGGGGTTGTCTAATTTTGTTGCTGACTGTATCTGTGGTTGCCAGAGCTAGCACCAATGAAGAGGACCATAACTCATGTAGCTTACAATTGTGGTGGCCTGCCCAGGCTTTGATGGAGAGGAGGTCTACGAGCTGACGCGGCTGTACCAGACAATCCACACAGGTCTGTCTGCTGACCCCACCTACAAGCGCTCGACTGTGCTGCTTGCTTTGCTGTGCCTTTCCCACTAACGTCATATTGGATCTTTTAGTGTTCTTTTCTGAGTAGTTGTTCACTCTGTCCCTTTTCTATTTCGAGCTCTCGAGGTTCTCTCTGCAGAGATATGTACTCTAGGAATTTGCTGAGCCTTTCTGTTTATATGAGGAGCTCTTGTGTTGTCTTTGTGCCAAGGTACTCAATTCAGGGATGTCCTTTGCCTCTCTGAATATTTTCTGCTAATATATTGTCATTCTTTGCGTTTGCACAGGCATTTTTCCAAGGCACTTAAGTATTCGTGGATTTCTAAGGGGTTTACTTGTCCTCACAGACCACGAGGGAGGGAACGTCAGCGCGCACGCCACCCACCTGGTGGGCTCAGCGCTGAGCGACCCCTACTTCTCCTTCAGCGCCGGCCTCAACGGCCTCGCCGGGCCCCTGCATGGCCTAGCCAACCAGGAGGTCCTACGCTGGCTCTTCGACGTCACCAAGCAGGCGCGCCCGCTATCCCTAGAGTTGGGAATTTCTCGTATTAGAGCAAGTCAGGTGTGGTCAGTCGTTATCCCTTTTCCCAGCAAAGCACCTGATCCCCCTGTGAGCGATTCTTTTTATTTAAAGACGCTCATTTGGCAGCAGTTTTCATGAGGGCTCTCATGCTGGTCCATTTCATATGCGCGCAGATTAAAATCAACGCCCGAAAAGCAGCTTTTGGCGCATGAAGGGGAATTTTCATCATTTCAAATCTGCAGTTCGGGATGACGCGCACAAGGGCTACTTTTTGGGCGCCATCTATAGAAAGAACCAAAAAGGGCTGATGATGTCATGTTTCTGATGTCTGCAGATCGGGCCCACGCCCACAAAGGATGAAGTGGAAAAATTTGTATGGGACACTCTGAAGAGCGGCAAGGTGGTGCCGGGATTCGGCCACGCCGTTCTGCGCAAGACCGACCCCCGCTACACATGCCAGGTCAGCACCCCTGCGAGCCTGATCTGGCAACCTTCCAGTGTTTAATAACAATAAAACATCAAGCGCTTGATCTGGCAACATTCCAGCCATTGATTGTTTCAGCCTTAAGTGCCTGATGTGGCAACCAAGTGCTGCTACCAGATCATCACGGTTATCAGAGATAGGCAGCCAGTCTTCCCAAAGCCATGTCCTATAGGTCTGGTGGTGCACATTTGAATTAAATTACTAGGTCATTGCCAGCTCTTCATCTGGCAGCTATGTGGCGCGGTAAATGTGCCTGCAATATGGCATATGCTTTGCTGACATCAGCAACCTTATCCGCCGTTGGTTCTCATAGCTGTGCCGGTTTAGAAGTGCGGTCAATGAATGCTGTGGGTTCCAGCGAGGGATAGCGTGGGCATGTCAGCAAGGATTTGAAGTATGAGACAGCGCAGTCCTCTCAGTGATCAGCCAATCACGGGATGCGTTCCTCTGTTGACTTTCCATGGACAGGACTTCATGCAGATTTTTGATGTTGCAAGGCAGTGGAGGTTTATTGGGAAGCCTCTTCATTCAACGTATTGCATGTAGGAATTTTACGCACTTATTGTCACTGTGAGACACAGTGAATCTTCGGGAGGGAGTCCACCTTGGCTGATACAGTGTGCATGCGCATGCAGAGGGAGTTTGCGCAGAAGCATCTGCCGGACGACCCCATGTTCAAGCTGGTCAGCCTCTTCTACGAGGTCGTCCCGGGCGTGCTGACAGAGCAGGGCAAGGTGCGCCGCAGCGTTTCCTTTTCATTCTACAGTCTGCCCACATCATAATATTTCCTGCCCTTTTACATTCAGTCCTCAAGCGCATCCAGCCCCATCAAGACTCTATCTCCCTGTGCATCCTGCAGACTTCTCACACCTCGCTTGTTTTGGTTGTCTTGAAAGGAGGCGTGGCTATTGACACGTCAGGTACACAAGGTGGCAGTGCTGTGTCCCTGCATACCGCAAGAGATCTATTATTGTTATTATTACATGCTTTTCCTACAATTAGCAAGGTGCGTCTGCAGACAAGCTGCAGTGAAGGCTGCCAAAATCCCTACCCCTTGATGGACTCGCCAGATCCAAGCGAGACCCAGTCAACCGTGGGCACAGTGCTCAGTATTTATACCGCCCCTCGCCAGCCGGGCCGCAAGAGATATAAGAAGCAAATCAAATGCTGCGCGCAGGTGAAAAACCCATGGCCCAACGTGGATGCGCACAGCGGCGTGCTGCTGCAGTACTACGGCATCAAGGAGGAGAACTTCTACACCGTCCTCTTTGGCGTCTCCCGCGCCATCGGCGTCCTCTCGCAGGTGCGCGCGCGTGCCGGCACATGCCCACCTGCCGCAATTGCGGCAAACTTGATTTCCCCTCGGTTCCTTCAGAGCTCTGCAATGAGGAGCCACTTGGACCATGAAGACATGCGCTGCGCAATGCCCGTACAGATTTATTGCTGCAGAATGCTGCTTTGTTTTGGGGTGGGGCAGCAGAGCCAGCGCCCAGCTTGTTTCACTGAAGGACACATGATATAGTTATGTTGTTGACTGTTGTTGTGGTGGTTAAGATGTACCTATTCAGAGGTTCAGTGTATTGAGGGTAAGCTAATAATTTTTTGTGTGGCTGACTTTCCTGAGCACAGAAAGATGATAAATTTGCATGTGCAGGGCATCTGGTCGAGGGCGCTTGGGCTGGCCATTGAGAGGCCAAAGAGTGTGACCATGGAGGTCCTTGAGAAGAAATTTGCATGAGTTGCTTTGTCAGCAATTTTGACTGAAACAGCTTGTTTGACACTTAGCTATTGTTATGGGGGCCATGCCAGGCTTCTTATGGCAGAGCCAGAAGCGGCAATTAGTCTGATTATGAGAGCAAAAGGTCCAAAATGTCCAATTGACTTATGTCTGTGAGAAGACATTACATCTCACAGGATGCAGTTTAATACATCCACAACTCTGCAAGTCTGTTTGGCAATATGGGATTAATCCTACACTCTCCGACTCTGCTCAGCCAATATGCTTCAATGCTCGTAAAATCAAGAATTTGCACTACTGACAAGGGTAGGCTGTAAGTGCACAAGACACTCAAGCATCCGCGCTCGGCAATCTGTAGGAAGGAACATTATTCAATAGCAATACTGTACCACAATAGAAACAGCTCTGCAAGGTGCCTTCTGGTCGAGAGACTCTAGCTAGAATCTGCCAAGGACTCGGAGTGAAGTGCAAGCTCTTCAAAGATGAGATCTGCAATCTTCACCGGTTCAGCCTGGGATCCTCATGCAGGAGAATCACAACAGTGCGTCCACCTCATCACATCTTCAGCGTACATTGCAGTGCCACATAAAGCCATGCCAAGATTGAATATCACAAGAAAACAGGACATATAGAGCAGTTCTTCTGTCTCTGCACAGCAGCAGAAGCAAAACCGTCCTTATCACAGTACATACGCAAGTACTTCATTCTGCCTTCACTTCTTGGTAGCCCTCGCAGGGAATCTGCAAAGCCGAAATGCAACCCCCCGTTGCCACAACTCACCCACCACAATTTCACACACCAATCTGCACTGCCCGCCTTGGCTGCAGCTCTGTGATATTCCCTCTCTATTCTGGAGGTACTAGAGCTCAGCGTCTGCTTCAGCTTTGCAAGCTTGGCAGGGAAGTCTACTGCCATGTAGCCTTGGATTGTTGGCCAGCAATGAACTTTGACGCTCTCTCACATCAGACTTTTGCGTCCGCAGACTTGGCACGCCCTTCGCTTGAACAGCCTCTGTTGGCCTCAGCTGCATCTACTAGCAGCCAATTTGTCATTTGAAGGCCTTTCCAGACTCATTGGTGTTCAATGTTAGCAACAGAGCACACAGACCCCTTGAAAGTTCAGCCCGTGATCCCTTAGAAGTGTCGATCCCCTCCTTCAAGTGCACTACAGAAGACAGATCAGGTGTTGCAACACGAGCTGGTATCCATCGGTGCAAGTCAGATATGTTGCACCGAATATCCAGTGCTATGCCGCATTCCCAGTGCTTGTGTAGCCAGTGGAAAGCCCCACTGTCCATCCTCTCTATTTCTGTCATACCTGGCTGCACGTTTTTTGGGCTGGCAGGCTCGGCTAGCCCACAATTATCCTTTGTGCTTGTGCGTGTGCGAATCCATCTGCCACTCGCTTCCAGATATCAGCTGGCAGGCGGAATAGTGGGGCTGGATCATGACAACCAAGATCAGAGATGAGACAGTGGCGATGGTGAGAAAAGCAAAAAACATCTGCATTGCAGACATCGAGATCGGCTTTTTTAAGCTGACATCTTGCCTTGCTATTGATTGTTGATGTCAAGATGTTGATTGTTCATGTCATCATCAACACGTCGCCGAGCCGAAGGCGAGGGGGTACCGCCGAAATGCCGGTACCCCCCCAAAAAAATTCATTTCAGTGATGATTTCACTATAGTATTGACAAAGTCGTGCTCCTTTCACAGGCTGTTGACAGGTTCGCGCACTGAAGCAAATGGTAAGGAGCTATGCTTGAGAACTCTAATAGGTAGTGGTTCTGATTGTTGCTGCACACCGTTCGCTTGTGCCTGACACTACCAAAGTTCGATGAGTTGCATTGTCTTGAAGGGTTTAAGAGCTTTAAAGATGAGACGACTCCTTCTCTTTAGAGTACAAGGGAGAAAGCTCTTTTTCATCAGGCTGAGAGCAACACTGCGCTGGCCAATGTTAAAAAGTCAGTGTGCTAGCTATGAAGTACTGGGATGCTGTGTTGCTGGCTCAGGAGCAAATGGATCGGGCCAAAGCAGACATGAAGCTTGTAGAGGAGAAAATCGAAGTGAAAGAGCAAGAGCGCCGAGAAGCAGCAAGGGCTAAGGAGCCGCCTGAACTCATTGCCGCTATCGACAAGGAGATTGATCGGCTGGTCCAGAAGGAGAGAGAGCTGCGGAAGGAGCTGGCCAGCACAGCAGGTGAGGTCCTTGCTGCTCCACAATGATGAATAGCACATGTTTGCTGTGATAAGGGTATCATACCGCTTGGTTCCACAGCGCACACCTCTTTGCCTCTTGCCTTCTGTAGGATCAGGTGTGTAGCATGTCCCCAAGCTGCACTCGTTGTTACATGAGGATTCCTGCAGTTTAGCGCCCTCGGACTATTTTCTTGCTAGCAGCTGCGAGCGACCTTGTGACGGCGAATTTAGTATACAAGGCCAGAGCAGCAGAGATCATGGTTGATTGGCCGGCTCTTCGTGGCTGCGTGCTTCTGCGCTCATGGTCTTGCATGTGCACTGATGAGTCGCTTAGGCTCCAAGTTCACTGAGTGTCTCTGTGATCTATCTGGATGCAATTGTCTAGCAAGCTTGGTGAGTGCACAGCTTGCCAAATCAATGGGTTTGAGCTGAAGGTGTACCGTCGCTGGGAACCTTTGACCACTCACT